>Ga0209526_10000234_pt1 | contig 34834 bp, 22 predicted proteins | sample JacPinW_OM2H0_M1_FD_188566 | JGI IMG/M metagenome (GOLD analysis project Ga0209526, IMG submission 188566) | Forest soil microbial communities from Algoma, Ontario, Canada - Jack Pine, Ontario site 1_JW_OM2H0_M1 (SPAdes) (version 2) | ecosystem: Environmental > Terrestrial > Soil > Boreal... | reverse complement strand
GCGTGGATGCCGTTCGCGATTCTCTCGCTCTTCGTGCTGATCTGGGGGCTGCCGTCCATCAAAAACGCGATGGGCCAAGCCACCACGCCGGCATTCAAGGCCGGCGGCTGGGAGATGCCCTACCTTCACAAAGCGGTTTCCCGCGCGCAACCCGTGGTCGCCAAGCCTACACCGGAAAACGCGAAGTTCGATTTCAATTGGCTCACGGCGGTTGGGACCGGGTGCTTTCTCGCGGCCCTATTGGCGGGAACCATTCTCGGCCTGAAGCCCAAGAGACTGGCGCAAATTTTCGGGCACACGCTGTACCGTTTGCGGTTTGCGATTGTGGCCATGTCGTGCATGCTGGGCCTGGGTTACGTGACGCGATACTCCGGCATGGATGCGGTGTTAGGTCTCGCATTTACGCGAACCGGATGGCTCTTTCCCTTTTTCGGAACCTACATCGGATGGCTGGGCGTGGCGCTCACAGGCAGTGACACCTCTTCGAACGCGCTGTTCGGCGGCTTGCAACGCATTACCGCGGAGCAGCTCCATTTGAGCCCCATTCTGATGTGTGGAGCCAACAGCGCGGGCGGCGTGATGGGCAAGATGATCGACGCGCAATCGATCTGCATCGCCACGGCTGCGACCAACCAAGTCGGCAACGAGGGCCTCATTTTCCGGTTCGTGTTCTGGCATTCCGTCTCGCTGGCGGCCATCGTCGGCGTGATCGTGATGCTCTATGCGTACGTCTTCCCGCAATTCATTCCTCATGGTTTGACCTTCCTCCATTGATGGGGCAAGCTTCTCTGCAAGGGAAGTTCGGGAGCACCCGCTCCGTCCGGGAAAGGCAAACCGTGGACGCCCGCATTTTTCAAGAGCTGCGCGCGATTGTCGGTGAGCGCGGCCTGATAACTTCGCCGGAAGAGCTACACACCTACGAGTGCGACGGTTTGACGGCCTTCCGCGTCATGCCGCGCGGCGTGCTGCTCCCCAAGTCTACCGAAGAGGTGCAAGGGATCGTGCGGGTGTGTCATCGCGAGCGGATTCCGTTCGTCGCGCGAGGCTCCGGCACGGGGTTGAGCGGCGGCGCATTGCCGGTCCACGACGGAATCATAATCAGCTTGGCGCGTATGAATCGCGTTCTGGAAGTCGATTTGCCCAATGCGCGGGTAGTGGTGGAGCCCGGCGTCATCAACCTCGATGTGACCGGGCAGGTGATGGCGCAAGAATATTTCTACGCACCCGATCCCTCGTCGCAGTCGGTCTGCAGCATCGGCGGCAACGTCGCGGAGAATGCCGGCGGCGCGCACTGTCTCAAATACGGCTTCACGACGACTCATGTTCTCGGCCTGGAAGTTGTTCTTCCGGACGGCACACTCGTGCATCTTGGCGGCAAAGTCCTGGACCAGCCCGGATACGACCTCGCCGGCGTATTCGTCGGATCCGAAGGCACGCTGGGAATTGCGACGAAGGTTATCCTTCGCGTGGTAAAACGTCCCGAATGCATCCACACTCTTTTGGCGGCATTTCCTTCGACGAACGAGGCGGGCGCGGCCGTAAGCGACATCATCGCGGCAGGCATGCTTCCGGCAGCCATCGAGATGATGGACAACCTCGCCATACAAGCCGCAGAAGCGGCCGTGCATGCGAACTACCCCAATTGCGGCGGGCTTCTGCTGGTGGAACTGGATGGCCCCAACGCGGAAGTACAAGCCTTGATGACCCAAGTGGATGAGATTTGCCGCAACAATGGCGCTTGGGAGATTCGCGTCGCGCAATCCGACTCGGAGCGAGCCTTGTTCTGGAAGGGTCGCAAGGCCGCCTTTGCATCCGTGGGCAGAATCTCACCGAACTATATCGTTCAGGACGGCGTGATTCCGCGGACGGCCTTGCCGCAACTACTCGGCGAGATCGAACGGCTAGGCAAAGAATCCGGGTTGCGCGTGGCAAACGTTTTTCACGCCGGCGACGGCAATTTGCACCCGCTGGTGCTGTACGATCGGAAAATAGCGGGGCAGGAGCAGGCCGCGCTAGCGCTGTCCTACCACATCCTGGAATTGTGCATTGAGGCGGGTGGCTCGATCACCGGCGAACACGGCGTTGGCGAAGAAAAGAAGATGATCATGTCGAAGATGTTCGCCGAGCCGGACTTGGAAACCATGCAACGCGTGCGCTGCGCCTTCGATCCTCTGCAACTCTCGAATCCGACGAAAGTGTTCCCGCGTACACGCTTGTGCGGCGAAAAACCGGGGGAATACCTGGCCCACCCCTTGGAAACAGCCGGGATCGCGGAGCGGTTCTGACGATGGACGCGGCCATTCCTTCCGGGATAACCATGGGGAGCAGCACCTTTGAGCAGGCCGCGCGCGCGATCTTGGCACGGCAGCACGTGCGGGCAGCCGGCCCGAGCGACGCTGTCGCTGGCGTGCAGCCACAACTCGTCGTCGAACCCGGAAGCGAGCAAGAGCTTGCGAAGGTTTTAAAACTTGCCAATGAGGCAGGGCTCGCGGTCATCCCGCGCGGCGGGGGAACGAAGCTGGCTTGGGGAAATCCGCCGAATCGCGCGGATCTGATCCAATCGACGGCTCGTCTGAACCGCGTCCTCGAGCACCCGTGGGCCGACATGACTGTGACCGTCGAAGCAGGCTGCACCATACAAACGTTGCAGGAGACGCTCGCGCAACACGGCCAGCGGCTGGCGCTCGATCCCTTATGGCCATCTCGAGCGACGGTCGGTGGGGTCCTTTCGACCAACGACAGCGGTGTGTTGCGGCTCCGTTTCGGGGCGTTGCGTGATCTGATCATCGGCGTAACGCTGGCGCTGCCGGACGGCACGCTGGCGAGCAGTGGCGGCAAAGTCGTCAAGAACGTAGCTGGCTACGATCTGCCAAAACTCGCCACCGGCGCCTTCGGAACGCTGGGTATGATCACGCGCGCCGTCTTTCGCTTGCATCCCGTGCCACGAAATTCGCGGACGTTCACAATCCTCGCGCGTGATGTGGATGAGACCCAAAAGCTGATCCTCGCCATTCAGGACTCAAAACTTGCGCACACCGCCATGCAGGCACGCTTCTCGGCGGACGCACCGCCACAGATCGACATCCTCTTCGAAGGCACCAAGGCAGGGCTTGCCGCCCAGCAAATACAGGTGACCATGCTGGCGGCTCAGGCCACCTTAAGGGAAGTTGCGCCCGATGTTTGGAATGCACGCCAGGAAACTTGCTCCCTATCGAAGGCACACGCCAGCGATGGGTCTGTCGTCGCGACAGTCATCGCCAAGCTCTGCATTATGCCTGCGTCGATGGCCGCAACGCTGCAGTGCGTCGCACGGGTGGCGAACGCGCCCAGGCTTTGCTGGAAAGCAGTCATGCAAGCAACTGGGATTGGGTGCCTCCGGCTCGCTGGAACTCCCGAGGCCCTACCCACGGCTTTAAAATCACTCCGTGATCACCTGGAACACGCTGGCGGCTCGCTGACCATGCTGGAACAAGTGTCTTTGCCGGCACCATTCGACGCCTGGGGAGGAATCGGTGACGCCCTGCCGCTGATGCGCGCCGTGAAGCGGCAACTCGACCCCAAGACCACGCTGAATCCTGGGCGTTTCGTAGGAGGCATCTGATGCCGGACGAAACAACGACATGGCCTTCTCCAGGGGGGTTCGACGCGCATCACCCCCCTTCCACGGAAATTATCGACACCTGCGTGCATTGCGGATTCTGTCTGCCGGTGTGCCCGACCTATGTACTGTGGAACGAAGAGATGGACTCGCCTCGCGGGAGAATTTATCTCATAAAAATGGCAAGCGAAGGCACGGCGACCATCAACCCGCAATGGGTGGGCCACTTCGACACCTGCCTGGGATGCATGGCGTGCATGACCGCGTGCCCCTCCGGCGTCGATTACGGAAAGCTCATTGAGGCCACACGTGCGCAGATCGAACGAAAACACAAACGATCTGCAGCAGAGAAATTGTACCGGCGATTGGTCTTCAGCACATTTACAAGACCCGACCGGCTACGGCTATTGCGCTTGCCGCTACTCGCGTATCAGAAATCAGGGCTACAGGCGCTGCTGCGAAGCACCAGCTTCCTGAAGTTGTTACCCAAAAAACTTCGGTCCATGGAAGCTTTGCTGCCGAAATTGGCGGCGAGTGAATCGATCGCACCGGTCACGCCAGCGCAAGGCCACCAGCGACGCCGGGTCGGGTTGCTGCTCGGCTGCGTTCAGCGAGAATTCATGCCCCAAGTGAATGCGGCCACGGCCAGGGTGCTCGCAGCGGAAGGCTGCGAGGTCGTTGCGCCGCAAGCGCAGCCCTGCTGCGGAGCGCTCCTGGTGCACGCCGGAGAAGAAGAAGCAGCCATGGCCCTGGCGCGGCGCACCATCGACGTGTTCGAACGCGCCGATGTGGACGCCATCATTACCAACGCCGCGGGGTGCGGGTCGAATGTGAAAGAGTACGGCCATCTCCTTCGCGATGACCCGGAATACGCCGGGCGCGCGAAGAAATTTGCGGCCAAGTGCCAGGATGTCACCGAGCTGCTGGCGGAGTTAGAGCCTAGGGGGCGGCGAAATCCGTTGCGAATGCGGGTGGCATATCACGATGCCTGCCACCTGCAGCACGCGCAAGGGGTGCGGCTGCAGCCAAGGTCACTCCTGGCGAGCATTCCCGGCGTGGAGTTGGCTGAAATTCCCGAGTCGCCTGTCTGTTGCGGATCCGCTGGGATTTACAACCTGGTGCAGCCCGACGCCGCGAATGCTCTCGGAGACCGCAAAGCCCAACTCATCGTGCCTCTGAACGCGGATATCGTGGCCACGGGAAATCCTGGCTGCCTGTTGCAACTGCAGTCGGCCTTGGCACGGAGCGGACGCAAAACGCCGGTGGTGCACACCATTCAGCTTCTGGATGCGTCCCTTCGCGGACAATCGATCGATTCTTTGCTCGGATGATCTCCGGCCGTGCGCGTGGGTGAACTAGCTTTTCAGAATTGCGGCAAGAAGCTCGACAGGATGCATCACCGGCCGCTTCATCCCGGCTTGAAGCTGCTCCGTACAGGAAGTTCCGCTGGCGATAAGCGCGCGCGGCGCGCTGTCCTTTTCCTTTTTGGCGGCTTGCGCAAAAAGATCCGCTCCTACAGCCATGCTCAACTCATAGAAATCCTTCTTGTACCCAAAGCTGCCCGCCATTCCGCAGCATTCGACATTCGACGTGGTCACATCGAAGCCCACCTGCCGCAGCAGCGCCTCCGTGGGCAAGGCACTGCCGATCGTCTTCTGCTGGCAGTGAGCGTGAAAGAAAAGTCTCCGACCTACGGGCGATCGCCCGATGTCAAATACCGACCGCGGTTCACGCCCGGTCTTCGCCAGCAGCTTCACGACGTATTCGACCGGCTCGAACGAACTCGCGCGTAGGATTTGAAACAAAATCTTGTTGTCCAAAAGATGGTCGAAGTCACGCCGGAACATCGCAAGGGAACTCGGCTCGATCACCACGACGTCCCGGCCACCATGCACATAGGGCTCAAGCTCCGCGGCCGCGCGTCGAGCCTGACTCTTGGCCGTGGCGATCATGCCCTGAGACAAAGCCGCGCGGCCTTCCGGCAGCGCTTCACTCAGGACCACGTTCGCGCCCAGCGCGCGCAGAATCTTCAGCGTCGCCAGGCCCCGAGCGACCGCGCCATAGTTCGTGAACACCTCGGCGAACAGAACTACTTTTGCGCTCGGCGACTTCTGTTCCTTGACCTCGAGCTTTCGCGCCGCCTGGACCAGCGTCTCTTTGGGAAACGGCGCAAGCGTGCGGCGTCGGTCCAGCCCGAACCAATGCTCCATGGCGAGCCGCCCGCGCTTTGTCCCGGCGATGGCATTCGAAACAGGGGCGAGACGCGAGCCCCATTTCGCGAAGTAGTGATAGTTGCCGAAAAAAATCTTCGAAACGGAACTGCTCCTGTCGTTGGGTGCCGTTCCGCTTGCGGCTCCCAGCATGTTGCCGAGCGGCGAAGCTTCTGCCGCATGGTTTAAGCGCTCGCCGAGGTTTTCGTTCAGCCAGGGGATATCGATGCGCACCGGACATTGATTCACGCATCGCGAGCAACCTGTGCATAACTCGGAGAACCGCGCGTTTTCCAACTTTCCGGTGCCGGCCTCCCAGGCACCGCCGATGCCTCCTGAATAGGTCTCGCCACCAAAGGCATGGCCACCAACCGTCTGAAAATTGGCGCAGGAATTCAGGCAGGCACTGCAGCGGATGCAATACAGCGTTTCGCGAAGCACGGAATCCTCTCGCATCTGCATGCGCCCGTTGTCGACAAGGACCAGATGAAACTCGCGAGGCTTGAGCGCTTTGCCGGGAAGCGCGAACGGCGGATCCTCCAGCGGCGGACTCAGAAAGCTAGTGTAGGCCGCAAGGTTCTGTCCGGTGCCGCTGGCCGCCAGCAATTCAAGAAATGGAACCATCTCGCGCCGCGTCGGAATGATTTTCTCCACACCCGCGACAGCGATATGTACCGGTGGAAGGAAGCTCGCCATGCGGATGTTTCCCTCGCTCTCCACCTGCATCAGCGTTCCGGTATCGGCGGCCAGTAGATTTGCGCCGGTGATGCCGACGTCAGCATAAAGAAATTTTTCACGCAGCAGATCACGCGCGAATTTCGTGAGCGCTTCGCCGCTATCGAGGGGGACTTTGGTCTGAAACTTGCGCTTGAACAGCTCGGTGATGCGCTCGCGGCTATAGTGCACCGCAGGCGCTATGATATGAGACGGTTGCTCGTCCGCAACTTGCAGAATAAACTCGGCAAGATCGCTTTCCACCACTTCAATCCCTTCCGCCTCCAGAACCGGATTGAGGCGGATCTCTTCCGAAGTGATGCTTTTCCCTTTTACCACGAGTTTCGCGCCACGCCATCGGCATACGTCGAGAATGTAGCGGCAGGCATCCTCGGCAGAATTCGCCACACAAACGTGCCCGCCGCGAGAGCGAATGGAGCTCTTTAGCGTCTGCACCAACTCCGGCAGACTCGCTATGGATTTCTCTTTAATCCGGCGTGCTTCGTCCTTGAGACCGTCGTAGTCGGGAAGAAGCGCGGTCGCGCGGTAGCGATTGCTATTGAAGGTCTGCGTATTGAGGCGGACCGCCGGGCTTTCAATATCGAGCGCCATGCGAATCGCACGCAGGAGATTTCCCCGATCACTTTTGTTCGCGAGGGCGCGGGGCCCTTGGACCGGCGCCGGTCTGAGGTTCGCATCCGCCATGACACTCACTCTAGCAAAAGAATGTGCAGCCGGTGTGGGCCGTGGACTCCGAGGACCAAGGGACCCATATCCGCCGTGGCGCTTGGCCCGGTGATGAAGATTAGGTTGCGTCGCAAGCCCTCCCCTTTCAAACACTTGGGATCGAAGAGATCGCGCGGGCGTTCCACGATGCGTTCGGCAGGAAGCAAAACGATGTGTAGCGGCATGAGGAGACTCGTTGCGGCGACCAGCGGTCGCCCCATGGCCACGCACACCGAACCGGTACTGGCGACGCCCGCGAACGCTTCGCTGACACCCACATCGGCCGTAGCCAGTTGTTCGTCCTCTGGCCGCGGGATTACGCCGGCCAGGCCGCGAAGCCCGGCGAGCAGTGGGGGCGGCAGAAACTCGGCGTCGCAGAGCACGATGCCCCGCGCGTCCGCCGCCGCTCGTTCGACGGCTTTGCGCACCGCGAGAGGGCTGCGCTCGCAACGCCACACCCCAGCGGCGGCGGCGAGGGCATTTTGTTCAAACGTCGTGACGAGATCTGGCATATCGACTGGCGATGGGCTATTCCGGCGGTCCTGGCAAAAACCTACGTGGGCAGGGCCGACCGCGGCTGTCCGCGGGGACTATATCAGAAACCGTGCGCGCAGATAGTGCTCGCCCCCACTATCGATAGGCGCGGACAAAAAAGTACACCGTCATCGCCGATCCCACCAGAAGAACGAAACAGCGAATCCACGACGGCGGCCGTTTCTGCGCAAAGTGCGCCCCAAAATAGCCGCCAAAGATGGCTCCGAGTGTCATCACGATCGCCTGCGGCCATACCATGGAGCCGCTAGCGACGAAGGTCACCGTGGCCGCGCCATTGATGACCCCAGACACACCACCTTCAGCGCATTCATGGCATGAATGTCCATCAAGAAGATGACCTGTCGAATATCCAAGTAAGTCTTTTATCACGAATCCGCTAGATCGCTCCACCCCCGGCCGGCAAACTCCCCCGATATTCCATCGAGGCGATCGGACTAGCTCCTGGCAACTCCCTCCGGCCCGTATGGGAATGGGGTGTTCGCGGGCGATCCCCCATCGGAAGCGGCTCCTCACGCAGTCGCCAGTGCGCTGACCCGGTATTCACAATTCTAGGATCACCGCTCCCAGGTTGAGTCATGAGGAAAGAGTCGGCGGCCTGCGTTAGGTTCGCAGGTCCAGCGCTAGTCGTGCCAATTTGACTCGCGCGCTTCCGGAGTAGCATCATTCTCTCGCGCAAATCGTGTATCGGCGGGCTTCCGCACGCCTTTTGCTGCTTGCATCTCGTCTCGAATCGATCCGTCTTCCAGGATAGGAGCGATCGTCGTGGCCAAAACACGCGATAAGAAACCCAGGCAAAAGCAAGCCCCGAAGCCCAGGGTTGAATCTTCCCATCACCAGCCGCGCGACAACGAAGCCCAGATCGCCGTCCACTGGAAAGAAGAGGAATACTTTCACCCATCCCCCCAATTCATCGGCCAGGCCAACCTCCACGACCCTGCTATCGTCGCGCGTTTCGACGAAAAACATTTCCCCGAATGCTTCCGCGAATACGCCGAGCTTCTCCACTGGGACCAATACTGGCACACCACCCTCGACACCAACGATCCGCCATTCTGGAAATGGTTTGTCGGAGGCAAGCTCAACGCCTGCTACAACTGCGTCGATCGCCACCTCGTCCACCACAAAAACAAAGCCGCGCTGATCTTCGTACCCGAACCCGAAAACGAGGCCGCAACCGTCGTCACCTACCAGGAGCTCTATCGCCGCGTCAATGAAGTCGCCGCTTTACTTCGCGATTTTGCCGGCCTCAAGACCGGCGACCGCGTCACTCTCCATATGCCCATGATCCCGGAGCTGCCTATCACCATGCTCGCCTGCGCCCGCCTCGGCGTCGTCCACTCCGTCGTTTTCGGCGGATTCAGCGGCGAAGCCTGCGGCATGCGCGCCGCCGATTCCGGAAGCCGCGTCCTGATTTACGCCGACGGCTACCACCGCAATGGCAAGTGGGTGGACCATAAAGGCAGCGCCGACATTGCTGTTGAAACCGCAAAAAAGGAAGGCCAGACCGTCGATAAGGTGCTCATCTGGAAGCGCTACCCCGGTCACTTTCGCTCCGAAGCCCCCATGATCATGGGCCGCGATTTCTTCATCGACGACGTCCTGCACGATTACCGCAATCACCTCGTCGATCCCGTTTCGCAAGAAGCCGAAGCCCCGCTCTTCCTCATGTACACCAGCGGCACCACCGGAAAACCCAAAGGCTGCCAGCATCGCACCGGCGGCTATCTCGCCTACGTAGCCGGTACCTCCAAGTACTACCAGGATATCCATCCCGAAGACGTCTACTGGTGCATGGCCGACATCGGCTGGATTACCGGCCACTCGTATATCGTCTACGGCCCGCTGGCCCTCGGCGCCACCAGCGTCGTTTACGAAGGCGTGCCCCAATTCCCCGACGCCGGCCGCCCCTGGCGGGTCGCCGAGCGTCTGGACATAAATATTTTCCACACCTCGCCCACCGCCATCCGCATGCTGCGCAAAGCCGGCGGCGACGAACCCAAAAAGTACAACTACCATTTCAAACATATGACCACGGTGGGCGAACCGATCGAACCCGACGTCTGGCGCTGGTATCACGAAGTGGTCGGTAAGCGCGAAGCCGTAATCGTGGACACGTGGTGGCAGACGGAAACTGGCGGCTTTCTGTGCTCCACCAAGCCCGCGCTCGATCCCATGAAGCCCGGCAGTGCCGGCCCTCCCGCTCTCGGTATCTATCCCATCATCTGGGATGAGGAAGGACACGAAGTGAAAGCAGGTTCCGGTGCAGCGGGAAACATCTGCATCCGCAATCCGTGGCCCGGCATCATGCAAACGATTTGGGGAAGCCCGGAACGCTTCGTCAACCAATACTACAAAAAATACTGCAAAGATCCCCACAGCAAAGATTGGCGCGACTGGCCGTACTACGCAGCCGACGGCGCCGTGCTGACCGCCGACGGCTACTACCGCATCCTCGGCCGCGTAGACGACGTCATCAACGTAGCCGGCCATCGCCTCGGCACCAAAGAAGTCGAGTCCGCCTGTCTCACTATGCCTGAAATCGCCGAAGCCGCCGTCGTTCCTGCCGTCGACGAAGTCAAGGGCCGCGTACCGGTTGTCTACATTTCACTCAAGCCGGGCGTCGCTTCCTCGAGGCAGATCCAAGAAAAAGTCACCGCCACCATCGAAACCATGATTGGCAAAATCGCCCGTCCCAAAACCATCCACATCGTCTCCGACATGCCCAAGACGCGATCCGGCAAAATCATGCGCCGCGTTCTCGCCGCCATCTCCAATCAAATGGACACCGGCGACATCACCACCCTCGCCAACCCCGACATCGTCGAGCAAATCCGCGAACAAGTCCAAGGCCGCAACCGAGCCCCCCTCAAAGAAGGCCCCGCGGACATCAAGCTCTTCGGCGAAGAACGCTAACCCCTGGGCGCGGCGGCTGGCCCACCTTTTACAGCGGAAGCCGCACCCCACTTCGCGTACAAACAACCCCGCCTTCGCGAACCGCACCGAGGATCGCATGACCCACATCCTCCGTTGCCGCTGGGCGGAGCAGCCCAAAATTTAGCCCCGGCCAGAGGCGGCCGGCAGAGTGCACTGGCAAAATGGGGTGATGCAAATTATTTTGGCCTCGCCTCGTACTGTATTTCACCGATAGCCATGGGCGGCAGGCCTAGTGTGTGATGTTCGCTGCTTCCCCGGTACGGGAGGGCGTGTGATGCAGCGAAATTGACTGCAACCTTGGCAAGACTTCCAACAGCGGAAAGAAGGCCTTCGTGGTTGATGATAATCCGGCCGTGCGGCTGGGAAGTGTCCGGCGCTCTTTTGTCGGACGGCTTCGCGGGTTGCGGAGCGGCGGACACCGGACAAGAAGCGATCGAGCTAGCCAGGCAGCTGAAACCCGACGTGATCTTTCTGGACCTCTCGATGCCGACGATGAACGGATTACAGGCCGCGCCGGAACTTCGCAAAATCGCGCCTAAGACTCGGATCATCCTCCTAACGATGTACGGCAGCGAACTTCCGCGCGATGAAGCAGAGATACCGGGAGTGGATTTGGTGCTGTCCAAGACCGCAGACCTCTTTTCGGTGGTGGGCAAGCGCAGGCGATGTTGAAGCGTTGACGGACGGGTCTGGCGAGAGCGATAGTGTGGGGGCAGGCAGAGGTAAAAAAAGCCGAGTCAAAACCCGCTCGCTTGCTCGCGGCTCACCCTAAACAACAGGTGTCGGCTGGTATCGGTAAACGGGGTGATCATCCCCAAAAGAACGGATTGGCCTCGCAGCTGTGGACCAAAAACGCCGTGGCTTAAGAGTCTCATTAATCGCTCCCGCCGAGGTGGCTCCAGAAAACTCACCCAGTGCGAGCGTTGTCGCCCAACTGACAGAACTCAGTCTTCATGGGTGCTACGTGGAGATACCCGCGCCATTTGACGCGGAAACGCCAGTTTTGGTGAAGATTTTTAACCGAGCGGAGTACTTCGAGACCAGGGCCACGGTGATCTACGTCAAGCCGACTTTGGGCATGGCTCTGGCGTTTCGCGACGTAAGGCCTCATTTCCTGGGCATTTTGCGGAAGTGGATTCTCGTCGCCATGCATGGCCAAGACAGGCTGGAGGAGTGACCTGTAAGTGCTCCACGTGGATTCTCAACCCGAGGAATCTCGCAGGGAATCATCCTCACCGTTTTTATTTTTGCTTCTTAAAAATTCAGCCGAGCCTGAAACTCCACCACCCGGCCCGCCAAACCAGCTGGTGCCCGCCCGAAAAGATCGGTCTCTACCTTCGTGTTGTCCGTACCGAAGGAAAACGGTTGCAGATTCAACTTGTTAAACACGTTGAAGAAATTTCCCCGTAGCTCTATCGCGGCATTTTCACCCCACAACTTAGTGTTCGGCAAACCAAGTCTCTTCACCACGCTCATATCTACGCCAAAATATCCCGGACCACGGAAGGAGTTGCGACCCACACCCGGAGCTCCCGGCGTGCAAATGGCAAAGAACGGATAGCCCGGCCGCGTCGTCGGGTCGGTGTTGGAACACTGCGCTGAGATGGTGCTCCCAGGATTGGCCGGATCGCCAACCAAATCGCCTTGATGGATCAATCCGGGGAAGTTGGCATTCGGTGTAATGAAAGAACTGTTCGAGGTATCCCCGACGGGCTGCTTGGTCAGCTGTGTGGGTCGCGTCGGACTGATGTTTCCCGCGTTGGTGATCGGCACTGAAGCAATCTGCCCGGTCACCGGAGTCCACGGAAATCCCGTGTGCCAGGTCAACAACCCGTTGAGTTGCCAGCCGCCAAGAAGCTTCCCCGTCCAACTCGACCGGTTGCGGAAGAACGGCAGGTCATACAGCGCGTAAAAATTGACGTTGTGCCGGACATCAAAATCCGAGGGCCCATGCTCGGTCTGCGGGTGCGCGGGGTCGGTTTGGTTCGTCACCGCGCCCGGACCTTCGTTCGAAAGCTGATCGATGCTCTTGCTGTACCGGTATTGCGCGTCGAAGGAAAACCCGCTGCTGAATTGGCGGCGCAGGCGCAGATTTAACGCATTGTAGTTCGCATTGACGTCGCTCGTCGGGACATACACCGCAAAGAAAGACGGACTCGGAGCCTGCAGAAAGTTTTGATTCACCAGCCGCGTCAGCTTGTGCGAATTGCTGCCCTGGTATCCCGCCGTGGCAATCAACTGCCAAGGAAACCGGTGTTCGATCTCCATCGAGTAAATGTAAACGTAGGCGTCCCGATAGTGGGGGGACCCACCATAAATCTCCACGGGAATGTCCTTGGCGGGGGTGCATCCGGGGTCACCGCAAATTGCACCCGTTACGGGATCAATGCCCCGCGCCAGCGCAGGGTTTGCCGGATAACTGTTAAAGGCATTGCTTGCGCCCAGGGTGTATAGAATTTGCCCATTCACAAACGGGGTCGATGACGTTCCGCAACAGATGCTGAAACGTGCGTAGTCCGGCGGGTTAAACGCCGCATTCCCAAAGAGCACATCGTCAGGCCGGTTGTAGACCAATCCCGCCCCTCCGCGCACGACCGTGCTGCCCTGCAACCGCGAAGGACTCCACGCAAACCCAAATCGTGGGCCGAAGTCCCTCATAGTTCTGTCGATTAACCGCGGCACAGACCCTACCCTCGCCGTGGCCAGAACGCCGCCCGGGCCGAACGTGATATTCGAAAGGCGGTTCTTCGCGTCGCGGAAAGGAGTGAAATATTCGTACCGCAAACCGAGATTCAACGTGAGATTCGGCTTCACTTTCCAATCATCTTGAAAAAAGAAACCCATGTCCTTCGACCGCAAATAACGGTGCGCGTCGGCCGGACCTCCGGTCTGCGGATTGGCGTCGATGCCCTCAAAAATGGGCGTGTCATTCGCGAGGTTCCAAATGAAATGATGGACGAACAGCGGCCGCGCCGCACCGCTCAGGCTATTGTTGTTCTGCTCCGCGATGACATCGACACCCAGGCGCAATGCGTGGTTCTGAATGTTTTTCGTCAGCGTGTCGCGAAAGTCGAAGCTGTTCTCCACGAACACCGCCGGGGTCGTTGCCCCCTGCGGCGGGCCGAAGCGAATGCGGTCGAAGCTGTACCCCTCGATCTCGATGCGCGGTATCCCGAAATTTACGTTCCGGCTCGTAGCGATTTGATTGAAATTGAAGCGCGTGAAGTTCACCCGGAATTCATTCACGAGCGTCGGCGAGAATGTCCGTATGAAGGAAAACGCTTGCACTTCGTTTAAGGGCTGGATGCTCAGGTCGCCTTGCGGACGGTCCCGGCCCGGGTTGTCTGCGGTGATGTTATTCACCATAGTGAAATACGCGCTGTACGCAAACTGGTTGCGCCCCACCACGTAGTCGAGACGCCCGTTGTACTGATCGCCTCGGTTGATGCTCGGCTCTGCCAGGGTCACGTACTGAATATCGGGAATTCCGTCGAATCCTCCGCCGGTCGGATTTGCTTGCGAAACGTACTGACCTTGTGCTCCCGTTGGAGATCCTAGATCTAGTCCGCCCGAAACCTCCTGGCATTGCGAACTGGGCAAGGTGGCCAGTGCACACGTCGAGGTCAGAACGCTCGCGACGCGTGGTGCTATTCCCGCCGAGCTCAGAATCTTCGCGCCGATGCTGTTCGGATGGTCTTGAATGACCAACTGGCGGAATTGAGGGGTCTCCACCCAGGTCGGGCTTGACACATCGCGTCCCGTGCTGCGCAACCCTTCATAGGAGAAAAAGAAGAAGAGTTTGTCTTTGACGATGGGACCACCAACGTTTCCGCCAAACTGCCGGAAATTGTTGTTCACCCGTACCGGCGGCGCATTATTCGGGCCGCCGTACTTGTTGAACGCATTCCAGTTGGGATCCTGATACTTAAAAAAACCTCCGCCGTGAAGTTGGTTTGTGCCGCTCTTGGTAACCACCTTTACCTGGGCTCCCGAGGTCCGCCCGTCCTCGGCCGAATAGGTATTCGAGAGCACCGTGATTTCCTGCACCGATTCCTGGTTCGGCGTAATCACGGCCGAACCGCCATATTGCAGGCTGTTCACGCTCACCCCGTCGATCGTGAAGTTGTTGGTGTCTTGCCGCTGCCCGCTCGCCACTACCTGCACGGAATTCTCGACTTGAAAAATCGAGGCATTCGAGCCACCCGGGCCCGTCGAATTTGGGAGATTGTTCGCCCCGCCGTTCGCTCCACGAGAGCTATCCCCAAAAACACCGGGAGTCAAGCGCAGCAGTTCATAAGGGTCGCGTCCGAATTGCGGCAGCCGCTCGATCTGGTCCGCCGAGATGGTCGTTCCGGTATTGGCATTCTCGGTATGCAGGGACTCCGCCGAAGCCGACACGGTAACCTGCTCGTTGACCGCGCCAACCTCTACGGTTACATCAAATCCGCGTGGCTCCTCCGCCTTAACCTCGACATCTTTGGAAATCGACGACTTAAATCCAGTGGCCTCCACCCTCACGGTGTACCTCCCTGGTGGAAGTTCCGAAATGCGATAGAAACCCTGGTCGCTCGTCACCGTGCTGCGGCTGATCCCCGTGTCCTGATTGATGAGCGTAACTTGGGCATCAGCAACGGCCCCGCCTTGGGGATCGACGACCGTGCCCTGGATGCTGGCTTTGAACTGCGCGTAGGTGTAAGCGGTGCACAGAAAGAGAAGCAGGACGGACAGAAATCTGTAGCGCATCTTGTGTTCCCCCGAGGTCGGCTTCGAAAAACAAAAGGGCCTTCGTGTTTGTTACGATGACAATAGAAATGGATCTACGACACAACCCAGTATAAGCCCTAAGTCTCTAGGGGGAATCCTGTATGCTCGCGGCGCGCCGATTTCTTCAACCAAATGTCCCGGTCGGTGATAGGGGCGCGGCACCCAGCTGCCTCCGAGCACAGGGGCTGCGCCACCGTCGATTTGATACTCTTAGAAAAGCACCCGAGGGTTAAACCCGTTCCAAACTCGACCCCCGGCGAGAAATTCGGCCAGCGATCTAGGCAAAGCATGACTTATCTGCAACATCGGATCTGGTGCACCATCGTAGTCGCGCCGCTCGCCGCCGTTTTCCTTCTTTCCATTCCGGCGGACGCTCAGTGGTCTGTCCGACCGGGAATCTCCGTGGCCACAGATGACCGCGTGCAGGCTCCGGGCTGGTGGCCGACAAAAGGCACCGCTCGACGTGTCGATTTCGTTGGTACCGCCCAATGCGCCAAATGCCACGAAAAACAAGCCATCGCCCACATCACCGCGCCTATGGCGCAAGCCTCTGCTCCAGCCGCCTATTCCCAAATCCTCCAGGCCGCTGATCCTTTCTCTGCCGAACTTGCACCCTTCCGTTACACACTTTCGCGTACCGCGGTAACCGTCACCTATTCCGTCACCGATCGCTCCACTTCGCTCTCCGCCCCCGTGGCCTGGGCTTTCGGCCTCGGACGCAAAGGCCAGACCTACATCTATCAGCACAATGGCGCCTTCTACGAGAGCCGCCTGAGTTTTTACAGAACGCTGCAAGGCCTGGACCTCACCACGGGACACGACAGCGCAACGCCCGACGATCTTGAATCCGCCCTTGGCCGCCCCCTGGATGCGGACGAAACGCGCCGCTGCTTTGCTTGTCACACGACGGCTTCTACCACCGCTAATCGTTTTGATCCCTCGCACGTAACACCCGGAATCACCTGCGAGGCCTGCCACGGCCCGGGAGCGAAGCACGTAGCGGCCATGAAGTCTGGAAACATCGAAGACGGCCGCCGCGCCATCCTGAATCTGAGCCGTCTCAGCCCGATCGCTTCCGTCGATTTCTGCGGCGCCTGCCATCGCACCTGGGCCGACGTCCTGCAAGGCGGCTTCACCGGTATTGCCAACGTGCGCTTCCAGCCGTATCGCTTGGAAAACAGTCGCTGCTGGCGCAAAGGCGATGCGCGCCTCACTTGCACGGCGTGCCACGATCCGCATCAGCAGCTGGGTCTTGAGGCCGGCTCATACGACGAGAGATGTTTGGCTTGTCACGCCGCCACGCCGGCCGCAAAACCGACACGCGATCATCCCGGCGCGGCGTGCCCGGTAGGCAAAAACAGCTGCGTCACTTGCCACATGCCCCCAGTCGAGTTCCCCAGCATGCACGCAACCTTCACCGATCACCGCATCCGCATTCCCCGCCCTGGCGAGCCGTACCCAAACTAGGAGCATCGTTTAGGGGAGACCGTCCGACCTCAACGCCATCGGGGCTGTTCGCGAACGCATTCCCCGTTTTCCGCCTCTCGAATGGCCGATGGAGATCCCCGGATGGCGCGGCGCCTGGACCATGCCCGTCCTGGTTTTCGGCATGAACTCCGTGGCCAGCTTCGCTGCGATGCCTTTATCTACGGCCCCGCGTGGAGACTTCCACGCGAGGGGTCGCAACGGCACGATGATCACCTGGATGCAGCGGGCCAACGCCCGCTTTCTGTCGCTGCGCGTGAATCCTGCCAACGCTTTACTTCTCTATTCACTCGCCCCCGTACCGTTCTGCTGAACTCCCCGGGCTGCGCTATCGAAGAAAAATCTGCACAAAGATTTGATCGTCGCACCAGCAAAAGATGTCTCAACCCATTGCCGCCAGTTCGTACAAAAACTCGACATGGGACCGCGCGGCGCCATCCATTCCCTGCACCTTCAAATTCGTCGACTCGATGACGTAGTACTCGTCCGGGGCGTGCGCTCCGTTTCCGTGGCCCAAGCCGAAATGTCCCGCCGGAAGCCGCAGCGGCTCTCCGGTGAAAACATAGCCCGGCCACGATCCTGCCAGCCGCGGCAGAATCACCGGATCGATCCCGTTTCGTTTGTAAACCGCCGTCTCCGCGTGAATAATCGAAGAGTCCGCCGGCGTGCTTGTCGGATCGTAACCACCACTCATGTGCACATCGATGTCACCGAAGCCCTTCTTTGCCAGGTGCGCCTTCAACGACTCCAGCGCTTCCGCCGCCGTCATGTCCGGCACCAAACGCAAATCGAGCTTCGCCACTGCTTTGCCCGGAAGAATCGTCTTTCCGCCCGGCCCCGTGTAGCCACCTACGAGTCCTTCGATGTTCACCGTCGGCCGTGACGTCAGCATCTCCAGCGACTCTTGCCAGCCGACGTCATGCACCCAGTGGTCCACGCCCTCTAGCTTTTTCGTCTCCGCCTCGTTCAAGCGCTTTGCCGCTACCGCGATCATTCTCTTTTCGGCATCCGACAAGGGCCGCGCCTTCGCCGCATAGCCTTCGATCGCCGGGTCATTTCCGTCGGGCGACACCAGCGTTGCCAACGCTTCGACCAGATGCCAGGCCGGGCTGTCCACTCTGGCCTTATTGCTCGAATGGAGATCTTTCTTCGGTCCGCGGCCCCAGCGCTCGCCGCTTGACGTCAGCTCCAACTCGACGACACCTTTTGCACCCAGATAGATCGTCACATCTCCGCCGGGTCCTTGCGACGCGAACGGCATAAACACTCCGTTGCACTTTTTCAGCGCCGCCGTCGCTTCCGTCTTGCCTACGACTTGCAGAAAATGCGGCGAGCCGATTTCCTCTTCTCCTTCCGCCACAAACACAAGATTCACAGGGAGCTTCTTGCCCGCACCGCGAATCGCATGCAGCGCCGCAAGGAACGTCGCTTGGGGTCCTTTCTGATTCACCGCGCCGCGCCCCATCACCACCTTGCCGAGCCCCGGCTTATCCACCAACGCGGCCTCAAACGGCGGCGACGACCATTCCGCAGGATCCGCTTGTTTCACGTCGTACATGAAATAGAGGCCGAACGTGCGCGGTGCCCCCGCGTCGAGCGTCGCGAAAATCCCCGGCTGGCCATTCGTGGGCACCTTGGTGACCTGCTGAAATCCAGCATCCCGCAGCATACCCATGGTCAGTTCACAACCCTCATTCATGCCACGATTTTCCGCAGCAATCGATGGCTGCCTGATCCACTCCTGCAAGCGTCGCACAGACTCATCGTGCCGCTTCTCAATCTCCGCACCAATCGCATCCAGCTCGTTAGCCGCACCCCGGGCCCACCCAGCAGGCAACGCCAGTGCTGCCGCACCCACGGCCGCGCTCTCCAAAAACGTCCGCCTGCCGACACTTCTCCCAAGGTCTGACTTAATCCGACCCGCTTCCAGTAACTTAGCCATGGCCCCCCCGATTTCTTTCTCTCGCTCAACAGGCGCGTTACCGCGCAGGCGAGACTATACTGACCCGCTTTCCGTGGCAACGGCGCGTGACGCATCGGAAGTCTCGGCCCCTCAAAACGCGAACTTAATGGCCAGCTGCACGAGGCGCGGCGGAGCGGCTTTTACCACCTGGCCGAACTGAGCGCTAGAGATGTCGCCATTGACGGAGGCGGGTCCAAAAAACTGCGTGTGGTTGAAGATGTTGAAGGTTTCCAGCCGCATCTCCAGTGTCCGTGCTTCCGACAGATGGAAGACCTTCCGCAGAGCGAGATCGGTGTTGAACATCCCCGGCCCATAGAAGAAGCGGCGTGACGCATTGCCCGGAGCCCCCAAAGCATTGGGGCTAAACAGCGAAGTATTGAAATAGGGCAGCCCATTCCGCGGACTTCCGTTGAGGCTCAGAGCACCGGCTGTAAAATCCGGCAAGTCGAGGCTTCTATTGTTCACACCGTTCGGCAGGCTTCCCATCAAGGAGCGGTCGCCGTCACTCGAGATGGTCACCGGGAAGCCGGAGCTGACGCGAGTGATCCCGGAAAAAGCCCATCCTTCGGTCAAAACCGTCGCGCGGCCGGGGAAGAGACGTTCGAGCGGAAGCTGATAGTCATAGGTGGCCACCATACTGTGCGTCAGATCGAAAGCCGAAAGCGCGCGGGTGGCGCTGAAATTGTAAGGATTCACTGGATCGGAAATGCTCGAGGCCTGATCGATCGATTTACTGAAAGTGTATCCAATTGCGAAGTTGAAGCGATTGCCCGAGCGTCGAAGGTTGGCTTGAAACGAATGGTAGTTCGAGTTGCCGATGCTCGCGTCGTAATCGTCGTTCGCAAAGGCTGATCCGAGAGGTCCACGCGTACCCTGTATGGTTTGACCGGAAGCGCTTACATACCTGGTGTCTTCACCGAACGGCCCGCAAGTGGGCGATCCGGGAGCCACCGCGCTCGGCCGGCTCAATTCCAGACAAAGACCGGGCTTGCCGGGGTTGGCGGAATAAATCACCAGCAGGTGATGAGCCTGGGAGCCGACATAACTCAAACTCAGCACTGTATCGCCGCGCAGTTGGCGCTCGACGGAAACAAAGTAATTTTCGTTGTATGGATATGTGTTTCCGGGAGGCGGCGCGGTCATTCCCGCTTGAGGAAGAAACGGAGAGAAATCGATGCTCGAGTTAGGATGGGCGGCGGAAGCAGTCAGCGGCGGAAACGTCAGCGGAAACGGCTGGACATGCACGGCGCCATTCGCCGCGGTGATAAACGGCGTAGCAAATAACGGCGGCCCTGGGCTGGTGTAGCTCAAGCCGTAAGGAGGTTGCGGCTCGTCGATGGCGATCGTATTGCCTTCGATCACGGAATAAAACATTCCGTACCCTGCGCGGATGCTCGTTTTTCCCGGCCCGCCGAGGATCTTGCCCACCACGCCATCCTCCTTGTTGGGCGAGTAGGCTAGCCCCAGCCGCGGTGAAAAACGGCTGCGCTGCGGCACCAACGTATTGGGAACTCCGGGGTCGCCAGGATAAACAAGACTCCTCGGAGCCGTCGGATAAACCTTCGACTGCTCTCCCAAAACAAACGTCGGGACCTGATTGTATTTTTCCGACCAATAGCGCATCAAATCCCAGCGCAACCCGTAGTTCAGGGTCAGATTGGACTTCACGCGCCAGCTATCCTGCGCGAAAGCGCCGGCATATCTGTGGCGCCCATAGTACGTCTGGGAATCGGCCTGGTTGTAGTTGCTGGCCACCCCCATCAGAAAATCCGCAAAGTCCGATCCGGTTTCAGAACCCGCGAAGAGAAATGATCCGTTAAAGGTGGCATCCGGATTGACGTTCACTTGTTCGAAGCTAAGCACAGCGCCCACCTTGGCGGTGTGGCTGCCCATCACGCTAGACAAATTGTCGCTCGCTGAAAAAGTATTGTTCGCTTGGGCCAGATTGGTGATGGGAGTCCCGATCACAAACGAATTGAGGCGGACGTTTTCAATCCCCTCGATCCGCGGGGCCAGCGGAACAATGCCTGGCGATCCCGGACCAGTGACAAATCCTTGCGAAGCGAGGCTTGGCCCAACGCCGCCGGAGGGCTGGCCCACGTTATTCGCATTCCGCATGTAGCTCAGGCGCAGCTCGTTCACCGTGGAAGCGCCGAATGTTTTGGTCTGGCCCAAATTGAGCAGCTGCGCGCGTCCCAAATTCAGCGCTTGGAAGCCCGGAACGCTGGCGCCACCCTGCCCGGTAGGGTACGGATTGTTCAGGAAATAATCGTCGAAAAAATAGTACGCGGAGAGTTGGCCCCAGCGCTCGCTGTTGCCATCGATACGGAAACTCGCTTTGTCGTCGCGCACCTTTTCTCCTTGAGAACCGGTTGAAAAAGTGGAGTTACCCAAGTTTGGGACGGGGATGTATTGCAGGAGATGTTTGGCGGGTTCCGACCAGGCTCGCTCCGGTATTGCGGCATTCGGAAAAACACATTGCGAATGGGTGGTGCAACCCCGAGTGTAGTACGGCTCGTGGGCGGAAACCGAGTAGCCCAATTTCTGCGAGAGAAGGTTGGCGAGATACGGCCCGGCCACGGAGCCCGTAAGTGAGCCGGCGAGGTCGCTGAGATTCCCGGTGCGGTCAGCAAGCGAGGGAACGGAGATCAACCCGGTGTCAATACCCTGGTTCGTCCGCGTTCCTTGATAGTCGGCGAAGAAGAAAACCTTGCTCCTGTGGATCGGTCCGCCGAAAGTTCCGCCGAGTTGGTTCTGCCGGTAAAATCCGCGCTCTGGCGAAAAGAAATTCTTGGCATCGAGGGCGGTGTTGCGCAAAAATTCGAACGCGGTGCCATGCAGGTCGTTGGTCCCGGACTTGGTGATCACATTCACAATCCCGCCGCTATAGTTGCCGTACTCCGCGTCGAAGTTGTTGGTCAATATCCGGAACTCGGCGATCGAATCCAGGTTTGGCACAATCGAGGTGCCGCCGTTCATCTCTTCCTTGACGTCCCCTCCGTTGATCAGGAAGCCGTTGGCGTCTTCCCGCTGGCCGCTGATCGACTGGTTGCCGGGGTTAAGACCACCCGAGGGAGCAATGGCCACTGACGCGCCCGCCATCACGATGGAGTCGGGCTCCTGCGTAGACATCGGCACGATCCCCGGCTGAAGCGCTAAAAGATCCGTGTAACTGCGACCGTTGAGGGCCACCGCAGTCATCACCTTGCCGGCCACCACTTCACCCATCTCCGCGCTTTCGATGTCGATGTGCACCGCCGTATCCAACACCGTTACCTGCTCGGATTGCTCTCCGATGTCCAGCGTCACATCCACCTTCAAGGCCTTGTCTACGTCGATAATCAAGCCGGTACGCTTGTAGGGCTTGAATCCGGTGTGGTTGACTGCGATCTCATACTGCCCCACAGGAATGGCGCTGAACGCATAGAGGCCATCACCATTGCTGTTGGAACTTCGTTCGACGCTGGTGTCGACGTTGCGAACGATAACGGTCACGTTCGGGATCACTGCTCCACTGTGGTCTTTTACCGTACCTGAAATGCTTCCGCCCGCGCCCGCCCAGGCAGACACACAGGAAAAGAGAAAAACGCTCAGGGCTAAGATCCGCACGCGATCCTCGATATCACGAAACTGGAGGCTTTTGCGGCGGCGCCGGTTTGGCAAACGTCGCGTGGTCAATCGGGACATTTTGCTCCACTTGGTCGAGCTGGATGGTGTAACGCCTGCTCAACTGAGCCACACTCCACCGGAAAGGTACCTTCAACCCGCCAACGTCGCGGTATTCCTCATAGTCAATCTGCACGGGATCGCGGCCGACCGGCGATTCGATATACCTCACCAGCCGTGCCAGCAACCCTGACCTCTCATCGAAGTACAGCTTCACCGGAAGTTTTCCCTCATTGCTCCCCATGACGACATTAGCACCGCGCTCGCCAATGGTTGTGCGAAATCCCACTCGCAATGGAGGAAAGTGCTGCTGCACGTGTACCGCAAATCCGAGGTCGGCGTCCATCTTCGCTCCACCCAGAGCGGATCTGCCCATCGCTCGCACGGGCTCGCCGGGTGCGATGATCCAGCCCGAGTGGCCGTCATAGGTTTCCGCGCTATCGCCATCCGGCAAATGCATGATCACCGCCCGCAGACCCGGAGCTTGGACATAAACCTCGATGGGTGATTTTTGACCCTCGATGTCCACCGTGCCTTTGCCCACGAAGCTAGTCACTTTCGCGACCGCCTGCGGTCCGCCAAGCGCTTCGACGTACTTCTCGAGAAGTTGCTCCGCAGAAGGCACCGTGCCAGGCTTCGGTTCGCCAATATCATCGGAGTCTTCCGGTACCGGAGGATTGGGGCTGTACAGCATCGTCAGGCTCGGTATGGCCGGAGGGGTTTCCGCGCCGTGATGGCAGGAGTAGCACGTCACTTCGGGCCGGCCCTCGAAATTGTTCTTGTTCAGCGCGAGCATCATGCGGACCATCCGGCGCGCGGTCTGCTTGGTTTTCTTGTCATCCCTTGACCGGTCGTCCACGTCGTGGCAGTAATCGCAGGTGACTCCGAGAGAAGCGGTAAAGAACTGCATCGCCGGGATCAATTGATCCGCGGGAGTGCCTTTGAACGTCTGAATGTTTTTGTAGACTTCTTCCGCCATTTTGGGCTTCTCTGCATCGGGACGCGCCGTTCCCGATTGCCCGCGGGCGAGCGCCATGGCCAGGAGACCTACGCCCACCCCTCCGACACCGCCGGAGATCGCTCCCGACGACCCGCGTTTCATAGGTTGTCCCCGATCGTTTGACGCAACAAGCTTTCCGCAGGTGTCAAGCGGCAAAAAACCAATTCCCGAAGCGGATCGGCAGTAGCAAGCGGAAAGCGGTCCTGCAGGCTATGCTGGGAGAATCTTTCGCCGTCTCGAATAGCATACCGCGGGTGCCGAGGAAAGCTGCAAAGTGGCAAGGTTCGCGCTTCATCGCAGCAGATCGGCGTGCAATCGATAGGCGTCGGCGCGCTTTTTAGGTCATGCGAATCACCGGGGGTGGTCCTCAGGAAAGGGGCGCCAGCCTGCGGTGGCCTTGCTCGGGCTTCCCGCGAACAACCGGTTCGATTGCTTCCCCTTGCCGCAGATGGGGGTGAGCGTTGGAGAAAAAAACAAAGCCTTTGCCTGCTTGGAGAAGGCCCTTAGGAGCTACGGTGTCGTGCACTGCGCTTGGGCCGCCGCCAACATCTCTGCATCGAGGATCGCGCCGCGCCAGTGGGCGGCGCAAATTTGCGCCGGCACCATTCCCACTGCTTCTCGCAAGTCGGCGCCCGCAAGGTTCCCGCCCGTGATGTCCGCGCCACGAAGGACCGCGCCGCTCAGCAAAGCCCCTCGCAAGTCCGCATTCCTCAGGTCGGCATCCAGCAAAATCGCTCCGTTCAACTGTGCGCCAGTCATATTCGCCTGCATGAGCTTAGCGGAAGACAAATCGGCGCCCTGCAAGTTCGCAAAAGACAAAATACTTTGCTCCAGTTTCGTGTCTCTGAGGTCGGTGCGCGACAAATCCGCCCGAAGCATTTGCGCGTTCCGTAGATTCGCGCCGTAAAGCGACGCGCCCGGCAGCTTCGCGTTGGAGAGCATGGCATTTTCAAAGATCCCATAGGAAAGGTCGGCGCCTCGCAGATCGGCCGCCGCCAAGTTGGCATTCTTCGCATTCACCGAAACCAATACGGCGTGACCCATTTGTGCGCGGTCGAGAATCGCGTCCCGCAAGTTGACTTCGCGCATGTTCGCGCCACGCAAATCGGCTTCGGAAAGGTATGCGCCCTCGAGATTTGCGCGCCACAGCCGCGCATTCACCAAAAGTGCCCGATAGGCGCGCGCGAATCGCAGGTTCACCTGGTTCAGCCGTGCTCCCTGCACCGCGGCCAATCCTTCCTCGGTCCAATTCCCTCGCGCGGGCGGAGGAGAAAGCACCGTCTCGGTCAAATCCGCGTATGGCCGGTATCCCACGGACTGAAAAACATTAGCTGCCCATCGCCGCATGCTCACCGCCGAACGCTCCGGCGCCGCCTCGCGGTCTGAGGGTAATCCTCGAATCACTCCGAGCGAAAGCAATAGTAGGACGCATCCCGTCGCCAGAGCCGCGCGCGTCGCCCCAAATCCAGCCCGCCAGAGTTTCTTCGAGCTCTCCCGCAATAGATCTCCCGGCCTCAGCACCCGCGCCACGATCGTCGGGACGCACGTCGCCGTGGCGATGGACAGCGTCAGCAATACCGCCTGCAGAAGCGTTCCCCGAAAATCTTGCAGCACGATATACCGCAGCCAGAAAACCAGCAACGTCGCCGGAACTACCCAATATGCCAGCGCCGTGGAAACCACCGTCTCTAGTACTGCAAAGGAAGAGCGTCCGTCGCGCGTCCACCGGAAATGTCTGCGCACCATTCCCATCAAATACCACGGCCCATCCTTCTCTAGCGTTTGACCATCCTGGAAAGTTGCCGGCAGCGCCGCCATGCTTCCCCACAGCCTCAGCAACACAAAGTGAAATCGCAAGTACGCCACGAAGAGCAGAATTGGCCCGCCCAGGTAGAAGCCCGACATGGGAAGCAGGTTTCCGAGGTGGGGTATGGGGATCGTCGATGCATTCAAGACCAGCCGCACATCCGAAGTGAATCCGATCAACAGGCAGCAGATGGCGCTGGCCACCAGCATCAGGAAATAAAACCAGCGCGCCACCTGCGTGGCATCCGCGATAGCTCGGGAGCTGTCGAACGAAGCGACCGTTTCGGGAAGAATGGCGTCAAATAGATTCGTCCCGCCCAGGCGTCCAACCCACACGCCCTCCGCACCGTACAGATTTGCGCCCATCAAGTTGGCGCCGCGCAATTCCGTCCCCAGTAAATTCGTGTCGTGCAGATCGGCCTGCACCAGGCTGGCTCCCCGCAAATTCGCCATGGACAGGTCTGCACCACTCAGATTCGCTCGGTGCAGCGATGCGCCTTGCAGGTTGATTCCCGTGAGGTCCGCCTTTGAAAGGTCCACTCCGCACAAATCGGCGCGCGCACCGGATTCCCCGCCAGACTCCACCCAGATCCTGTGCTGGTCCAAGACTTCGGCAAGTTCTAGCAGCGATATTCCCGGCGAGCTATCTACCGGGGTCTCGCATTTTTGCAATGCGTGAGTTTCCAAAGCTATTTCCACTGGGTACTCCTATGGTGCTTCTCACAAATAAGGTTCGCGGCGTACCGCGAAGACATTTCCCCCGGAGGCGTACCGCCGTCGAACGGTTTCGCGGGTGCGGGCTGCTATATGCCGACTCACGTTGCGGCCTGTGTTTTCGCGTGACGGACAGTTCCGTCCAGGCAAAGAAACCTCTACTTCCAGCGACGCGCTGCCATCCAAGTTGCGCGCTTGCCTTCAACAACAACTTTCTCGGCAGATACATTTATGAGCGAGCGGCTGCTCAAGGTCGCAGGCGGTGCCAGGCCCCCGGCTGGTACAAACTCATCGCTGCGATCGAAACCCCTCTTGCTGACTCTCTCAACTGCCAAACACCGTCCATCCTCTCCCAGAAGGCCTATAGAAGTCGCCTGCTCCAAAGTACAGGAGGCTAACAGGTAACTCCTGCGCCCCCCATCCCACGATTTCGTGCTCCCCGGGCTCGCGGGAAGGCGCGGCGGCGTAACATACTGTTCTTTCTCGCGTATTTAAGGGGATGGGTGGCCGCCGAATGCTGCATAAAGCCCGCGCCATCGAGGTGCGCCGATCGACTCTGTAGCCGCCCCGACGATCCAGGAAGGGACGCCCACGCCGAATGCTACGGTGGCCGGTACCCTTCACACCGTGGTGTTCCTCGCGATCCTGTTCGGATCAGCATCCCTCATGTACGTTTCGGCAGGTCGTATGCGCGCGGCCGAGCAACCGAACCGGGTCCTGTTCTACATCACCACGATCGCGTGGGAATGGCTCCTGATGGGCTACGTCTTGGTTGGAGTACGCCTGCACCAAACGCCGCTGTGGGAAGTGATGGGCGCGAGATGGACAAAAGCCAGAGATGTCTTCCGCGACATCGCCATCGCTCTCGCCTTCTGGATCGTGGCGCTGATCGTCCTCGCCTTGGTGGCGCGTCTCCTGCATTTCCAGGGCATGAAGCAAAACGTTCGCTTTCTCGCGCCCGACGGTGCGATGGAAATTGCCCTGTGGATCGCTGTTTCCGTGACTGCGGGTATTTGTGAAGAGACGATTTTCCGCGGCTATTTGCAGAAGCAATTCATCGCGTGGACGGGAAGTGTGCCGGCGGGGATATTGCTTTCCGCCGCAGCTTTTGGGGTCGGCCACATTTATCAGGGAGCCAAGGCTAGCGTCGTGATTGGCGTCTATGGGTTGATGTTTGGGGTGCTGGCGTGGAGGCGGGGGAGTATGCGGCCGGGGATGATCACGCACGCCTTACATGACACCGCCAGCGGGCTGGCGGTCAGGTTGTTGCCGAAGTGATCGGAGTCGCACGCAGTAGAGTTTCGGGGCATTCCTCGGAAGAGCCCTCCAACAAAGCGCGCTCGAAAGACACTCTTCCGAATTCAGATGGCGTCTCGAAAAGGACTCAAAAAAAAGCAGCCGGAGCGCTCCGCTGAGGGGCCGAGGCACTCCGGCCAATCTTGCCCGCCTCCGCAGGGAGCGAGCAAGAAACCCGTAAGATCTCTAGTCCAAAACTTATCCAGTCAAAAGCTTGACGAGATCGCTTGCTACTTCGCGCCTTTGGCACCGCAAAGACACAGCGTTCGGGCGCACGGTAGCGACTTCGCGATTTCCGGAGCCGTAGCTAGGCGGCTGTCCAAGGGCGCAGCTACTTCGAGTCTTCGGCGGCGCGCAAGAACTCGTAGCGTTCGATGGCGGCGACGACGCCGATGGCGCCTTCCTCGCGCGGCTCGGTGCGCTGGACGCGGCCTAAGCAGCGTACGCGCACGGGCCCTGCCAGGGTAATTTCATTGGGCAGGGTGAGCAGAATTTCGATGGCCGAGCCTTCCTTGACGTCCTTGGAAAGGAAGAAGTAGACACCGCGGGAGCTTACGTCCCTGGATTCGGTGCTGGTTTCGCCGACCGCCGAGCCTGTCGTCCAACGGACGGTAAGCGGCAGCCGCATTTGAAAGCGCTGGGTGTTGCGGCGTTCAGAGCCGGTCAAGATGGAGCCTCCTGATCGAAAGGAGAGTGTATCTGGGAGCGGGGTTAAGGGACAATAGGACTCCAGGTACAAAAACGATTCAATACAATCGAGTACGGATGTACTACAACCCGGTCGGGAGGTTTTAGGAGCCCGGGAGCTGCGGGAGACGGTTGGAGGCTGGAAACACGGGTTTTGCGGCCAATGCCTAGCTTGGGCCATGGACTGGTACGGCGCGAGAATTCCCCTGTCGCTTGCCGGTCGTTTTTTTCCCGTACCGGGGGAACGACGGGCGACGTAAGTATTGATTCCGTGGGACTTGCGGTCGCCTAGTCACTTGGCCAGGCGCGTTCGACGGCGAGCGCGCATTCTCAAAAGGGTTACCGTTCCGTGCTGCGATACAGATTTGCGACCTGAAGGAAGTGTGGATTCTAAAGGAGTTGCGGTTGTCTGGAAGATCCCAGCGGAATTTCAAAAGAGCCTAGAATCTCGGATGGAGGCAGCGCTCGGGTGCTGGTGTAGCACTGCGACGGCGTAGCCAGGTTTCGGCGGGCCTGCCCTTCTAGGGCCGTAAGGCCTGATTATATATATTACTATATAGGTATACAGTTTTAAATTATCATCTTATACAGTTAATCGGCAGAAAGGTAGCGCCCTCCTCGGCGAAATCCGACGCATCACGGACCGGGTCACGATTGAGGGTCCCATCCCAGGTCCTTTAAGAGAAACCGAAGTCGTTCCGCATTGGCCATCAGAAGATTGAACTGAGAATGGTCCAGAGCCAGCCGAAACATCTGGGTGGTAGCCAAGTCGTAGACCTTTCCGGCATTTTGGACTGCGCGGCCGAAATCGGCGGTCTGGAACCTCGTCTTGCGAGCTATGCTGCAGAAAGTCAAAGCGAGATCCAACTGATTGAGGAGGGACTGCACGCGGACCAAGTTCCAAGCTTGAAATTCGCGGGCGTCCGCCATGAGCCACACTTTAGCAGACCATAGCAGGGGTACAAGACCGGAGATGCTGTACCTCTCCTGAGTGCGGCCGCCGGGCCAACGAGGTGGGCCGGACCTTTTCCCGCTCCGAGGGATGGAGGTGCCGGTGGTTTACGCCGCTGTTCCGATTCAGAAAACAGGGATTCAGGTTCCTGGGGTTGGCCGGCGCTTCGGCGAAGGAGACTCGATTTCACGATTGATTTCGAGAATAGCGCTCGAGGACCCCTGGCCGCGAATGAGCCCCCAACGGCTGTAGACCTGAACGGTTTTTCCAGCGCGGGTCGTATGGAGCAACTGACCCTCCCAGAGGCCGTGGGCGCGAACGGCCGAGTCCGCGTCGTGGGGCGATACGGGAAAACGGGTCTTGAGAAGATCGTGGCTTTCCTTGCCAAAAACCTCCTCGGCAGAATATCCATAGAGCTTGCGAGCACTCTGATTCCAGAAGCGAATGTGATTGTCGAGGTCGCGCAAGAGCACCGCATCATGGAAGAGATCGAGAACTTCGGCTTGGTGGCGTAGAGCGCCTTCGAGCTCGGCCTTGGCGCTCGTATCCTGGAACCATAGGACCAGCAGGCGGGTTTCTGCGGATTCGGTGCGAGTCACGATCAGGTGAAAGGACTTGCGTTCGAGTTGGGGAACCTCGTGTTCAAAATCGAGTTCGGCGCCGGCGAGACCATCGCGGAGGACGCTATCCAGGGCTTTGCGAAGAACCGGCAAGTTCCACTCGCCGTGCCCGCACTGAGTCAGCGGGGTGTTGGCGGTGAGAGCGGGGTCCAGTCCGAATGCAGCATAGAACGTAGGGCTGGCAGCGCGGATGCACAATTGCTCGTCGAGGACCAGCGAATATTCGCGGGCGCTTTCAATCAACCCGGAAGCATAGATGCGAGTCTCACCGGAATCGCGTCGGAGACCTTCACCGGCGCGAAGGTGCGTGTCGATCGCCGCCAGGATCACGCCGTCAATCCTATCTTCCATTGTGCGGTACGGCAGTACCTGGATGAAGTAGGAATTGCCGTCGCGACTTCTGACTTCCCTTTCCACAGAAGTGAGATTCTTCATGACTCCAGCGCTGAGCGACTGAAGATCGACGCCCTGAATGCTCGGATTGATGTTGGCGAAAGGGCGGCCGACATCGGCGGGAATGAGACCGAAGATTTTCTGCGCCGGAGGGGTAAAGCGGCGAATGGTGAGATCGCAGCCAAGCATGACGATGCCGATGTGAACGCTGGCAAGAAGGTTGCTGAAGTCGTTGTTGATTTGCGTGATTTCCGTGTTGCGATTGCGGAGCTCGTCGTTCACGGTGGATAGTTCTTCATTGGTGGACTGGAGTTCTTCTTTTGAGGTTTCGAGCTCTTCGTTGGTGCTTTGCAGCTCTTCGTTGCTAGAAAGGATTTCTTCGTTGGCCGACTGCAATTCCTCATTGGTGGCTTCCTGACTCTCGATGACGGAATGCAGATACTCCTGGGTGGCGGCAAGTTCCTGTTCGAGCTTTGCGCTACGACGACTGTCGAGCTCGACTTGGCGCGCTGCAGCGGCGGAAGAGGACGACCTGGGGGCATGCTTTTTCAGCAGCGGAGGAGCGCCCTCAAAAACGATCATGAAGTACGTTTCCTTGGTGTGGGCAACTTGAATCGGAGTGATCTCCACATTGATCTCATCGACGGCTGCGCCGTCGCCCTTTTTGACCTGGATCCGGTGCTTGCGAACGGGAACGCCGTCTTTTTTAGCGCGGTTCAAGGCGTTCCTGAGCTCGAAAAGCAAGCCTTCGCGAGCCATTTTTAGCAAGCTCAGGCTGGCACGCCCGGGAGCAATCTTGAGATAGCGATCGATGGGGCCACGTGAGTGCACAACCTCGAAGTCCTCGTTGATGAAAACGGCGGCGGGAGCGTATTGGGAGAGCAGGCGGCGATCAAACTCCTTCTGGGCCTCAACGTAGTTCCAATTGGTTTCGGGCTGCTTGGGAGCCGGACGGACCGTGGTACCGCCAGGATCGGAGTGCTCCATGTATTTGTTGAGCGAGAAACTAACAACCGGCCGGGCGGCAGCGGCCTTTTTGACAAAAATCTTGTCGGCTCGATCATCCAGGGCGAAGAGATTCCCGAGCGTGCCCACTCCTTCCGAAGTCCCCAGAACGAGAAATCCGGTTGCGCGAAGCGCATAGTGGAAGAGCGCGATGACTTTCTTCTGAAGAACGGGCTCGAGATAAATGAGCAGGTTGCGACAACAGATGGCGTCCATCTGCGAAAACGGGGGATCGCTGAGAACATTGTGCTGGGCAAAAATGCACATGTCGCGAACGTTTTTGCTGACGCGGTATCCACCCTCGACCTTGAGGAAGAAACGGCGCAGGCGCTCCGGAGAGATGTCTGCCTGGATGTTTTCGGGGTAGTAGCCGGCGCGGGCCTTGATGATACTCGATTCGCTGACGTCGGTGCCGAAGAGCTGGGCAGGAATCGCCGGGGACTTATCGCCCAGATATTCCAAAAGTGTGATGGCCAGGGAATATGTTTCCTCACCCGAAGAGCAACCGGGAGCCCAAATGCGGATGACGGCGCCGGAGGGGCGGTTTCTCACGATGCGGGGAAAGACCTGCGTCTTGAGGGCTTCGAAGACGCGAGGATTGCGAAAAAAGCTGGTGACATTGATCAGCAGATCCCGATAGAGAGCTTTCATTTCGGCGGGATTCTGCTCGATATAGTTCTGGTAGTCGTGGAGCTTCTCAATTTTATGGACCACCATGCGGCGCTGGAGGCGGCGGCGAATGGTGGTGTCCCGGTAGTAGGTAAAATCGACGCCGGTGGATTTGCGGAGCAACCGGAAGATCGAAGACCGGCCGAGATGTTCGCCGGGAACGGGTTCTGTGGCGTCCGCGACGCGGGAACGAACGACCCAGGGATGGTCGGCAATGCGAGCCAACTCCCGGGCAATGCCTTTCGGTGACAGGACGAAGTTAACCGACCCCGTGGCGATGGCGCTGCGGGGCATGCCGTCGTGCTTTGCGCTGGTCTCGTCCTGGGCGAAGGTGACGCCCCCCTGGGCATGAATTTCCGTTATGCCGAGCGTGCCGTCCGAGCCGGAACCTGAAAGAATCACGCCGACAGAGCTGGACCCGTGATCTTCGGCGAGGGAGCGCATGAAGGCGTCTATGGTCATGGGCCGGCCGCGAACTTCCTCGCGAGGTAACAGGCGAAGGGTGCGCTCGGAAACGGACATGGTGGTGTTTGGCGGGATGACGTAGGCGTGATTGGGCTCGATGACCATGCCCTCCCGGACTTCGACAACGGACATGGAAGTCTCTCTAGAGACCAGCTCGGTAAGTAGGCTGTGATGCTTGGGGTCGAGATGCTGGATGAGGACGAAAGCCATGCCGGTGTCCGGAGGGAGGTTGCGAAACAGCTCGGTAACGGCTTCAAGGCCGCCGGCGGAGGCGCCGATGGCAACGATCAGGAAATCCCGGTTGGAACGGGGAGGCCGATTCCGGTTGCCCTTGGTCCGTGGTTTAGCAGGCTTTGGCTTCATGGAATCTCCAGGCAAGAACACCGAACGAGGGCGAGCGAGATTTCTCAGGGACCGAATCGGCGCGGATCCAGCACAATGGAACAATGCCGGAACAATACCGATTGATCCACCTTAACCCTCGTCGGCATCGGCGGTAAGAGTTTGCTCAGAATTTGCCCAGAGAAGCGGTGCGGACAAATGGGATCACGCCTTTTTGGTCGGGCGAACTCTGCGGCGCTTCATCCGCATCGACCGGCAACGGAACAAGAACCCGTATGGCGGTGCCGTTGCCGTTGGACTCGATTTCCAATCGGCCCTTCATTTCGGACACGCGCTCTCGCATACCCGAAATTCCAATGCCCGCCTTGCCAGATCCCTGCTGGAACTCCGCCTGTAACTGAGGAGAGATACCCTGCCCATAGTCCACGACCTCCAGAAGAACGGCGTTCTGGAGCAACTGGATGCGTATGTCGGCGCTCTCGCTGCGCGAATGGCGGTGAATATTGGTAAGGCATTCCTGAACCACACGGAACAGCGCCAGTTCCATCTCGGGCGGCATCCGGAACGAAGAAGGTGGAGCTTCCATGCGGATTCTGATGCCGGAGCGTTTTGCAAATCCCTCGATGAACCAGTCGAGCGCCTGGGACAGACCAGCCTCGTCCAAGGTCGGAGGATGGAGTAAATAAGAGACGGTGCGGACTTCCTGCATGGAGCCGTCCGCAAGACTTACGGCGTCCGCAAGAGCGTGTCTCGCTCGGTCATCGAGGAAGGCGGTGTTTTTCTCGAGGATAGAGAGGCTCATGCGGAGCGCGGCAAGGCTCTGTCCGACGCTATCGTGAAGTTCGCGGCTGATGCGCCGCTGCTCGTAATCCTGAAGGTGAATTAGGCGGCGTGAAAGTTCCTGGGTGGATTGCTCTGCATCCTTCAGCTTCGAGATCTCGGTCATCACGCCGAGGAGCTCGGACACGCCCTTGGGCCCGGCGACGGGCTGAACGCGCAAGCGAAACCACACGACCTTGCCGGTGGCGGAAATCATGCGGCATTCGCACTCTTCGGAATGAACGCCGACCGACAGGGAGGCATAACAGTGATTGAGGACGCGTTCGCGATCGCTAGGGTGCAGGTGATTCTTCCAAAAATTCGTTTCCGAGCGCCATCGCTCTGGCCAGAAGCCCATAATGTGCTGGGATTCGGGACTGACATAAGTAAATTCCAAGGTAGTCGGATCGGCGCGCCAGAGAATGGCGCGCGCGAGCTCGGCCATTACGCGGCAGCGGTGCTCGGAGTCCGCCCGCGCTTGCCTGGCTTGTCGGAGCAAAGACTGATCCTCGATCAAGAAACCGACGCAAGAATCATCGATGGGAAACAATCGAGCCCAAAAACACGATGAGGTGGAGGAGAAGGCCTGCTCCTGGACAAGTCCCAGGGACTTGGATTTTCCAAAGCGGATGGTGTGGCGTATCAGCTCGGGCATGGGTTTGGAGGCGGGGAGGTTGGCAGCGATGTGTCCGCGAAGGAAAGCTTCGGCGGAAGAACCTACGAGATGACAGGCGAGCCAGTTGGCGGCGACGACTTTCCACTTCCGCGTATTGACGAGATCGGGAACGTGGAGCACGGCCATCCCAACGGGCACGCGATCCACAAATTTTCGATAGAAGGAAAAGCGCTGCGAGAGTGATTTGTTTCGCGCCATAGAAAGAGAACAGGAAGAAATAATCCTCCTGGACCAAACAACACAACTTGTGCGCTGGGTCGTGAGCATGACCCGGTTTAGCCGGGTTGTCAATGGTGATTGTCGATAAGTCTAAGATTCAGGTGGCTGAAAAAAGCAGATGAGGCGGAGCCGACGCACGGCGTTAGTCGGCAACGTAGCCGCTAGGAATAGAAAATCAGCCCGACGAAAACGTCTCCACTCCCCCCTAACTTCCTCCTCGGCATCACTGCTCCGTGGTGGTCAACGGCCGAGAGCCGCGCCCGCTCCCCGGGTAAAGGTTCGAAATGTCTTTCGCCGCAGGCCCGCACACCTGGGTCGCGAGGGCATGAGTACGGAACTGCTGGTAGACACCTCGATGCAGCGGATATTCCATGGAGCGTTTGAGTTCTCGTGAATGAGATTTTGCATGCGTTGCCACCGACAGCCCGCAACATAGCAAAATAAAGCATCTCGATCTCCCGATCGAATAGAGAGGATCTGGTTTTGTGCCGGGAGCTACGTTTGGTCGATCAAGCGGTGGTGGATGGCGTAGAGCGCGAGCTCGAGGCGATCGGAG
>Ga0209526_10000233_pt1 | contig 34908 bp, 26 predicted proteins | sample JacPinW_OM2H0_M1_FD_188566 | JGI IMG/M metagenome (GOLD analysis project Ga0209526, IMG submission 188566) | Forest soil microbial communities from Algoma, Ontario, Canada - Jack Pine, Ontario site 1_JW_OM2H0_M1 (SPAdes) (version 2) | ecosystem: Environmental > Terrestrial > Soil > Boreal... | reverse complement strand
TCAGCTCTATGGTGAGGTGCCCCCCGCCTCGCGTGTCAATCTCTTCTCCGGGGGCCAGTACATCGCCGCGCTGGGCGGCAACGGGAGCCTGCGCGCCGCTAGATAGCAGTGCTGTTCCGCTCACGCTGGCGATGCGCGCCTCGACCGGTGGCACTTGACCGCGGGCCGACTGAACCGCACAGGCCAATGCAAAGACGAACAGAATCAAGACCTGGTATATCGTGGCCAAAATTCGCGCCGACCCTAGCGCAGCAATCACAGATTCCCGCCATTTGCGTCCTCGGGTGTTTCTGCGTCGGTATTTTCTTCGCTCTCCCCATCTGAGATGGCATGCAGCCGATACTTTGCCACGAGTCTTTGAACGGTTCGGCGATCGAGGCCAAGAACCGTCGCCGCGGGCCTTTTCCTTCCCTGGTTTTCGTCCAGGACGAGCTGCAAATATCGTCTTTGTAACTCATCCATCGTCGGACGGTCGGCGATGATGGTTCGCTCATTGTGCGAAGCGACAGATTCCTTCGGAATTCCCGTGCCCGCCGTGATTTCAGGAGGGAGGCAGTCGAGAGTAATCATATCATTGGGGCAAAGAGCAACTGCACGGCGGATGGCGTTCTCGAGCTCGCGGACGTTGCCAGGAAAAGCATAAGAACGTAGAGCCAAGGCTGCGTCGCGGGTAAGCCGGTATGGCGGTTTTCCTTCTACGGTCGCGGCGCGCAAGAAATGGGCGACCAAAACATCGACATCCTTTCCGCGTTCACGGAGCGTCGGGAGCTCTAATGTGATAACGCTCAGACGGTAGAACAAGTCCGGCCGGAACCGGGCCGTGGCCGCCATCTCACGCAACGACGCATTGCTTGCCCCTATTACGCGAACATCAATTCGTTTTGTTTGTGTAGACCCGACTCTTCTCACTTCGCCAGACTGCAGCACGCGCAAAAGGCTGGCCTGAAATCCCGCGCTCGTGGATGCGAGTTCATCCAGAAAAATCGTGCCGCCATCGGCCGCCTCGAAGAGACCGGAACGCTCACCGACCGCTCCTGTAAAGGCCCCTTTCGTATGGCCAAACAACTCGGCTTCAAGCAGGGTATCCGTCAGGCCAGAACAGTTCACGGCCACGAAGGGTTTCTTTTCCCGCGGACTAAATTCGTGAATTGCCCGAGCTACTAATTCCTTGCCTGTGCCGGATTCTCCCATCACCAGGACCGGTGCGTCGCTTCGGGCTGCTCGTGCGATCAACCGGTAGACCCCCACCATGGCTGGGCTTTTGCCCACAAGACCGGACCGGGAGATGTTCTCAACCAGAGTGGAAATGGCCGTAGGTCCATCTGCCGCCTCCGATGCCGCAGATAGGTGCCGTCGCAACAAAGCCGCGACCGCGCTGACTTCAAATGGCTTGGCGATGAAATCCGTTGCGCCCTCTTCCACCGCCCGGACCGCCAACTCGACAGATCCTTGGGCGGTCATCAGGACGATCGGCAGAGAGGGTAAGAGCGCTCGCAGGTCTTGGACCATCTTGAGTCCGTCACCGTCTGGCATGTAAACATCACTGATCACCGCATCAAACTCCTCGGTTCCGGCCGCCGCCAACGCCTCTGCCCCGCTGCGGGCGCAGCTCACGCGAAAACCGTTGAGCGACAACCCGGATTCGAGCATCAGCCGGATCGAATGCTGGTCATCGACAACAAGGATATGGGGGAGTCTAGCCATCGGTGGACTTTTTACCGCCCTCGAGTTCCAGGGGCAGACGCAGGGTAAATGTTGAGCCTGAGCCGAGCTCGCTTTCGACGCTAGCATAACCGCCATGGGAATCCATGATTTCGCGAACAAATGCCAGCCCGAGGCCCGTGCCGGGTTCGTCGGCGGTTTCCACGCGGGGCACACGGTAGAATTTTTCAAAAATGCGCTTCACATCTGTGGGCGTCATCCCATACCCCTTGTCCGTGACTTCGATCAGCAGATCATTTCCGCGTGTTCGCACCGACACTCGTATCCCTCTGCCTGACGGGCTGTACTTAATGGCGTTGGCGATGACATTCGTGACCGCTTGAGCAAGCAGGTCCGAGTCGGCCATGACCACGGGCAGGTCCTTGTCAAATTCGCGGGTGATCGGAATACCGCGAGACGAAGCGATCGGGTCCAGCAGCAAGAGCGCACGCTCAACCAGCGCATCCGCGCGCAGTGGCGTTTTCCTCAAGGGACGTGCCCCGGCCTCGATGCGGGTGATATCCAAGTATTCATCGATCATTCGGGCTAAGCGTTTGGCTTCTTCATTGATGGCTAGGTGCATCTCACGGCGCCGATCGGCATCCACATCGAATTGCGCGAGCACCTCGCTCATCCCTTGAATTGCAGTGAGAGGCGTCCGCAGTTCGTGCGTCACCAAGGACATCACTTCTGTTTTCATCTCCTGCAGTTCCCGCTGTTTCGTTATATCGGAGAGAGAAGCGACGATCCCGACGACGGCGCCGCGGTCTTCACCGTTCTCGCAGACAGGAGATAATCGTAGGGTAAAATACTTGGGTGAGGAACCTCCGAAGGTGGTTTCCCGCTCCACCGTGGCTCGATCGACCAACAGTCTTTCCAGCGTTTCAGCCATGGTTTTCTCGGGTTGGCCGAGACGACCAAAGAGGTTACTTCCGAGCAAGGAGCGTTCCCTCATTTCAAGAATCTCTGTCGCGCGGCGATTCACAAAGACAATCTGCCCTCCGATGCCAGCGACCAATAAGCCGTCGCCTACGGATCGCAACGACTTATCGACGAAGCGGGAATCGGACAGCAGCCGCCGATTCAGTGCACCCAGCGCGCGGGTTTTCCAAGTGATCCCACGGGGCAGTAGACGCCAAAAGTTCAGCCGGGACGATGGCACTGCCTGGGCATCCTCCATCCGATCTGTTCCTAGTGCGACGACGAAACCCGTGGCAAGTTCCACAGCGATGCGAATCATTTCGAGTGGCATGCGCTGTTCCATCCTATGAAGAAGGATGAGGATACCAGCCGGGACGTTGCCGTCGCCCAACGCACACTTCAGTGCCGCCACCAGTCGCGCTTGAGGATCTTGCTCTTCATAGAAGAAATACACCATTTCCGCTTTGACCGAAAACGGACTTCGAACCTCGGTCTGCGCCGTGGCCGGCAAGCAATCAATGTTCAACCCCTGGCTCTTGACCACCGAAGCTAGCAGCGGGGTTCCCGAACTTGCCATTACGCGATACCTGCCCGCTGACACCGAACCAAGAATGGCCACACCGGTTGCGTTCGTAAGCTGCGCGATCAGCGCGGCTGGATCGGCTTTCTTGTCTCGCACCGAGGGCCAGAGCCAACTCTCGGCATGCACCAGCTGCCGGATTTGTGCATCCAGTTCTCGACTCGCAATGAGGGAGCGGTGCAGCAGGACCAAGGGAACAGCCAAAACCAGGGAGACACCGCAAGGCAACAGTGGTGGGAACACCAGCCACCGCGTGAATACGAAATAACTAGTCCCTACAATCAGGGCGCCTATCAGGACGATGACTGCCGTTTGTTTGAGGCTTTCCTGTTTGCCCTGGGCGATAGAAAGCCCACCCAGCGTGAGGAGTGCAACCAGCGCCGCACAAGCTGCTGTTAGCCAATCGGGTGTTTCCGAATACGATCTTCCGCGCAAGAGCGTGTTGAGGGAATTGGCCAGAACCTCGGCGCCGGGCACAAATTCCCCATATTGTTGGCCGTCAGGGCCTTCCAGATGAATGAAGGGCGAAGCAAAACGGTCGCCTAACGCGGCCGCCGTAGCCCCCACGATAATGTATTTTCCTTGGAACGCGGAGGCCGGGACTTTTCCATCGAGAACGTCACCGAAGCCAAATGTGTGGGACGCAAAGGAACCGGTTGGACCGACGTATTCAATGGGAATCCAGCTTGCCTGCAGACGCTGCGTGCTTCGCGGGCGGCCAGCTTCGATTTCGATCGTGCGGGCTTCCGATCGCACCGGGAATGTGCGCCCGCCGATGGAAACTGCTCCAGGCAGTTCTTGAATGGACTGAGCGTTCGCGCCATCCCCGACCCGAATCGTCTCCAGTGCCATCGCCCACTCGGCTTGCCCTTGGTCGTCTGCCTGGCGAACGAGAAAGGATCCTGCAACTCCGTCAACTTCGGTCGAAACGTGAACATGCCCGACCCCCGCGGCCACCTTTTCGACACTGGGCAATGGCCGAAGCCAGACGACCCGGTCCGATTCCGTTCGTGCGAGTTGGGCTGCGGTGACGACGTTTCCCGCCTTCTCAATCGCCGATGCGAGCGCGGAGTCATCCGCATGGTTTGTTGTCTCGCTGAATAACACATCCAGTGCGATGGCCTTGGGGTGCGCAACGGCAAGGCGTTCGAGCATTTGGGCCGTTAGGTTGCGACGCCAGGGATAGCGCCCGAATCGGGCCAGACTCCCTTCGTCAATGGCTACGATAGCGATATCATCTGGTACGGGTAGCGGACCTCTGGCCCTTGCCAGCCAGTTCCTCGCATAGAGCTCCAGCCCTGGCACCCTCCACGTAACGAACATCCCCAGCCCAGCCGGAAGGAGCAAAAGAGCCGCCAGCCAACCGATCGGCCTGCGCCTGGTCCCCGCTCGCGAATTGTTCTTGCTGGGCATCTGTTCTCTCTTCACGGCTTTCGGTCAGAACAACACATCAAAATCGCCCCGGAATCTGCGCACGTAATTCCCAAAGAATACGCCGTTGAGAGGATCACTCAGATTCCCATGGACATCCAAAGGATTGAAGTGATTTGTCAGATTGAATCCGCTCACAGAAAATCGCAGCGTGTACTTGTGCCGGAAGGGGATATCTTTTGAAATCCGCGCGTCCGCCGAGAAAAAGTTCGGATACCGGTAGCGGTCACTGTAAGGAACGCCTACATAGTTTCGCGCCGCGTCAAGGACCGTATAGGGAGAGCCCGTCCTGTACTCCACGATCGGGTACACCCTGAGCTTCCACGGCAGCGAAAAAACTCCCCACCCGAGGAAGCGGTTCGGTAGGTCTTCGGGACGCCGCGAAAACAGGTCCTGAGGAATGATGGCCGATGGGAAGTCGCCCAGATATCGGCTGAACTCATTCAAGTTGCCACGAGTCCTGCTTCTCACGTAGGAGAAAACCATTTCCTGATCTTTGAGCCACCTTACCCGGGCGGTGACTTCTACCTGGTGGTAGAAGGATTTGCCGCGGCCGCCCAACGCATAGGCATAGACTCCCTGTCGGGTTCGCGGCGTCAGCGTGATAACACCGTCGGAGACGCTGCTCAGATAGCTGGCCCTCAGCCGCAACCGGCTTGCCAGCGGCTGCTCGATCTCGACGTTCCAGGTCTTGCTGTACGGCGCGAAATTCGCCGCCGTATTATTGCTGTCGATCAATGGAAATCTTTTCTGTGGCACAGACTCGGCGAAGTTCTGGAACATGCGGGGCCCATCCAAAATGACCCCTCCTGGCCCGTACGTCGTGACTATCTGTTGTGGGCTACTGGAGAAGGCAAAAACGCTCAGAGGTACGCGGTCGTAATAGATTCCGAAGCCACCCCTGAGAATCATCGAGCCGCGGCGCAATGGAGTCCACGCGATACCGGCACGCGGTGCGATCCGTTGGGCATGCGTGGCTGCTTGATACTCCAAGCGTGTTCCAAAATCAAAGCCGAGCCGGGGCGTCGGCATCCAATGGTCCTGAGCGTATATCGATAGTTCCATATCGGCTTGATCGAACGGTCCCGGCTGGGAAAAAGCGATCTGTTTGAGAAGATGTCCTTGAGCGTCTCGGATTTCCACGGGATGGTCAATGGTTTGTCCAAGGCTGGTGGTACGAGTAACGCCGAGACCAAACTTCAAATCGCTCACCCCGATGCCGGTCGTTACGGTTCGACCGGCACTTTCCAGCCATTCGGCTCGCAATTCCTGGCGCGATTCTCTGTGGAAATAATTGCCGTGATCCCCGGTAGGTGTCAGCACCATGTTGGCATCACCTTGCGCTCCGACGGTGGCTCGAAAGCGCTGAATGCTCAGTGTGCTGTTGAGTAGCGTTGCACCGAGGGCGAGATGATCCGTTAGCGCGAACAACGTTTCCGAAGCGCGAAAACTTGGCGTCACCGGCTGGGGGCTGAAATAACTCAGATTAGCAAAATCGGTGTGTTGCGGAGCGACCTGAACGGTTCCCGTCAAGAAGTGTTTTGGTGAAATGATGTAGTCAAGCTGGCTGAAGGAGTTGACCGATTCTGTCTTGGATTCGTTGTGCGGGAAATCGAGGGTTCGCACGGGGACTTTGTCGACTCGGTATTCAAACCCTTCCGCGAAATACAGCCGGTTACCGAGAATCGGGCCACCAAAATTCACGCGCGGCGATGCGTTTCGCAGACCGCGGAGATGTTCGCTGCGAATGCGAAATTCCGGAAACGGATCGTTCAGTTCAAAATGCCACTTTTCCGCGCCGCGTCGCGTCTCGACAGAGACCACGCCGGCGGTGAACCGTCCATATTCCGCAACAAACGGTGTCTTTAAGACGTCCAGAGACTCGACACTGTCCACGGGGACGGTGATGCCAAACCTTCCGGTCGCCGGTTCCGTCACATCTGTTCCATTCACTAGAAAAGCGCTCTTAGGTTCGCCTCCGCCGTCGATGATGATCTGTCCGTCCGCGGATCGCACGACGCCCGGAACCAATGGCAGCGCGTCGGCGACGGTGGCCGGGCGATTAGGTAAAGACTTGATTTCATCGCGCTGAAGTGTCGTCGAAGAAGAAGCGCTCTGCCGTGCAGAACTCGGCGAATCGGCTCGCACTTCTACTTTCTCAGACCCGACCCGCTTGGGTGACAGCGTGAGCTCCACGGCGAATTCGAGACCATTCAGATCGATCGGTTGCGAAGCGGCGAAAAATGCTGTTTTCTCGGCAACGACTTCATAATTCCCTAAAGTGATGCCTGGAATGCGGGCAAGACCTTCGGTATTTGAAGTCGCGCTGAAAAGTTCACGTCCTTCGAGCAGGACACCTATCGTAACTTCAGGGATCGGGTTTCGTTCGTTGTCCAGGATCGTCACTTGGAGGGTGCAGCGCTGTTGCGCCGAACTCGCCAAAGGAAAACCCATAACCAAAAGGAGAAGAGCAGCCAAGAACTGGGTCCACATCCTTTCGCGGCGCATGTCGATCGATTTCGCTCGCCGGTATGACGAATTTGGCTCCATCGTGGGGTTCGCAAGAGATCTCTGACAGAGTGAGAAGCAAGTGGACCACCAGCGAACTAACTTCCCTAAACTGCTTGTAGACGTTGAAAACAAAGACTTTCATGTGAGTATGTGACGGATGGTTCGGGTGGCCCTGCGACAATTTGCCGCATCTAGAAATGTCCGTCGAACAAAGCGGTCTGGTTCAGGCACTCGCTCGTAGGCACGTTTGGTGAGATGAAAGTTGCTGGGTTGGCTGGATCGTTGCCAATTCCATGAATGCCGACGGAGTCACAGGTCAGGTAATGTCACCCATGCGTCTCGTTAGTCCGTAAAATGACCCAACCATCAGGGATCAGCAGGGAGGGGGGTGGCGAATCGCCACCCCCCGCGAGAATCTCTGCGGAAACACGTCGCAAGCGGGTGATCTCGCGCATTGCCCAACGATCAATTTATCCAGTAAAGACGTAAATTCCCGGCCGTGCCTCGATTGGCCCGCTCCTTGCAGTGACAGCCCATCGACGAATTCTTTTGGACGGAGGCCACGGCCAATCCGAAGACTATGTGCGGCATCGCTGGATTCACCCACCGGAATCAGTTTGTTACAAGACACACGATCCAAAAGGCCATCAGTCTTCTCTCACACCGCGGCCCCGATGACCAGGGCACTCATTTTTCGCCGCATTGTTCAATCGGTGCGGCGCGGCTCAAAATTGTCGACCTGCGTGCCGGCCGCCAGCCAATGTATGACGAGTCTGGAAACACGGTTCTCGCTTTCAACGGCGAAATCTACAATTACGTTGAATTGCGAGAGGAACTGGAACATCTAGGCCACCGTTTCATCTCGCACTCCGATACGGAGGTCGTTCTCCATGCCTTCCTTGAATGGGACACAGATTCGTTCTCGCGTTTGCGGGGAATGTTTGCGATTGCGCTTTGGTCGGAATTGGAAGACCGGTTGATCCTCGCGCGCGACCGTCTCGGAATTAAACCTCTCTACATCTGCCGTCGCCGGTCTGACATCTATTTTGCCTCCGAACTGAAGGCTATTCTCGTCCACCCAGAGATCGACCGGCGCCTCAGTATGGACGGGCTGAATCTTTTCCTAACCATGAATTACGTCCCTGGTAAGCACACACTTGTGGAAGGGATTGATAAATTGACCCCGGGGAGCTGGCTGGAATGGCGCGCCGGGAAGGTGCGAGAAGAGGTTTTCTGGAAATTGCGTATGGAACCCCGGGAGGAGTGGACTCTTGCGGGAGCTCGCAGCGAACTCGACCGCCTCATGCGCCGGTCAGTTCGGGAGCATCTCGTTGCTGATGTTCCCGCCGGCATCTGGCTCAGTGGCGGTCTGGATTCCTCTGCTATGCTCCATTACGCCGCAGAAGAATCCTTGCAACCGCTGCGGACCTTCTCGATAACTTTTCGTGGCAGGAGTTTCGATGAGAGCCGGTACATTCGGCAGATCGCAGAGCACTACGGAACCGAACACCACGAATTGGACCTGAATCCCCAATCTGATCTCCGCGACGCCATCGAGGACCTTACATACTACGCCGACGAGCCTTGCGCGGATTCGAGCGCCTTGCCCGTTTGGTTTCTCTCGCGGCTCACCAAGCAGCAGCATGTTCGTGTTGCCCTGACCGGCGACGGCGCCGATGAGCTCTTCGGCGGGTATGCGACCTATACGGCTGATCGTATCGCGCGATATTTGCGGCGGTTACACCCAAGTCTCTTGCGTGCAGCGGCTACGTCTCTTAGAGCCTGGCCTGTTTCAAACGAGAAAGTCGGGATGGAATACTGTGTGAAGCGTCTCTTCGCGGGTTCACTGATGCCGGAGGACGAGGCGCATGTCTATTGGAACGGCACATTCTCCCATTCTGAGAGATCAGCGCTTTTCTCTGAGACCGACCAAAAGCCACTTCTCGATCTTTTCCGGAACTCACGCTCGGGGACGGAACACTCGAACTCGCTGGCTTCCTTCTTCAACTTCGATCAGAACTACTACCTGACCGACGACATTCTTTGCAAAGTGGATCGCATGAGCATGGCGCATTCGGTCGAAGTGCGTCCGCCGTTCCTCGACCATCGCATCGTTGAATTCTCCGCTTCTCTTCCAGACTCCCTGAAAATCAAGGGATTGCAGCAAAAACGGGTGCTTCGGGAACTCATGAAGAACCGTCTCCCTGCTCCGATTGTGAATAGGAAAAAGATCGGCTTCGACATTCCAACACACGACTGGTTTCGCGGCATCTTGCGCCCCCTCTTGTTCGAGACTCTGACACGGAAAGCGGTGAGCGAATCTGGCATCTTTGAGTGGAAAACGATCGATTCTCTGGTGCACTCCCATCTAAATCGACGAGCAAATCTGGGTTTCCATCTTTGGGGGCTAGTGACTTTCTTCCAGTGGATGAAGCGGTGGAAAGTGGAGTTTGCCGGCGGAAAGGAGGGTTTCCGGAAATGCGTAAGCATCGGCAGGGCGAGTTAGTCTGTGTTTCCTGGCGGTCAAGACTTGTTCGGAAAGCGTTGCCGCCGGTCTCAGGGAGGCCAGCATGCAGGGGACCGGTGCTTTTACCACTACGGGCGGGTTACGGGCGTCCCGGCTTCGGCTTGCACCTGGGGAATTCGGGTACAACAACGCATACGCCTCAGCCGTCGGAGGTGTGGTTTTACGGTTTTAAGTGGGGCGAGAAAATGACCACCAACGGTCAGCGTCACGCGCACTCTGCCCTGGTGCTGGTTCGCTTTTGTAGGCCACAGATTTAACGAAGAAAGATATTAGCATGAATTCCCGCTGAAATCCGCCGTAGCGGTGAGTAGGTCTTGAAACATTTTGCACCGCTGCCTAGCACGGAAACAATCGACGGAAACGACTCAACGTGGACAGGGAATATGCCGCAGCACGAAAGCTGGGGACCCCATCCAGCTAACAGAGCAGAAACTTTTCTTATCTCCTCGGCACAGTAGTCGCGTCGCCCTAATGCTCTTCCCTGTCTCGATGGTGCGCGCTAATCGCCGACAAGACGGCTGCCGGCCCAACCCCATGAACCAGCGGAAAGGCCTTGCAAGATGCCAGGAAAGGAAGAGAATCAAATGGAAGTCGCTGCGTACCAGAAGCTGCTGTGCGAAACCCGAAAGGGAAAGCATGATGGAGGATTCCAGTGAGCGGTGAAGGTGTTGGTCATGCTGCGGGGGTTGGGCGCGAGAATGGGCAGGAACCCGAGTCCGCTTACGACTCAACGGTTACGCGCAGGCAATTTCTGGAAGCCGCTGCCGGTGCTTCCATCCTGATGAGCTTCCCTTCGTACCCCCGGGCAGGAGAAGTCAAGGGAGAAGTTCCCCATCGGACGCTCGGCCGCACCGGGGAAAGGGTTTCCGCGGTCGGCATCGGTGGATTTCACCTTGGCAAGCCGGAACTCCAAGAATCTGAGAGTATTCGCATCATCCGCACCGCGATCGACAACGGAATCAATTTTCTCGACAACTGCTGGGACTACAACGAGGGGCAAAGCGAAATCCGCATGGGCAAGGCGCTGCAGGACGGCTATCGTCAAAGAGCGGTCCTCATGACCAAAATCGACGGGCGTGACAAGAAAACCGCCGGGAGCCAGATCGAAGAATCGCTCCGCAGGCTCGCGACCGATCGCATCGATGTCTTACAGTTGCACGAAATTATCCGCATGAACGATGCGGACCGCGTCTTTGCAGCGGGCGGAGCAATGGAAGCAGCACTCGAGGCAAAGCAAGCGGGAAAAATCCGCTTCATCGGGTTCACTGGGCATAAAAGCCCCGACATCCATTTGAAGATGCTCGATACGGCCGCGAGCCATCAATTCCTCTTCGACACGGTTCAGATGCCGCTGAACGTTATGGACGCTCACTACGACAGCTTCGAAAAGAAGGTCTTGCCACTGCTCGTGAAGAACGATATCGGCGTACTCGGGATGAAGCCGATGGGCGATCACATCATTCTCGAAAGTAAAACGGTTACTCCCGTTGAATGCTTGCATTACGCGATGAATCTGCCGACCAGCGTCGTGATCACTGGATGTGATTCGATGGCGATACTCGAGCAAGCGCTGAATGCAGCACGGAGTTTCCGGCCAATGAAATCAAACGAAATCGAAGGACTTCTTGCGAAGACTAGTCAGGCAGCGCAGCACGGAAAATACGAGCTCTATAAAACCACCCACAATTTCGACGGGACCTATCAAAATCCTCGATGGCTCGGATGAGCACGCGTTGGGAATTACAGGTGCCGCGTCAGCAAGGCCGACGAAATCGCGATCACAGTCACGAGTGCGATTACGGACGCAGCTAATCCAATCGGCGATCCTAATCCACATCCCAAACAACGACCTAAGATGGGCCGTGCGAGCGACCTCCGGACATACTAAATCGTACTAAATACTGTTCCGCGCTGGCCTACAGTGAACAACCTATAGTGGCGCTAAGGCACTCGTGAGAGCCTGCTCCAGGCGAACTTCTTGGCAAGCCGCCGATGGCTTCCGCCTTTCGACATCTTCCAAAGAAAGCCAGGCCGCAATGTGCGTTGGTTTGGAGTGGCCACTAACCTCGAAGATGCAACGAAACCAAGAACTAGCGGTGTCTATTCCCGGTGAGTACTTCATCTTTTGTCTGACAGCAGGACACAGACTGTTCCTCAAGCCTGGTGGCGAATACGGAAGCTCGGAAACGAAGCAGTCGGCGGGCGACGCAGTCAGAGATTGAACCCCGCGAATCTCCAGTACGATCCCGATCTGAACCCTAGGTCCTAATTTGCAGTCGTTGCAACGATGCGGCTGATGTCAAGGGCAGTACCCGGGTGGCAGGACCGCAATGGGGAAATCATCCCAAGGTGCGAGGCAGCGCGGGCGGGTAAACACGACTGCGAAGGCTCGTACCGCTGAAAAAGAGGCTTCGACCGCACGAGCATTCGACTCGAGTGTCCTAAACCGAGAAGAAGGGCGTGCATAACGTACAGCGTTCAGGGGATAGCCAATGCTCCTAGCTGACGCCTACACTGACTGGGCGGCCCCTTGGCTGCGCAGAGACTGACGCCATGGGACGACGACTAGACGAGCTCGACAACAGGACCACGCGACCCGTCTCCTTAAAAAACCGATTTATTATTTGGTTTCTGTTATTCGGTATGCTGCCCCTTTCGACGACTGCCCAGGAAAATCGGCCGACTACTTACGAGGGTTTTGAGGGACGGCAGGTCTCGAAAGTAGACATTGCCGCGAGCCCAGTGATGAACCTTGAAGCGTTTCGCCCGCTGCTGAAGCAAAAGGCGGGTGAGCCTTTCTCCATGGCCGCTGTTCGCGACAGCGTCGATGCTTTGAAGAAGACCAATCTATTTTCTCAAGTCCAGGTAGAAGTTCAGCAGGATCAGTCCGGCCTTCGCCTATTATTTCTGCTACAACCTTCTTACTACGTCGGGATGGTCTATTTCCCCGGCGCGAAGGCCTTCTCCTACACTCGCATGCTGCAAGCCGTCAACATCCCCGAGCAGACGCCGTTCGTCGAAGACCTTGTGACACACGGGAAAGACTCTTTGCTCCGGCTATTTCGCGAGGATGGCTTCTTTGCCGCAACGGTCGAGCCGGAAACACAGCGCGACGAAAAACATCTGATCGTAAATCTCATCTATCATTGCACGCTCAACAAACGCGCGAAAATTGGCGAGCTCACCCTTCAAGGCGCTTCGGAAAAACAAGCCGCCGACTTGCGCGGCGCCTTGGCATCCTTTTGGGCCAGGCTGAGAGGCGAATCACTCAATCCAGGGCAGCCGTACACCCAGGCACGCATCGCCAAATCTCTCGATTACCTGCGGCGGCGATTGCAGAAATCGGGGCACTTGACCCCTAACGTTCGTCTGGCTTCATCCTCGTACGAGCCTTCGAGCGCGCGCGCGCACGTTACAATCGAAGTGCAGCCCGGTCCCTTGGTTTCGATTCGCGTCAATGGCGCCCACGTTTGGAAGCGCACTCTCAAACGGCTGATCCCCATCTACGGGGAAAATCTCGTCGACAAAGAATTGGTGGAAGAGGGCGCCCGCAACCTCGTTTCGTACTTCCAATCGAAAAGTTATTTCGACGCCAGAGTGGATTCGTCTTTCGACCACGAGCAGAGTTCGATCATCGTCGTATATAACGTGCATAAAGATGGCAAGCACCGCGTCGAGGGCGTGAATTTTGAGGGCAACCACTATTTTTCTGACAAGGAACTGGAATCCCACATTTCCATCAAGAAGGCTCGTCCAATTTTCTCGCGCGGAACCTTCAGCAACGACCTCCTGAGCAAAAGCATCGCTTCGCTCGCCAATTTGTACAAGAACGAAGGATTCAGCAACGTCAAGATCGAGCCGCAAGTCCGCGATCATGAGCCCCAGGTGGACGTAACCTTTCGCATTTACGAAGGCGATCAAGACCGCGTCAATACGCTGCGGGTCGTCACTAGCCGAAATCAGGAGATTCAGACAGCAAGCAATCATCCGCTACACCTGGCTCCTGGAAATCCTTATTCCCGCAAGCTTCTGGAAGATGATCGCAGCCAAATAACTGCCGATTACCTGAACCAAGGCTATTTAAATGTGCATTTCGACTCATCCGCCTCTCCAACACCGGAAGACCCGCATCGTGTGGATGTCATTTACAAGATTGATCCCGGTCCTCTGGCACGCATCGGGGAAGTGACGCTGGTTGGCGCACACCGCGCGCAGCCAAAATTCATTTACAGCGTCATCGACCAGAACATAAAACAGGGACGGCCGCTCAGCGAAGGCAAGTTGCTCGGCTCCGAGAGCGACCTATATAACCTCGGCATCTTCGATTGGGCCAGCATCACACCCCTGCGACCCATCGAGGGGCAAGACCAGGAAGAAGTGCTGATCAAGGTGCACGAATCGAAGCGAAACACGCTCGATTTCGGCGCCGGCTTCGAAGTCATTCCTCGCAGCGGAAATATTCCCGTGGGCGCGGTGGCTGTGCCGGGACTGCCGCCGGTCAGCCTTGGTAACAAGTTTACGACCAGCCAGAAAAGCTTTTTCGGGCCGCGCTTTTCTCTACAATATTGGCGGCGAGATTTGCGAGGACGCGCGGAGACGGCATCTATTGGATTTGTATTTTCTCGTTTGGATCAACGCGGAACGCTGACTTATTCAGATCCCCGACTGCATGGTTCGACCTGGGCTTCGCTGTTCAGCTTATCCGGCGAAAGAACAACTGAAAATCCGATCTACACGGCACAACTCGGCCAGGCATCCTGGCAGGTCGAAAAGGTTTTGGACGCCAAACGCACCAAAACGGTCCGCATTCGATACAGCTTTCAGCGCACCAACCTGAGCAACATTACGATCCCCGAGCTGGTGCTTCCGCAGGACCAGCGTATACGGCTCTCCACGTTCTCCGTCGAGTACGTGCGGGACACGCGTGACCAGCCTCTCGATGCGCATCACGGCCTGTATCAAACCGCAAGCTTAGGCGTCACGCCCACAGCGCTCGGTTCGAGCAGCGACTTTACGCGTTTCCTCGGGCAAACCGCATTTTACTTGCCAATTCGGCCTTGGCTGGTCTATGCGAACAATTTCCGGCTTGGGCTCGCGTCGCCTTTTTCCGGCAGCTACGTTCCGTTGAGCGAGCGTTTTTTTTCCGGTGGAGCGGATTCACTGCGCGGGTTTCCCATCAACGCCGCGGGGCCGCAACGCCCGGTCACCGTGTGCAGCAATCCAGCGGATGCATCAACCTGTTCGGTGATCAGCGTGCCATTCGGCGGACACATGCTGGCGATTGTGAATTCCGAAGCGCGCTTTCCCATACCTCTCAAGAGCAGCTTGGGCGGCGTAATTTTCTACGATGGCGGAAACGTCTACAGCAACATCAATCTGCATCAATTTGTGAGTAACTACACAAATTCCGTCGGCTTTGGTGTGCGCTATCACACTCCCGTGGGTCCACTGCGGATTGATATTGGATACAACTTGAATGCGCCGCCGGGCGTTAAAGCCACGCAATACTTCGTGACGCTGGGGCAGGCGTTCTAGCCAGGGCACCTGAGGTGAGGTATGAAGGTCAAGAAAGCAATTCGGATCACGCTGATTGTCCTGCCAGCGTTGGTCTTGTTGGTTGTGGCATCCCTATTGGTAATGATGCATACGCAAGCCTTTGACCGTTTTGTGCTGGCCAAAATCATTGATAAAGCAGAGCAGAGCACCGGCTTTCGCATTCATATCCAAAGGTTGGTGACGCACTGGTCACCGTTCACTGCTGATTTTTATGGGGTTGTAGTGCATGGACAGGAACGAAGCAGCGAGGCTCCGATTTTAGAGACGGAACATCTGGGTGTGAGGCTCGGCATCCGCGCGCTGCTCGAACGCAAAATCGATGTGAACAGCATCAACATCGATCAGCCAATTGTACATATATGGGTGGACGCAAGCGGTAAATCCAACTTGCCCAAGCCGCTGGCATCGAATTCTTCCAGTAACATGAGCGTGACTATTCGCCACGTTTCTCTTCGAGACGGTGTGGTGAATTACAACGACTTCCGGATTCCCCTCGCCGCCGAACTGGATGATCTCCGGGCGCTAGTAGACTACGACGCGAGCTCCGGCAGCTATCGAGGCTCGCTGGGGTATCGCCACGGCAGCATCGTCACCGAAGGCATGACTCCGGTTGAGCACCACGCCCTCGTCCAGTTCTCAGCGAATCGCGAGGGCGCCCTTCTCGATCCGATTGTAGTGTCCAGCGGAAAGTCACGCCTGGAATTGCGCCTTAACGTGACAAACTTCGCGAATCCCAAAATCGAAGGAAAATACGACGGTGTCGTTGTTACGCGCGACGTTGCGGAACTTCTCCAGAATTCCTCACTACTGCGCGGCGACATTATTCTGACCGGAAATATTAACTATCAAAGCTCTGTGGGGCAATCTTTCCTGAAAGCTCTTATGGTGCAAGGCCGCCTTGACAGCGGCGGTTTAATCATTCGTGCTAATCAAATGTCGAGCTTTCTGCAATCGATTCACGGGACGTATCGGTTGCAGGATGGCAACTTGCGTATTCAGAAGTTCGACGCGGACATTCTCGAAGGACATTTGACCGCGCAAATGGAAATGGTGCATTTGGATCAACACCCCTCTTCGCACGTGAACGCTTCACTGCGCGGCCTTTCCCTCGAGAAACTCAGCGACATGCTGCCGGCAACCAGGCGGCAAAACGTTCGCTTGCTCGGACGCACGAACCTGAATGCTCAGGCGACCTGGTCTGATAGTGTTTCGGCGATGAAGGTGCGCTCGCGCATTGAAATCAGTGGCCCCACTGCGTTTCCGCAGGCGCAAGAAAACACGATCCCTGTAAACGGTGTCATCGATGTGCAGTACGACGGTGCAAAGCAAACCGCGTCGTTCGACAGATCGCAGCTGCAAATAGCGAACAGTGAGCTCATGTTGAACGGCGTGGTGAGCCGGCATTCGAGCCTGAATATCGCTGCCCACACCAACGATTTGCATGAACTGACGATGCTCGCCTCTGTGCTTTCCTCCACAGACCGTTCCGCAAAACATGCTGACAACGCTGCCATCTACGATCTTCACGGCGCGGCAAGTTTTAATGGCCAGGTTACCGGATCGACGCACGATCCGCGCATCATGGGCCAGCTGTCCTTCTCGAACCTAGAAGTTCAAGGAAGCAAGTGGCGTTCCGGGCGGATCAGCTTGGATGCCAGTTCTACCGGCGCGCAGTTTCATAACGGCTACCTGGAAAGCGCGACGCACGGCCTGATCAGCTTCGCTGGTCGCACGGCGCTGGTGCACTGGACGTTTGGGCCGGAGAGCCCGCTCTCGTTGCAGGCGAAAGTCACCAAGCTGTCTGTCCTTGACTTGGAGCGCCTTGCGAAATTCCAGTATCCAGTAGCCGGCGAGTTGTCCGGTGAGATCGATATTGCCGGTTCGGAGCTGCAGCCGGTCGGGCACGGCTCGCTGCAAATCACCAAAGGCTCGGCGTGGAATGAGCCGATTGGTAGTCTGAAGCTCGATTTGCGTGGCGACAACAATTCCCTGCAATCGAATGTACAACTGCAACTTGCGGGAGGAACAGCGGACGCGAAGCTCACGTACGTCCCCAAGACGCAGCATTATGACCTCAATCTGAGCAGTACTGGACTGAATTTGGACCAACTGCAAAGTGTTCAGCAGCGCGCTGGCTCGATGGCCGGCGTTTTGACCATGAATGTCACCGGCCAGGGCACGCTGAAAGAGCCGCAGTTGTCGGCGTATGTGCAAATTCCGCGGCTGCAGGTGAGTAGCCAGACCTTTTCTGAGGTGAAGACGCAACTGCAACTGGCAGGGCAACACGCGGAAGTCACCCTCGAATCCATGGTCGAGCAAGGCTACGTTCACGCGAAAGGCACCGTGGATTTGACGGGGGACTACCAAACCAACGCAACTGTGGATGTTCGTGCGCTCCCTATTGGACCGCTGCTGGCAAAGCATTCCACTACCAGTGGTGCAGCACAGGATCTGCAGGGATTTACGGAAGTCCACGCCTTGCTTTCCGGGCCGCTGAAGAATCCTGCGCGCCTCGAGGGCCGTTTGGAGGTTCCGAGATTGAATTTCGCGTATAAGAATATTCAGCTCGCCAATGATCGGCCGCTGCGCATCAGTTATCGTGAGGGCGTGGCTAAAATTGAACAAGCGAGGATCAAGGGAAGCGGCACGGATTTCAGCCTGCAAGGCGTGGTACCTGTGCAAAGCTCCGTACCGCTGAATGTCGGGGCGAAGGGCGAACTCGACCTCGAACTCTTGCAATTGTTGTCGCCGGATGTCCATGCTTCGGGAAGGCTAGAAGTTGATTTGCACGCGGGCGGAGGGGTTAAGCAGCTGAAAACCGAAGGCGGCATTCGCATCGTAAATACTTCGCTGTCGATGGAAGGAGCACCTATTTCCGTTACGGATATGAACGGCCGGCTTTCGATTGCCAACAATCGCTTGCAGATCGACGAACTGCATGGCACCGCAGGAGGCGGTACAATTTCCGCTCACGGCTCCGCGACGTACGGAAAAGAGTCCAATTTTGCCATGGATTTGCACGCGAAGGGAGTGCGTATCAGACCCACGGGGATACGATCCATTCTGGATGGCGACCTGCAACTGAACGGCACGCCGCAAAAATCTCAACTCAGCGGACAGGTGTTGGTGGACCGTCTTTCTTTTCAGGAGGGTTTTGATTTGGCCACGGTCATAAGCCAGCTTTCGGATGACTCGACCGTGAGTACGCCTTCACAGTTCGCGAGCAATATGAATTTAAGCGTTAGAGTGCAGTCTGCGCGGAACTTGGATTTGGCGAGCAGTCAAGTAAGCATTGCGGGCAGTGCCAATCTCAGTGTGACCGGCACTGCGGCCAGCCCAGTAATCTTAGGCAGAATCACACTCACCAGCGGGGAACTGTTCTTTCAAGGCAAACGTTTTGAGATTCAGAGCGGCACGATTGCGTTTTCGAATCCGGCGCGCACCGAGCCGGTACTTAATCTTTATGTTAAGACCGTCGTAGAGCAATTCAACATCACCGTTAATTTTTCTGGTCCACTGAACAGACTGAAAACCAACTACACCTCCGAACCGTCTCTGCCGCCTTTGGACATCATCAACTTGCTGGCCTTTGGGCAGACCACGGCGGAAAGGGCCTCGAACGCCTCGACACCCGCGTCGCTTGGTGCGGAGTCAGTCTTGGCACAAGGCGTCGCCGGCCAGGTGGCGAAGGGCGTGCAGAATCTCACCGGAATTTCGCAACTGACGATCGACCCGACCGCTAGCAACAACCAGAATCCTGGCGCGCAGGTAGCGATTCAGCAGCGCGTCACGGGAAGCATTCTGCTGACCTTCAGCACGGACGTGACCTCCACGCAGCGGCAAACTGTGCAGCTACAATATCAACCGAAGCGCCAGGTGAAGATTTCCGTGCTGCGCGACGAGTACGGCGGATACGGGGTCGACGTAAAGCTGCACAAAGTGTTTTGAGTGCTGTGATAAGGCAAGGTGCGTTTCCACCTGTCCCAGAATGACGAGAAGGTCCCGATTTACGTCGCGAGATTCGACCATTGCGGTGTCGACAAATTTCATCAAGGACAACCAGGTTGGCGAGCGTGCCGATCCCTCCAGGTACCAGCAGGCCATTGCTCCGGGTTCATAGAACTCACTATGCGGGACAATCGCAACGGCCTTTCTAGGGAAGCCAGCATCACCGGGCTGTGACCCGTTTTCAACTCGTCATCAGCCTACAGTGCAGAGAGGCACGGCGATGGGAGCGGTTATAGCCCGCTCCCGGACGCGTCTATCAGCGGTTTTCAAAGATGGGGTTTAGGCTACGCTGCTTCTGCCACGCAAGAAGTGAATAAGAACAGAGATCACCGCAAGGACCAACAGAATGTGGATAAAGCCCGCAGTTATGTGAAACGCTGCGAACCCTAAAATCCACATAAGCAGCAGTACTGCGCCAATGATTGCTAGCATAGATTCCTCCGTGTTCAAGCGATTAAAAACTGCTTAGGCCGAGCCAGTGGCATAGCGCAATGCTACGCTTCGTGCCGTGGTGGTCTATCGGGGCAAGTTCCTAGGTACAAAAGTAGGTTGCTGTAGGCTGTGTAATCTCCTCGATGTTTTTTGTAGCGCACTTCCCTCTGCTCCACTGAGTGTCCTGGGCGTCGCTTTGGCTGGCTTTCTCTACGCAAAAAGTAAACCTGAGGCCAAAACCGGCCAATGAGGGTCACTCTGGAAACCGGCCCCAAGGATAAGGCTCAGGGATATTGATTCCGACGAGAGGCCACCGACTTTGTCTTGGAGTGTTCTCTCAGTTCTTTGCATCGCGCGGCAGCCAACCGCGTTTCCTGATAAGTCCGTCAGAATGGCTCTGAAGCCCTTTTCTAAATTGGGTCGTGAGATCTGGGAGTTGATTTACCATCTTCAGGCTGGCGGCCGGACCAAGTCAGTGGTACACGGCAACGGATACGACTCATCGAAGTCGTCTGCACCCCACGCCAACCCGCCTTGCGCGCCCGCAGCGGCATCAAAAAACACGAACGTGTCTGTCCTACTTGTGCGGCAGGTGGCTTCCAAACTACGGTCGTATAGCGACGATCGTGGGCGCGGACTATCTCTGGCTGACGGGCGAACTCAAAGTTGGCCTGTACAGCAACGTCGTCGTCGAGGCTCGGGCGGAGCGGCTATCGGGAGGCGGGCCTATCGCGCCCTTCGGTCAAATAAATAGCATAGGCGGTGGGAGCCAGGCCAAGAAACATGATAGTCACGCCAACGATTGCTACCGTAGCGACCATGTCTCCCTCCTATCGACGGGCGTCTGGTTAGCGGCAAAGCTGGTGGACGCTTATGCCAATTCCGGACTGGATCGTCTCCCGATTTGAGATTCTTTGACACACCTGACAGTCGTTCTCGTGGTATTGCAGCAAGGCCCAAGATTTTGCGAAATTCGCCTGCAGTCCCCGAAGTTCGTTGTCTGCGTCTCGCCCTCGACGACTGGAGTTATGAATTTCGGTGCGGCGCTTATTCCAACTGGTTAAGGCAATCTGGGAATGCTTGAGCAATCTTTCGTATTCCGCGCATACCACTTGTACTGGTGACTGGTGCCTCATCTCTACCCCCTGCGAAGTTCACTGGACACGGCTAGTAAGGGCGTGTCCGAAGCCGATCGAACGAAACCGGTAACGATTCGGTGGGTCCGTTGATCGAGGAAGAATACGTCGCCAGGAATAATCGATGGCAATTGTGTCAACCGACGGCGCCCTGGAATTCCTCCCAGCTTTTCTCCAAAATGTCCAAACTGGGTGTAGACATCCTTGTCTCGGCGGGCCCTATGGTTTTCTTAGCAATCTGCTTGCCACCGGCTTAACTACAGAACCTACTGCAGTTGCATGACGTTGTGGGTCTTGACCGCGGGAGTAACGGTACCTCGATTTTTCCGGGTGCGTGTCGAAGGGCGAAACTTTTTCTAAGGGGGAATTCGACACGGGATACCGGATCTTATGTACGGACCGAAAATCCAAAATTCACACGGCCGAGCATTTGGTGCATCCGCAATCCGATTCATCCAGTAGCGGTGTGAATACCCGGGGCCGACTTGCAGGGCAAAAGAACTGGACAGAGGCATCGCACTACTCGCGTCGCCGGATACGCCCATCCAAGGTCAGCCTACTAGGTCGTTTCCCCAAGGCGCACCGCGCTCGCAGCAGGCACGTATTCTGCCGGTTGGCCGAGGGAGGAGCTTCGCAGGAGCAGACCACCTCGGCTCATCTCTCCGCGACCCACAAAACCCTGAACTCCGACCTTCAACAAAACATGCGGGCCGCATTCCTTGGAATGCCAAGCTTCTACCGATTGGAAATTGTCGAGTCCCGTCCGCCCACCGTGAGATGCGCCGCCTTCTTCGCGCAGCGGTTGGAGAATTGGCTGACTGCCAGCAATCACAACCATCTGAGGATTGCGAAAATCCTAAAGTTCATGCCAACGCAAGGGTGGAAACTGAGGCTACTGCGTGTTTCGATTGCCTTGCCAATATCTACAGCAAGGAGTCAGCCGGGCCCGACACCTCTGACGAAATGTTCAGCTTCTGGCAATCAGCGGCGGTGGCGGTTTACGTCGCGCTGCTCGCCTTGGTTTCTTCGCTTCTACGTGTCCGTTCGCTGTTCCGAATCTGTCCAAAAAATCACTTGACGCCTGCCAATGCGGGTACCTTCGCGGATAACTCTTCCTTTTTTCGCAGCAGGATGGCCGAAATTACATAAAATCCGACGGAAATCAAAAGCAGAGCGCGAAGACCCGTCCAAAACGATAACGATTCGAGTATTCCCCCTAGCAATGCTCCGATTATGTTCGAGCCCAAGGCCTCACTACTGAAGCGCGCGGTCGCGTAACTCCTCGCAAACACAATGCCGGCGAAATACGCAGGCAAGCAGAGAACCGCTAGGGCCGCGAGCGCCTTGAGCAGCACACTCGTAAAGAAGAACCGCTCCAACGGAATGAAGAAGGCTAGCAGCCCCGATGCGAAAATTCCGGTGTACGCAATCCACAATGGAAAAGTTGGACGACGCCGCACTGTCGTATTGGCCGCCATGATCAACAAGAGCAGCGTGCCTACCACAATCGAATTTACCAGCCACGTCGTTCCAAATAAGAGTGCGACCTTGCTGACGATCTGCACTTCCAGCAGCAGGAAACCGGCGCCGAGAGAGAAAAAATGCCCATTGAGGGCGAGCCGGCCGTTGCCTGTCCTACGGACGAACCACCAGGACGCTCCGACCACCAGACAGGAAATCAGAATGACATTGAGTGGGAGTCCAGGTTCGTGCTGGTAGAAATACGGCCAATTGTCGGTCGTCGGAGATGCAGGTACAACGGCAAAGTTCTGATGTGAACGAACGTAGGCATTCAGTTCGGGGTCTTTCAACTGCTCGGCAAGGCGCTCCTGGGATCCGGCGAGAAAAAATCGGCCCGCAGTCGTATAACCCGCGTCGGACTGAATCTGCAATGGTGCCTGCCCGAAGACAGTTGATAACAATGACTGGAGCCTCCCGGCAATCCAAGGCGTCTCGGTCCAGAACTTGAGGATCAGCAAACCGCCGGGCTGAAGCAGCTTGTTCGCGGCGTGCAGCGCCTCTACCGTATACACGTAATTATCAATCCGGATATTTGAGAAGTTGGAGCTGGTGGTGTGCGAGTCCAAGAGAGAGAAAACGATTAAGTCGAATTTGTCCCGGCTGTTCTGCACATAACTACGAGCATCATTAACAATCGTGCGTACCCGTGGAGAATCGTAAGGCTTCTCAAAGTGGAGTTTTCGACCTAGCTCGAGGATCATGGGATCGATTTCGACCGCGACAACGCTGCCGGCTCCGTTCCTGAGAGCTGCGGCGACGTCGTTGCCTGTGCCTGCTCCAAGCACCAGCACCGATCGCGGCTGCTCGTAAAACCGGTAGGGAAGATTGTAGGGGTTCCATGCAACCGGATAGTCAGCAAAGAGACCCGGATGCGAGGCCACGAATTGCGGTGAAAGGTTCACGATCCGCTGGTACCAATTGTCGTTTGTATTTAGTTCGTACGACGTCGTTTCACCGTTCTCTTGCGAGGGTGTAAGGGTGAGCTTCTGATACGGGGACCAATAGGTGATAGAACCGCGACCCGGACCCAAGCTGACAAGTGCAATGCAGGCTCCAACCAAAGCAAATGACGTCCAGCGTAACCTTGGAACTCTCCAGAACATCGCTGCCACCAGCGAGCAGAGAATGGAGAACCAAGCTGCCGGAGGAAGACCCAAGAAGCAGACAATCGTGTACGCCAAAATTCCGAGGAGACTAGCCCCCACGTTGATGCTGTACGCTCGAATCCCCTCCGGCGCGTGCTCCAGATACCATCCCACCATCTGCCCAACCGGAACGAAGGTGAAAACAACCAGCATGAACAGCGGGACGGTTAGGGAAAGAGCGAGTGCCATCGGCAGCCATTCGGTGGGCAAGGAAGGGACGCCCCAGATCTGCACTTCGGAGCTGCGGCCCAACATGTTCGGCAAGATCGCGACGAGCCGGCGCAAGCCCGGCCAAGGCGCTTTCACGAAAACGGACACGAATAAGATAGGACATAAGAACGCGATCAGATTGATTCGCCGCCGGCTAAAATAACAGCCCATGCCGAAGCCAAAGAAGCAAGCGACGAGGACAAAGTTCTTGAAATACGCGAAGATGCCGATTTCAGAAGAAATCCAGCGAATCATCAACATTTCCAGAAACATTCCCAAAACGCTGATGAGGGCCAGATTCGAGTACGAGAATCCACCCAGAGTCTCGGGCGACGCATCCCATTTCGCGATCCAGCGTCTCGCCAGCGCCGCTATTCCAGTTGGAGCATCACAGTAGAAGCCAAACAGATATTGAATCGTCAATAGACCGGTGACAGTAACAACCCAATAGGCGGCAACCAAGCAACCCCCACGACTTTAGGAAGTCCCATCCGGCTTACGTCAAGAATGCGGAGCATCCCGTGTTTTGGTCTCTTTGAAGCATATCCTCGCATTTGCGTCCCGACTCTTAATTCGTTCCTAGCTATAGCCTGGCTGCTAACAGCGCCGTTATATCTAGAGAAAGCATTTATTTTGAATAAACCACGCGACCGTCTGCGGGAGACCCTGGATATGCGGATCCCCGAGGCGCGCTACCTCGGCGCGCTGCATGGCAACCGGGCCCATTGCGCATTCAGCAGATAGTCGCTTCGGTAGGGCCGCCTACTGTCAGAGCTGCTGGCGACCTGGGCAGCCCATGACTTAAGTCATCTGCACCAAAATTTCAGGGGTATGGCCCACCACAAAAAGCTAACTTTCTATGCGGCCCTACATCATTCCCGGTAGAGCAAATTGAGGTGGTTCTGGCATCCAACAAATGGCAACGACTGTCCATAGAAGATACTTGATGGCCACCGCGTCCGCTTGACTACGCTCGATTGGATGTTTGAGGAGGGATACGACGGCGTGTGCATTCTTCCGCACAAGGAGGGAGCGCACATATCACTCCTCTCGCAGAGCGCGATCGACAGAACGGCCCGGTGTACCGAGACCGCGTTGCGGTGAAGAAATCATTATCCCAGATGCTCTTGTTGGATCCGGAAGTCGTCGCTTCCCGCGTCAAACTGCTCAGCAGGGAGAGGACCAGGTACAAAATGTGATCTGCGATTCCTCCTAGCTCCAGTACCTGCTACGCAAGTCTGGTTCAACGCGTGGACGAAGGATGGCAAGTTGCGTCAACTGGTCTATCTAGAACTCCGCGAAGACAGGAAGCGGAAAGACCGTTCGACAGGAGGTTTGAGTGGCCCCAGCATCGAAAGTGCCGCCGGGCAGGGTATCGAACCCCGACAAAGTGTTTTGGCCGGAAGAGGGCTACACAAAGCTCGATCTGGTCAATTTCTACCAGGAGGTGTTTCCCGCCCTGCGCCCGTACGTGAACGATCGCATTCTCACCCTGGAGCGCTGCCCGGACGGACTGCGTGGCGCCTGTTTCTATCAAAAAGAGAAACCGCAAAGTATGCCGCCTGGAACTCCGACCAAGCGAATCGCGAATGCGAGTGGTGCGCGAAAGGCCACGAACTACGTCGTGGGCGGCACACTTGCCACGCAACTGGCCATGGCGAATCTCGGATGCGTCTCCGTGCACATGTGCGGAAGCCGGGCGAAGACGTTTCCGAAACCAGATTGGGTGTGTTTCGATCTCGATCCGAGTTCCGGGAAGTTCGACGATGCCGCGCGTGCCGGCTTGTTGGTGAAGGAAGGGCTCGATGCCCTTGGACTGGTCTCTTTTCCGAAGACCTCCGGCAGCCGGGGATTGCACGTCTTCGTTCCGATTCGGCTCGGACCCGACGCCGATGAGGTATTGAAATTTGCGGAGCAGTTTGTGGCCATGCTGGCGGCGGCACATCCGAAAGAACTGACGGTCGAGCATGCGATCTCCGCTCGCGGGAAGCGCGTTTATCTGGATGCATTCCGGAACGGCGCGGTGCAGACGGTCGTAAGCCCCTACTCCGTGCGGCGCAAGCCGCACGCTCCGGTCTCGACTCCCTTGGCGTGGCACGAGGTCCAGCCTTCCCTGAATCCGGCGAGTTTCAATCTGGGCAATTTTCATGCTCGACTCGAGAAAAAAGATCCGTGGGCCGAGTTTTTCGAAAGCCGTCAGCCACTGCGGAGTGCTGTCCAACGATTGAACAAGGCGTAGTTTGCCGCCTGGAAGGCCCTTATAAAGAGGTATACATGTCCCTGAGGAGATACCGACAAAAACGCGACTTCCAGATTTCGTCTGAGCCGTCGGGGAAGGCGCGAGAGACGGTCGTCGCCAGCCGTCCGCTGCTGTACGTCATACAAAAACACCGCGCGTCGCAACTGCATTATGACTTTCGGTTGGAATTCAACGGTGTGCTCCTTTCCTGGGCAGTTCCGAAAGGGCCGTCACTCAGTCCTTCCGTGAAGCGCCTGGCGATGCAGGTGGAAGATCATCCGCGCGAGTACGCGAGCTTCGAAGGTGTCATCCCGGAAGGCGAATATGGAGGCGGCACGGTCATGGTATGGGATATCGGAGAATGGTCGCCAGAGAGTGACGATGTGGAGGACGCATTACGCAAAGGCGAGTTGAAATTCAGGTTGCATGGGAAAAAGCTGCACGGTTCCTGGGTGCTGGTACGAACCCGCGGCTATGGAAGCAGGGCCGGCAAATCCTGGTTGTTGATCAAGCATCGAGACCGGTACGCTTCGGAGAAGGACGTCACTGCAGACAAACCTCGCTCAGCATTGAGCGGACGATTGCTTAGGGAGATTGCCCGCGAGGGTGGCGGAGACATCGAGAAGGCTGCAACTGGCGATCCCGGAAAAGCATCGAAATCGAGCGGGCGAGTTACCAGCGCACGTCCACAAAGAAGGAAGTGAGGGACGTCATGACCACAGTAGCCACGCACCTCGTGGAAGCCCTGGCGAAGGCTGGAGTACGACGCATATACGGCGTCGTCGGCGATTCGCTGAACAGCATTGTGGATGCCGTTCATCACAACAAGAGAATCGAATGGATTCACGTGCGTCACGAGGAAGCCGGGGCGTTCGCCGCGAGCGCCGAGGCTCAGCTGACCGGAAATCTTGCGGTGTGCGCCGGAAGTTGCGGTCCGGGAAATCTCCATCTGATTAACGGCTTGTTTGACGCGCACAAGACACTGGTGCCTGTGCTGGCCATCGCGGCCCAGATACCATCCAGCGAAATTGGCACGGACTACTTTCAAGAAACGCATCCCGAGCGTCTGTTTCAGGATTGCAGTCATTTCTGTCAGTTGGTAGGGACGGAAAAGCAGATGCCGCGGCTGCTGCACATTGCCATGCAAACGTCCGTTTCCCGAGGCGGGGTCAGCGTCTTGGTCTTGCCGGGTGACGTCGCCGCCTCGAAGATGACGTCCCGGGAAGTGGAGCACCGCATGTTTCCTTCCCGGCCGCTGGTTCAGCCGTGCGCGGCCGAGCTGCGAAAACTAGCCGACCTCTTGAATAGTGCAGATCGCGTTACGTTGTTTGGCGGCGCCGGCTGCGCCGGTGCGCACCGGGAAGTGCTGCAACTGGCGAAGCAACTGCAAGCGCCCATTTCTTACAGCTTCCGCGGCAAGGAATTTCTGGAGCACGACAATCCCCACGCAACCGGAATGACCGGTCTTCTCGGAACCGAGAGTGGCCACTACTCGCTCGAAAAGGCGGACCTGGTTCTGCTGCTTGGCACGGACTTCCCGTACACTGCTTGGTATCCGAACAAAGCCAAGATCGTGCAGATCGACCTCCGAGCTGAACACCTAGGACGCAGATGCAAGCTGGAACTCGGGCTGATGGGAGATGCGAAGGCCACGCTCGAAGCGATCTTGCCCCTGGTCAAGCAAAAGAAGAGCGACAAGCACCTGAAAGCTTGCCTGGAAAAATCCCGTGAAACCGAGAAGTCGCTCGGCCGGCGGGCGGAAGGAAGCAAGAATACGCGACCGCTGGCTCCGGAATACGTTACGTCCGTTTTGAACGAAGTGGCGGACACAGACGCCATATTCACCGTGGATACGGGGATGCCCGCGGTATGGGCGGCACGCTATTTAAAGATGACACGAAATCGCAGACTGATCGGTTCCTTCAATCACGGTTCCATGGCGAATGCCATGCCGCAGGCCATTGGCGCGCAACTCGCCTATCCGAAACGTCAAGTCATTTCCATGAGCGGAGACGGAGGATTCACGATGCTCATGGGGGATTTGCTGACTTTGGTGCAGCATGAACTACCGGTAAAACTCCTGGTGTACAACAACGGCGCCTTGGGGATGGTCAAGCTCGAGATGCGCGTGGCGGGTTACGAAGATTTTGGGGTGGATGTCAAGAACCCAGATTTCGCAAAAATGGCTGAAGCGGCCGGCCTCCGCGGGTTTCGTGTGGAAGATTCTCGGGATCTGAAGGGGTCCCTCGAAGCAGCCTTCCGCCATGACGGACCGGCCCTCCTGGACGTCGTCACGAATCCGAATGCGCTGGCGCTGCCGCCCAAAATAGACGCGAAAGAAGTGGCCGGTTACGGCTTGTATTTCGCCAAACAAACGCTGCATGGGCGTCTGTTCGAGTCGATCGATGAACTGAAAGGGAACCTGCCGTGAGGGTTGGATACTCTACCGCGCGAAGGAGTTGGAAACCTGGCCGGATCGTGCTGCTTCTTCGGCTCCGTCTGGGCCGAGGTGCAAGCGGATTACAAATACGTGTTACGAGTAGGTGCGGGGAGTGATTGCGGTGAGGACTTTGAAGCACCGGTGAAGAGATTGCGCTTCACTTTGCGTGCGAATCGCCGGCATACACGATGCCCGTGGCACTGTCAGTCCGTGCCTTCGGGCAGCACGTAGACTCGGTTCTCTTGCGATGCGCTACTTCTGCTTGACATGCGACTACGACGGCACAATCGCCCGGGACGGACGTGTGCCGCCCAGTACGGTTGAAGCATTGAAACGGGTTAGCGCTTCTGGCCGGAAGCTTGTTCTGGCGACCGGCCGCGAGTTGGCAGACTTACTCGCGGCATTTCCTGATATTTCTCTCTTCGACCGTGTCGTCGCAGAGAATGGCGCGCTATTGTATCGGCCCGTTACTCGGGAGCAGAGACTGTTGGCCGATCCGCCGCCACGGGAATTCGTCAAAGAATTACTCCGTCGCGGGATCGACCCCGTTTCCGTGGGCCAGTGTATCGTGGCCACGTGGCACCCCCACGAATCCGTGGCCCTCGATGTCATCCGCACATTCGGCCTTGAGCTACAGGTTACTTTCAACAAGAATGCCGTGATGATTTTGCCTTCCGGAGTAAACAAAGGAACCGGGCTGGAGGCCGCACTGGAAGAGCTTGGTCTATCGCCCCATAATGTCGTCGGCGTCGGAGACGCAGAAAACGACCACGCTTTTCTGGGGCTTTGCGAGTGCGGCGTTGCCGTCGAAAATGCTCTCCCGGCGGTAAAAGAACGTGCCGATTTCGTGACCGTGAAGTCGCACGGAGCCGGCGTTGAGGAACTTGTGGAGAGACTTCTGTCGGACGACCTGCTAAGTCTCGGGTTCCGGTTAAAACGCCACCACATTCGTTTGGGGCACAGGGAAAACGGTGAAGCATTTGAAATGGACCCTTACAGCTCCCGCTTGCTTGTAGCCGGGCCCTCCGGCAGCGGCAAATCGACCGCAGTATCCGCCATCGTTGAGCGCTTGATTCAGAACCAATATCAAGTCTGTTTGATCGATCCTGAAGGTGACTATGATGGTTTCGCGCAGCTGGTGACTCTGGGTGCACCGGATCGGATCCCAGGGGTGTCCGAGATCCTGGAAGTGCTAGAGACCCGCCAAAACTCCGTGAGCGTCAACCTCCTGGGTATTCCTCCTGCAGATCGGCCGCCGTTTTTCCAAGGCTTGCTGTCTCGCCTTCAAGAAGTTCGCTCTCGGACGGGACGTCCTCATTGGATTATCATTGATGAAGCCCATCACTTGCTTCCCGTTGCGCTCGATTCCGCTCCGCTGACTGTCCCCAGTGAACTGACGAGTTTCGCTCTCATCACCGTTCATCCCAATCATGTCGCTCAAGTGATCTTGAATTCGATCAACGGTGTGATCGCGGTTGGGCCTAACCCGCAAGATGTTTTTGCTGAATTCAGCTCCGGATCAGGCAAGATTCTGGAATTGGAACACCTGCCCAAGCTGTCGCTCGAACTTGGTCAGGTCCTGGTCTGGCCGTTTGGCGATTCGCAGGAACCGTTCAGGGTGACAGTGAAACCTGCTGAGACCGAGCTTCGCAGGCATCGACGCAAGTATGCTGCCGGAGAGCTCGGGGAAGACAAAAGCTTCTATTTTCGCGGTCCTGAACAGAAGCTCAATCTTCGAGCACAGAATATGAACATGTTCGTTCAATTGGCCGAGGGTGTCGATGACGAAACGTGGATGTACCATCTCCGCAGCGCAGACTATTCCCGATGGCTGCGGAACTCCGTGAAAAACCCAACGATCGCAGAGGAAGTCGCGATCATCGAGAACGATAAGCAGCTTGGGCCAGGAGACAGCCGCAGCTGCATCATCGAGTCGATCCGGAAGCACTACACTGACCCAGCGTAGTCTTTTCCAATCCAGTGAGCGGCAGAGGCCGAAAGAAGACGATAGCGGCGAATGGGAGATGCTCATACAGGGTAAAACTTGTAATTCGAAAAGAAGCACGCCCCTGCCGTTGGCACCGTAACGCGTCGAACGAAATTCGTAATGCGATCACGGCTGTGAGGCCGACGTGGTTATGTCATCCGCGCTTAAAGTGAGTCGGACGGAACCCGGCTACGGGTGCGACCAGACACCACAGTGTGGCGGCACTGCACGGCGGTCAAGGCCGTGCTGGAATATGTACTTAGGTGCCGCCGCGCAGTCGGGCCTGAAATCGCCGAGCTTTTGAACGGTTGCCACAGACCTGCATATCACACCAGCGCCGGGAGTGATTCTTGCTTCGGTCGAGGAACAGCCATCGGCAAGTCTCGGCATTGCATTCGCGAACGTGATGACGGTCCGCTGACGTAAGCAAGTTTGCTGCGGCGTTTATGACGGGCCACAGCGGTCCGCCAGGCGATTCTGCCAGATCGCGCCAGCTGCGGATGAACTCGGGCTTTCGCCAAACGATAGCATCCGGAACACGCGCATCGGCGAGAAAGCGATTCAACACCCGCAGACGGGACCGGTCGGGTGCCTGGCCGGTGGCCACTGACCAAAAAAGGAGATATAGCGTTTCACGAAACTCGATTACCTGTTCGAGAGTACGCCTGGCAGCGCCCTTGTTCGTTTCCGCCAGAAGTTTGCGCGCCTGTTGCCCAGTGATGATTTCGGACTGTCTGGCAAACACCAGAAAGCGCTCATACGTTGGCAGGAGTTCGCGAAGGCGTTCGGGATCGTATCGATTGTCCAGCGTGTTCGCGAAATCGAGCGCCAGGTGGCCAGCATTGAGTTGGAAGTCTCCTGCCATGAGAGTTCATTATAACCATCCATCTGGCTCTTGACAGGTTTAACGTGCAATCGTACCGTGTAACTGCGTCATAAAATGTTGCCGGTTACATAGAAGGAGCGAGTTAGTGCTGCCCAATCGCAGTTGTTCCCAAGACCTGGAAACCGGCGGGGCCACGAGTTCAAAAGATCCTTTCCACGAAGTTCTGACGGAAGCCGCCTCCCGCGCCCACCAATATCTCCAAACGATTCACGAGCGGCGCGTCGGTGTGCCGCAAGAGGCCCTCGACAAACTGTCGATACTCGGCGGACCTCTGCCCCTAGACGGGCAGGATCCGCAATCGGTGCTGAGGCTTCTTGACGAAATCGGTTCACCTGCAACGATGGCGACTACAGGAGGACGCTTCTTTGGGGGTGTCATCGGAGGTGCGTTACCGGCAACCGTTGCCGCTCATTGGCTGGCGGACGCTTGGGATCAAAATGCGTGCCTGTTTGATCTATCGCCTGTGTCGGCGTACCTCGAGGAGGTAGTGCTTGGCTGGCTCGTGAACCTGCTTGGCCTCCCGCCCGGGTCCGGTGGAGCGCTTGTCACCGGCGCACAGATGGCCAATTTCACAGCCCTGGCTGCCGCCCGCCATGCCGCCCTGCGCAAAGTCGGCTACGACGTGGAGAGTGAAGGCCTGTTCGCAGCGCCGCCAGTGACCGTGATCGTCGGCGAGGAGGTCCATGCGACAGTGCTCAAAGCCCTGGCGTTGCTCGGCTTTGGGAGAAACCGGATACACATCGTTCCCGCCGATTCTCAAGGACGTATGAAGCCGTCTCAGATTCGTCGACTGCCGGAGCCGGTGATCCTGTGCGCCCAAGTCGGAAACGTCAATACCGGAGCCAGCGATGCGGTTGGTGAAATCTGCGATTTAGCGCACAACTACATGGACGCATGGGTGCACGTCGACGGTGCATTCGGTCTCTGGGCGGCAGCCACTCCGTCGCGAAAACACCTAGTGGACGGAGTTGCCCGGGCTGATTCGTGGGCCACCGATGCACACAAATGGCTCAACGTGCCGCAGGACAGCGGCATCGCGATCGTCCGCGAACCGGAGGCGTTACGACGTGCGATGTCGATCACCGCGGCGTACCTGAATCACGGCCCTAAACGGGAGCCTATGCAATGGGGGCCCGAGTCATCGCGTCGCGCGCGTGGCGTTGAAATCTGGGCAGCATTACGTTCACTCGGCACGCATGGTGTCGGCGACCTCATCGAGCGAACGTGCGAACATGCGGCAAGGTTTGCGGAGGGTTTTCGAGCGGCGGGATACGCGGTGCTTAATGACGTGGTGTTGAATCAGGTGCTCGTTTCATTCGGCGATGACCAAACTACGGCACGGATAGTCAACGCCATTCAGGCAGAGGGAACCTGTTGGTGCGGTAGCACAGTGTGGAAAGGACGCCGGGCCATGCGGATCAGTGTGTCGTCTTGGGCGACGACCGAGTCCGACGTGAAACGCAGTGTGGAGGCCATGCTGGCAGTTGCCGCCACCGAGTCTCGGTCCGGTGCCCCTCAGGCGTCAATTCTTTGACGCCTGTCAGAATCCCCCGCGAGCACGTTCATGGCAAGAACTGCGTGACGTAAGATCAATCGGACGTCGCCAACCTGCTGTGATACCGCCAACTCACTCGCGAAAAGTTAGCCTTTTGAGATTTTCTCGCAGCGTTGTGCAGCAAAGTTTCTATTCTGGCCGATACTTCATTCACGCTCACTGGTTTCCCGGGCTCTTGGTTTCCGGCACGTCGAAACTGAGGGGCGTGTCGTGATCACGGCGCTGAAAGTATTGTGCCCTTGACCCCAGTGACGTGTTTTGCGGAATCGAACTGTGTGAATATTTCTGCCGCAATAGCTTAGTATTAATACCGTTGTGAACGGCCCGCACTGCTCGAGGAGGTGGAGGAATGGCTGTGCAATTCGCAAGCAAAATCGCCTTGGTGGCTGGTGGCACGGGCGGGCTGGGAAGGGCGGTGAGCTTGGCTTTCCTCGAGCAAGGATGCAACGTGGCCGTTACCTATCGACGGCAGGAAGAGTGGGTTGCTCTGCAGAGTGCAGCGGGCGCGAGCAAAGAGCGGCTCGAAGGGCACGCTCTCGATGTCACCGACGAATCTGCAGTTACTGGACTGACTGAGAGACTTCTCGGAAAACACGGCCGCTTACATGCGCTGATCAATACGGTGGGCGGCTACGCTGGCGGCGTTCGATTGTGGGAACTGGACACGGGAGTGTTCGATCAGATGCTTGCCCTGAACCTCCGCTCTGGCTTTGTTTTGTGTCGGGCCGCCGTGCCGGCGATGTTGAAACAGGGCTACGGGTCGATCGTCAACGTCGCCTCAAAGGCGGCGTTCGATCACGCTTCGGGGGCAGCTGCTTATGCAGCTTCAAAGGCTGCCGCGGTAGCCTTGATGGATTCGTTGGCTGCCGATCTGAAGGGCACCGGTGTCCGAGTCAACTCGATTCTTCCGAGCATCATCGATACCGAAGCAAACCGGAAGGCGATGCCTAAGTCAGACTTTACGAAGTGGCCGAAGCCCGAAGACATCGCCCACGTCATTCTGTTCTTGTGCGGTGACGACGCTAAAGCCGTTCACGGTGCAGCCATCCCAGTCTACGGCGATAGCTAAGCAATTGAATGGACGACGGATCCCAGGCGGTCAAACAGCGAGCTCAGCGCCCGTTGGCGTTGCCGTGGCGCAGAACGGTTGCATTCGAAAAATAGCCCCAGCTGGGGCGCTGGCAAAAGCCTGGCTGATATATTGTCGCGGCTGCGAATTGGCGTTATTTTGTGGATTGACCAGAAACCGAGAAATGTGGTTCTGGTCGAAAAGGACAGGATCATGAATCGTCGCGATTTTCTGTGCTCGGCAGGTATTGCATCAGTAGGCCTCGCATTTCCAAGGACGGGTCGACTGCTCGCAGAGGGCACAACGTCTGGCCGTTGGCGCACATTCGATGTGACAACCCGCGTCGAAGTTCTAAAAAATTCCGGGACGACACGCATATGGGTGCCGGCGGCGCTCATCCGTCAAACGCCCTTCCAGAAGACGCTCTCGAATACGTTCAACGCCGGGGACGGTATGGCGAAGATTATCGAAAGCAAAGCCGATACACTTGGAATCGTCGCAGCGGAATTTCCGGTAGGCATGAAGCCGATTCTTACGGTCACGAGCCGCATCGCGACCAAGAACTGCGCATTCGACCTTTCCGCGCCCGGCACAGCGCCGAAAGTGGACCGTGCGGAATTGGAGCATTTTTTGCGACCGACCAGGCTTCTGCCGACCGACGGTGTCGTGAAAACGACGGCGACCGAAATCACCAGGGGTGCGAAGACGGATGTGGAAAAGGCGCGCGCTCTTTACGAGTGGATCGTGGACAACACGTTTCGGAATCCGAAGACGCGCGGCTGCGGCGTCGGCGATATCCGCTTCATGCTGGAATCCAGGGATTTGGGCGGCAAATGCGCCGACCTCAATGCGCTCTTCGTTGGTCTGGCGCGCGCGGCTGGGCTTCCGGCGCGCGACGTGTACGGCATCCGCATCGCCAAGTCTGATCTGGGATACAAGAGCCTCGGTGCCTCGTCAGAGAAGGTGACGAAAGCGCAACACTGCCGTGCGGAGGTGCATCTCGGTGACTACGGTTGGGTTCCTGTCGATCCTGCGGACGTGCGGAAGGTCGTG
>Ga0209526_10000232_pt1 | contig 35092 bp, 25 predicted proteins | sample JacPinW_OM2H0_M1_FD_188566 | JGI IMG/M metagenome (GOLD analysis project Ga0209526, IMG submission 188566) | Forest soil microbial communities from Algoma, Ontario, Canada - Jack Pine, Ontario site 1_JW_OM2H0_M1 (SPAdes) (version 2) | ecosystem: Environmental > Terrestrial > Soil > Boreal... | reverse complement strand
CTCACCCGGACTGCTTCGCAGTCCGACCTCTCCCCGTAAAGGACGGGGAGAGGTGACAAGAGAACTCGAGGAGACTCCCATGGCCCCAGCCCCCGTGATCCGCCTGCATCCCGACGACGGCGTGCTGATTGCACGCTCGAGCCTGCCGCCCGGCATGGCCGTGGCCGACGGCGTGACCACGGTCGAACGGATTCCCGCCGGCCACAAGGTTGCGATCCGCCCGATTGCGACAGGCGAGCCGATCCGCCGCTACGGCCAGATCATCGGCTTTGCGACGGCGCCGATCGCGCCGGGCCAGCACGTGCACACCCAAAACTGCGGCATGGGCGACTTTGCCAAAGACTATGCGTTCGGCGTCGACGTCACGCCGACGCCGAATTTTGATTTACCCGCGACGTTTGATGGCATCCGCCGGTCCGACGGGCGGGTCGCGACCCGCAACTATATCGGCCTCCTCACCTCGGTGAATTGCAGCGCCCATGTCGCCGGCATGGTCGCCGATGTCTTCAAGAAGAATCCGTTCACCGGCGACAATCCGCTGGCAGATTTTCCCAATGTCGACGGCGTTGTTGCGCTCACCCACAAAACCGGCTGCGGCATGACGCAGGATGAACCGTTGGCGCTGCTGCGCCGGACGCTCGGCGGTTACGCGCGGCACGTGAACTTTGCGGCCGTGGTCGTGCTTGGGCTCGGCTGCGAGGTCAACCAAATCGGCGGATTGATGAAGGAACAGAAACTCGCCGGCCGGCTGCGCGAACTGGAGATCCAGCAAATCGGCGGCACGCGGAAGACGGTGGAAGCCGGCGTCGCGTTCGTGCGCGAGGCGCTGACCGATGCGAACAAAGTTAAGCGCGAGCCTGTGGCGGCGAGCGAATTGACGGTCGCGCTGCAATGCGGTGGCTCCGATGGCTATTCCGGCGTCTCCGCGAATCCTGCGCTGGGCGCTGCCAGCGATCTGCTGGTCCGCCACGGCGGCACCGTGATCCTGTCGGAAACGCCGGAGACCTACGGCGCCGAGCATCTGTTGACCCGCCGCGCGGTGAGCCGCGAGGTCGGCGAAAAGCTGGTGGCGCTGATGCGCTGGTGGGAGGAATACACCGCGCGAGAGGGTGCCGAGATGAACGCCAATCCCAGCCCCGGCAACAAGGCTGGCGGCCTCACCACCATCCTGGAAAAATCGCTCGGCGCGATGGCAAAGGCCGGCAGCACCAATCTCGTCGATGTCGTGAACTACGCCGAAGCCGTCACCAAGAAGGGTTTTGTCTTTATGGACACGCCGGGCTATGACCCGGTCGCGGCGACAGGCCAAGTGGCTGGCGGCGCCAATCTTGTGTGCTTCACGACGGGCCGCGGCAGCGTGTTCGGCTGCAAGCCCGCGCCCTCCATCAAACTTGCGACCAATTCAGTGATGTACAAGCGCATGGAAGACGACATGGACGTCAATTGCGGCACCATCCTCGACGGCGAGGAAACCGTGCAGCAATGCGGCCAGCGCATTTTCGATCTGATGCTCAAGACCGCCTCGGGACAGCCGACCAAGAGCGAGAGCTTTGATTTCGGCGGCGCTGAATTCGCGCCCTGGGTGCTTGGGGCGACGATGTAGATCGACGCCGCGCTACTCCTCGAAAAAACCGGGATGCCGGGCGACGAAGGCATGCAGTTCGCCCGACACACGATCGAGGTGGTTGGCCATCTCTTCCCGCGCCCGATCCGGCTGCCGCGCCACCACGCTCCGGTAGATCGCCTGGTGCTCGATGAAGGTCCCCTGCAGGCGCCCCGGCTCGGGCAGCAGGGTCCGGCGCACTCGTTCGAGGTGCGTGCGAATAGGATCAAGCACCTCGCCGATCCGCACCAGGTCGAGACCCTCAGCCATCTGACGATGAAATCGGGTGTCGAGTTCGTGGAAGCCCTGCAGGTCGCCGCTTTTGATCGCCGCCTCCTGGTAGGCGAGATTCTGACCCAAGCTTTCGATCGCTTGCGCCGGCATGTTGGTCGCGCAAACCGCGACAACCTCCATTTCGAGGGCGCGGCGCATCAACATCCATTGCTTCACGTCCTCCAGCCGGATCTTGGCGACATATGAGCCGCGCTGGGGTTCGATCACCACTAAACGCTCGAACGCGAGCCGGTTGATCGCGCTCGTGATGGAAAGCCGTGACACGTCGAAACGGGCGCACCATTCGTTCTTGTCGATCGGAGTTTCCGGAGCAAGTGCGCCGGACACGATGGCCTGCTTCAACGCCAGGTAAGCCTGGTCGACTTTCGATCCCGCGGAGCCGCGCCCTCGCGCAGCCGCGATAGCTCCGCTGAATCCGCCGATCGAATGCATGGATGACCTCTCCATTGATTTCGCCTGGTCGATTTTGCTGAAGAAGGCTTGACGAACAGCATCTGACATAACTAGCATATCAGATAAGCAAGTCAGCCGCCATGCACCCCTGAGGGGCGAGGAAAAAGGCAGACCCGAGGGAGCGAACCCGATGGAGACGCGGTCCGGTGCCGCCGGAGGGCGTGAAGCACCGCGCGCCCCGCCTGACCACAGGGCGGCTAGCGTTGGAAGGATCGGACGCGGCACGGAATCCGGTCGCGTTGTCCTCGTTGCCGAGCGCATCTCAAAATCCTTCGCCGGCGTGACGGCGCTACGCGACGTCGACTTCGACCTCCGACGCGGCGAGGTGCATGCGTTGATGGGCGAGAACGGCGCCGGCAAGAGCACCCTGATGAAAATCCTCGCCGGCGTGCATACGCGCTACGAGGGCGTCATCCAGATGGAGGGCCACCCGGTATCGTTCGGCGGGGTACGCGATGCCGAGGGTGCTGGCGTAGCGATCATTCATCAGGAGCTCAATCTCGTCCCCGAATTGAGCGTGGCCGACAACATCTTTCTTGGCCGCGAGCCGCTGATTGCCGGCACGCTGATCGATGGACGCCGTATCGTCAGAGCGGCAGAACGCCTGCTGCGCCGCCTCGGCGTCAACATTGACCCCCGCAGCCGCATCGCTGAACTGCGCATCGGCGAGCAGCAACTGGTCGAGATCGCCAAAGCGCTGTCGCTCGACACCCGTATCCTCATCATGGACGAGCCGACTTCGGCGCTGTCGTCGTCGGAATGCGAGACGCTGTTCAAGATCGTACGGCAACTCGCGGACGATGGGGTCGCGATCATCTACACCTCGCACCGCATCGAAGAGGTTCTCGACCTCGCCGATCGGGTGACGGTGTTGCGCGACGGCCGGCGCGTCGTGACGGCCCCGATCGGCGAATTGTCGCGGGCTGCGATCATCTCCGCGATGGTCGGCCGCGAGATGGCCGCCAACCATCGCGGCACGGCTGCGAAAAGTGGGTCGGTTGTCCTGACTGTCAATAACCTGACGCTCGATACGCTCACTGGCCGCGGATGGCGGCGGGCGCTGCACGGCGTCAGCTTCCAGCTGCGGCAGGGCGAAATCCTCGGCATCGGCGGTCTGCTCGGTTCCGGCCGCACCGAAATCCTGGAATCGATCTTCGGTGTCGCGCGCGGCTGGCGCGGCGGCGCGATTGCGATCGAGGGCCGCGTCGTCGACATCGAATCGTCGGCCGACGCCTATCGCCTGGGCGTCGCGCTCGTGACGGAAGACCGTAAGGAGCGTGGCCTCCATCTTGCGGAATCGATCTGCAACAATGTCGCCTTGCCCTCGATCGGCGCCATGTCGCGGTTTGGCTTGCGCGCCTTTGCGCGCGAAACCGCATTGGCCGACGATGTCGTCAGGCGGCTCTCGGTGCGATGCGCGGGCATCGATCAGCTGGTCTCGACGCTTTCGGGCGGCAATCAGCAGAAGATCGTCATCGGCAAATGGCTCGCCACCGAGCCGCGTATCCTGCTGCTCGACGAGCCGACGCGCGGCATCGATGTCGGCGCCAAGCAGGAAATCTACGAGCTGATCTTCAAATTGGCCGGGCAGGGGCTCGGCATTGTCGTGGTCACTTCGGAGATGCCGGAGCTTCTGCTGCTGTCCGATCGGGTGCTGGTGATGTGCGAGGGACATCAGACCGGTTTGCTCCAGCGCGGCAACGCCACGCAAGAGACGGTAATGCGCCTTGCCGCGCCGGGCATGGCAACGCATCCATGGGACACGGCATCATGAAAGCGCTTCGCGCGCTGTCGCGCACCAAGCTCTATTGGGGTTTATTGATAATCTGCCTGATCGGCGCGCTTGCTTCGCCGCATTCGTCCTCGGGCAACAATATCTTCCTGTCCTACGGCAATCTTACCGACGTCCTGCGCCAGGTATCGATCACCGGCCTGGTCGCAACCGGCATGACCATGGTCATTCTGCTTGGCGGCATCGATTTGTCGGTCGGCTCCGTGATGGGCTTCTCGACGATCATCTGCGCGATGCTGCTCACCAAGTCCGGCTGGACTGCCGCTTCGATCATGGGCGTCCCGGCCGCGACGGCGGTCGGTTTCTTTGCCGTGGCGTTTCTTGCGCGATTCGTGTTCAGCGGTTTGGCTCGTGGCCGCGACGACAGCGCCGGCCGGCGCCGCGAGATCGCGCTGGAACCTTGGCGCGGCATTTGGATCCCGGCTCTGCTGGGCCTTGTCGCGGCGACTGCGATTGCGTGGTTCACGGTGAGCCAGGTCCCAACGAAGTTCGGCGTTCTCGGCGTTCTCCTGGTAACGCCGTGCGTCGCCCTTCTGCTCGGCTCGCTCAATGGGGTATTGATCGTCGCCGGGCGGTTGCAGCCGTTCATCGCGACGCTGGCGATGATGGTCTCTGCACTCGGCATCGGCCGGCTTACCGCGGGCCAGGATAATGCCGTGGTGGCGGTCTACACCGGCACCAACGCGACCGAGGCGTTCGAAGTTCTGCGCTCGATGCTGTGGGGCGTGGTGCCGATGCCCAGCGTGTTCTTCCTCGCAGCGATCGTCCTGTTTGGCGCCATCCTGCGCTTCACGACGTTTGGCCGCTACGCTTATGCGATCGGCGGAAATGTCGAGGCGGCCAAGCTGTCCGGCATCAAGGTCGCGCAAGTCCAGTTCACGGCCTATCTGCTCTCCGGACTGCTCGCAGGGATCGCCGGCGTGCTCTTCGTCGCGCAATACCGTCAGGGCAAGCCGGATGCCGGCGCCGGCCTCGAACTTGACGCGATCGCCGCGGTGGTGATCGGCGGCACCAGCCTGATGGGTGGGCGAGGAAGTCTCGCCGGCACCTTCGTCGGCGTGCTGATCTTCGGACTGCTGTCAGACATCCTTCAGCTTCAGAACATCGACTCCAATGTCCAACTCGTGATGAAGGGGTTGATCATCGTCTGCACCGTGCTCGTGCAGGAACAAAACCTCGGTCAGCTCGTGGCGCGGTGGCGGTTCCGCTCGTCGCCGCAAGCAGGCTCCGAGACCGGATCGGTCGAACCAAATCGACCGCTAAGCGCTCCAAAAGCGCAATTTGCAAGGGAGGATCTCAATGAAGCGTCGTGAATTTTTGAAATTGTCAACGACCGTCGCCGGCGCGGCGGCGACAATCTACCTGCCGTTCGGATGGACGCCGGCCAAGGCGGCGGCCAAGTGGAAAGTCGGTTTCAGCCAATGCACCACGCTTGAGCCCTGGCGCGTGCAGTTCAACAAGGACATCCAGGCCGAGGCGAAGAACCATCCCGATGTCGACCTGATCATCACCGATGGCCAGGACAAGACCCAGAAGCAGGTCGCCGATTGCGAGAACCTGGTCGTGCAGCAGGTCAACGTCCTCTTGATCTCGCCGAAGGAATCGGCGGGATTGACCGGCGTCGTCGAGAAAGCGATCGACGCCAAGATACCGGTCATCGTGCTGGATCGTAACGTCGACACCAAGCGGATCACGCAGTTCATCGGCGGCGATAATGTCGCGATCGGCCGCGCGGCCGGCGAACATGCGGTGAAATTGCTCGGCGGGGCGGGCAAGGCGCAAGGCAATGTCGTCGAAATCTGGGGCGGCATGGGTACCCAGCCGGCGCATGATCGGCACGATGGCTTCCACGCCTTCACCGACAAGGAGCCCGGCATCAAATATCTGCTCAATAATCAATCGGGCGACTGGAAGCAGGATCAGGCCTACAACATCATGACCACCGCATTGCGCAATAACGAGAAGATCGACCTGATCTATGGTCACAACGACCCGATGGCCTACGGCGCCTATCTCGCAGCCAAGGACGCAGGCCGCGACAAGGACATCAAATTCATCCTTGGCATCGACGGCCTGCCCGATGAGGGCGTTACCTGGGTCAGCAAGGGACAATTGACCGCGACGTTCCTCTATGCGACGCCCGGCGCCGAGGGCTTGCGACAGGCGGTCAAGCTGCTTCACGGCGAAAAGCTGCAGCCTGTCATCACCCTGCCGACCATGCTGATCACCAAGGACAACGCTTCAGAGATCCTGAAGAAGAACGGCCTGCTCTGATCTTGCGGCGATCTGTTCTGGAGCCGCGCCCGGATCGGCGCGGCTCTGCTCTTTATGGGTGCTAATCGATGTTGTCCCTGCGAAAGCAGGGACCCATAACCACAGGCAGTGGCTTGGCGGCATGGCGTCAGCCACGCTGCCTTATCGAGAGATCACGCGGTATGGGTCCTGCTTTCGCAGGGACGACGAAGGGGCGCCACCCCCATAGGCAGGCGCTGCCCGTTGTTAGTGCTTGATCCCTGCCGGAACCGGTGTTCTGCTTAAAAAAGCTGCTGGAGTAGCCTGCCTGTGTCGATCTTCGTCGCACTACATCACGTCACGCACTACAAATATGACCGTCCGATCGACCTCGGCCCGCAAACCATTCGCTTGCGGCCGGCGCCGCACACGCGCACGCCGATCCTGAGCTATTCGCTCAAGGTCACGCCATCAAACCATTTTGTAAATTGGCAGCAGGACCCGCAAGGCAACTGGCTGGCGCGGTTTGTCTTCCCCGAGAAGGCCAACGAGCTGAAGATCGAGGTCGATTTCACCGCGCAGATGACGGTGATCAATCCCTTTGATTTCTTTGTCGAGCCCTATGCCGACAGTTTTCCGTTCCCTTACACCGCCGATCTCAAGACCGAACTCGCGCCTTATCTGGCGACCATCGAGCCCGGGCCGCATTTCGCAAGATATTTGGCGGAGATTCCGCGCGAGGCGCCGAACACGGTCAATTTCCTGGTCGAACTCAACGCGCAGCTGCAAAAGAAAATCCGGTACATCATTCGCATGGAGCCGGGCATCCAGACGCCGGAAGAGACGCTTGGCTCGGGCGCCGGATCGTGCCGCGACTCGGCGTGGCTGTTGATCCAGACGCTGCGCCATCTCGGGCTCGCCGCGCGCTTCGTCTCAGGTTACCTCATTCAATTGCGCCCCGATATCGATCCGGTCGAAGGACCGCGCGAGGTCGAGAACGATTTTACCGATTTGCACGCCTGGGCCGAGGTCTATCTTCCCGGCGCGGGCTGGATCGGTTTCGACGTCACCTCGGGCATGCTGACCGGCGAGGGGCATATCCCGGTCGCCGCCACGCCGCATTATCGCTCGGCGGCGCCGATCTCCGGCGCGGTCGGATTTGCCAATGTCGAGTTCGGCTTCGAGATGAGCGTCAAGCGCATCCGCGAGGCGCCGCGGATCACCAAACCGTTCTCCGACGAGAGCTGGGCGCGTCTCGACGGGCTCGGCGAGCAGGTCGACGCCGATCTCAAAACACACGACGTGCGATTGACGATGGGCGGCGAGCCGACGTTTGTCTCCGTCGACGATCTGGAAGCGCCGGAATGGAACATCGCCGCGGTCGGGCCGACCAAGCGTGCGCTTGCCGACGATCTCATTCGCAAATTGCGGACGCGCTTTGCGCCCGGCGGCCTCCTGCACTACGGGCAGGGCAAATGGTACCCGGGCGAAAGCCTGCCGCGCTGGGCGTTCGGGCTCTATTGGCGCAAGGATGGTGTGCCGATCTGGAAAAACTCCGACCTGATCGCGAAGATCGAGAATCCGCGGAAAGCGCTGATCGAAGACGCCGAGCGTTTTGCTGAAGGCACGGCAAAAAAACTCGGTCTCGATGCCGACTTCATCATGCCGGCCTTCGAAGACCCGAATTACTGGCAGCAAAAGGAAGCCATGCTGCCGACGAATGTGGTGCCGGCCGATTCCAAACTGCCCGATCTCGAAGAGCGCACGCGCATGGCGCGGGTCTTCGAGCAGGGGCTCGACACGCCGAAAGGTTTTGTTCTTCCGATCCAGCGCTGGAATGCCGATGCAAGCCAATCTTCCTCGCGCTGGAAGAGCGAGCGCTGGAAGCTGCGCCGCGGCAATCTGTTCCTGACGCCCGGCGATTCTCCGCTCGGCTTGCGGCTGCCGATTGCGTCATTGCCGCACATCCCGGCGGAAGAATATCCCTACATCGTCGAGCAGGACCCGATGGAGCCGCGCGGGGCGCTGCCGGTCTATGACGCGTCCACTCAAACCGAGGCCGCGCCGCATCAGGACGTACAAGAGCAGCAGCTCAAAGGCGGCGGTGGTATCCGCACCGCGATGTCGATCGAGATCCGCGACGGCATTTTGTGCGCCTTCATGCCGCCGGTGGAGAAGCTGGAGGATTACCTCGAACTGGTCACCGCGGTAGAAGCAACTGCCGAAGAGATGCAGATGCAGGTCCATGTCGAGGGCTATCCGCCGCCGTTCGACCCGCGCATCGACGTGATAAAAGTGACGCCCGATCCCGGCGTGATCGAGGTCAACATCCAGCCCGCGACCAGCTGGCGCGAGGCGGTCGATATCACCTTCGGCCTTTACGAAGACGCCGCCCAAATCCGGCTCGGGGCCAACAAATACCTCGTCGACGGCAGGCACACCGGCACTGGCGGCGGCAATCATGTGGTGGTCGGCGGCTCAACGCCACAGGACTCGCCGTTCTTGCGGCGTCCCGATCTCTTGAAGAGCCTCGTCTTGTATTGGCAGCGGCATCCGTCGCTATCCTATCTGTTCTCGGGCATGTTTATCGGTCCGACCAGCCAGGCGCCGCGCATCGATGAGGCGCGCCATGACGGCCTGTATGAATTGGAAATCGCGCTCGGTCATGTGCCGCCGCCCGGCATCAAGGCTCCGCTGTGGCTGGTGGATCGCCTGTTCCGGCATATCCTGGTCGATATCACCGGCAATACCCACCGCGCCGAAATCTGCATCGACAAGCTCTATTCGCCCGACGGCACTACCGGCCGGCTCGGGCTGGTTGAGTTCCGGGCGCTGGAAATGCCGCCCGATCCGCGCATGAGCCTCGCGCAGCAATTGCTGGTCCGGGCCTTGATCGCAAAGCTCTGGCGCGAGCCGCTCCACGGAAAATTCGTGCGCTGGGGCACCACGCTGCACGATCGCTTCATGCTGCCGCATTTCCTCTGGGAAGACTTTTTAGACGTGCTCGCCGACCTCAGACAATCCGGTTACGATTTTTCGCCGGATTGGTACGCGGCCCAGCTCGAGTTCCGCTTTCCGGTGTTCGGCAAGGTCCATCACGGCGGCGTCTCCCTGGAGCTGCGCCAGGCGCTGGAGCCCTGGCATGTGCTCGGCGAAGAGAATGCCGGCGGCGGCACCGTGCGCTATGTCGACAGCTCGGTGGAACGGTTGCAGGTCAAGGCGTTTGGCTTTGTCGAAGGCCGCCATGTCGTCACCTGCAACGGAAGGCGGATGCCGATGACCGAAACCGGCCGCTCCGGCGAAGCGGTCGCGGCCGTCCGCTTCAAGGCCTGGCAACCGGCATCAGGCCTGCACCCGACCATCCCCGTCCATGCGCCGCTGACCTTTGACCTGATCGATACCTGGAACGGCCGCTCGCTCGGCGGCTGCGTCTACCATGTCGCCCATCCGGGCGGGCGCAGCTATGAGACAAAACCGGTCAATTCCTACGAGGCCGAGGCGCGGCGGCTGGCCCGGTTCCAGGATCACGGCCACACCCCCGGCAAGATCGATCCGCCGCGCGAGGAACGCACAATTGAATTTCCCTTGACCCTCGACTTGAGGACGCAGCTCCTGCATTGAAGATGGTCTTGGGCGGGAGAGCAGGGGATGGCGGGACACGCCGGCCAGGGAAACGGTCAAGGAAGCAGCAGCAGTCACGGCGCAAAAGCCCGCACCAGCAATCGGCGGGTGACGCAGTGGACGCGCGACTATAGTCGCTTGCCGGGCATTCCCGATGAATTCATCGCCCAGGACGGCACGCCGCGCGCGGTCTGGACCCGGTTCTTCGATGCCTTTGCCGCGCTGACGCCTGATGATATCGAGCGGCGCTTTGGCTCTGCCGACCGGCATTTGCGGGAGGCCGGCGTGACCTATCGCGCGCCCGGCGAGACCGCCGACCGGCTGTGGCCGTTGAGCCATCTGCCGCTTTTGATCGGGGAAACCGATTGGCAGCAACTCTCCGCCGGCATCGTCCAGCGCGCGCAACTATTGGAGCTAGTCATAGCCGACCTCTATGGCGAGGGCCGGCTGGTCGCCGAGGGCGCGATCCCCGCGGCAGCAATTGCCGGCTCTACCGAATATCTGCGCTCGGTCTGCGGAATAAAGCCGCCGGGCGGCCGCTATCTCAATCTCTATGCCGCCGACGTCGGCCGCGGGCCCGACGGGCGCTGGTGGGTATTGAGCGACCGCACCCAGGCGCCGTCGGGCGCGGGCTATGCGCTGGAGAATCGCCTGGTGCTGTCGCGCGCCTTTGCCGCGCTCTACAAATCGATGAATGTCGAACGGGTCGCGCCGTTCTTCGAGGCGTTTCGCGATGCCTTGCGTGCCGGCGCCGACCGCGACGAGCCGCGCATCGGACTTTTGACGCCCGGCCAGTTCTCTGAAACCTATTTCGAGCATGCCACGCTGGCGCGCTATCTCGGATTCCTGCTGGTCGAGGGCGACGATCTCGCCGTCAGCGGCGACCGCATTCATATCCGCACCGTGGCCGGCCTGAAACGACTCGACGTGTTGCTGCGGCGGGTCGATTCCAATTTTCTCGATCCGCTCGAGCTCGACGCCGCCTCGCAGCTTGGCGTGCCCGGTTTGATCGATGTGCTGCGCAAGGGCGGCGTCGTGGTCGCCAACATGCCGGGCTCGGGCGTGATGGAAGCGCGCGCGCTGCTCGGCTTCCTGCCGAGCCTGAGCCGGCGTTTTTTCGGCGAGGACCTAAAGATGCCGCACATCGCGACCTGGTGGTGCGGCCAGAAGGCCGCGCGCGAGGAAGTGCTGTCGCGGCTCGACGAGGTCGCGATCGAAGGGGCGTACGGCCGCGGCGTTCCCGGTTTTCCCGGCACCGGGCCGGTGCTCGCCGGCGAATTATCGGGAAGCGAGCGCGAGCGGCTCAAAGGCGCGATCAGCGATCGCGGCATGGAATATGTCGGCCAGGAGCTGGTGCGGCTTTCCACCACGCCCGTTTGGGACAAAGGCCGCATCACGCCGCGCCCGTTCGTGTTGCGCGTGTTCGCGGCCGCGACCCCCACTGGCTGGACCATCATGCCCGGCGGCTTTTGCCGGATCGCCGAGCAGCTCGACGCCCGCGCGGTGTCGATGGGAGACGGCGCGCGCGCGGCCGACGTCTGGGTGGTCTCCGACAAGGCGGTTTCGACCGCAACGCTGTTGCCGGCGGTCGATACCGTGCGGATCAGGCGGATCGCCGGCGTGGTGCCGAGCCGGGCTGCCGACAATCTGTTCTGGCTCGGCCGCTACCTCGAACGCGCCGAGGCGACCCTGCGATTGATCCGGGCGCTCGGGATGCAGCGCGATCCCGGCAAGGGTTCTTCAACCGTGCTGCACTCGGTCGAGCGCATCCAGCGCCTCCTGGTGACGTGGGGGGCAGCGTCGCAGGCCTCGCGGACCCAGCCAGCAAAAGTCGCCGCCGAAGGGTTGCAGGCCGAGGACAAATTCGGCTCAGCCCTGTCGCTGGTGCGCTCGGCGCAGCGCACCGCGACCTCGTTGCGGGAGCGGCTATCGCCGGACGCCTGGCAAGTCATCACCGAAATGGTCGAGCGCCTGGCGCAGGAGGTCGAAGACGATGACGGCGTCGTCAGCGCCGCCGAACTGACCTTGCAGGAGCTTGCGAGTTTTGCCGGCCTCGCCCAGGAAAACATGAACCGAGCCGCCGGCTGGCGGTTTCTCGAGATGGGCCGCCGCGCCGAGCGCGCCATCAATACCACCCGCTTCGCGCGGCAGTTCGCCTATGACGAAGCTGGTGGCGAAGACCTCGACATCCTCCTGACATTGGTCGATTGCCAGATCACCTATCGCTCGCGCTATCTGGTCGGCCCGCTGCTGGCGCCGGTGCGCGATCTCGTGGTGCTCGATCCCTATAATCCGAGGTCGGTGGCGTTTCAGGTTTCGGCGCTCAACGATCACATCGCGAGCCTGCCGACCTTAAAGGAGGGCGGGCTGATCGAGCGGCCGCAACGTCTCGCCGTCGCCCTGCAGGCGATGCTGACGACGGCGGAAGCCGCGAGCCTCGATACCAAGACGCTGTTCGCGCTGGAGCAGGATCTGCTCAATCTCGCTGATGCTATCGGTTCGCATTATTTTCCGCATGGGCCGAATGCGAGCCGCCCTGAGAAGCTGACGGGCCTCGCGTGATCTACGACATCCGTCACGTCACCACTTACGGCTACGAAAGTCCGGTCAGTTTTGCGCGATGCTCGCTGCGGCTGGAGCCGAGAAGCGGTGACGGCCAGCAATTGATCTCGCACAGCGTCGAGATCCGGCCGCGGCCGGCGGACCGCACCCAGCGGCGCGATTTTTTCAGGACGCTGACCGAGAGCATCTTGATCGAAGCACCGCATCGTCATCTTCGCATCGATAGTCGTTCGCGGGTTTCGGTCTCCCGCCGTGCCCCGGGCCGCACCACGCAGGGGCCGGCGTGGGAGAACGTCCGCGACGTCGCGTTCGCCGCCACCAGTCTGGGCCCAGCCTCGCCGATCGGCTACGTGTTTGCGAGCCCGCTAGTGCCGGTGCTCGAGCCGGTCACAGGATATGCGGCGTCAAGCTTTCCACCTTCAGGCGGCGTCCTTGCCGGCGCGGTCGACCTGATGCACCGGATCCGTACCGAGTTCAAATACGACCCGAAGGCAACGGTGATCTCGACGCCGCTCAAGGAGGTGTTCGAAAAACGCCATGGCGTGTGCCAGGATTTTGCCCATGTGATGATCGCGGGGCTGCGCGGGCTCGGCCTGCCGGCGGCCTATGTCTCCGGCTATCTCCGCACCATCCCGCCGCCGGGCCGGCCGCGCCTGCAGGGCGCCGATGCCACGCATGCCTGGGTCTCGCTGTGGTGCGGCGAGGGCATCGGCTGGGTCGGCCTCGACCCGACCAATGATCTCATAGTGGAGAACGACCACATCGAACTCGCGTTGGGGCGGGATTTTTCCGATGTCTCCCCGGTCGACGGCATTATCGTCGGCTCACGCAAGCAGAAGCTCGGCGTCGCGGTGGATGTGCTGCTGGTGGAGTGAGGGGAGGATTGGAGGATATGATGACCATTGGTAAAACGTCGTCGTGCACTACCCGTCATTGCCGGGCTTGACCCGGCAATCCATCACTCTGCACTAAAAGCTCTCTTGAAGAGGATGGATCACCGGGTCAAGCCCGGTGATGACGATCTCTTAGGGATGACGATCTCAATCTCAACCGGCAGCAGCCCGTCGTCCACCGTCGCGATCGAGCGGGTCGGCGCGCAGATTGCGGAAGAATTTGTCGACTTCGCGCGACAGAATCTCCGCCGTCGACGTCAGGTCGCCCGATGCCGACAGCACCGAGGTCGCGGACTTGTTGGTCTCGCCGATCGCGCCCGAGAGCGAGGTGATGTTGGCGACCAACGTCTCGTTGCCCTGGGCGGCCGATTGCGCGTTGACGGAGATCTCGCGGGTCGCCAAATCCTGCTGCCCAACGGCGCTTGCGATGTTGGAGGTGACCTCGTTGATGTCACGCACGGCGTTGCCGATTTCGCGAACCGCATCGACTGCGTTGCGCGTCGAGGCCTGGATCAGGCTGACGTTCTGGCCGATTTCGGAAGTCGCTTTCGCGGTCTGCTCGGCCAGCGCCTTGACCTCGTGCGCCACCACGGCAAAACCGCGCCCCGCATCGCCGGCGCGGGCGGCTTCGATGGTCGCGTTCAGCGCCAGAAGATTGGTCTGCTCGGCGATGGTCTGGATCAGGTTGAGCACGCCGTCGATGCGCTGGGTCGCCGCCGCCAGGCTTTCGATTTCGGCGATCGATTTTTCGGTGCGAAGCCCCGCCTGTTCGACGACGCTAGCGGATTGGCGGACTTGCCGTCCGATCTCCTCGACGGACGCCGACAGCTCTTCGGCGGCGCTGGCAACCGCAAAAACGTTGCTGGAAGCTTGTTCCGTCGCGCCGGTCGCGGCGACGGCGCGGCCGTTGGCATCCGACGCCACTCTGGTGATCGACTGCGCGGTGTTGCGCATCGAGGACGCATTATCGGTAACGGCACGCAGCACGCCGCCGATCGCACCTCGGAACGCCTCGACCGAAGTCTCGATATGCTGGGCACGTTCGTCGCGCGCTTTTGACTCCTGCAAGACCTGCGAATTGAGCTTGCGGTTGCCGTTCATCGCCTCCTGGAAGATCTGGATCGCGCGTGCCAGCGCGCCGATCTCGTCGCCGCGGCCGGTATGGGGAACCTCGACGTTCTCGTCGCCCTCGGCGACCCGTTTGATGGTGGTGGTGATGACCGACAGCGGCCGCGCCACCGAGCGGGAAATCAGCAGCACACCGACGACGACCACGAACAGCGCCAGCGCGCCGAGGCAGGTCAAGAGAAACGACATGGTGCGGTTGGACGCGGTTTGCAGCACGATCTGCTTGGAGCGTTCGTCATAGACCCTGGACAGCGCTTCGAGGTCCTTGTTGAGCGCCGAACGCACCGAGCGATTGGCATCGTTGTCGCCGAACTCGCGGCCGGCGGCGGGGCTGATTTCGATGGCTCGGCGGACCAATTCCCTTCGGAAGTCGACGAATTGCTGGATCCGCTTCTTGAAGGTCGCGAATTGCTCGGCGTCATCGGAGCGGATGATGGATTCCCAGTCCTTGACCACCGCCATGATCTGGTCGTTGAACTTGAAAAGTCCGTCGCCGAATTTCTTCACGGTGGCGGCTTCCGTCGACATATAGACGCCGCGAGATTCCATCACCACCGCATAGACCAGCGAATTGACGCGCTCGACGTTGAGCGCCGCGCGGCTCGCGGTCTCGATCGCTTCGGTGAGCTCGGCGTTGCGGCGGGTGTTGTAGTCGGAGAGGGCCGTAATCGCCGCGGTCAGAAGCGCGAACAGGGCGAACACGGCGTACAGCTTGCCCGCGAGCGAAAGCCGTGAGGTGACGCCAGCGCCGGAATTACCTGATGTCGTTGCTGCAGCCATCGAGGCCTCTCCCAAAAGAGGCCGGTCAACACGGTCGGCCGCTCAAGAAGCATGCAAAATAGGGGTGTAGAATTCTTTAAACTTTGACTCGATTTTGCTCGTTCCGAGTGTCGCGAAGCCGATTTTCGATGGGCCAGGCCATCGAGACGCCCTGCGGGTGTTTTTTTCAATGTGCAGTTGCCTCACGGATAGGCATCTTAACGGACGGTTCGCTCTTTCATGACAATTTTGTCAGCCATAGTCTGTCCCAGCCAGTCGATCGGGAGAACAACCGTGAATATTTGGTTAAAGAAGACGCTGATTTCCGCTCTTGCATCCACGCTTCTTGTCGGGACTGCCGCGGCCGGGGACGGCGCGAGCAAGGATGACGCGGTGGCGATGGTCAAGAAAGCCGTAGCCTTCATCAAGGAGCAGGGGCCTGAAAAGGCCTATGCTGCCTTTACCGGCAAGGACGACAAATTCATCGATCGCGATTGTTACGTTGTCGTCTATCAGCTCGACGGCAAGGTGCTGGCCCATGGCTCGAATGCCAAGTTCGTCGGCAAGGACATGAGCGATGCGCAGGACGTCGACGGCAAGCTCTTCGTCAAGGAACGGGTCGAGATGGCTGCCAAGCAGCCTTCATTCTGGCAGGACTACAAGTTCGTCAATCCGGTCGACAAGAAGGTCGAGCCGAAGCAGATGTATTGCGAGAGGCTTGATAACACCGCTGTGTGCGCAGGCATCTACAAGTCCTGACACGCAACATTCGGCGCCGCGCGACGATCGTCGCATCGAAGGATGGATATGCTCGGCTGGATCAAAAATATTGGCCTGTCCTGGAAAGTCCAGCTGGCGCCGGCGTTCCTGATCCTGTTTCTGATCGGGGTCGGTGGCTACGCCTTGCAAGCGCTGCGGTCAAATCAGGCCTCGGTCGATGCGCTGGTCTCCGGGCCGGTGCGGCAATCCGAGCTGGCCAACGACCTCACCACCGCGGCGTGGACGGCGCATGCCCGGCTGTATCGCCTCGCAGCTACCGCGGCCAATGAAAAGGATGAGAAAAAGATTGAGTCGATGGCCAAGGAAGCCTCTGCCGCCGGTGCCAAGATTGCGGAGGCCCTGAAGCTGGTCGAGGCCACTCACGGCCAATTCAAGCCGCAGACCCTTGAAAAGCTGAAAGCTGCCGTTACGAATTATCTCAAGAAATCGAAAAACGCGATCGAGATGGCCGATGGTGACGCCGGCTCGGCACTGATGTTCATCAAGGGCGCGGAACAGAGTTTTGCCGATATCGAGAAACTGACCGACGATTTGATCACCGACAGCGGCGACAGCAAGAATCGCGAGATCGCGCGGGCCGAGATGAAGCTGGAGCAGCAGCAGTTGACGCTGATGGCCGTCCTTGGGGTGGTGGCTTTGCTCGGCGTCGTCATTTCGTTCCTGATCGGCCGGAATATTTCGCGCCCGGTGGTTGCGATGGCGAAGGCGATGCGCGAGCTTGCGGTCGGGAATTTCGGAGTTCAGCTACCGGGCCTGGAACGCGGCGACGAAGTCGGCCAGATGGCTCACGCGGTCGAAGAATTCAAGGTGCAGGCAGTCGCTAAGGCGGAACGTGATACGGCGGAACGCGAAGAGAAGAACCGCGAGCTGGCGGCGGCCCGTCGCGCCGAGCTTTACAGCCTGGCCGAGAGGTTTGAGACAGCGGTCGGAAACATCATCGAGAACGTCGGCCTTGCATCGAGCGAGCTGGAAAACTCCGCGGTCATTCTGACCAAGAGCAGCGCGTCGACCCAACAGCTCTCTACGGTGGTCGCAGCAGCTTCGGAGGAGACCTCCACCAACGTCCAATCGGTCGCGTCGGCAACGGAGGAAATGGCCGGCTCCGTCAATGAAATTGGGCGCCAGGTGGCGGATTCCAACAGGATCGCCAACGAGGCGGTCGATCAGGCGGAAAAGACCGACGCGCGAATTGCCGAACTGTCGCTCGCCGCAAATCGCATCGGTGACGTCACGAAATTGATCACCACGATCGCCGAGCAGACCAACCTGTTGGCGTTGAACGCGACCATAGAAGCCGCGCGGGCCGGCGACGCGGGCCGCGGCTTTGCGGTGGTGGCCCAGGAGGTCAAGGCGCTCGCCGCGCAGACCGCCAAGGCCACCAGCGAGATCTCGACGCAGATCGCCGGAATCCAGGCGGCAACCCAGGATTCGGTACTTGCCATCAAGGAGATCAGCGGCACGATCGGGCGGGTATCCGAAATCGCCGCGGCGATTGCGGCCGCGATCGAGGAGCAGGGTGCCGCGACCCAGGAAATCGCACGCAACGTGCAACAGGCGGCCCTTGGTTCCACGCAAGTGGCGACCAGCATTGCCGACGTCAACCGCGGCGCCGGCGATACCGGCTCGGCCTCGGCCCAGGTGCTTTCGTCGGCACAATTGCTCTCCAATGAAAACAAGCGTCTGAAGGCGGAAGTGGTCAAATTCCTCGCCACCGTCCGGGCTGCGTAGAAGCGTTGCAGCTGATCGCCTTTGCCGGGCTATTATTTTCCAAGCCTGTTATTTTCCAAGCCTATTACTTTCCAAGGCTATTTATATTATTGGTCGGGCGCATTTTCCCTCGGCTAACCGGTTTCCACTTGGCTGGAAAATGTTTTACTGCGCATTGACGCGCGGATGGCCCGGAGCCGCCATGGTCTATCGCCACACCATCGATGCCACTTCCTATGTCTTCGAAGACTTGCGCGACCTGCTGGCCAAGGCCACCCCGCCGCGCTCCGGCGACCGCCTGGCGGGGGTTGCCGCCGACAGCGCAGAACAGATGATCGCGGCGCGGATTGCGCTCGCCGACGTTCCCCTAAAACAGTTCCTGCAGGAAACCGTGATTCCCTATGAAGACGATGAAGTCACCCGCCTGATCGTCGACACCCACGACGCGCCGGCATTTGCGCCCGTGTCGTCGCTGACGGTCGGCGCGTTCCGCGACTGGCTGCTCTCGGATGCGGCAACGCCTGGGTCGCTGCAAAAATTGTCGCGCGCGGTGACCCCGGAAATGGCCGCGGCAGTGTCAAAAGTGATGCGCAATCAGGACCTCATCGCAGTGGCCCGGAAATGCGAGGTGACGACGCGCTTCCGCAACACGATCGGCCTGCGCAATCGGATGAGCGTGCGGCTGCAGCCCAATCATCCCTTCGATGACTTGAAGGGCATCACCGCCTCGATCCTCGACGGCCTGCTGCTCGGGTCCGGAGATGCCTGCATCGGCATCAATCCGGCGAGCGACGATCCAAAAATCATCGGCGAATTGCTGCAGCTCGTCGACGACGTCATCGCGCGATTGCAAATCCCGACCCAGGCCTGCGTTCTCACCCACGTGACCACGACGCTGGGCCTGATCGATCGGGGCTCGCCCGTTGATCTGGTGTTTCAGTCGGTTGCCGGCACGCAGGACGCCAACCGGAGTTTTGGCATTGATCTCGCGCTACTCAAGCAGGCCCATCAGGCCGGATTGTCGCTGCGGCGCGGCACCGTCGGCACCAATTGCATGTATTTCGAGACCGGGCAGGGCTCGGCGCTGTCGGCGGGCGCTCACCACGGCGTCGACCAGCAGACCTGCGAAGCGCGCGCCTACGCGGTGGCGCGCGCCTTCGACCCGCTATTGGTCAATAGCGTGGTCGGCTTCATCGGCCCGGAATATCTGTTCGACGGCAAGGAGATCATCCGCGCCGGGCTCGAGGATCACTTTTGCGGCAAACTGCTCGGCCTGCCGCTCGGCGTCGACGTCTGCTACACCAACCATGCCGAGGCCGACCAGGACGACATGGACAATCTCTTGACGCTATTGGCCGCCGCCGGCGTGACCTTTATTATGGGGGTGCCCGGCGCTGACGACGTGATGCTGAACTATCAATCCACCTCGTTTCACGACGCGCTCTACGTCCGCGATCTCTTTGGCCTGAAACGGGCGCCGGAGTTCGACGATTGGCTCTATCGCGCAGGGCTTGCCGATGCCGATTTTCGCCTTGCAGGCGACACGGGTCTGCTGCCCGATTTTGCAATGCGACTGATTGCCGAAAGCGCATCTCAAAGCTGAACCTAAGCGCCCAAGAGGCCGTCCAAGGTTCGACGTCGCCACAATGTTGAGGAATTTGTAGCCCAGCTTTGAGGCACGTGCTTAGATTATGGGGTCGCTAGAGGAAGTTCGATGAGAGCTCAGGGCATTGAAACGGTGCGGCGCATCCTGTGCATCTTTCCCCGTTATACGTCTTCGTTCGGCACGTTCGAATACGCCTATCCGCTGACCGACGGCGTCCAGGCCTTCATGCCCCCGCAGGGCCTATTGGTGATTGCAGCCTATCTGCCTGAGAACTGGCCGGTCCGTTTCGTCGACGAAAACATCCGCGCCACGACGAAGGAAGATTTCGAATGGGCGGAGGCCGTTTTCGTCAGCGGCATGCATATCCAGCGCAACCAGTTGAACGATATTTGCCGCCGGGCGCACGCGTTCGATCTGGCGGTAGCGATCGGCGGGCCGTCGGTCTCGGCCTGCCCGGATTACTATCCCGCGTTCGACTATCTTCACGTCGGCGAGCTCGGCGACGCCACCGACGAACTGATTGGGCGACTGGCGCGCAATCCGTCCCGTCCCGACCAACAGGTGGTGCTGAAGACCGCCGATCGCCTCGACATGTCGCGTTTTCCGATTCCGGCCTATGAGCTCGCCGAGATCAAAAGATACTTTCTCGCCAGCATCCAGTATTCGAGCGGCTGCCCCTATCAGTGCGAATTTTGCGATATTCCCGGACTTTACGGCCGCAATCCGCGTCTCAAGACGCCGCAACAGATCACCGCCGAACTCGACAAATTGCTCGAATGCGGGGTGACGGGGTCGGTGTATTTCGTCGACGACAATTTCATCGGCAACCGAAAGGCGGCAGTCGAGCTGCTGCCGCATCTGGTCGAGTGGCAGAAAAAGACCGGCTACGTCATGCGGCTGGCCTGCGAGGCGACGCTCAACATCGCCAAGCGGCCGGAGATCCTCGAGAAGATGCGCGAAGCCTTTTTCATCACCATCTTCTGCGGCATCGAAACGCCCGATCCGGATGCGCTGAAGGCGATGCACAAGGACCACAACATGATGGTCCCGATCCTGGAAGGCATTCGCACCATCAACTCTTACGGGATGGAGGTCGTCTCCGGCATCATCATGGGGCTCGATACGGACAAGCCCGACACCGGCGAGGCATTGCTCGCCTTTGTGGACGAGTCGAGGATTCCCTTGCTGACGATCAATCTGCTGCAGGCGCTGCCGAAAACGCCGTTGTGGGATCGCCTTGAACGCGCGAACCGGCTGATCGACGACGAAGCCCGCGATTCGAATGTCGACTTTCTTTTGCCCTACGACCAGGTGGTCAGTTCGTGGCGCAAATGCATGGAGGTCGCCTACCAGCCCGAAAAGCTGTTTGCGCGTTTCCAGCATCAGGTGGATTTTACATATGCCAACCGGCTCAAAGTGCCGGTGACCCCGGAGCAAAAAACCTGGTCCAATATCAAGCGCGGATTGGTCATGCTTGCGAAAATTTTCTGGAAGGTCGGCGTGCTCGGCGATTACCGGAAGGTGTTCTGGAAATTTGCGTTGCCGCGCCTGCGGCACGGCGACCTCGAAGGCCTGATCGGCCCGGCGCTGATCGCGCACCATTTGATCATGTTCGCGCGCGCGGCTTCGACCGGTCGGCAAAACGCCTCGAACTACTCGCTGCGGCTGCGCGAGGCATCGGTCCCCGCCGAGTAGCGCGATGACAACCAACGCGCCGTCGCTGCGTTCGATGAAGGATCTGCGGAACCTGACGCCTGCGCGGGTCGGGCTCGGGCGGGCGGGCGCCGGGCTACCGACCAAGGCGCTGCTCGACTTTACCCTCGACCATGCCCGCGCCCGCGACGCGGTGCATGCCGCCTTCGATGCCGCCGCCATGATCTCGGGCCTCGGCGATCTCGGTCTTGCGGCATTCGATGTCTCCAGTTGCGCGCGTGATCGCAACGAATATCTGAGAAGGCCCGACCTGGGACGAAAGCTCGATCAGGCCTCGCAGCGCGTACTGGCGGAGAAAAGCGGCAGGCCATGCCGGCTTGCGATCGTCATCGGGGATGGCCTGTCGCCGACGGCGGTCAACGCGCATGCGGTAAAACTGGTGCAAAACCTCATTCCGCAGCTTGCCGTCGACGCGATCGAAATTGGTTATGCCGTGGTGGCATCGGGCGCGCGGGTCGCTTTGGGCGACGAAATCGGCGCCGTTCTTGGCGCGCGTATGATGGTGATGTTGATCGGCGAGCGGCCGGGCCTGTCGGTGTCCGATAGCCTGGGGGCGTACCTGACCTTCGGGCCGACACCGGGGCGGACCGACGCCGAGCGCAATTGTGTTTCCAACATCCACGGCGCAGGGCTTGGCTACGACGAGGCCGCCTTCAGGATCGCGTGGTTGGTCCGCGAGGGCCTCGCCCGGGAAGTCACCGGCGTCGCGCTCAAGGGTGAGAGCGGCGGTGGAACGCCCGGCGTTTCACGACAAATTCAAAGCCCGCGTGACAAATCCGAGAGTTGAGCCCCATTATCGCCGCCGATGAGCCGATTTTGTAGGGGCTCTCGCGCTTGCGAGACGCCGGCAAGACCTGCTAAACCTCCGGCCGTAAATTTACCGCATGTTTTCAAGGGCTAGCGCCGATCATCCAGGGCCGATTGCGGCCTCATTCGCTCCCCGGAAATTAAGCTGCACAAATTGGACGATGTGAGAACTGGACAGGGCATGCTCGAAAAGAACAGCGACAGTGAGGTCCATGTCGAGAAGGAAGAGCATCCGCCGGGTGCAAGCATCGCCTTCGGGCTGGAGCGGCTGGGGCTGATTGCGGTTCAGAAGCCGATCCTGTCCTGCATCATTCTGGTCGGGCTGATCATCGGCGCGTTGTTCGGTATCGATCGCATCAAGATCGACGATTCGCTGAGCCAGCTGTTCCGCTCCAATTCCAAGGACTACAAGCAGTACGAAGCGGAGACCAAGCGTTTTCCGGCGGTCGAATACGACGTGCTGGTCGTGGTCGAGGGCAAAACCCTGCTCAAGCGCGAAAATCTCGAAAAGCTGCGCGATCTCGTCACCGACATCCAGCTGGTCGAAGGCACGCGCGGGATTATTTCGCTGTTCTCGGCGCGCCAGGCGCCGGCGCCCGGCAAGCTGCCGGCGGCGCTGTTTCCCTCGGAACTGCCGGAAGGCGCCGACTACGACAAATTCATCGAGACCGTCAAAACCAACGAGATCATCCGCGGCAAGCTATTGTCCGAAGACGGCACGCTGGCACTGATCGTGCTGTCGCTCGAACCTGAGGTCGTCGCCAGCAACAAGCTCGGCAAGGTGATCGGCGACATTCGCAAGCTGATGGCCGAGGATCTCCACGGCAGTGGATTGAATGCGGAATTATCCGGCGTGCCCGTCATGCAGCTCGAAATCCGCAACGCGGTCAAGCGTGACGGCTTGACCTACAATATTCTCGGTATCCTGGCCGGCTGCATCATCGCGATCATCTTCTTCCGCAAGATATCGTTCATGGTGGTCGCGGCGTTCCCGCCGATCATCGCGATTGTGCTCGCGCTCGGCGGCCTCGGCTGGGCCAATTTCAACCTCAACATGTTCCTCAACGTGATGACGCCGCTGATCATGGTGATCAGCTTCTCCGACTCGATGCAGCTGACATTCGCGGCGCGCGACCGCCTGATCGCGGGCCAGGACAAATACACCGCGTTCAAGAACGCCGTGATGGTGGTCGGGCCGGCCTGCGTGCTTACCCATGGCACCGCCGGCATATCGTTCATTGCGCTGCAGTTCTCGAATTCCGACCTGATCCGCAAATTCGGCGAGGCCGGGCTTGCCGCCACCATCATCGCGCTGATCGCGGTGCTCTCGCTGGTGCCGGTGTTCGGGGTGCTGTTTGTCCGCAACGAAAAAGTTTTCGCCGTGAAATTCCAGAGCGCCGATGCCGGCGTTCAGATGTTGCGCAATTTTTGCTACTGGATCGCGGTGCGCATGGTCTCGAGGCCCGGCCTGTTCAGCCTGATCGCGGTGATCTTTGTCGGCGGCCTCGCCGTGATCTATGCCAATCTGGAGCCGCGCTACCGGCTCGCCGATCAGGTGCCGGACAAGCAGCAGGCGGTCGCCGCATCGGGGCGTCTCGACGCCAAGCTGACCGGCGCCAATGCGATCGACGTGCTGATCGAATTCCCCAAGGGCGCCTCGCTGTACGCGCCTGAAACGCTGCAGACCATAGCCGATGTTCACTCGACGGTGGAGAAACAGGCGGGCGTCGGCAATGTCTGGTCGTTGGAAACGCTGCGGCGCTGGCTTGCGGAGAAGGCGGGAAGTTCCGACGTCGCGACCTTGAAGGAATATGTCAACCTGATCCCTGAATATTTGGTGCGGCGCTTCATTTCCGCGGGTCAGGATGCCGTGGTGGTGTCGGGGAGAGTCCCCGATCTCGATTCAAGTCAAATTCTCCCTGTAGTAGAAAATCTCGATCAGACGCTGGACACGGTGCGCAAGGCGCATCCGGGCTACGAGATCGCGGTCACTGGGCTTTCGGCGATTGCCGCGCGCAACAGCTCCAACATGATCGAAAAGCTCAATCGCGGATTGACGATCGAGTTCGCGCTGGTCGCGATCTTCATCGGGCTGGCGTTCCGCTCCGTGGTCGTGATGTTCTCGTGCATCCTGCCGGGCATCTTCCCGGTGGTGCTGTCGGGCACGGTGCTGTGGCTGCTCGGGGAGGGATTGCAGTTCGCAAGCGTCGTTGCGCTGACGGTGTCGTTCGGCCTTGGGCTGAGTGCGACGATTCACTTCCTCAACCGGCTCCGGCTCGAATCCAAGCCGGGCGTCAGTTCGGCACTGGCGGTGGAGCGCGCCACCGTGCTGGTCGGCCCCGCGCTGATCCTGACCACGGTGGTGCTGGCCTGCGGCCTGGTCGTGACCGTGTTTTCCGACCTGCCGTCGCTGCGGCTGTTCGGCTGGCTCTCGGCCTTCTCGATGGTCGCAGCCCTGATCGCGGACCTTTTCATCCTGCGGCCGACGGCGATGTTCCTGATCAATTTGTCGGAGCGGATTCGCGGAACTGCGAACGCGAAGCCGGCGGAGTAAAGCCAGTCGGCAGGGAGTGAACTCTCCCGCATGTGTCATATCTGCCGCACCGTAGGCGTATTCCTTGAACGTGTTCATATCTGCCGCACTGTAGACGCAATCCGACGTTTCATGCTGACGGTGTGTCTGAGGGCAGCGCTTGGCAGGCTGCTGCCTTGTTTTTTCTAACCCAGAGGAGAAGCGCCGTGGTGAAAATTGTGATTATAGCGGGTGCAACACTTGCCCTGGTGACTGCCGCCGGCGCGGCCGATTTCCCGCACTCACAGCCCGTCTATCAGCAGGCTCCAGTCGGCAAGATGCCGATTGGCAAAACCCCGGTCGGGAAGGCCCCAATCGGCAAGACGCCAGTGGTGACGCGGAGCTACTAATACGCGGTATTGACTGAGGTCTCGTTGAATCTGACCTTTATCGTCGACGGTTGAAGGGCGACGCGTGGCAAATAGACCGAAGAGATTGGGACTACGCCTGCTTGCGGGATTGACCCTCGCTGTTTTGCTCCCGTGCAGAATCCAATCAGCTTATGCAGGCGAGATTGACACTCGCGCCGGGTCGGATTTCAATTCCCAGAGACAGGAGGTCCACAAGCGCTTCGCCGACGCGAATGCACTTGTTTCCAGTGAGGCGCCCATCGACCCGAAACCGGCGCCGCAGTCTGCTCGAAAGCCGGGGTCGGGGTCAGCAAAGGGCCCGTACTACGTTGATTTCAGAGCGAGAACGGCGGCGAGCTGGGGACACGCTTTCGTTTGGTTTGGGAAGACAGGCGAGCGACAAGTTGAAGTCGCGGGCCTTACCCCTGCGGGAGACACCTTCGCTTATGTACTTGGTCATGTGACGTGGGTGCCCTCCGAGACCGGGGCAAGCTATGGCGATCTTGATCCGCAGTACCTGACGGCTAGTTACCGGGTTTACTTGAATGAGCCGGACGCAAAAAGGGTTTTCGCGTACATCAAGCAATTACAGGCGAGTTCACCGGTCTGGAACGCCGAAACATACAATTGCACTTCGTTTATCGGTAGCATCGCAGATTTCATGGGATTAAAGGTTCCCCTCCGCTGGCAGCGTCCTGAGAACTTCGTCAACAGTCTCAAGGCGATGAATGACGGGCGCCAGATAGTCCGCGTGCAGTCAGAACAATAGCTGGCGTTAGCGCGGGACTACGCGCGCGAAGCTGACAGAGTAAAGCCGAGCGAGCGGACGCGCCGATTTGCCGAACTGTCGTCAAGTTGCGATAGGCTGTCGCGGCCACCCGTGGAGCAACCTCACCGCGATGACTATCCAGGACACCGAATTCAACCTCGAACTCAGTCGTCGCAAGCTGCTCGCCGCCGCAGGCCTCGGCGGAGGGGCCGTTGTCGCGGCGTCCCTCATCGGAGCCGCAGACGCTGAGGCCGCAACCCCCTCACGCGGATCGCGCGACCCGGTGGCGACACCTCCGGTCGCCGGACTGCATCTGCAGTTCGGCGCGGATGCATCGTCAGAGATGGTGGTGTCCTGGCACACGCTGCAACCCGTTCGCAATCCCCGAGTCGTGCTCGGGCGTCTTGATGGCAAGCTCGAGCAAACGGTCGAGGCCAAAGTGACCAGTTACACCGATGCCAAGGCCGGCCAAATTGTCTACGCCTATCATACGAAGCTCGATGGACTGCAGCCCGACTCCTCGTATCTCTACGGTGCCATGCACGACGGCGCCGAGCCGGAATTCGCTACGTTCCGCACCTCTCCGCGTGGTCGCGCGCCGTTCACGTTCACGAGCTTCGGCGATCAGGGCACGCCGACCCTCGGCAAGAAGTACGTACCGCCGGCAGGGGTGACGATGCCGAATCCCCCGTATGTGATGTATGTGAATGACAATCTTGGCTCGCCGGCGGCGGGCGATACCACGCTCGGCGTGGAGCGGCTGCAGCCTTTGTTCCATCTATTCAACGGCGATCTCTGTTACGCCAATATCTCCGAGGACCGGGTGCGGACCTGGTGGGATTTCTGGGACAACAACAGCCGCAGCGCCCGTAAACGTCCCTGGATGCCCTCGGCCGGCAACCACGAAAACGAGCTGGGTAACGGACCGATCGGGTATCAGGCCTATCAGACCTACTTCTCGGTGCCGGAATCCGCTGGCCAGAGCGATGTGACGCGTGGGCTTTGGTACGCCTTCACCGCCGGCTCAGTGCGCGTGATCAGTATCGCCAACGACGACGTCACCTACCAGGACGGCGGCAACTCCTATGTCCGCGGCTATTCGCAAGGGGCTCAGAAGGCCTGGCTGGAAAAGGAATTGTCCGCCGCCCGCAGCGATCATGATGTCGACTGGATCGTCGTGTGCATGCACCAGGTCGCCATCTCGACGGCCGACATGTTCAACGGCGCCGACCTCGGGATACGAGAGGAATGGGTGCCGTTGTTCGACCAGTATGGCGTCGACCTCGTGGTGTGCGGGCATGAGCACCACTACGAGCGCTCGCACCCGATACGCGGCCGGGAATCGAACGCCACCCTGACGCCGGTCCCCGCAGCAATCGCCACCGACGAAATCGACACCACCAAAGGGACGGTGCACATGGTCCTCGGCGGCGGTGGCACATGTGTCCCGTCGAACCAGCTGTTCTTCAACCCGCCGCAGTGCCGGGTAATCACCGCCGTCGGCGAACCCGACCCGGCGACAGGCAAGCGTCCACCTGTCTACGTGAAGGAGCACGCGCCTTGGTCGGCGGTGCGAAACGCCGCGCATTCCTACGGCTTCGCAGCATTCAGCGTCGATCCGGGGTCGGATCGCGGCGGCACCACCACGATCAAGGTCACCTACTACGATGTGGTGGGGCCGGACGGTCAGCTGGCCCCGTTCGAAACCTTCACGCTGCGCCGCCCCCGCCGCGACTAGACCGGTCACGTTTGGGGCGGAATGACGACGCCCTTTTTTTGCGTGAGTCCGCACTTGGCGCTTTTCTCGCGCGATCTCCGACGCAAGTCCGTTATGCGCCAATCGATTTATGAGTTCACGCCCCGAAGAGCCGCCGCGAGCGTCAGCTCTTCACCATCGTAATGTTCACGCCTCTGATCTCGCCCTTGGAGCTGATCAGCACGGTCTGCTTGTTGCCGGTGGTCTGCAGCGTCAGGGTGGCGGCAAATCCGGAAGCCTCGACGAACACGTCGATCCGTCCGCCGCCCGCGGTGCCTTGAAGGTTGCCGAAAATATTGCGGCTGGCTTCGCTCCAGTTGCCGGAAATGCGGTCGCCCTGGCTCGTCACATCGCTGCTCAGGTCGAACTTGTAGCTGTCGCTAGCGCAATGCAGGCTTTGCTTCAGGCCGAGGCCAGAGCCGTTGACCTTGTAGTCGGCCTTGCATCGGATGCGCTCGGTCGTTCCGTCGGAAAGCGAAACCGTCCCGTTGCCGGCCCATGATCCATCAAAACCGGCAAACGGACCGGACTGGGCATGGCTAGCCTGCACCGACAATAGGAGTGCGGCGCCGACACCGGCAGCTTTGATCGCCTGTCCAAACAAACCAAACCGTTTCATATCGGATTTTCCCATTCAAATTGACGTTCCAATGCCAGATACGTCTCGCCGCATCGAAGATTTAGTGTCACCGCAGAGTGTTAGGTTCAAATGACAAACTGACCGCCACGCTCGCGCGATCGCGGATTGACAGCGCCGGATCGGCCATCACTAAATACACAAAGCGGACGGCGCAGGCGAACGGCATTTTGGCTTAAGCGAAATCGATGAGTCCGGGATATCCCGGAGGTTCCGTCGCGCCTTTTCGGGGCATAGCTGCAACAGTCAAGCACAAAAAGCAAAAATCGCAAAATAATATTGTAATATCAGATGGTTATCGTGAAAGGGCGCCATAAATTTGGCCGCATTTGCCAGCGCTTCTGGCTGACTCCCCGGCTGCGGTTCGCGGCGTTTGCAATCTCGATAGTCTATCCCGGTGATGCCATGTGCTTTCGGGTTGGAATTCTCTGCCGTCAGAAGAAGGAACACGATGTCTAAATTTTTCCTGGCACTCACCTTGTTGTCGCTATCCCTTTCCTCCGCCGCCATCGCCGACCAGCCACGCAGCGGCACGCCGGAGGAGCAGGCAGCCTGTTCGCGTGACGTTCAACGCTACTGCCGTCCGGTGATCGATCAGGGCGATTTCACCGTTCTGGCTTGCCTGCAGCAGAATCGCCCCAAGATATCCAAGGCCTGCGATCAGGTGCTGAAGAACCACGGACAATAGAACGCGCAGCGTCCGTAATCGGCCTGTTTCGGAGGCGCGGCGGCCTTCGCGGCAATCGCAGACAGCATTGGTTTTGGTGTCGTATTCCCCTATATGGGTCTGCGATCCCTTCGCATGCGCTGGCTATGACCGGAACTTGCGAAGTCACGATTTTCAACGAATGCAGCTAGTTGTTAAATGACCAGCGCGAGCGAATTGCGATCCGGCAAAACTCACCGCGACGAGAACTTTCCAGTCGCGTCGTGGATCATTCACCCGCGGCACCGGGCGCTGATACTTGCGTTCTACAATTTCGTCCGCACCGCCGACGATATCGCCGACCATGCAACCCTCACTGAGCGCGACAAGCTCGACTATCTCGACCTGCTTGAAGCCGAACTGCTGGGCAAGGGCGACAGCCAGCCAGAGGCCGTCAATCTGCGCCGCGCGCTGGCGGAGCGTTCGATGCCGCCGCGCCATGCGCTCGATGTCCTGATCGCGTTCCGGATGGATGTGACCAAGCTGCGCTATGAGAACTGGGACGAAGTGATTCATTATTGCCGCTATTCGGCGATGCCGGTCGGACGCTTCATGCTCGACGTCCATGGCGAGAGCACCTCGACCTGGCCGGCGTCGGACGCGCTGTGCGCCGGCCTGCAAATCAACAATCATCTGCAGGACTGCGGCAAGGACTACCACAACCTCAATCGCGTCTATCTGCCGCGCGACGCGCTCGCAGCTCACGGCGCCTCGGTCGAGGCGCTCGGCGAGGGCAGGGCATCGGCGGCGCTGTTGCAATGCCTGCATTCGCTTGCGGTGCGGACCGAGGCTCTGCTCAATCAAAGCAAATCGCTCAGCGCCGAAGTGAAGGATTTTCGGCTCGGGCTCGAGATCTCGGTGATCCAGGCTTTCGCCGACAAGATCGTTCGGCTCTTGAAGGTCCGCGATCCCTTAAGCGAGCGAGTGCATCTCAGCCCGATCGAACTGCTCGCGCACAGCCTCGGTGGCATGGCAAGCGAGATCGCGCGCCGCGCGGTGGGACGGCGGCCCGTGTCCAAACCGGCGGCCGGCGCATGACGCTCGAGGCGGCGGCAGCGAGCACCAGTTACGGGACATCCGCGTCCGGCAGTTCGTTTTACGCGGCGATGCGCATCCTGCCGCGCGAGCAGCGCGAGGCGATGTTCCAGATCTACAGTTTTTGCCGGCAGGTCGACGACATCGCCGATTCCGATGGTCCGCGGTCTGGGCGGCTAGCCGCGCTGCAGCAATGGCGCGACGATATCGAGGCGCTGTATCAGGGCCATCCGCCGCCGCGGCTCACCGACTATGTCGCCTCGGTTCGGCGGTTTGATTTAAAGCGCGAGGATTTCCTCGCCATCGTCGACGGCATGGAAATGGATGTGCCGCAGGACATTCGCGCGCCGGACCTCGCAACGCTGGATCTTTATTGCGACCGCGTCGCGAGCGCGGTCGGACGATTGTCGGTGCGGGTATTTGGTCTGCCGCAGGACGATGGCATCCTGCTTGCGCATCATCTTGGCCGCGCCCTGCAACTGACCAATATCCTGCGCGATATCGATGAAGACGCCGCGATCGGCCGGCTGTATTTGCCGCTCGAGGGGCTGCTGCACGCCGGAATAACAAAATTCGATCCGCCCAAGGTGATCTCCGATCCGGCGCTGCCGAAGGTTTGCGCGCCGCTGGTCGAGCGGGCGCGGATGCATTTTCGAGAGGCCGACGAAGTCATGGGCCGCAACGCTCGGCGCGTGGTGCGCGCGCCGCGCATCATGTCGAAATATTATCGCGCGATCCTTGAATTGCTGGTCGAAAGAGGTTTTGCATCGCCACGGCGGCCGGTTCGCCTCAACAAGATCGCCCGTCTCGCCATCATTGTTCGCTACGCCTTCATCTGATGACAAAGACCGTCCACATCATCGGCGCCGGAATCTCGGGCCTGTCGGCAGCCGTTCGGCTGGCGAACGAGAATTTCAAGGTGCATGTCCATGAAGCGACCCAACAGGCCGGCGGCCGCTGCCGGTCGTATTTCGATGCCGCAACCAATCTGACGATCGACAACGGCAATCACCTCTTGCTGTCCGGCAACCGTCACGCCGTGGCTTACGCCAGATCGATCGGCACGGAAGCGGGGCTGGTCGGGCCGAAGAGCGCGCAATTCCCGTTCGTCGATCTTAGAACCGGACAGCGCTGGCAGCTCGACCTCGGTGACGGCAGGCTGCCATTGTGGGTGTTCGACGAGGCTCGCCGGGTGCCCGATACGGGCCTGTTCGACTATCTCGCGCTGATGCCGCTGATCTGGGCGGCGAAGAGCAAATTGGTTGGCGACGCGATCCCCTGCAAGGGAACGCTTTACGAGCGGCTGGTGCAGCCGTTGTTGCTGGCGGCGCTTAACGTCGATCCGCCCGAGGGCTCGGCGGGCCTTGCCGGCGCGGTGGTGCGGGAAACCTTGCTGGCGGGCGGACGGGCGTGCCGGCCGTTGATCGCGCGCGATGGCTTGAGCGCGGTGCTGGTCGAGCCCGCCGTCAAGCTGTTGCAGCAAAAGGGCGCCAGCATCGCCTTCGGACACGAGCTGCGCGCGTTCGCCATGTCGGCGGACAGGATCGGCGAGTTGAATTTTGGCGACGGCACGGTGGCAATCGGGCCAGAGGACGCCGTGGTGCTGGCCGTTCCGCCGCGCCCGGCCGCAGCGCTGCTGCCTGGCCTCAAAACGCCGACAAAATTCCGGGCGATCGTGAATGCGCATTTCCGCTTCGATCCGCCGCGCGACATGCCCCCAATCCTCGGGGTGGTGGGCGGACTGGTGGAGTGGCTGTTTGCCTTCCCGCAGCGGCTGTCCATTACCATCAGCAATGGCGACCGGCTGGTGGATATGCCGCGGGAAGAGCTCGCCCAGGCGATCTGGCGGGACATCTGCAAGGCCGGAAGCGTTGCGGGCGAGCTGCCGCCCTGGCAGATCGTGCGCGAGCGCCGGGCCACCTTCGAGGCCACGCCGGAGCAGAATGCGCTGCGCCCGGGGGCGCAGACCGGCTGGAAAAACCTGTTCCTTGCCGGCGACTGGACTGATACGGGGTTGCCAGCGACCATCGAGGGGTCGGTGCGGTCGGGAAACCGCGCCGCCGATCTTGTGCTGGCGCTGCGGTAAGCGTGACCCAGGTCACAGGCGACTTTTGGATAACCTGTCACCGTCAGGGTTGAACGGGAGGAATTCGAGCGAAATGCATTCCGGCAATAACACCGTTGGGATTGAGGCCACTGGCGCCCTGGAGGCGGGCATCGCGTCGGCGACGCGCGGGATGCTTGGCTACCGGCAGCCGGACGGACACTGGGTGTTCGAACTGGAAGCCGATTGCACGATCCCGGCGGAATATGTGCTGCTTCGCCATTACCTCGGCGAAGAGGTCGACGCCGTGCTCGAAGCCAAGATCGCCAATTATTTGCGCCGGGTTCAGGGCGCCCATGGCGGCTGGCCGCTGGTGCATGAGGGCGAATTCGATATGAGCGCCAGCGTCAAAGCCTATTTCGCGCTGAAGACGATCGGCGATTCGGCGGATGCGCCACATATGGTGCGGGCGCGCGAGGCGATCCGCTCGCGCGGCGGCGCCATCCACAGCAACGTCTTCACCCGCTTCATGCTGGCAATGTTCGGGGTGATGAGCTGGCGCAGCGTGCCGGTGCTGCCGATCGAGATCATGCTGCTGCCGATGTGGTCGCCGTTTCATCTCAACAAGATTTCCTACTGGGCACGGACCACGATGGTGCCGCTGATGGTTCTGGCGGCGCTGAAGCCGTTGGCGAGGAACGCCGGCCGGCTCAGCATCGATGAATTGTTCCTGCAGCCGCCGGGCTCGATCGGAATGACCGCGAAAGCGCCGCACCAGAGCCGGGGTTGGTTTCTCCTGTTCCGCGCTTTGGACGCCGTATTGCGCGTCATCGAGCCACTGTTTCCGAAGAAGCTGCGCGCGCGCGCCATCGACAGCGCGGTGGCGTTCATCGAGGAACGGTTAAACGGCGAAGACGGCCTCGGCGCGATCTATCCACCGATGGCTAACGCCGTGATGATGTATGACGCGCTCGGCAAGCCGGCCGATTATCCGCCGCGCGCCCTCACACGAAGGGCGCTCGAGCGGCTGTTGGTGATCGGCGAGCACGAAGCCTATTGCCAGCCATGCGTCTCGCCGGTGTGGGACACTGCGCTGAGCGCTCATGCCATGATCGAAGCTGGCAGCGAGGCGGCGCAGTCTTCGGCCAAGCAGGGTCTCGATTGGCTGAAGCCGAGGCAAATTCTGGATCTCAAAGGCGATTGGGCCGTCAAGCGTCCCGAGATTCGCCCCGGCGGCTGGGCCTTCCAGTACAACAATGATTATTATCCCGACCTCGACGACACCGCGGTCGTGGTGATGGCGATGGACCGGACGCGGCGCGCGACCGGCAGCGCCGAATACGATATGGCGATTGCCCGCGGCCGCGAATGGATCGCGGGCATGCAGAGCCGCGATGGCGGCTGGGCCGCCTTCGACGTCGACAATCTCGAATATTACCTCAACAACATTCCGTTCTCCGATCATGGCGCGCTGCTCGATCCGCCGACCGAGGACGTCACCGCCCGCTGCGTGTCGATGCTGGCCCAGCTCGGGGAGACCGTCCAAAGCAGCAAGGCGGTCGTGGACGGCGTCGCCTACCTGCGCCGGACCCAGCTTGCGGAAGGGTCGTGGTATGGCCGCTGGGGGCTGAACTACATTTACGGCACCTGGTCGGTCCTGTGCGCGCTCAACGCCGCCGGCGTTAACCATCAGGACCCGGTGATGCGCAAGGCCGTGGACTGGTTGCTGTCGATCCAGAACAAGGACGGCGGCTGGGGCGAGGATGCGAAGAGCTACCGGCTCGACTACCGCGGCTTCGACGGGGCGCCGACCACCGCCTCGCAAACGGCATGGGCCTTGCTTGGATTGATGGCGGCGGGTGAGGTCGGGCATCCGGCAGTCGTGCGCGGCGTGCAGTACCTAATTGCCACACAGAACGAAAAAGGACTGTGGGACGAGCAGCGCTACACGGCAACAGGCTTTCCTCGGGTGTTTTATCTGCGTTACCATGGATATTCGAAGTTCTTTCCGCTGTGGGCGTTGGCGCGGTATCGGAATCTGAGGAATACTAACAGCAAGGTGGTAGGGGTAGGGATGTGAAACTGGGGGCGGGGGAAGGCACCTCCGCGGGCGATCGGATTGACCCGCGACCGGTGCTTATCGTGACTGGTCTTGTCCAGGAGGCCCGGATCGCGGCCGGGCCCGGATTGACCGTGATCTGCAGCAGTAGCGATCCAAAGCAATTGCGGGAGCTGCTGACCGTTTTTGACCCAAAGACGATCAGAGGCGTCATCAGTTTCGGCGTCGCCGGTGGCCTCGATCCCTCATTGAAATCAGGCGACGTCGTGGTGGCGACGGAGGTGCTGGCCGGCGACACCCGCTGGCTTGCCGGCCTGGCGCTGAACGAGACCATGATCGCCCGCGCCGCGCTGGGGCGCCGGCGCGTGATCAGGGGCGGTCTCGCCGGCGTGGAGAAGGTGATTGCCGCTAGCGCCCTAAAGGCAGCCTTGCATTTGGAGACGGGCGCCGCGGCGGTCGACATGGAAAGCCATATCGCAGCCGCCTACGCGGCCGAGGCAGGCCTTCCGTTCGCGGCTCTGCGCGTCATCAGCGACCCCGCCAGCCGCGCGTTGCCGGCGCTGGCGCTGAGCGCGATCAAGCCGAACGGCGATATCGATCTGCGCAAGATCTTGCGCGCCGTCGCGCGCAACCCACTGACGCTGCGCGCGCTAGTTTCGACCGGGATCGATTTCAATCGTGCGCTCAAAAGCCTACGCGGCTGTCGAGGCTTTCTGCTGGGCGGCGAGGGCCTCGTCGCGGCGGATCTCTGACAGGCGCTTCTGCACTTCGGCGGAGAAGATGTACTGCGCCGGGCGCTGCTTACTGAGATCGATCTCGGGCGCCATCGGCCCCGTCGTCCGTACCCCGCGCAGCGCCACCCACATCGCCTTGAACGGATTGTCCAGCGCTGCTTTCGCCGCGGTTGGCTCGTAGCCGCAATGCGCCATGCAGTCGGCGCACTTCTCGTATTTGCCGGTGCCGTAGGTGTCCCAGTCGGTGGTCTCCATCAGCTCCTTGAAGGTCTTGGTATAGCCCTCGCCGAGCAAATAGCAGGGCTTCTGCCAGCCGAAAATGTTGCGGGCCGGCATGCCCCACGGGGTGCATTCATAGTCCTGATTGCCGGCCAGGAAATCCAGGAACAGGCCGGAATGCATGAAATTCCACTTCTTGCCCTTGCCGAGCGCAAACACGTCGCGGAACAGCTTCTTGGTCTTGGTGCGGTTGAGGAAGTG
>Ga0209526_10000231_pt1 | contig 35107 bp, 30 predicted proteins | sample JacPinW_OM2H0_M1_FD_188566 | JGI IMG/M metagenome (GOLD analysis project Ga0209526, IMG submission 188566) | Forest soil microbial communities from Algoma, Ontario, Canada - Jack Pine, Ontario site 1_JW_OM2H0_M1 (SPAdes) (version 2) | ecosystem: Environmental > Terrestrial > Soil > Boreal... | reverse complement strand
GACAAACTCGATCTCGCGATTATTGCGCTTTATCTGATTGGGATCACTCTGTTCGGCCTCCGCTTCCGCAAACGTCAGCGAACGTTGCGCGATTACTTTCTTGCCGATCGCAACATTCCCTGGTGGGCGATTGCGCTTTCGATTGTCGCCGCGGAGACCAGTACGCTGACCATCATCAGCATTCCCGGGCTGGCGTACGATACCAATCTCACTTTTCTTCAGGTCGTACTGGGGTATCTTGTCGGACGCGTCATCATCAGCTTGGTTCTGCTGCCAGCGTACTTCCGCGGCGAGCTGTACACCGCCTATGCGCTGATTGAACGGCGTTTTGGCCGACGACTGCGATCCCTCACAGCCGGCGTGTTTCTGGTAACGCGGGGCGCCGCGGAAGGCGTCCGCGTTTATGCCGTTTCGATCGTGGTCGCGATTGCGCTGGGTACCAGGGAGATTGCGTCAATCGCGATTATTACCATATTGACGCTGATCTATACGTTTGAAGGCGGCCTGGCAGCGGTGATCTGGACGGACGTCGCGCAGTTTCTTTTGTATTTGACGGGAAGTATGGTGACGCTGTGTTTCCTGCTACACCGGATTCCTGGCGGCTGGCAGGAAGTGACCCAGGTGGCGGCGATACACGGAAACAAGTTACAGGTCCTGGATTTTTCGTGGAACCTCGCAAAGAGCTATACGTTCTGGTCAGGAATCATCGGCGGGACATTTCTCACCATGGCCAGCCACGGCACGGATCAGACGATTGTGCAGCGAATTCTGGCGGCCAGGAGTCAACGGGACGGCGGAAGAGCTTTGATTGCAAGCGGTTTCATTGTGTTGTTTCAATTCATTGTATTTCTGCTGATTGGTGTCCTGCTGTTTGTGTTTGCGCAGCACGTGCCGCTACTGGCAGCAGGTGATCGGACCGACAAGATCTTGCCGATTTTCTTGATTCGGGAAATGCCAACGGGGCTGGCGGGCCTGCTACTCGCTTCGATTCTCGCCGTGGCGATGTCCAATGCGAGTGGAGCGCTCAATTCGCTGGTGGCGTCGAGCGTGCTGGACTTTTCTGTATTGCGGGGACGAAGGAGTGATCCTGGAAAATTCCTCACGTGGTCTCGAAGAATGACATTGGTGTGGGGCGCGTTGCTGATATTTCTTGGGCTGGTGAATTGGGGACCCGTGTTGGAAGCGGGGTTAAAGGTAGCGTCGTTTCCGTTCGGGAGTTTGCTCGGACTTTTCCTACTGGGCACATTCGATGAGAAGGCCAATGCTCGCAGCTCGCTGGTGGGGATGGTCGTTGGCCTGATGGCGGTGTTTGCGGTATTTCGGTTTTCGACGATCGCATTCACCTGGTACGTGATGATCGGGGCTTGCGTCACGTACGGTGTGGGGGCGACAGTGAGCAGGCTGTGGCCGGAGCCCGTAAGCGAAGGAAGCGAAAGGTAGTCGGCAAAACAATGAACGAGAAACGCCTGGAGCTGCTGCGGGGACTTGGTCCGTGGGCCTCGATGGCAATCGTCGTGGGCACGATGATCGGGACGGGCATTTTCCTAAAACCAGCGGAAATGGCGCGCGAAGGCAAGAGTGTTTCGATTGTATTTGCCGCGTGGATCGTTGGTGCGCTTTTGTCGATCTTTGGAGCGCTTTCCTTCGCGGAGCTCGGCGCCGCCATTCCGGAAGCGGGCGGGGAGTACGCGTACCTGCGACGAGCATTCGGTCCGTTGTGGGGATTTTTGTTTGGATGGATGCATTCGATTGTCGGAAGACCGGCGTCCGCGGCTTCCATCGCTGCGGGCATGATGCGATTTCTGAGTTTCTTTATACCAGCACTGGCCGCGCCGATCTTCACTTTGCGCATTGCGGTTCCAGGTCTGACGTCGTGGATCCACCCGTACGATTTCGAATTCACCTGGGCACAGCCGCTGGCGGTGTTCTGGCTGGCGTCGATGACGGGAGTAAATTATCTGGGTGTGCGGCTTGGCGGGGGCGTGCAGGTATTCTTGACGGCAATCAAGGTGACGAGCGTGTTGATTGTAATTGGGGTGGCGTTTCTGGTGCCGGTCGGCGCGCACGCTGCTGACCCAATGTGGCCGGGCAGCGCAAACGGAGGAATTTTGAGCGCGTTTCTAACGGCTTTGGCTGCGGCGCTCTGGGCTTACGACGGTTGGGAAGATTTGAACTTGGTCGGCTCCGAGGTGAAAGATCCTCAAAAGAACTTTCCGCGGGCGCTCGTGGGCGGAGTGACGTTTGTGGCGCTGGTTTACCTGCTGTTCAGCGCGGCGTGCCTGAAAGTGCTTCCATTTGAAAGCGTGGCTCAGTCAAGGCACGTGGCCTCCGATGTGATGGAAAAGCTTTTGGGCCACGGTGTTGCGGGATGGATTACGCTCGCCATGGTAATTTCCGCGCTGGGCTCGCTGAATTCGTCGATCCTGAGCGGGGCGCGGGTACCGTACGCGATGGCCCGGGACGGAATTTTCTTTCGCATCGCCGACGGGATTCATCCGAAATACCGCACGCCAGGACGCGCGCTGACCTTTCAGGGAATTCTCGCAAGCTTAATGGCGCTTACGGGAAGTTTCGAAGAACTGACCAATCTTTTCATCTTCGCCGGATGGATCTTCTACGGGCTGGCCGTGGTGGCACTGTTTCGGCTGCGCAGGACGGAACCGGAAATGCCTCGACCCTACAAGTGCTGGGGCTATCCGTGGATCCCAGGATTATTTGTGGCCGGGGCGCTCGCGCTGACTCTTAATCTGTGGCTGGATCGGCCCGGGCGATCAAGCCTCGGGCTGCTACTGATTGTGGCGGGGATCCCATTCTATCGATGGTGGAAAAAAATGGAACTGGCGAAACGGACCAAAAACTAAGCGCGCGCTGCGCGAACGGTATCGGCGATTTGGAAAAACGTGCCTTCGACGCCGTTGTGAACGCGTACTTGGGGGTGAAGCGCTTTGGCCATCGCTTCAATGCCGGTGACCAGGCGGGGTCCGGGTCGCGAGACATAGCTATTCGCATCGAACGCGTAGACGCGGCCATTCCGCACCGCAGGAATTTCCGACCAACCTTCCGGAAATGACGTCGAAAGATATTCTTCGCGGGCTTGCTCTTTGTTATAGCCACAAGGCGCAACGAAGATTACATCGGGAGCGGCCTGAATGACTTCCTGCGGCGTGACACGATACGAAGGTGTCTTCGACTTGCCGAAAAGATCCACTCCACCGGCGCGGGAAATCATTTCCGGTACCCAGTGGCCGCCGACATAAAAAGGCTGAAGCCATTCGAGAAGCAGGACGGAGGGACGCTCGCGGGTCTGCACTACTTCGAGTTCGATCTCCCCGAGGCGCAGGCCGATTTTTTCGAGGATGGATTGCGCGCGCGAGGAATGCCCGGTTTCTTCGCCTACCCAGAGAATATCGCGCCAAACATCGCCTAGATCTTGGGGATTCAGGCAAAGCACTTCCGGGCGACGGGCAAAGCGAGCGAGGACGCTGGCAAGGTCATCAGGGGAAGCTGCACAGACGTGACAGAGGTCCTGGGTAACAATCAGTTCCGGCGCCAGTTCTTCCAGGATTTGCGCCTGAACTGCGTAGGGGCTTTCGCCCTTCGCGACAAATTCGCGAACCAGGCGATCGATCTCCGCTGGGCGCGTTCCTTCTGGAATGCGCGAGCGGATGACGGCAGTTTTCGTTTTCGCGCGGGGAGGATAGTCGCATTCATGGCTGACGCCAACAATTTCGTGGTCGAGGCCGAGATCAAAGAGGATTTCGGTGGCCGAGGGGATCAGCGAGACGATACGCATAACGGGACTCTATCACAGAAAGTCTGGGCTAAGGAGCCCGGCGGAACCTCGCCGCAAAGTTGGGATCACTCGTAGAGAAAGTACTTGTGGCGGACAGAATCAAAGGCGGCAAGCTCCCTGGACCAGGAGTCGATTATCTTTTCCGGAGCGGTACCGGACTGGAGTGCGCTGACGGATTCTGCATTGCCGAGCAAGAGGATGATTTTGCTGACATCGAAATCCTTGGGATATTTTTTCTGCAGTTCAGCTGCGATCTCAAGGCCAACCCGCATGGAGCGGAGAGTGTTGCGGTCGGTTACGCGAATGCCAACGCCGCCGCAACGAACTCCAGCATAAAGCCCGCTGACCGGTACGAAGGGCTGGTTGACGAAGTGGACGCCTGGAAGATTGCTTGCATTGAGATCGGCGGCGACTTGTTCGCCATTGATCCACGGTGCGCCAAATTCCTCAAAAGGTGATTCGGTACCCCTTCCGACGGAGACCCCTGCGTTCTGAAGAATCTCCAGGCCGGGATAGAGGAGCGAGCCCTTGAGCGTGCGGAGATTCGGAGAGGGTGGAACCCAGCGCAGGCTGGTGCTTTCGAAGAACAAATTGCGATGCCAGTTTTTCAACGGGATCACGTGGAGATCGGCGTTGATGTGATTTTCGGAATTGAAAAGCTGGGCGAGTTCTCCGATCGTCAGAGCGTAGCGAACAGGCAACGGATAGTAGGCAACGAAGCTGGTCTTATCCGGGTCTAGCATTGGCCCTTCGACAATTTCCCCGCCGAGCGGATTGGGACGATCGAGAACGAAGAAAGCGATGTTGTGCTTGGCCGCTTCTTCCATGCAGTAGGCCATGGTAGCGGTGTAGGTGTAGAAACGAACGCCTGCATCTTGAACGTCGAAGACCAGAGCGTCAAGTCCCCCGAGCATGTCCTCGCTGGGGCGAAGATGTTCGCCATAGAGGCTGTAAATCGGTAAACCGGTAGAAGCGTCCTTGGAGGAAGAGACTCTTTCGTCGGCGTGGCCCGCAATCCCGTGCTCGGGACTAAACAGGGCGACGAGTTTCACATTGGGAGCGTGTGCGAGGAGTTCGACGGTAGAGCGGCCCTGCGAGTCTAAACCGGTGTGATTGGTGATCAATCCGACGCGCTTGCCGTGAAGCGTGGAGAATTTCTGCGCCTCCAGAACATCGAGGCCGACCTGAATGCGTGCAGAGTGGCTATGTTGCGGCTTTGCACGTTTCTGCTCAGCGATGGACTGGGGAAGTGCGGCAGTGAGCGCGAGGAGCAGAAGTAGCAGGATTGCAGTGGGTCGCGATGCTTGGGACGGAGCCGGGAAAGGTTTCATACTTTCCAATGATATTCTGGAACGAGCCGCGCGCAGCTTGATTGTGAGGGTGGAGTGCGCGTGCTATATACACTGGGAGGCGCAGGCGTGCGGCTGAGGGGACTCCTCTAAAATGAACAGGCGTATCGCCGTAGTGTTACTACTGCCCGTAATCTTCCTACTCTCTATGACACCGAAAGCCCGCAGCAGCAACCCAAGAGGACGAATCGCAGGGAAACCCACTGTTACGCAAAGCTCCATTCCGGCCAAATCCGGCGCACCAGCGCAGAAATGGGTGGAAAGCACCCTGCGCGGAATGACCGTGCAAGAAAAAGTGGGGCAAGTTCTGTTTGCGACGTTTCACGGAAGCTTCACGGCGACCGATTCCGCGGCATACGCGCAAATGATGCATTGCGTGAAGGACCTGCACGTGGGTGGATTTATCGTGATCACGCATGGATCGCCGCTGGGAATCGTGAAAAGCCAGGTGTATCCGACGGCGGTGCTGACCAATCAGTTGCAGTCCAAATCGAAATTGCCCCTGTTGATCGGGGCGGATTTTGAGCGCGGAACGGCGATGCGGCTGGAGGAAGGCACATCGTTTCCGACCGCGATGGCACTCGCTGCGGCTGGAAATCCGAAAGACGCTTATACCATGGGAAAGATTACGGCTCGGGAGGCGCGGGCGGCGGGCGTGCAATGGATCTACGCGCCGGATGCGGATGTAAACAACAATCCGGCGAACCCGATCATCAACACCCGTTCATTTGGCGAGGATCCTCTGCGCGTGTCGGAGTTCGTGACGGAGTTTGTGCGAGGTGTACAGGAGAACGGCGGGCTGGCCACGGCAAAGCATTTTCCCGGCCATGGAGACACTGCGGCTGATTCGCATATTGACCTGCCAGTGATTAAGGCGGATCGCGAGCGCCTGGAAAATCTAGAATTGGTTCCCTTCCGCGCGGCAATTGCGGCTGGCGTGGGCAGCATCATGACAGCGCACTTGAACGTGACCGCGCTGGAACCGGATCCAGAGACGCCCGCGACGTTGTCATCCAAGATCCTGACGGATGTGCTGCGGAAGGAATTGAAATTTGAAGGGCTGGTCGTCACCGACGCGATGGACATGGGCGGGATCACGGTGCGCTATGCACCGGGAGATGCGGCAGTGCGGGCGTTTGTGGCCGGTGCGGACGCGCTGCTGATGCCACCAGTGCCGACTGCGGCTTATGACGCGCTGCTTGCAGCGGTGCAGTCCGGGCGGATTTCCAAACAGCGTCTAGATGCTTCCGTGCGCAGAATTTTATTGGCAAAGGCACGATTGGGGTTGGAGAAGAATCGACTTGTAGACGTAGCCGGATTGAATAGCAAGTTTGGCAGCGTCGCATGGCAAGGTGAGTCTCAAGAAATTTCAGATCGCGGCATCACGCTGCTGCGAGACACGGCCCACCGATTGCCACTGGATGGCACGAAATCACAGCGGGCACTTCTGGTGTCGCTGTATGCCGATCCGGAGCCGTATCCGGGCGAAGATCTGGAGAAAGAGTTAAGAGCGCGGTTTGATTCGTTGATTGCTTTGCGGGCGGATACAAAATTCGTGAGGGCGGACACGCTCAAGGTGCCCCCGCCGGATGCATACGATGTGGTGATCCTGGCGTTGTTCGTCCGCGTCAGCGACCGTAAGGGCGACGTGGATGTGCCGCAAGAGCAGCTTCCATTAATCAAGCAGATTTATGGCCTTGGGAAGCCGGTGATTACCGTGGGGCTTGGCAGTCCTTATTTGATCGAAAGCTTTCCGCAGGCGGAAACGTGGCTTTCGGCGTTCGGGATCAGCGATGTGGCCCAGATTTCCGTGGCGCGCGCGTTGTTCGCAGAAATCCCTGTGCGCGGGCACTTGCCGGTGACTATTCCTGGCGTTGGGCTGATAGCCGGGTTTGGACTGCAATTGCCGCAGAATCCAATGAAGCTAGAGCCGATAGACGTGCGCGGTGAAGCCCACCTACAGCCCGCCTTTGCCGAGGTGGAAAAGGCCATTGCGGACAAAGCCTTTCCTGGAGCTACGATGGCGATTGGTTACCGCGGAAAAGTTTCGGTGCACGCGTTTGGGAAATTGAGTTACGACGCAAAAGCTCCAGCCGCAAAAATCGATACGATGTATGACATTGCGTCGCTCACTAAAGTGGTGGTGACGACGACGTTGGTGGAGAAGCTCGTGGAGGGCGACTTCCCTTCTCCGCTGAGCCTAGACGCGCCGATTGAACGTTACCTGCCAGAGTGGAAGAACGGTTCGCAACCCGAGTGGCGGCACAGAGTGACAGTACGTAATCTGATGACGCATACTTCCGGACTGCCTCCGTTCAAAGAGTACTGGCGGACATCGAAGGGCAAACAAGACACGCTGAGCAGAATTTTTGTCGAACCACTGGAGAATGAACCGGGAACCAAAGTGGTGTATTCGGATCTGGGGATTATTTTAATGGCTGAGATCATACAGCGATTGACCGGCAGACCCCTGGACGAACTCGCGCGAGAATATATTTTCGAACCGCTGGGCATGAAGGACACGATGTACCGCCCGCCGAAACAATTGTGGCCGGAAATTGCGCCGACGGAGATTGACACGCAGTTACGCCATCGCCTCGTACAGGGTGAAGTGCATGACGAAAATGCTCATGCGATTGGCGGAGTTTCGGGGCATGCAGGCGTCTTCAGCACATCGCCAGACCTCGCGAAGTTTTGCCAAATGCTTCTCAACGGTGGCGTGTACGGGGACCGCCGAATCGTGAAGCGGGCCACAATAGCGGAGTTCACAGAGCCGCAAGCGCTGGCAAAGAATACGCGTACGCTGGGGTGGGTGGTGCCGACCGAAGGCAGCTCCAGTGGGCACTATTTTTCGTCACATAGTTACGGGCACACCGGATTCACGGGGACGACGATATGGATCGATCCGGACCGGCAGTTGTTTGTGGTGCTGCTCACGAATCGAGTGAACCCAACCCGAGAAAATCACAAAATCGCCGAGGTGCGGCCCGCGGTGCATGACGCGGTCATGAAAGCGCTGGGTTTAGCGCACTAAGCGTGCACTTCTTACTTCAGGAAATAATCCTCTGCTTAAAATCCTCGGCAGCTTGTTTCAGGGCGCTTGGCTTGCCCAGATCCCGCCAGTAAAATTGATCCGCGTTAAACGCAAGGATGTTTTCGCCTTGAGCGGCGAGTCGCAGGTAGCTGTCGATGACGGAGAAGATCCCGTCTTCCTCCATCATTGTGAGCAGGCGAGGAGATATCACGTGGATGCCTGAGAAGGCCATGGCCTGCAGGTTCGAAGAAGGGCGGACGATTTCCTGTTTGCCGTCTTTACTGGGGCGCCGGCCACAAAGTTGAAGATCCTCATTGAAAAGCAAGTAGCGTGAAGTCTCGCGGTTTTGCACCGCGAGGGTGGCCAGAGCCTTGCGTGACTTGTGAGACTCCAGCATCTCGCAAAAATCGATCGTGCTGATCACGTCCACATTGTGAAGCAGGAACGGTTGATCCATCTGAGTGGGATCCTGTAGGAAAAACCACGCGGCCTTCTTTAAGCCGCCGCCGGTATCGAGCAAGACCTCCTCCCGAGAGACTTCGATGTGCATGCCGAAGTTCTGGTGGGATTTCAGGTAGTCGAGGACCAGATCCGCGAGGTAGTGGACATTGATGATCACGTCGCGAACACCTAGCTGCTTCAGACGCGTCAGGGTGATTTCCAGCAAGCTGCGGCCGTCAATTTCGACGAGTGCTTTGGGGCAATTATAGGTGAGCGGCCGCAAGCGCGTGCCAAGGCCCGCGGCCAGAACCATCGCTTTCATTTGTCCGTCTTTTCCAATGCTATCTTTTCCAGCTCGAGATGGCGCACAACGACCTCCACGCCGTTCCTCTCCTGCAGGCGCTTGGCCAACTGCTGAGCCAGATAGACGGAGCGATGCTGGCCGCCGGTGCAGCCAAACGAGACCATAAGATTCTTGAAGCCGCGCTGCTGATAGTTGCCGATGCTCGAATCCACTAGTGTGAACACGCTGGCGAGAAATTGGTGAACGCTCTCCTGCTGGTTAAGATAGTCGATCACCGGCGCGTCCATTCCCGTGAAAGCCTTGAAGCGTTCCTCGCGGCCAGGATTCGGCAAACTGCGCCCATCGAACACAAAACCGCCGCCGTTACCGGATTCGTCTTTCGGCAAACTTTGATGAAAGGAAAAGCTATAGATACGCACGACGAGATTCTGAGCCTGAGACGCCAAGCCCTGCAATTTTTCGGACCTCAGCATGCTGTGAAAGCAGGTCATAAGTATGGGCAGCTCAATTGGCAGCTTCACGTGATGCAGCAACCAGCGAATATTTTTTAGCGCGTAGGGCACGCTTTGCAAAAAGTGCGTTTTTCGCTCGTAGAATCCGCGAAAGCCGTACGCGCCGAGGGCCTGCAGAATGCGCGCGTAGACGTATGCATAGTAGTAGCGCAGGAAGGTCTCGCGGTCCAAATCGAGTACGCCACCAAGCTGCTCCAGATAGTGATCGAGCAGTTGCTGGCGCAATTCGGGCGGAAGATCGGCTTTGGCGTCATACAAAAAAGAAGCAATGTCGTATTGCAGAGCGCCTTTGCGCCCTCCCTGGTAGTCCACGAAATAGGGCTGGCCGTCGCGCAGCATGATGTTGCGGGACTGGAAGTCGCGGTAGAGGAAAAAATCACGCGGCGCCTCGAGAAGAAAATCCATCAAGCGGCCGAAATCATTCTCCAGGGCTTGTTCATTAAAGGGAATCGCAGCCAGCCGCAGAAAGTAATACTTGAAATAATTCAGATCCCAGGCAATCGATTGACGGTCAAAGCTAGCGATGGGATAGCAAACGCTGTAGTCCAGATCGCGCCCGGCTTCGACCTGAAAACGCGGAAGCACCGCCACAACCTTGCGATAGGCCTCTACCGCCTGCGGAGAGATTTGCTCGCCGCTGCGATTTTTGGAGAGGAACTCGAACAGCGTTGTTTCTCCCAAGTCTTCTTCGAGATAGGCGCCCTGGCTGAGATCTTCTCCGTAGATTTCCGGCACGGGGAGGCCATGGCGGCGGAAATGGCGTGAAAATTCGAGGAAGGCAACGTTTTCTTCGCGGACGCCGTAGAGAACGCCGATGGCACTGGCTTTCGCATTTGAAAGGCGGATGATCTTGCGCCCTGAGCCGCCGAGTTCGCCCTGCAATGGTTGGACACGCTCGGCGGGCGAGTGAAAGTGTCGCTCAAATAGCTTTTCGAGAATATCCATGAATTTGGTTTCCAAAAGCTTTATTTGGGTTGAGGCGCAAGGATCGCCTTTCTCCATGATAGAGGATTCCCTTTGCATCAATCGGCACTACTGTGGGGTGATGTTCTTGGGGGTTAATCGCCTGTCGAGCAGCCCTAGCTTCCTAGCCGGGGCGCCGTGGACCGCAGTTATAATTTAGAGATGCCATCCCAGACCAGAAAGCGCAGAGGTGTGGAATTCAGGCTCCAGGAGCACCGCCTGACGGAGCAGAGAAATCCGGCTTCCAAGAATCTAGACCGGATGACCGCGCTGGAGATCGTTCGATTGATGAACCGCGAGGATCGCAAGGTGGCCATCGCGGTGGAGCGCGAGATCCCGGCAATAGCACGCGCGGTGGATGGGATTGTGAGCCGGATTGAGAAGGGCGGTCGCTTGATTTACGTCGGCGCGGGATCGAGCGGCCGGATCGCGGTTCTGGATGCATCGGAATGGCCGCCCACGTTTGGCACCTCACCGGAATTGGTGAAGGCCCTGATTGCGGGGGGAGCGCGGGCTATCGTGCAGTCCGTGGAGGGCGCGGAGGATCGGACGCAGGATGCGGTGCGCGATCTGGAGAAAATTCGCCTGACCGCGAACGACGCCATAGTGGGGATCGCCGCAAGTGGAACTACGCCGTACGTAATCGCAGCGATTCGATACGCAAAGAAAAAAGGAGCATTGACGATCGGCGTGACTTCAAACAAAAGATCGCCTTTGGCCAAAACGCCGAAAATCGCGATTATGCCGATGGTGGGCCCTGAGGTGCTGACCGGATCGACGAGATTGAAAGCCGGGACTTCACAAAAGATGGTCCTGAACATGCTATCTACAGCGACGATGGTTCGACTGGGGCGTGCCTATGACAACCTGATGATTGATCTGGGGCAGACAAATACAAAGCTTAGGGAACGCGCGAAACGAATTCTGGAACAAGCGAGCGGAAAGGGTATGTATGCGGTGGCACACGCAGTGCGTCAAAGCGACCACGATCTGCGGCTGGCACTGGTAATGCTGAAGAAAAAGGTTTCCGCGGCAGAAGCGCGAAAGGACTTGGCAAAGGCCGGAGGGATCTTGCGGAAAGCATTAGGCGAATAGCTGGATCGAAAGCAAACGAAAGAGCGAATGGACAGGTTCAGGATATGCGGTGGAAAACCGCTACACGGAACAGTAAGAATCAGCGGGGCCAAGAACTCCGCGCTGCCGGCGATGGCTGCGGCTCTGCTGACGGCCGAACCAGTGACGCTGCGCAATATGCCGATGGTGCGGGACATCGTGACCATGGGGAGACTTCTTGCATTCATGTCCGCGACAGTTTCGACGACGGAGTTTCCCGCCACTACCTACATCATCGAATCAAAAACGCTCAACGACGCCGTAGCCCCATACGAACTAGTAAAGACGATGCGGGCGTCCATATTGACGCTGGGACCGGCGATTGCGCGGTCGGGCGTGGCTCATGTGTCACTGCCGGGAGGCTGCGCAATCGGTGCGCGGCCCGTGGATTTGCACCTGAGTGCACTCGAAAAGATGGGCGCGCACATCACAACTGAGCATGGCTATATCCAGGCCAAGGTGCCGAATGGCGGCAGGTTGAAGGGCGCGCACATCGTCTTCGAAAAAATTACGGTAACCGGCACGGAAAACATTTTGATGGCCGCCGCGCTGGCGAAGGGGGAAACGATACTGGAGAATGCTGCGCGTGAACCGGAAGTGACGGATCTGATCCAGCTTTTGCGCAAGATGGGCGCAGAGATTCACGGGGAAGATACCTCCACGCTGCGAATACGAGGAGTGGAGAAATTGCAAGGAGCGGATCATGCGGTAATCGCGGACCGCATCGAGGCGGGAACCTTTTTGTTGGCGGGTGCCATTACGAATGGCGACCTGACGATTACAGATTGCGTGCCGGAGCATCTGGGAGCCGTGTTGGCAAAGCTAGAAAAAGCCGGTGTGACGGTGGAGACCGTGGACGCGACGACGCTGCGCGTGCGAAACGGAAAAACACGGGTAGGCTCCGACGTAATCACGGAAGAGTATCCCGGCTTTGCCACCGACATGCAGGCGCAATACATGGCGCTGGCGACCCAGGCGGAAGGGACCTCGGTTATTACCGAGACGGTTTTCGAGAATCGATTTCTGCATGCCAGCGAAATGGTTCGCATGGGCGCGAACATTGCGATTGACGGGCGAAAGGCAGTGGTGCGGGGCCCCTCGAAATTGTCCGGCACGACGGTGCAAGCTTCTGACTTGCGAGCAAGCGCGGGACTCGTACTGGCGGGGCTGGTGGCTTCCGGCGAAACAATTATCGAGCGCGTATACCATATAGACCGCGGGTATGAGCGCATCGTGGAAAAGTTGCGCGGGGTAGGAGCGGAGATTGAGAGGGTGCATGGGACGGGAACGTAGGTTTGCCGGCCACATGCGAGAACCTTTGATGGTTAGCATGGCCACCGATACCTATTTTCTAAAGACGGAGCGGCTTGGATTCCGATGCTGGTCGAGGGGGGACCTGCCTGCGGTGCGGGAGCTTTGGGGAGATTTGGAAGTGACCCGATTCTTCGGCGGCCCCTTTTCCGACAAAGAAATTGAGCAAAGATTGGAGCGCGAGATCAGCTTGCTGGACGCCTACGGTTTCCAATACTGGCCGATTTATCTTCTGGCAGACAACAATCACGTGGGATGCTGCGGGCTCCGGCCTTACAGGCTCAAAGATGGAATGCACGAATTGGGATTTCATCTGCGTCCAAAGTATTGGGGTCAGGGGTTGGCTGTAGAGGCAACTCGCGGAGTGATCGACTTTGCATTCGGCACGATTGGGGCGAAGAGTTTGTCGGCTGGACATCATCCTCAGAATTTGGCTTCCAAGAAAGTGCTCGAAAAGCTTGGCTTTCGATATATGCATGACGAATTCTTCGCAACACTCGAGATGGATATTCCCTACTACCAGCTCGCAAGACCAGACAGGCTCCCCTCAGGCGATGTTGCAAAGGCGGAATCTAGGGACCAATCGGCAGACGCGGATTGAACGCGGCCAACGCACAAGAGTCCCTTGGCTCCTGGAGTCTCCAGCATTTTCCTTCTAACTCTGGTAAACTCTTGCGCTACTACGGAGAGGCGTGAATAAGTCACGCCTGATCTTCGTTGCGGATTTATCCCTCTGGAGGACGGCCATGCGAAACCTCGAACTAGTCGAAAAAATTGAAGCGGCTATTGCCGAAAAGAATCTGTTGAAGCACCCGTTCTATCAGGATTGGCATGCGGGCAAGCTGAGCCGCGAATCCTTGCAGCTATATGCCGCCCAGTATTACCGCCATGTGGAGGCGTTCCCGAAATACCTGCGGGTGCTGGCGGCGCGAACGGAAGGGCCGATTCGCGAGATCGTGCTGGAGAACCTGGCAGAGGAAGAAAACCCTTCGCGCCCCCATCCGAAATTGTGGCGTGATTTTGCGGAGACGCTCGGGGTGAACGAGGAGGACATTTCATGCTGCCCTGCCCTGCCGGGCACGCAGGCTGTGCTCGAGACCTTTCGGGAAATCGTGGGCGACCGTTCCATTCCCGAGGCGGTTGCGGCGCTCTATGCGTATGAAGCGCAGGTGCCGGAAATCGCCACCACCAAGATCGAGGGCCTGAAGAAGTTCTACGGAATCGATTCGGCAAAGGGGCTCGCGTATTTTGCGGTGCACGAGGAAGCCGATAAGGCGCACCGCAAGGCGTGGCGCGGATGGCTCGAAGAGCATGCTGCGGGCAACCAGGAAGAGATTCTGGCCACGACGAACGAAGCCTTGGACGCGTTGTGGGGCGTACTCGATGCGGTGCATTGCGTTTCCATGAAGAATTAAGATGATTTCAGTGGTATCAGCCCACCGAAAAAAGACAGTTGAATGAAAAAAGGCCCCAAAAAAATTGGGGTCCTTTTCGTTTTTGGAAGGGGCAAAGCTATGTCGCTTCACCCCCTATAGGTCATTCGTGTGTGGGTTCGCCTGCGGTCGCAGGAAGGGGAGTACCCACGCCTTCTTGCTTTTTCGCCTGCTTCTCGCGGGCTTCCTTGATGAGAGCCTTGCGGGAAAGGCGGATCTTGTTACCCTCGATTGCCAGCACCTTGACCAGCACTTGGTCGCCAAGCTTCAGCTCATCGCGAACATCGCGGATGCGGTGTTCCGAGATTTCGCTGATGTGCAGCAGGCCGTCGGTGCCCGGGAACAGCTCGACGAATGCGCCGAACTCCGCAAGGCGAACAACTTTGCCAAGATAGGTCTTGCCCATCTCCGCGCTGGCCGTGACTTCGCGAACCAGCTGCAGGGCATGATCGCCACCTGCCCCGCTGGTGGAGAAGATATGCACGGTGCCGTCTTCCAGAACGTCAATCTTGACGCCCGTCTGCTCGATGATGGACCTGATCTTCTTGCCGCCCGGACCGATGAGGTCGCGGATCTTGTCCGTGGGGATGCTGAGCTTGTACAAACGCGGCGCGTAGAGCGAAATGTTCTCGCGGTTCTTGCCCAGCGTGCCTTCCATGATGTCGAGGATATGCAGGCGCGCTTTCTTGGCTTGCGCGAGGGCCTCGCGCATCATCGCGATACTAATGCTGGTGACCTTGATGTCCATCTGCAGCGCGGTGATGCCTTCGCGGGTTCCGGCAACCTTGAAGTCCATATCGCCGTAGTGGTCTTCAGCACCGGCAATATCCGTGAGGATGGAGTACGTGCCATCGTCACCGACGACGAGCCCCATGGCAATACCCGCGCAGGCTGACTTCATCGGCACGCCAGCATCCATCATTGCGAGCGAGGCGCCGCAAACGGTGGCCATCGAAGACGAGCCGTTGGATTCCAGGATGTCGCTGACAACGCGCATGGCATACGGGAATTCCACCTCAGCCGGAAGCAGGTTCGTGATTGCCCGTTCGGCAAGAGCGCCGTGACCGATTTCGCGGCGGCCGGCACCACGCAACGGCTTCACTTCGCCCACGCTAAATGGCGGGAAGTTGTAATGGAGCATAAAGCGCTTGAAGCTGTCCTGTTCGAAGAGCAGATCAAGGCGCTGCATGTCTTCCTTAGTGCCAAGCGTCAGTGTGGCAAGCGCCTGTGTCTCGCCGCGGGTGAACAGGGCGGAACCGTGAACGCGTGGCAGAAGGCCAACTTCGCAGGTGATTTTGCGGACCTGGTCGAACGCGCGGCCATCAGGACGGCGCTTGGCCTTGAGCACTTCCGCGCGAAAGATGTCTTCGCGGAGTTTTTCAAAGGCGCGCTTGGTCAGGTTGCGCTTCTCTTCGTCGTCTTCCGGGATCGGCTTGAGAATTTCCGCGAGGATGTCGTCGACGAGGTGATAGCTCTCCTTCTTCGGATGCTTTTCGGTGTTCAGCGCGTCCTGCAACTTGGCGCCGTAGGTCTTCTTCATCGAATCGTAAATGCCCTGATCAAACGGCGCAGGTGGCACTACGACTTTCGTCGGCTTGAGCTGATTGTGAAGATCCTTGATGGCCCCAACGATTTTCTTGACCTGCGTGTGCCCAAAGTCGAGCGCCTCGACGACGGTTTCCTCGGAAACTTCGAAAGCACCGGACTCCACCATGACGATTCCCTTATCGGTGCCGGCGACGACGATGTTCAGCTTGCTGATTTTCTGATCCGCAACGGTGGGGTTGGCGACCAACTGGCCGTTGATAAGGCCGACGCGAACAGCGGCAATTGGATCGGTAAATGGCAGGTCCGAGCAATAGGCAGCAGCAGAAGCGGCGGTGACGGCGATCACATCCGGGTCATTGTCGCTGTCGGCAGAAAGCACCATGGCGATGACTTGAGTCTCATTGCGCCAGGAATCAGGGAACAACGGGCGCATCGGGCGGTCAATCAATCGGGAGGTGAGAATTTCCTTCTCCGTGGGACGCCCTTCACGCTTGAAAAAACCGCCTGGAATTTTGCCTGCGGAATAGGTGTTCTCCCGGTAGTCCACCGTGAGGGGCAAAAAATCGCGATCGTTGGGCTTGTTTGCCATGCAAGCGGAAACCAGAACGACGGTATCGCCGTAACGGGCCGTGATAGCGCAATTGGCCTGCCTGGCGATCTTGCCGGTTTCGAGGATTAGCGGGCGTCCGCCGATTTCGATGGATACCTGAAAGGGTGCTGGCGTGTGTTGATTATCAGACATTCTTTTTTCTTCCTTAAACTCCTTTTCGAAGGAGTTTCATCGGCAGGATGGTCCCGCCGTTCCCAAGAAGAAAAGACTGGATTCAAGTAGCGAGGAACTACGCTGCTCTGGACACCGATGTAAACGCCAAAGAGCCCGGCACGGCGGGCTGCAAACACTCACATCCAGGATTCAGAGGGCTGAACTGACTCCGACAGGAATTGGTGCGTGCGCAAGCTCGCAAGTGCTGAAACTGGTTGGGGTTCAGGTTACTTGCGGAGGCTAAGGCGGTCAACAATCTGGTGATACCGATCCGGATCCCGGCGATTGAGATAGTCCAGCAGGCGCCTGCGCTTGTTCACCATCATGATGAGCCCGCGGCGCGATGCGTGGTCTTTCACGTGAGACTTCAGGTGCGTCGTCAAATAGTTGATACGCTCGCTGAGCAGTGCAATCTGCACCTCGGGCGATCCCGTATCCTTCACATGTGTGCGGAATTGTTCGATCAACATGACTTTGCCGTCGCTCAAGTGCCCCTCACCGTCGTCCCTTGAAATTTCCTCTTTTCTTCAACTCTCTAAAGCTAACACAGTACTGTTCCGAGTGTAAAGCAGCAGAAATATGGGGATACCCTTCGATTTATTTCGCGTAGACAGGGATTTTTGACAGTTTGGATCGGAATCTTCCCCGCGAACGCCTAGTCCGCAAACTCGACTTTCGGTCGCTACCGTACCCTCATTCAGCCTGTAACTGCTTTTGTTGGCTGACCGAGACACCGTCTCCTCTTTTCAAACTGCGGAAGACGATCGTGGAAAGGATGGTCATGGCGCCAAATACGAAGAATGCCTGATGAATGCCGCGAATGAATTGTGTGGGATTGGAGCGATAGTGATCAGGAATGAAGAACGCGCTCACCAACGAGGCCGAGGCGACGCCGAAACTCATGGACATCTGTTGCACTGTGCTAGCAATGGTGCTTGCGCTGCTCGCCTGCTCCTCCGTGGTTTCGGCGTAAACAAGTGTATTCATGCTCGTATACTGCAGCGAGGTGAAGAAACCGTAGCAGAACATAATTGCCACGATCACCCCTACCGGCGTACCCTTCCCGAACGTTGCAAACAGCACGATCCACAAGCCGATGATCAGCGTGTTGGAAACGAGTACGGCACGATACCCAAAACGCGCCAAAATTCGCGGCATGGTCAGCTTCAGACTCATGGCCGCGATAGCCTGCGGCATCATCAGCAGGCCGGATTGAACCGGGGTGAAACCGAATCCCACCTGATACAAAAGTGGAAAGATGAACGGAATTCCGCCAATGCCAAGGCGAGTTAGGAAGCTGCCGCTCACTGCCGCGCGAAAAGTGCGAATTCGAAACAGGGTGAGGCGCAGCAACGGATAGGCAGTTCTGGTCGAATGAATCCTATACCCCGCCAGAAGCATGAGAGAAAGCGCGAGAAGTCCGACAACTTCGGGCGTGCTCAGCGTAGTTTCGCCAAACACCTCCAGCAGGTAGGAAAGCAACGCGACGCCCGAGCCGAAAAGTATCACCCCCACCACATCGAGAGGATGGGTATGCTCTTCGCGATAGTCCGGCAGATAGCGGTAGACCATGTACAGACCGAGGAGGCCAATCGGAATATTCACGAAGAAAATAAATCTCCAATGCAGGTACCCGACGATCAGGCCACCAGCAATGGGGCCCAGCATTGGGCCAATCAAACCGGGGATGGCCACGAAGCTCATCGCGCGGATAAGTTCGGACTTGGCGAACGTCCGCACCATGGTAAGCCGCCCGACCGGTACCATCATGGCACCGCCGCAACCCTGCAGGATTCGACATGCGACCAGCATGTGGATATGGCTCGAAATGCCGCAAAGGAATGATCCCAGCGTGAAGATGCCGATAGCGGAGGCGAACACCCGGCGCGTTCCGAACCGGTCCGCCATCCAGCCGCTGATTGGAATGAAAACCGCAAGGCTCAGCGTATAGCTGGCCAGCACTGACTTCATGCTGAGCGGAGCGACGTGCAACGCCGCCGCGATCGTCGGCACTCCGGTATTTAGAATCGTGGTGTCCAGTGACTCCATGAAAAACGCCACCGCGATCAGCCCCGGCAGCAGTCGCTTGCTGGCATCGGGCAGGGCTGGTGACGATGAGGGAGAATCGATTGTGTCTTGCGGACTTACATTCGGCAGGCTTGGCTGCATCGGTCTCCGGGATCGCTTTTCTTACTACTGAATTCGCGAACATCGATTATCGCCGATCCGGGCTTCGATGTTGATTTTCGATGCAGGATTTTGTGACAAGATTGTTTTCACGGCGCGTGATGTAGATTTGGGTACCGCGTTTCGAGGCTCTTTTTCCAGCTCCAAGCCTGTTCGCTGACTTTGGGATCAGAATCGTCCAATAGGTTGGTGATGGAGGGATAGCCCTGAGGACCAATTTTTCCTAAAGCAGCAATTGCCAAAATACGCGTGGACTCATCCGGAGAGGTACGCGCCGTATGTTCGAGCGCATTCCGGGCCGCCAATGCTTCAGGTCCAAGACTCTCCAATATGTCCACCGCCCTTTTCGTGCTTGGTGTCCATGGCCGGTCAAGAAAGACTGCCAACGCCGGAGTCCCTGCTCGGCCATAGCTTCCCACCAGTGCGATGGCATCGTTGCGAACGTTCTCATCGCTATCTTGCAATCCCCTCGCGATGATCGGCAGCCCTTCTGGGCCAATCTCTTTCAAAGCGTGATTCGTCGTCACCCGCGTCCAGGGATCTGGAGAACTCAAGGCCGCATGCTCGAGTGAGCTGATCGCCGGAAGAGCCCGTCTCCCAAACTTGCCCAAGGCATTCGCGGCTTCTCGCGAATTCCATTCCGAGCTGTCCTGCAAGGCGGATTCGAGTGCGGGAATGGCTGCGACACCGAATTGTCCGGATTCCAGTCTCTGAATTGCTTGAAGCCGGATCTGCTTGTCCGGGTTCGTGAGCAATAGACGCAGGCCGTCCAGTGAGCCTGCGTTGCCGGTCGCATCCACGACCGAGTTGCGAACTTGCGCTTCCGGGTCATCCACAAGTTTCGTTAGCTCTGGTAGCAGATCGACTGCCCGAGGGCCAAGGGCTCCTATGCCCTCGATTGAGGCTTGGCGCACCAGACCATTGTCATCTTTCAGCCCGGCAGCAAACGCCCACTTTAGGTCGTCAGCGCGGTTTGGGTACTGGGTCACAACTCTTCTCAAATGCCATGCAGCCGCAGAGCGCCCCAGCGCGCCTCCGTCTTTCATCACTTCCATCAACGGATCGATGCCGCCGATCTTTTCAATGTCCGCTGCGGGATCATCCGCGAACTCACCAAAGTCAGCGCAAAGCGTGCTGTCCAGCAAATACTTGAGCGCAGGCAGCGCGATTCTGGCTTCCGACCCTTTGCTCGCTAGACGGTGCGCAGCCACGCAACGCGCGTTGCGGTCGGACGAATGGAGTTGCCGCTCCAAGCCACCGACGGTTTCGCGCGTAAGAAAAAGAAACCCGGCGATTACGAGTGCGAACGAGGAGAGGCACGAAATTACGTACCTGGCTGCGACGGGATTTCTTTTGGCATCGGCCCAAAGCGGACCTATAGAAGTAACGGCTAAATAGATGAGGCAGAGTCCGCACCAAATTAAGACAAATCTGGCGCCTCCAGATGTCCCAATCTGTTGCGGGCTCACCCGAAATACAATCATTCCCATTAGGACGACGTGCCAGATAAGAGCCAACATCCGGGCTGCCGCCTGGCGGGAAAATAAGTAGAGGGCGGTGCCTAAACCGAACATCAGCAAAAAGAGGGAATTCTGGAATCGGCTTGGCCATACCGCGGCTCCGCCATACATAAATGCGAACGGAAGTATCGCCAGGCCTGCGAGCGAAAATAGCAGTTGAATGCTGGCAAGCCCACGGACAATTATTTTGTCCACAAGAGCGTCACGCTTCTGCTCGTCCATGTCCATCCTCAGGAGCACTTCAACCAACTCGAATTCCGTCCAAGGACGACCGAGTGCCGCCGGATTCCAACGGGAGTGGTATTGCCTAATTTATATTCCCACGTCGTGGAAAAGGAGAAGTGGATGGACACGTTCCCGTTGTCCTGAGTAGCACTCTGCCGGTGTGATCCGTGCGAAGCAGCGCGGGGAGGCGCTGACGCTTGCGTCGAGAGGGCAAATCCGATTCAATCTAAAGGGAGCAACGACCACCTTCAAACCAGCCCAAAGAATCGAAACCAATCAAACCGAGGAGAGAATTATGCAAAAAGCAATTGGGAGCCTTGCGCTAGTGATCGCAGGGTTGCTGTTGGCAGGAACAGTCGTGCACGCGCAGCAGGACAAGTCCAAACGGCCCAGCCCGCCGGCGTCAACGACGGTCGATCTGGGTGGCGGGGCCACAATCACCATCGACTATTCGAGCCCACGCGCGAAGGGTCGAAAGATTTATGGCGATGTCGTTCCCTTCGGCGAGATTTGGCGCACCGGTGCCAACGAGTCGACGACCTTCACGACCACAAAGGATGTGATGGTAGGCACGCTGATGGTGCCGGCCGGCAACTACACCCTGTTTACAGTTCCAGCGAAAGACAAGTGGGTTCTTGTTTTGAGCAAGAAGACAGGCGAATGGGGAACGGACTATCCCGGACCGGCGAACGATCTGGGACGCACAGATATGAAAGTGACTGGCTTGGGTTCGCCCGTTGAGAACTTCACCATCACGCTGGAAAAGGCCGGAACGGGAGCCAACCTGAACATGGATTGGGAGAGTACCCGGGCTTCTGTGCCCATCGCGAAGAAATAGAGCAAATCAGCCGACGAGATTAGGGGCGTTTCCAGCTAAAGCTGCAAACGTCCCTGTCCCTAATTTGGTTGGAGAGCGCCTCAAGCACCAGAATCATCAGCAATGGGATATTCGGTGTTTCAAAGTTCTAAGTTCTAACTTCTAAGTTAATTTCATCAGATGGGCCCCGCGCTCGTTGGCTGGGCGAAGGCCCGCCCCAGCAGCATAGAGAATCGATTCGTTTACCCCATCGATCCCCAGCAGTTTCTCCCATTGCGAATCGGCAAAGGCAATTGTACAAAAGGGCGCGAGTCCGCGCCAGGTCGCGGTCAGACAAAAGGTCTGGCAAAGATGTCCGGCCTCGAGAAGAATGGCGCGGTAAACACGCGGAAACTGGTATTTCCAGCGAGTGCGTGGAAACACCGCAGTCATCAGAACGAGGAAGGCAGCATCGGCAAACCACCACTGGTTGCCAAGATTCTTCTTGAGCGCTTCCCGAGTGATACCCGCTCGCAACCACTCCAATTCGTGGCGTTCTGCAGCATAGTGATAAATCCCGTTTCGCAATCCCCGTACCTTGCGCGCGACAACGTAAGCTTCGATCGGATGCAGGCCGCCACCGGAAGGTGAGGTCTTGATAGCAGCCTTGCCGAGGCCTGGTACGTCCGCCCACTGTTGTATTCCAAATGTTAAATCGAGAATTTCTCCGAGCCTTTCGAGCGGCACGGGACTCATTGAAAATTTGCGCCAGGTCCTGCGGTTTCGCAGAACCTGCACGAATTCGGAATTTACAGAGGCGCGTGCAAGGTTGGTTCGCGGCGCGCCGGGATAGCGTTTCACCGGCGGAGGCATTGGATCGGATTTCGCTCGGCGCTTGAGTTCCTGGAAGGCGCCCAAGTGATCCATGGCGAAGATCTGATCTTTGGTGGAGAAGTGAAAGAAGCCAGCCGCCGGATTCCATGGCGACCAGGATTGCATGGCCACTTCCCGAGCGTCCCGCTTACCTCTTGAGGTCTCTAGAATGCCTAGTTGGCTCAATTGTTTGAGCGTGCGGCGAACGGAACGCCGGTCGTAAGAGGCGTAAGCAGCCGTGATTTCGCCGAGCGAACTCCATTCAGAACACTGGTGGAGAATTTCACAAACAACAGGTGCGGCAGAAATGCGGGAGCCAATTGCAAAGTTCTCAAATACCAGTTCATCCTCATGCCAGTAGAGCACGATGAACGGACTTCGGCGGTAGCGCTCAGTTTTCGTCATCGCAGTAAAACGAGTATCAGCAGGTTTTGCTGGTCTAGCGCTAGCAGTCACGAGATAGGGCGACTTGTTACCTCAAGTTAGTGTCCACCTGGAACAATGATGCTGAGTGGGGGCATGCCACCTTTGCAGGAAAACATGAGGAGGTTTTCCGCCTTGCCCAGCGCCTTGATTCTGGCGTCGAAGGCTTTTTTCTGTGCGGCAGGGACAAACTTCCTTCCCTTTTTGAGATCCTTCTTGGTTCTCTGAACCAAGACCAGAATTGGTTTTAGCGAGATTCTCTTGGTCTTCCCCATGGCGCCCTCTTTCTCCACCGTCGATGCGGCGGTAAAGCAGATTCAATTCAGCCCGACCTTCTCGCGGCTAACACAGAGAGAGTGAGCGCAGTCTATTTCAGCAGGGTACGGTCGTCAAGAACAGCTGCGTCGCCAAAGAGAAACTCGCCGGACAAAACGAAGAGCAAAAAGTCAGGGTTTTTGAGGGTTGTGAAGTTGCGCGATAAGTTTCTGAAACCTGGGTTCCTTGCGCAAAAAGCTGAATTGAGGATGAACCGCCAGATTCACAACCGGCCCGCTGCGCTCGGCGATAGCTCTCTCCAGCCAATCGAGAGTCTTTTCCTTGTCGCCAAGGCCGGAGTAGAGCATCGCCCAGTCATAGGGATCGACATACTTCTCACTTCGAGAGTGTTCGAAGTCGGCGAGAATCTCGCGCGCTTCGTTCAACTTCCCGGCCCTGCCATAGGCAGCAGCGAGTATTGCTTTGCGGGAGCTCTCTCCCGGTGCGAGAGAAACGTATTTGCGCAGTGTTTCAATTGCGTCGTCAAATTGGCGTTTTTCGGTCAGGGCCTGACCAAGATATCCGTAGGCAACTCCGAAACTCGGATCCAATCCAAGGGTTTCTTTTTCCGCTTCAACAGTCTGGTCGTAGTTGCCGGCTAAATAGTGGCACCACCCCACATTGGCGTTGATGATGAGGGACCGCGGATCGATGTCCCGCGCAAGCTTGATTTCCGTAATGGACTCCTGTTTTCGGCCCTGTGCGGCAAGGTACAGCGCATACCAGTGCAGTCCATGGGCGTATCCAGGATTAAGCGCGATTGCTTTGAGGAATTCCGTTTCCACACCCTCCGGTTCGAGGTAGTAGAAGCGAATGGTTGCAAACGAAGCGTGGGCTTCGGCCAGCCGGTCGTCCAAAGAGATGGCCTTTCGCGCTGCCGCCTCCGCCTTGGGCATCATTTCGGCGGCAGGGCGGAGTTCGTAATTGCTGATATTCAAGTACGTGTCGGCGAGACCGGAATAGGCAGCCGCAAACGTATCGTCCTTTTCAATGGCCTGCTGAAAGAAAAGCTCGGAGGCACGGAAGCCTTCCTCAGTGCGCTTTGCGGCTTCATAGCGGCCCTTGAGGTAAGCCTCATATGCGGCGGGAACCACGGCGCGACTCCGGGAAAGTTGCAACTGTTCTGAACCGCTGAGTTCCACCTGGATGCGGCGAGCCACCGCGGTGGCCACCTCGCTTTGCAAGGCCAGCACGTCGGTAAAATCGCGCTCGAAATTGTCCGCCCAAAGCGCTCCTTCGATATTGGTCTGGAAAAGCTTCGCGGAAATGCGCACTCGTCCTTTATCCCGAAGGACGGAACCTTCCACCATCGCATCCACATTCAATTCCTGAGCGATTTCCTGGAGCGGCTTTTGAGTGTGTTTGTACTGTATTACGGATGTACGAGAGATCACCCGCAGCTTCTTGATTTGGGAAAGCTCGGTGATGAGCGCGTCGGTCATTCCGTCGGCAAAGTAGTCCTGTGAAGGATCGCCGGAAAGATTTTCCAGGGGAAGCACCGCCATGGACTGGATGGCGCCCGGCAACGGACGCGGGGGTTTATCCTTGTTCCGGAGGAATAACCAGACTCCTAGTAACAGGGATGTGGCAGCGACGGCGCCTAGCAAAACCTGCGTGAAACGCGAGGTTGTAGGATTCTGGACTCTTTCCGTTTTCGTAGTAATGAAGTCCTGTGTACGAGCAGCCGTTCCTGCAGTTTCCAGCGCCGCTCGAACCTCCCCCGCACTCTGGTAACGCTGCCCTGGTTCCTTGTCCAGGCATTTGTCTATGACGCTTTGCAGCACCGGTGGAAGTTGGGGTGTGACGGAGGGTGGACGTTCGCGGAGAATTGCCGCGCTCAACTCGTAGGCGGTGCCACCGAGGAACGGCCTCCGGCCGGAACTCATCTCGTACAAAAGTACTCCCAGCGACCAGATGTCGCTGCGCTCGTCAGCTTCCTGCCCTTTCAGCACTTCAGGAGACACGTAGGGCAGCGTGCCGGTGAAGGTATGCTGCGAGGCCCAGGATTGGTCGAATTTTGTGGTTTCGTCGCTGCCCGTTGCGTCAACGCGGCGCGAGATCCCAAAATCGAGAACTTTAAGCAAGCCCCCAGGTGTAACGATCACGTTCGCGGCTTTCAGGTCACGGTGAATGATGCCGCGACTGTGCGCATGCCCCAAGGCTTCGGCAAGTTGCATCCCATAACGAACGACGATTTCCAGCGCGAGGCCGCTCGAAGGAATTTCCATGTTGAGCGGGCGGCCTTCGACATACTCCATGGCGATGTAAGGGGTGCCGTTAACCTCGCCGACTTCGTAAAGGGTGCAGATATTGGGGTGGTTGAGTGCAGAAATCGCGCGGGCTTCGCTGAGAATGCGCTCGTGACTTGCGGAACCGCCGGCAGGCAACGTGCCCAGGAATTTGAGTGCGACGTCTCGCTGCAGCTTTTCATCCCGGGCGCGGTACACCACGCCCATGCCACCTTCCCCGAGTTTCTGTTCGATGACGTACTGGCGGATTCGCTGCGCAATCATAGAGGCTATAAGTCCCAAAGTTGACCACAGCCAACGTTGCAGAGCAAGGAATAGTCTACTTATTTCCGCTATTTGGAAAGTTTTTGGGGTGTGAACTGAAGCCGATTGGTTCCGCGGTCCACGAGAATAACGGCACCAATGACCATGACCGCGGCAAGGATTACTTTGAGAGTGATAACTTCCCCGCCATAGAACCAGCCTAATAGAACGGCGACGATCGGGTTTACGTAGGTATGCGTGGCCACCAGCGTCGGCGAATAATGCTCTAGCAACCAGTTGTACGCCGTGAAAGCGATCACCGAGCCGAACACGATCAGATAGGCGAGCGCGAGCCAGGCCTTCGGCGTAACGCGGGCAATCGAAAAACCTTTGAATTCTCCGACAAGCGCGCCCGTGAGCAACAGCATCACGGAACCGCTCAGCAGCGAAAGCGCCGAGAGCAGCATCGGATTGCCGGACAGCTTGGAGTAACGTGAGTAGATAATGCCAGCCGACCAGGAAATCGCGCTGACTATAATGGCCACAGCTCCGATCGTAGAACCAGGCGCCGACTCAAATACGGTGCCACCCACGAGAACGCCCACACCCACAAGCCCCAACAAGATGCCAGCAACGAGCATGCCGTTCAACCGCCAGGTGCGGGATGCGGCAGAAGCCATAAGAAAGACAACTATGGGTTCGATGGCAATAAGAAGAGCCGCGAGTCCACTGGGAACAACGCGCTCCGCCCAATGAAGCAAGCCGTGACCGACGAGGAAGAAAAAGAATCCGATGACGACGCTGGCACGGATCTGCGCCCATGTGGGCCTCAGACCCTTGGCCAAGCACCAGACGAGAAGGATTGTGCCAGCAATCAGGTGACGGGTGCCCGCGGTAGATAAGGGTGGTATGACCTCCACCGCGTATCGGATCGCGAGATACGTGGAACCCCAGATGACATAGATGGCGAAAAAAGCCAGGACCACCCGGGCGCGGGAGATTGGAAGAATCTGATTGGATTCCTGGTCGTCGAGCGGTTGGGTGATCGCTTGTGGTATGTCCGACATAATCTCGTTCCAGCATGTAACGACTTATCTATGCTATACTCATTTCATACAGTACGCTGGATAGCGTAATGTGTCAAGCTACTTTATCTCGTTACCATGACGACCAAGTTGACCGATAAAAATCTGTTCCAGACTGAAAGATTCGGGTCCGCGACTCCTTGGCTGGATCTTGCCAACAGCGACCTGCGTGATGGCTTCGGGGCTGCCAAGGATTTGCTGCACGATCCGACCTGGATCCGTTCGTTCCTGAATCGCTGGAATTTCCGGGCGGCGAAAAGAGAAGCCGTTCCCATGGCGCAATTGCGCAGATTGCGAAGCTTGCTTCGGAGCCTGATGCAGGAAACCGGCGGCGCTGCCGAAATGCACAGCGCTGATGTCCAGGAACTGAATGCATGGCTTAAGGTAGCCGTAATTCCACAACTGGTGAAGAACCAAAATGGGTTTGCGCTGCGGTTGCAAGCCGCACAAATTGGCTGGCCTGCGATTCTCAGTGCCATCGCGGAATCCTTTGCCCGGACATTAATCGAAGGTCAGGCAGGAAGGCTGAAACTTTGCGCAAACGAGGGATGCCGGTGGGCGTTCCTAGACCGCACAAAAGGCAACATTCGCCGTTGGTGTAATGATGCGACCTGCGGCAATCGCGATCGGGTGCGCCGGTCTCGAGCGGCGCAAAAGCGGAGAAAGTGATTGCTTTGGTCAGGAGCGCTTGTGGCTGACAAGCGAGAGGAATTCCTGACGCGTCTGCTTATCATGGCGGAAAGAACCAAGCATGGCGCTAGTCACGGCCTGGCCGTGTTGCTTTTCCACGCCGCGCATCTGCATGCACAGGTGGCGTGCTTCGATAATCACTCCGACACCTTCCGGGCTCAGTTTCTCCTGAAGGGCTTCGGCTATCTGGCTGGTCATGCGCTCCTGAATTTGCAGGCGGCGCGCGAACATATTCACCAGCCGTGCGATTTTGCTTAAACCGATCACCTTCTTGCTGGGCAAGTAGGCGACATGAGCCTTCCCGAAGAACGGCAACAGGTGGTGCTCGCAGAGGCTGAAGAATTCGATGTCCTTCACGACCACCATCTCGTCATAGTGAACACTAAAGGTGGCTCCGTTGAGCACTGTATCCATATTTTGGTGATAGCCGCTGGTGAGAAACTTCAGCGCCTTCTCGAAACGTTCCGGAGTCTTGCGGAGCCCTTCGCGGTTCGGATCCTCACCGACAAGTGCGATCATCTTGCGCACCAGGTCGGCGACGCTTCCCTTGGGGAGTTCCACGCTGCCTTCGTGAAGTAATATTTCTGTTGGCTTGTTCACTGGCCCATTCCCTCTTTATCGGATCGCCGCGCGATCCGGGAGTTCTTCCCCGGCGTATTCGAACGAGTTATTTCCGGTTTCTTCGATACGGACTCGCTCGAGCTTCGCCGATGGGAAGCGCTTCAGTCGCTGAAAAATCTCGATGCAGACGTTCTCCGTCGTAGGCACTGCATCGCAAAACGCGGCCACATCCTTGTTGAGCGATTTGTGATCGAAGGGTTCGATCACTTCACGCTCGACAAATGCGTCCAGGTCGGCCAGGTTTACGATCATGCCTGTGGCTGGATCGACGTCTCCCGAAAAGTAGATTTCCGCCACGTAGTTGTGTCCGTGGCCAAATGGATTGTTGCATTTTCCGAAGACACGGGAATTCTCTTGCTCGCTGAGCGAGGCGCTGTGCAGGCGATGCGAAGCCGCGAAACGGTAGCGCCGTCCAAGTTCAATTTTGACGTTGTCTATCACGCGGGGTTGGTTCCGTTTCGATAGCAATCGGCAAAAAGATCCGGCGTCTCGTACAGGCGAACCTTATGCAGGCGCCCCTGCTTGATCTTCGGTTCAAGCAAATTCCAGATCACACGAACAATGTTTTCGCAGGTGGGAATCTGTCCCTTCAATTCCGCAACTTCGTAATTCAGGAAGCGATGATCCATCCGCTGTGTGATTTCCTGCTCTAGAATTTGCTTCAGCTCTTTCAAATCCAGAACCATTCCTGTTACCGGATCCGGCTCGCCGGCCACCGTCACTTCCAGCGTGTAATTGTGGCCGTGGCCGTGCGGATTGTTGCACTTGCCAAAAATCCGCTTGTTCTCCTCCACGCTCAAGGCGGGGTTGTGATAAAGGTGCGAAGCGGAAAAGTCGAGTTTTCGCGTTAAGTAAACCATGGCTCTTTCGCTACCCTTTCGATGCGCCAGGGGTACCCACTGGATACTTGCGACCCTTCCATTCCAAGCCGCCGTGGAGATGGCTGCGGTAAGAAGCCCACAGAACTCCAGCAAATAAAAGCCTGCCCGGGATGCCGTACAATGCGAGCTTGCCGGGGAAATTACTGTGTCGCAATTCACCTTCATAAATCACGGAAATGATCAGCAAACCCACACTGAGCACGGCGACCGTGGCTGAGGGCGACTCCGTGAGTCCTGCTACCGAAATCGTGGCAATCAGAACCGCGAGCACAGGAAAAAGGGCCCTCGCAATCTCACCATAAAGCGCTTCACGACTCTGCCCCATTAACTGATAAAGATTTTTCTTCCAACCTTCCCACATGGAAACGAACGAGCGGTACATCCGAACACGGACAATTCCCTTTCCGTTGCCGAACCAGATGGGAAAGCTAGCTCCCTTAACGCGCCTCGCAAGCGCGACATCCTCCAAAACTTCGCCCGCGACGCTGGCGTGGCCGCCAACAGTCTCATAGGCATCGCGGCATATGAGAATAAATTGTCCGTTTGCGGCGGCCGCATTGCTGCGCGGGTCGTTGACCGCATCGAATGAGAATTTTTGGCTGAGGCGGCAATAAACATAGGGGACAAGAGATTTTTCGTACCAGCTCTCCATCAACTGTTCCGGTGAAAAGGAGACAAGTGCTGCCTGATGCTCCGTAGCTAAATCCATCGCCCGTGCCACGGAATCCGGCATATGGACGGCATCCGCATCCGTAAAGAGGAACCAATCGCCACGGGCTTCCTGCGACCCTAGGCACACGGCGTGATTCTTGCCGATCCAGCCGGCAGGCAGCTCCGAAGCTTTCAAGAGCCGAATGCGAGAATCCTGACGCGAGAGTTCGCCGACGATTTCCGCCGTTCGGTCAGTGGATTGATCGTCCACCACTAGGATTTCAACAATTTCCCGCTGTTGCGCAAGCGAGTGTACACTCGCAGCAATCACAGCTTCTTCGTTGCGTGCAGGGACAATAGCGGAAATTCGTGACTCGCTCTTGTTAAGACTCGTCATGGGAACAGAGTGCGCGGGCAGTCTTTTCGCTGAAGACTCTATAAGCTATTATAGCGGGATATGAACTCATTTCTCCGCAAAATCTTCGCCTGGGGCAGCATGGGATTTGCCTGCGCTATTCTGGCGTTTTTTGCGCTTCCCCACTACCGGCAAGGCGAATCATCGCTGGCCGGCACGAAGGCCTACGATTTCCCCATCGAACTGAATGGCAAGCCCGCGCACCTTTCCGATCTGCATGGAAAGGTGGTGGTGCTGAACTTCTGGGCCAGTTGGTGTCCTCCATGCGTGGAGGAAACTCCGGGGCTGGTCCAGTTACAGCAGCGGATTGCTGCGCGAAACGGTGTTGTGCTGGGCGTCAGCGTGGACGAAGATGAAGCGGCTTACCGGAAGTTCCTTTTGGAGCACGGCGTAAATTTTCTGACCTACCGTGATGCCACGAAAAAGTCGGCCCAGGACTACGGCACAGTGATGTACCCCGAAACCTACATCATTGACAGAAACGGAAAAATCGCTCGTAAGATCATCGGGCCGCAGGACTGGAATTCCGCGGAAATGTTGACGTATTTCGACGCGCTGCTGGGGCAGACTTAATCATAAATTTTGCGGTGGATGGCCGGCATAGAGCTGATCGAGCCATTGTTTTGCGGTTGTCATGCTCACCCCTGAATTTTTCAGTTCCTGCGACACCTTTTCCGTCTGGTTTTCGTCTACCGCGCGAACTACGTCTTTCAACACAACGGTGGAAAACCCGGCCGAAGCGGCGTCCAACGCGGTGGCTCGGACACAGTATTCGGTGGCGATTCCAGCAACGGCGACCTGGGAAATCCCACGTTTTGTAAGATACGACGCGAGACCAGTGGCGTCAAATCCGGAGTAGCCCGGACCGTCGATGGTGACTCCCTTGTGAATGATGATGTCGCCCGGGGCCGCGGCAATAGGCGGCATGAGTTCTGCGCCGGAAGAGTTTTCGACGCAATGCACCGGCCAAGGCCCGCCATTCGGCTTGAAGGAGCTGTGAGAATCAGGATGCCAGTCCTGCGTGAAAACGAGCGTGGCGCCAACGCGCCTAGCCTGATCAATCGCCTGTTGCAAGGGAGCCAACAGGGGCAGCGTATCGGAGGCCGCCAGCGCACCGCCTTCACAGAAATCCCGCTGCACATCCACCACGATTAACGCAGTGTTCTTTGCTTTTGACATGTTCGTCACCTGTCGACTGTCCCTTTTTCCGCAGCCAGCATTGCGGACGAGAGTGCAGCGATCTTGTTTCAGCTCTCGTGATAGTTCAACAAAATTAGTCCGACAAAAATGAAGCAGACCGGCCAGACCCAAGCGAGATACTTCTTCGTGTGGTTCTGCTCTGGAAGACGAAGCTCTAACCATCGCGACCAGCCGGCGATGATTCCGCAAATAGCCAGTGGCGTATGGCTCAGCTCCGTCAGCATTTCTTCCTTGACGTTGGACAACGCGTGAGTGTGCGTCAACAGAACTACACCGCCCAGCGCGCAAACACCGGGAAATACGAGCGCGGCCGCATGCGATTTCAGGTGGCCTGTCTCCACACTCCACTGAAAAGCAGCGAATAGGATCAGCAAGAGCACCGCAACTCGGTGCTGGAGCACATCCGATACTGCGAAGCTTTCCCAGAAACCGTTAGGACCCAACGGCCAATTCTCAGGGTCCGCACGAAAAAACAGAAAAACGGCCAGACCCAGAAACGCGAGCGGCCAGATTTTTGCCCAGGGGAAATTACGACTGCGGGAAAGTAACGCGAGGATTCCCATCGCCAACACAATCAGACCTGCCCAATTGTGGTTGTACTCGGACCACGCCCGGTCGGCTGGTGTGTCAAAATTCCACGGTGTTTGCCCGGGTACATAAGTGGCCGGCAAATTCCTGCCCTCGGCCACTGCTTTTCTGTACAGCTGATCGGTGGATTCGGAGAGTTCCTTTACATCCGGGCTGCTCAGGCGTGGCATGCGAGGCTTAAATCGAGTGGAGATTTCTTGGAACGTGACGCGATCCTGTGTCAGGTCTGCTGCGGGCGGCTGAGAAGTCAGCGCTGCGGCAGCGAGGATTACGGTAAGCCCGATGCCGATTTCTGCCTCCGCAAAGCGCACCAAACTGTTTGCCCCTATGGGATTCGCGGCACCCAGGCCCCGAACGATGAAATAGTTTGTGGCCCCCAAAAGCAATAGACAGCCAAACAAAACAACTTTGGTGGAGACCATTACTCCGTAAGCGGTTCCGTACACGGCTTCCCAAGAACCAACGTAGACATAACTAAGGGCAATTCCCGCTCCTAGCAGCACCGCAACACTGATTTGTGCTAGCCGCGAAAAATTTCGGGTGATGGCGGCCTTGGCATCCGGATCGGTTACCCGCTTCATCGCCAAAAGAAGAAAAGGAAGCCCGCCGATCCAACTGGCGACGGCAAGGTAGTGTAAAGCCGTCAGCGCAACCATGGTCGCGCGGTTATCCATTCGCGAAGCGGAATGACTGGTCATAACCGATGCCGCAAGCGCAAAGCCGGCAGCGCTAAGAACGATCGACTTCATGCGCGCCGACTTTGTAGTCGCGGACCAAATCGCGATCGTCAGACTGGCGAGAATCGCGAGTACTCCGGCGAAAACGTAGTTGGCTCCGAGCGCCTCCTGGAGAGGAACATCGGCGGAGTAAACGAGTATGACCGTATTGGTGACTACAAACAGGAGGTGAGCCAACGCCAGAGCGCAAGCGCTCCAGCGAATGATTCTCCACCCGGGTTTCCACAATTCGTCGCGACGCTGTTCTTGATTTCGAGTGACAACCGTGAAGAACACAATCCCGCCGATGGCGATGCTCTGAAAACACAATGTTGCCGCTCGTAGAAGCACCACCAGGAAGCCGAAGATGCCAAGCAGTTGAGCCATACGAGTTGCTTAGGAGCCTGCAACCTTGAAGGGGATTTCTCCACGGGTAATGTGGCCGTCCGCAGCTAGCACCTGCCACTGGATTTTGTAGGCACCTGGCTTGAGTCCGCTAGCCTTCGAAGAGAGCGTATCAGGAGATGCCTGCTTGTCTACTGCCAGCGGAGCAGTAGTGTTGTCCGGCAGGAGGAGTTGCAGCTTTGACCGTGTGGCGTCAATTCGAGTGCTAAATTTCAGTTGAATGGGGACTTCCGGACCTGCGACCGTGCTGTTCGCGACAGGGGAGGTTTCTTTGAGCACCGCGTGGCTCTCTGCCGGTTGGCTGGCGAAAAGCGCTGCAATGATAGAAAGAACAGCTCCACCCCGGAATCGCAAATTGTTTCTGCCGAGAATCATGCGCTTTCTCCGTCATATAAATGGCCGCCCTACACTCCTGTGACTCTTTCACTATAGCAGCCGGAGAGAGAAACCGTCATTTCCACTGTATTTTCGGAAGTGGGCGAGTTTCCGGTTTGCCCGTGCTCCGCCCGCAATGGGCAGCGAGTTCCAAAGCTTCTTACTTCCTACAAGCGGATTTACGGTGCATTTAGGGGAGACTTCTTTTCTACGGGAAACGTTATCGGGCCAAGTGAAGGGATCTTGTCTCACACATGACTCTGCATGTGCCGCCGCTGGTGTGCACCGAATCGGAGCCGATGCGGACCAAAACGTGTATCGCGGCGCAGTCGTTAGCACAGCAGCCTGGTCGTTCCTGTCGCTTGCCTGTGGCCGCTCGGCCCCTCACGCGCTCAAGTGTCGTAATAACGACCGTTAACCTCTTGACCGATTATGGCGAAGTCGCACTTCGAGGTATAAAGCGGATCGGACTTCCAAGAAAACCCGATGGAGGGGACCTCCACTTCCGCCTCCATCTGGCACGTCGCATGGGTGCCCATGAACCGGAAATGCTTCGCGGCTTCCTCGTATTTCACTGGTTCGCCGGTTGATTTCCAAACCATCTTGAAGGTCATTCGCGCGGGAGTGGCTATCGAGTCCAGCGCCGGCCAGCGCGGCTGATCGACCACTGCGACGTTTTGCATCTCAAGCGTGAAGGTGTTCCCGTCGGGACTAATATCCAGACCACGCTCCGGAACAGGAACGACCCAGTAAAGTCCAGACGGCGCAATGGGCGGGTGAAAGTCGTGCAGCTGGTTAACGGGAACCGCCGGTCCCCGAAATAGGGTGAGTCATATGTGAGTAAACGTACCTTGCTGCGCCGTTCGGGCGGCCCAATACTCGCCCTGCATGACGCCATAATCGGTTGTCGCACTGCCAAATGCGATTCGACTTCCCTTGTTATCTGTACCGATGCCTGTAAAGGTGCTGCACCGGGCTACTCGTCCTTTGAAATGGTAAATGTGTGACGGTTCTAGACTCGGGCCTGCTGGTTGATTGTGGCTGCCATTCTTATCTAGCCAGGGAATTGGGCAAGGATCGGTGCTGCCGTTCGCGGTCATCGGCTGTTGGTCGTGCAACGCATAAACCGCAGAGCGAACTCCAAGCGGAATTACGGATAAAGCACTCGCTTTCAAGATGTCTCTGCGAGTGCAGGTTGGGCAGGGATTGGTAATGAAGGCCATCGGGGGCTACCTCCGATTGGCAAAATTGTCCTCCAAAACGATAATACAAACCAAACCTGCCGGTCTAGCTCGCGCCGATCTCAGCGACCACGAATGGAGTTGTGGAAAGCAAAAGAGTATCTTCTGATGATTCGAGGAACACCGGATGCCGCACCAGCGCGAATGCTGCGGGAAGTTGAATCCCTACTCGTAACGGAGGGCTTCCACCGGATCGAGCTTGGCTGCCTGCATTGCTGGCAGCCAACCGCTGATCACTCCCACAACGATAAGGATCAGCGTAGAAAGGGCCATCGTGAGAATAGACAAAGTGAGGTGGATATCCACTTTGCCTGAATCGTCTTCATAGGCCGGCCCGAGGAACGGCAAAGTGCCGATAAGCGTTGTTATGATCCAAGAAAGAAACATCCCAATGGCGCCGGCAGCAATAGTCAAGACGAGTGCCTCCAGGAGAAACTGCCAGCGGATATGTGACTTCTTCGCGCCGAGCGCCCGGCGCAGCCCGATCTCCCGCACTCGTTCATCCACGGAGACCAGCATGATGTTCATCACCCCGACTCCGCCGATTCCCAGGGTCATCGCGCCCACAAGAAACATCAACGCTTCGATCCCGATCGTAATTCCATCGTAGATCGGTTTGAACTGTTGCCTGCCGAACATGGTGATCGCCCGCTTGTCGTTCGGCGAAAAGCGCTGGCGACTGGCGATGGCGGCGCGGAACTGATCCATCGCTGGAGCTTCGAACGCTGGGGCAATGGGCTCAAAGATCATTACGCTCGCATAACGCGCGTCCCACATATCACCGGCTGCGGGGTAAGGAATGAACGCTGATTCGTCGTCGCTGGTGAAATAGTTGCTGTCGGAG
>Ga0209526_10000230_pt1 | contig 35167 bp, 43 predicted proteins | sample JacPinW_OM2H0_M1_FD_188566 | JGI IMG/M metagenome (GOLD analysis project Ga0209526, IMG submission 188566) | Forest soil microbial communities from Algoma, Ontario, Canada - Jack Pine, Ontario site 1_JW_OM2H0_M1 (SPAdes) (version 2) | ecosystem: Environmental > Terrestrial > Soil > Boreal... | reverse complement strand
GAGGAGGCCGCCCCGGCCCTGGTCAAGGCGATGACCAACGGCAACGACCGGGTGCGGGCCAAGGCCGTGGAGGCGCTGGGCAGGATCGGCGACCCCCGGGCTGTGCCGCCGCTCATCGAGCTTTTAGACGAGATTGCGACCCGCGCCCCGGTGCCCGAACTGCGGGCCGCCGCCGGGGACGTCTAGCGGCAGTCTGGCTAGGGATGGGCGTTTCGGCGGCGCTGCTTTTCTTGGGAAGTCATCTCACCATTACTGTAGTTGCCCTGCCGATGATCGCCCTGGCTGCGGGCTTCAACATGTTTGCCGCGGCAAACTTCTGGGCCGCGTGTATCGATCTGGCGCCGGGCTACTCCGCTTCGCTATCTGCTCTCATGAATACTCTGGGAAGCATTGGCGGAGCGCTGTCATCCACGGTAACGGCCTACGTAGCCGTTCATTACAATTGGAGCCATTCCCTTGACCTGGCAGCATTGATCACGGTTTTGTCCGGACTGCTGTTTTCCTTTGTGAATGCAGAACGCGCTATCGAGGAGAAGCAACGTTAGCGATTGTCGGCTTCACCGCCAACCAAGGCTTCGCGCTCGCTCGAGCCGTTGATTCTCTGCTGGTGTGCGATTGCAACCAATCTCTGTTACAAAGGGAGAGAAGTACACGTCGGTGGCCACAGGAGACCTGGGGGCGAGAGAACCGCAACTCCTCAGAAAGTGAGGTCTGCCATGCCGGAGAAGGTTGACATACTGGACGTTACGCCGCGTGACGGCCTGCAAAACGAAGCGAATCCCGTCTCGACTCACGACAAACTTGCCCTGATAGAAAAGCTGATTCGCGCGGGCGTTCGTGATATCCAAGCAACCAGCTTCGTGCATCCGCGTTGGGTTCCTCAGATGGCTGACGCCGAAGCTGTGGTTGCCGAACTCGGCAGGTTTCCTGGAGTACGTTTCTCGGCGCTTGTGCCGAATCTAAAGGGGTACCAGCGGGCCGTGGCGGCCGGCATCCGCTACGTGGAATTTGTCATCGCCGCGAGCGAGAGTTTCAATCGCCGAAATCTGAACCGCACCATGGTTGAGTCACTCGAATTGCTGAACCAAGTCAGTCGCGAAGCGGAACGCGATCACGTCGACATCCGCGTGGGCTTCTCCACGAGTTTTCATTGCCCTTTCGAAGGGAAAATACCCACTCGCGCGCTGGTGAACGTAGTTCGCGCGGCCCGAGAGCAAGGCCCTTGGCGAATTGCCCTCTGCGACACGGACGGTATGGCTTTCCCTGATCAAGTCGCGGATGCCGTCAAGACACTGGCAGACGAGCTAGGAATCTCGTCGAGCGAACTCGCCCTCCATTTCCACGATACCTATGGTCGTGGTTTGCCCAACACTCTCGTTGGCCTGCAGGCTGGTGTTCGCGAGTTTGATGCCACCACCGCCGGACTTGGCGGGTGCCCTTACTGTCCCGGAGCGAGCGGCAACCTCGCCACCGAAGATCTTGTCGCATTTCTGGACGGACTCGGATACGAAACCGGAATCGATATCGAGAAGCTGCTGGATGCCGCGGAATTTGCGACGCAGTTCTCCTCACGGCCTTACCAAGGCCACCTGCTTCGAGCTCATCGTGCCGGCGCATGTGGTGCGAAGACAGCTTCCGTACCGACGTGACCTGAGGAATCTGCGTCCTGGCGAGCGCCTTACCGCCCGGAGCTGGGGCTTGCAATTACCGCGAAATGGGGATTTGTTCGAACCACTTCAGTGGATGATACAAAACACACTCAAATGACTTTGCCTCTCTCCGGAATTCGTGTCCTGGACGTGACCAACGTACTGGCTGGTCCGTTCTGTAGTTATCAGCTTGTGCTCATGGGCGCAGAGGTCATCAAGATTGAGCAGCCCGGCACCGGCGATTTAGCGCGTCGGCTCGGAGCTGATCCCGCTGCGGCTGCGCGCCTAATGGGCGCGTCGTTCGTCGCCGTCAATGCTGGCAAGCAGTCCGTTACTCTCAATCTGAAGGACGGCGAGGCCAAGCGCATCTTCCAGCAACTCGCGGCGGAGGCCCACGTTGTTATTGAGAACTTCCGCCCCGGTGTCATGAAACGTCTGGGCCTTGACTATGAAGCGCTGTCGAAAATCAATCCGCGTCTCGTCTATTGCGCCGTTTCCGGTTTTGGCCAAGATGGTCCATTGGCTTCTCGTCCCGCGTACGACCAGGTCATCCAGGGCATGTCCGGGGTAATGAGCGTGACAGGCGATCAACGCAGCGCCCCCCTACGTGTCGGATACCCGGTATGCGATACCGTGGGCGGCATGACCGCGGCATTCGCGATTTGCGCGGCGCTAGTCGAAGCGTTAACCCGCGGTCGGGGCCGCATGGTGGATGTGTCTATGCTGGAATCCACACTGGCGACCATGGGGTGGGTGGTTTCGAACTACTTGAATGCAGGCACGGTGCCAAAACCGATCGGCAACGAAAATTTCACCGCGGCACCATCGGGTACTTTTCATACCGCCGACGGCCTGCTGAATATCGCCGCGAACGAAACTTATCAGTACGAAAAACTTTGTGACTTGCTTGGCCGTCCCGAACTAAAAACGGATGCCCGCTTTGCCGACCGGGACATTCGCAAAGGCAATCGTGACGCAATCAACCGTGAAATCCAGCAGGTGCTTCTCACCCGGGGTGCTGCCGAATGGGAACAATTGATGATCGAGGCGGGTGTACCAGCCGGACGAGTCCTCAGCGTTCCCGAAATACTGGCGCACCCGCATGTGACGGGCCGACGGTTCATCACAAAGTTTGACCAAAGCGAGGGCGCGCAAATATTGACCGGCGGCGGATTTCGGCTTTCCGAGGCAGAGGCGATACCGCCCGGCCCGGCGCCGTTGCTTTCCCAACACACAGAAGCTTGGTTGCAGAAGTTGGGATACTCAGACGATAAGATTCAACAATTACGCGCAAATGGGGTGATCTGAACGAAGGCAAAAGCGGCAATTGGGCATCCTTCAACAGGGACCCCCTTTCCGTGGGGCGATGAAAACAGTCGCAACCTGCTCCAGAGGGGAGCCCTTTCATATGGCATGGGGTCCGTTAGCGGTGACTCGCTCTGCTCCCAACGGCGATTGGGTAGTCGACAGTGTCCGATCGATCGTAGGCAGGATGTTCTAAATGGAACAGTTTTAGGGCTGGTTTTGTCGCACTCTATCTGCATGAGAATGACAGACCTCACGACAAAACAATTGTCCTCTGTTTCCTGCCCTACGTGCGGTGTCGCTCCTGGGGAGCGCTGCTTGCTGCATTCAGGTGCTCCCCGCACAGAACCACACCTAGATCGAAAGCTTTCCGCGGCTGAGGCAATTGAAACGAAAAGAATTCCCCGGTTTGGTTCTGAAAGAAATGAAAAAGGCGGGTCAAGCCGAACTCTCAAATCCATATTTAGCGCGTGCATCTTCTTTTTTGTTGTGGTCCTCACGAGTGTAGGTCAGGACTTGCCAAACTCCAAGGACCCCGCTGGTATGAAGCGTTACGAAGGAAGTGAGCTGATCGGCTATCGTGCGCCCCAGTTTGATGAATATTTGCTGCCTCTTGGGCCGCTCACGAACACGGATCCTCCCGCCTACCAGAAGAGTAAGCCTGTAGAAGGCCAGGTCAGCTACTACACGTACCTTGCTCCGGCCGGCCGGTCGCCAGCGGAGCTGTTTCGCAACTACAAGCAGGAGTTTCAGCGTCTCGGTATAGAGACACAGTATGAGAAAAACGCCGGCCAACAAGGTTCGTTTGGTTCGACTTTTGACAAGATTGCGACGGAGAGCGATCTTTCTCAGATACTTGCTTATGACGAAGCAGACGAACGTCTCCTTGTGGGCAAAAGTCGGGACGCCAAACCGAGCTACTACGTGGTTTTCGTAACCGCCTACCGGGATGGTGTCATTCCGGAACGCTTGCAGGGAAGGGTGGCAAAGGGCCAGGCCCTCGCACAATTGGTGGTCGTATCTCCGGACGTAATCGAAAAGAAAATGACCTTCGTGAATTCCGACGATATGAAGCACGCGATACACGATTCAGGGAAAGTGGCGCTGTATGGCCTCTATTTCGATTCAGATAAAGACGTGATTAAGCCAGAATCGCAGCCCATGCTGGCCGAAATTGCCAAGCTGTTGAACAGCGAGCCCTCTCTGCGCGTGCACGTAGTGGGACACTCGGACAACCAGGGAAAGCCAGACTACAACCTTGATCTGAGTCGCCGACGCGCTGGCAGCGCCGTACGAGAACTCACCAGTAAGTACGGAATAACGGCAAACCGCCTCGACGCATTCGGCTGCGGTCTCTATTCGCCGATAGTATCCAATGAAGTGGAAGATGGGCGAGCAAAGAACCGCCGAGTCGAATTGGTCCAGTGGTAGCCAACCACGCTGAGCCAGGGCTCCGCCCTGACAGCGTCGGCTTACAACTTCAGAAACGATCGGGTGCAATGGTGATGCGCATCGTGGACTCTTTCTTCTTCCTTCTGGGTCCTCTGGGTGCCGATCGCCTCTCACCGGAAGAGTACGCCCTCATCGATTTTTTTCTCCACCGTCGCTCCGCACTGGAGAGCGGCATAGTCTCCACCTGGCCGAGGGAGTCTTCCATCGCCTCAAGCCAAAACTAACGCTCCCTGCTGAAAGCACTCTTTCCGCAGAGAAAGTCCTCGAAGCACTCGCCCACGAGTGACGTGTCACCGGCAGCGTTTCTTAGGAAAGAAGATTCCGGCACGACTTTGCCGCGCAATCGGCTGGGAACACTGAGTGCAATTGTAGGAGCATCTACTTTGGGACAGCGATATGTCCGCCAGCTCGCTGCAACGCTCCGACAAGGGCATTAGAACGAAGTCGCAGGGCGGCGAACGCTTCGCATGGGTGAATGGGGAGGTGGCTACCTAAGGTCCCGCTCTGGCTGGAGCTTTGCGCCTCAGTCCTTCTCGTCTGGTGAGCATCTAAAATTACAGCCCCGGGAAGATGGGATCGCCGAATTACGGTGGAGTCACCCGTGCCTAAATCCGTGTTGATCGTGGACGATCATGAAGCAATCCGCAGAGAGCTTCGCCGTCTCTTTCAATCCCAGCCCGAGTTCACGGTCTGCGGGGAAGCTGTGGATGGCGCAGATGCCATCTCGAAGGCACAGCAGCTCTCTCCTGACCTTGTCATCTTGGACCTTGCCATGCCAGAAATGAGCGGGCTCGAAGCAGCCGGAGCACTTCAATGCATAATACCGGACGCTCCCTTGTTTCTGCTGACCGCTCACTACAATCGCGAGCTGGAACTGGCCGCCTTGCAGTCCGGTATCCGCGCGGTGTTCTCAAAATACGATGACTTAGACGGGCTCATCAGCCGCGCCCGCACGGAGCTGAAACTTGAATCACGGTGCGGTTCTGAATCTGAGTCGCAGGCCCGGAAAGTTTCCGATCGCGCTGAGGATGGAGTTCAGGAACCGGTGCGAAGTGCTGGGATGGAAGAAACCGCGGAGCTAGAGCCCATCTGTCAGGCAGTCTCGCCCGAATGCGAGCAGTGCACGCAACCGGCCACCGTTCACTGCACGAAATGCGGCAAGTGGTTCTGTGACGCGCATGCGGAAGACGAGGAGTGGCATTCGTGCAGGCTGTCACCTGGAGAACAGCGCGGTTAGGCAACCGTCTAGTTCAACGATCCCTCTCGGGTTCACCTTAGCACCGTACGAAACCCTTTCCGGGTTACTGTGATCGGGTCAAGTGAATCTGCAAAATGCGCAGCCTATCATCCGAGCCGAACTGCAAAGGCTATTTCACCAGCTCGCCGAGAGAACGATTCTAAGGAATTTCTGCTAACGCAGCCGGATCCCCAACTAAACCGAACGGCAATCGACTCTTGGAGGCGCGTGTTCGGCGACGCGTGAGGACCGTCTTTTCCGCGCGTTTACGGCCCGAAAAGAATCAAGCTCGCGACTGCCAGTGCTGCCCGGGCGACGTGAGAGTATTTCTGAAGGCGAGTCGGATCGCTTTTCCCGGATTGCGTTTGACGCCTTTGTCGATTCAGTACGTGCGCCACGGCGGCGGCCTTAGCAAATGCGACTAAGGTCACGGTGAGAACATGCACTTCCGCTTTGCAAGGACCCCCGCTTCAGGGTGGAGAATCCGAGGATTTCCTATCCGAACTTGAAGTTAAGCGGCAGCTTCGCTTGCCACCTTCGGTTCGGTATGGGTTGGAACACGAGAGGCAACAGCCTCTTCACGCTTAACTTGTAAGAGGACTCTCAATACATCAGTGGGATGGCAAGGAGAGGCGATGTGATCGAACGCGCCCTCGCGCAGAGCATCGCGGCACTCGGTCCAGTCGGCCAGCCGGGAGGTTACGACAACCCGCACCTGGTGCTTCAATCCCCGCGCGGCGGCGAGCACATCGCGGTAGTTTCCATCACTCAGACGAGGTTCGCAGAATACCAAGCGAATGAAGCGGGTCGTCAGAACGTCCTGACAATCGCGAACGCGCGAGACACTGATGGTGCTAAGCCCTTCTTCGTTCAAAACTGCCACGAGCATCCTCCGGCTCTCGATGTCAGGAGACGCGACAAGAATGTGCTGGGAAGTGTTCATGCGGCCTCGATAGGAATCTCGTTAGGTCTCAGGTGGCGCTCTGCACTAAAGATCGCGTGAATAAAACCAGATCAATAACGCATTACGCAGGGTACGGATCAGGTTCCCCCTCCTTCAATAGGTGATTTGCTGTAGGCGTCCTTAGGGCCTCCTCTCTTTAATTTCAAGAGGGTCCTCCTGGACTTGCCGAGTCTCGCGGATTCCCCGGGGAGGCCTCATAAGAAACGATCGCCAGCAGGGTCCCAATGTCTGCCAGTTCCGCTGCTCGGAGAAAGCCGCTCACGGCAAAGGCCCTAGGCCCTACCTAAGAGAGGGGTTCGGCACGATTGAGCAGTAAACTCGCGGTCGGCCTCGATGGGTTCCACTTTGTAGAACATCTGTCAAGGGTCCACCGGCCACGGGTTCTCTGAGGTTGGTGTCAGGATCTAAAACCTCGCGCGCAATGGCGGACACCCGCGAAAGCATTGCGGGTGCGGCGAACAATTCAGTTTCAGGATGAGTGCTTTCGCTGAGGAAGCCGGAAGGAGAGGAATTTAGGGGGAGATCTTCCGTGACACGCGGGGGAAACCCAACTTTTCGGACAGTTCGGCGCTGGCCCGAAACAAGGCCTCTTTGAAAAACGCTTTCCGCTCCGCGGTCAGTTTGTGTTTAAACATGGACACGCCCATCGCCGCGATTATTCTCGAAGAGAAATCTCGGATCGGAGCCGCGATGCAGCGCAACCCTGGCATATATTCTTCGCTGTCGAACGCGATGCCCTCTTTGCGCACCGTAGAGATTTCAGAAAGCAACTCCTCTATCCTGGTTCGCGTCCGGGGTGTAAGTCGGTCGAGCTTCTTCTTGTTCCTGTACAGCGCCAGAATGTCGCCGTTGGATAGCCCGGCCAGGAACACTTTGCCGAGCGCCGTACAGTGGGCTGGAGCTCTATGTCCGGTGTTAAAGCTGATGCGTATCGGCTCTTTGCTCTCTTCCTGGGATATGTAGACGATTTCCGTTCCCTGCAAAATCGCCAGGTGGCTGGCCTCATGACACCTCCGAGTGAGTTGTTCAAGCGCGAGCACCCCGAAGGTCAGCAGAGGGGTTTGCTGGTTAAGCTGCTCACCAAGTCTGCCTACACGATTTCCCAGGGCGTATTTCGATGTGGGCGCGTCGAAAGCCACGTAGCCAGCGGATTCCATGGTAGCGATGAGACGGTGTACGGTGCTCTTTGGAGCTTTGACCGTGCCGCTCAGCTCGGTAATTCCCAAGCCACCAGAGCAATCTCCAAGTGCGTTCAAGATACGAAGGGCCTTAACCAACGACTTGACCGGCCGCTTATTTTTGATAGATGTGCGATTCCTCTTTTGGCTCATTTGGCTGCCGCGTCAAGGCGGAACCTTCTTTCTCTCCGAACTGGCCCTGAATCTAGCGCAATCTACTTACTTCCCGCAAATCGCAGATCTTGCCAGGGGCGGTCAGTGTAGTGAAAAGCCTGACAACTCCGGTTTCCGGAATGATCTCGAGCTGCGGCATTGCTGACAGCTCGTAGCCGGCGTGCTGCTGCCGGCCATAGGGTGCCGCGTCGAAAAGGCGGTAGGCGTCCGTGAGCGATTCGGTGCCGCTCGCGTACGACGAGTACGTGTGGAAAACGTCGTCATCGAACCCGAAGAAGATGCCGACCCAAATGGATTCGTCATTGCCGGCCGGGTTGGATCGCACTAGTGTGAATGACCGAAGGAAGAATCGGAAGTCATCTGTCGCTGCGAAACGGCCTGATAAAAATCAGGCCCAGCATTCTTTTCCCACCTATCCCTTTGCGCCTTGCCCGCTCCCGCCGCTCATCCACCTCTGGACCAGAAGGATGTTCGGCCGGGTGTCTTGCCAACAATCCGAGTCGAAGTGGCTCTCAGCTTTCTAGAAAACACGAAAGGCACGGTCACTTGGTCGTTGGTGACCTGAAGACTAGCCAGCGTGATGTCAGGAAGTTACGTTTTTGGTCCATTTCGGAGAAGGCGTTTCTTCGAGTAATACCGCGACAATGCCAATATCAGCAAGACAGCGACGACCACCGCACCGAAGAATGCTACGTTAGCCATGGCATTTGCCTGGTCCGTCCGTTTTGTAGATAAATGAGCCCTGGCTACCGAGGTCTCAATTGATTGAAATCATCGGTCAGATAGATTACGTAGGCTACGAGTCCCAAGGCTAAGCTGATCCCAAGAGATCCAAAAATTGCGAGTGGCATAGAGCACTCCCCAACGACATCCAAAAAGCGGCGCGGGTGTCGCCATTTAATGCTTCTTGCTGCCCGCAGTCTATCGGGATTTTCCGGTATTTAGCCTCTAAGGTAGGAAGGCAGGGCTTTTTCGGTCCCAAAGTCGAAGGAACAGAAAGGATAAAAAGTGGGTTAGGTAGGCTACAGCGCCAATTGGAGGAGTGCGAGCGACAGCAAAGCCCTTAGGTTCACCAAACGCGAAGTTACTAGAAGCGCAAAAAACGCTAGGCAACGGTTCACGTCATCGTAGTGAAATCAGGCCAGGACGTACGACACGAGACGAGCTTTTACCGGCCCGCGAGATGTTTTACCAATTACAACTCAAGATGATTCGGGGCACATGTCGAACCTTCAAAGAAAACTACGGCCCCGAGTCCGTCGATCCAGGACAATTCTGATTACTAGTTCGATGTGCCTGCCTTCTGTGTTCGTGCTCCGCTTTCGTCGTGAATCGCACCCTTAACCTTTGACATAGTATCGGGCGGAATATTCTGCATGTTCTGCGCCGTCTTAGCGTGTTCAGCTGCCTTCTTCGGAACTTCATCTTCGGAATTACCGCGTATCTCAATGTTACATCCGGGGTTAACGTCACTGCATTTCAGAACTTTTGTCATGTGGAACTCCTTGCGAGGAACGCGGAAGGGCAGAGGAGCACTGCTATGTCCGTAGGCAAAACGAGGTCAATTCCTATTTCCGACACGCCAATCAGCGGACTGAGAACCAAGGTGCCTTCAACTGCGTCGACCTGCCTTGATCAAGATCAAAAAATATTTGAGATTCGATGTCGGCTTCGTGTAGCTGATGCCTCTTGATACAGTGCTTTCGCATAGCGTTCGTCGTCCAGGTTGAGAGAACATGAATCCCCAACCACAATCGGGAGTGCCGCATCGAATGTAGCCGTGCCTGTACAGCGGTTAGAAGATGCATGAAAGCGCGACGCCCTTGGCATAGTGAATAAAGATGTCCGTAATATCGGACAGCATGAAACGGCACCTGATTGCGGGAGCCGCTGGGAAGGGCAACCCATCATTCACCGCAAACCTCTTCATCATCAAGTTGCGCTAATTTTATGCCGCCACATCTTCAGTGGAGAAGAACATCAACGCTGGAGACTTGGAGGTCTTCGTCGCGTAGTCCTGCAAATTCGGTGGCCATTTTTCGTCGCGGAATCGGCAGCGTTGTAAAGCGTGACATTCGGCTAATTTCTGGCTCGAAACCGGCCTTCTGAAAAAGCTGCAAAAGCTCCTCATAGTGAATGCGATTGGTATAGAAGCCCGAATTGGCCATGAACGAGGATTCCCAAACTCGCTCACTAAACCGTAGGTCGTTCATTCCGCCACCCAAAATGCCGCCAAAGCCCGTATGGTGTGAACTCACACCTCCGGGACGCTGAATGCGGCGCAGTTCCAATAGGGTGGGTAGAAACTCGTCGCGCCGCACATGGGCTAAAACGGCATGCGACCACGTGAAATCGATGGAATTAGAAGGAATCTGCCGCAGCGAGGCCAGTCCGTCGGTCAAGTATTCCACCGCGCAGGAGGTCTTTAGTTCATCGAAAGTGGAGCAATCTTTAAGATTCGGAGGTTCAAAGCCCAGGTCGCGTAGATGGGATTCCATTTTGCGGTAACAGGCGAGATTCGTTGCAGCGAACGGACCTACGTCAACCAAACATGTTCGAGAGGCACCAAAAGTACGGGCGATCAGCCCCGAGAAGAGCGAATCACCAGGGCCGAGCTCCAACGCGGTAAAGTCCCCGCTTTTCCGCGTGAAATTGGCGGCATTAAAGTGCCTGCGGAAGATTCCGAGGGCATATTCAGGCCGTTCCATGCCGCCGAGGTCGAACAACCCCGCTTTTTTCCATAAATGGTAGTCAAGAGGAAGGCGGGACAGTATCAGCTTCGCAGCAAACTTCAACTGCCAAGGAATGCGCTGTTTAACTTCCACGGACCGGGTTCCCAAGTTAAACTTCCGTTCCAATACTACTGGATGCCGTACTGGCGCCGCTATGTATCTGAAACAAAATCCACTGTTTCCGGCTAGAGTCAAACGAAAAGGAAGACCACCACAAGCAACTCCGCCGCGTGTAGCCACGACGAGCCGTATTTTAAGCGCGACAGTAGTGCAATGCAATACGGGCTTTCCTGGAGTACGATCGGGTCAGTCCCACCAGCACCTAAGCTCTAGGCGTACCAGAGCTAGTTCTCCTGTAATCGTTCCACAGGTGCTTCACGCCAACGTTAAGTCCACGACAAAAACAGAGAATTCATTACTGTCGTAATCCGATGTTCCCGCGCTGAGGTAGTCAATACACCATCTCCTGGCAAGCCTCAGCGCCGACCCTCTTCTGGCAACCTTCGTAGAACACAGAAACTGCTTCGCAGCCCGCGTTACCTTGTTTCCGGACTTTGCCAGGTAACAGTGCACCATGAGCGATGAGCAGTCGAACGTGACTATTCCCCCGATGGACCGGTGTCGGTGGGCCACCGCAAAGCGGATCGAAACATCATCCTCCGAATCTATAGTCATCGTCATCGTCATCCCTAGTTATCCAGGTGACGACTTTGGCCAATGCGAGAAGCGTCGCTGCTAACATTCCTAGGATGATCAGGACAGCGATTGTCAATATTTTGAACAAGGGCGGCCACGCTCGGCCCATTAAAACCAGGGCCACGCGTGCGGTCCATCGAGCATTTCCCGTAGCTTCGGCTAGGTTAATTCTCCAGGATTTGCTGTTCTTTCCTAATGCAAAACCCCGATTTACCTCCATCACCTGCACTTCGTAATCTGGCTGCGTACTTTCTCTTCGGCAGCAACCCTGATGGGGGCCGGCTTCCCGACCGAGGCCGGTCCTTATTTTGCGGTGCTCCTTTTCTCGCAGGATCCGTCTCAAGCAGGATCCGTTGGAACCCGCCCGCACCCTAAGGGGAGTCTCAAATCGAATCAAGCAAAGACCTGATGGCTTCTGAACGAACTGGGGCGCATACTGCCGTCAGCAAACTGGCCGAGCTGCTTAAGCGACCAGTGCTGTCAACCTCGACGCGGTTTTCACCTCTTCCTGACAGCGATTACTCCTTCAGTTTGCGCTGGACCATCCACCAAAGTAGAAAGGGCTTTCCATGAACGAGCACAAACTTATCGCAACCTCGCGCGCCTTACCTCCTACCGGTATCGATTGGCTGGATCTAGACCATAAAGCTTTCGTGGAGGTCACATCAGAAGAAACGGGGTATTCCGTCGAATACGCACTGCGGACCGAACAAAACGGTTGGCGTGCGGCTGAGGCAGGAATTCAGAGAATTCGGATAATGTTCCACGAACCTCAGAAGCTCCGACGAATCTGGATGGTTCTCGAGGATACCGAAAACACACGCACGCAAGAGTTCGCCTTGCAATGGTTGCCAGTAACAGGACATTTGTTCCGAGAAATCGTTCGCCAACAGTGGAACTTTAGCTCGCCGAATTCAGTGCGGGAGATCGAGGACTACACCGTTGAACTCTCTGACGTTCATGTTCTTGAATTGCTGATTTTGCCGGACAACAAGGATAGCGAAGCTCGGGCATCATTACTCAGCTTCCGTTTAGCGTGACACGAGGAACGTAAATAAGAAAAACTGGAACCGTTTGTAGTTTCACGGCGACAAGACCCTGACCTTGAGTATGTAATTGAAAAGGACACTTATGACCGAAAAACTAAGCAACACTATGCCTGCAATCGTGGAAAAAATCATCAAGTCTCCAGATCCTAGGGAGCCGGAAAAGGTACAGATCGCTGTTGAGGGTGCGGATGATCTGTATCGGGAGATTCGTATAGAGAACACCTTAATGGATCAGGAGGGCCACGAGGTTCAGTTGAAAGAAGGCGCCGAAGTGGATGTAACCGTGGAGGCTGGACCAGAGGCTACAACAACCAAAAGTAAGGCTAAGGGAAAAAGTTAGTCCGGTTCTTCTACCAATTCTTGGTGCAACTCTAGGGAAGGGTTATGCAATTTGGCAGAATTCACGGCATCGCGTTGGTTGTTCTGTCTTGTTCGCAGTTATAGGGATACTCTCGATGATGCCAAAGCTGCGCGACGTACCTACGGAATCCTCGTCAAGAACAATGGAGCACAAAACCACGCTGCCTGCGATCATCGGAGCGGCTTCGCTAGTTGTGGGAGGTGCTCTACTCGTAATGTCTCGCCGTCGCGACGAACCTGACGCCTAATATGCGGTCAAATAGACAGATGCTGAATTCGCTTCCCAATGCAACTCAGCGCCGAGAAGATGAAGAGAGCGGTGTGGCTCCAACCAAAAGGCCGTTGCTCAGATTGAATTTCCTCGGACCGAGGGAGATAGGTTGCAGCATTCGAAATTTGTAGGAATGCGCGAGGACAAAGACCCGCGAAGGGTGCAAAGAGCCGTCCATTGAAGCGTGATCTTGAAGACGAAAGCAGAAGCACGGAAAGCTTCACACCCTTAGAACCAGTCAGGAAGGCGTTGCGCTTCATCGCTGAGTTTCCCGCCACTTCGAATCTGCAAGAACCACGGAGGTCTCAATCTGGCGTTCGGGCACGGTCCAATATTTCTTGAGCAGCCGCTCCTTATCGTGGGGACCAACTATTTGAAAGCCGTATCTCTCGTAAAAGTGGATCGCCCAGACCGCATCCGCCCAGGTGCCAATCAACACAGGACCGTTCGCCAATTCCCGCAAATGAGACAGCAAATGCGCTCCGATCCCTCGCTTCTGGCTACTGGTGCGAACATAGGCGTGGCGAATGAGGATCACGTCCTGGACCTGTTGAAGGCCCATTACGCCTACCAGCGTCCGGGTCTCCTCGTAGCCCCAGAACACAACCCCCTTTTCGATTTCATGCTGCAATTTCTCCCGGGACATGTACGGTTCTGTCCAGCGATCTGCAGGAATGATTCCTTTGTAAGCCTGCGCGCCATCGTTGATGATGGCCCAAATCAGCTCAAAATCGCGGTCGTCACAGCGGCGGATCATGAGTACTCAGCCTCCTAGACTGGCATCTCTTCGCAGCCGCCGAGGCTGCTGCTTTCCTCTCTCGTGACACCGAGAAGCCTATAATAGATCGAATCCGCTGTCGCTGAGTCACGTCGCGTAGCGATCCGCCTGCCTTTTCCGGCTACTTCGAAAAGTCCATGAGCGATGCCGACAACAACCCACCTGTTGTCTCGGATCGCTGCGAACCCTTGGGCCACGCACGCGTAGAGCGTTTGCTGCCGTTACCTCAACAGCGTTCGATACACCGTCCCAATCTTGAATCGTGACGCGGTATGAGCGGACTGGCATGAAGCAGCTCTCCGTAGTTGCCTCGCCTGTTGTGCCGCATATTCCTAGCCCCGAACCTATTCTTACCATTGAACAGGTTGCGGAATGTCTGCAACTCACACGTTTCTACCATTCGACCAATTGACGCGACGTCGCACTGGTCGTCCGCGTCCAGCGCTTCGTGCTGAAAAGTACCTCCGCCTTCGCTGGTCGGAAATCGAACGCTGGCTGGATGAGGGTAGAAGAAGGGCAGCGTGATGACCTGTAGTGGGCCCACCTGGACTCGAACCAGGAACCAACACATTATGAGTGTGCTGCTCTAACCGATTGAGCTATGGGCCCTCTAACCTTTTATATCGTATTTCGTCCGCAAGGTCTTGTTGAGCTTTTTCATGCCCGCCTCTGCCCGCGATGGGCCTCAAATACTTCAAATCGGAACCTGACCGCAGATAGCTGTCCGGTTCCGCGACGACTTCTTCCCGCAACCGAACAATGGGGGTCGTCCCCACTGTCGGCAAACCGCTAAGTATAACTAACAAATAGAGTTAAAAGAGAGGAAGGTCGAAGACTGTGTGCCTTTAGCTCACCGGAATTCAGAGGATGTGGCCAGGCAAACGCTTTGGCAGGACTTACGGTACGGAGTTCACATGCTGATGAAGAATCCCGGATTCAACAAGGAGTGACCGATGCGAGGACTTACTCTGTTTGCTCAAGATTTGCGATTTGCTCTTCGCTCTCTCTGGCGCGCCAAAGACCTCGCTCTCACAGTCATCGTCACTCGCGCTCTCGGCTCGGTGCCGACGCCGCCCTGCCCATGCCCGGCGCATTGCCTGTCGTTGGCTCGGCTCTCCTACTTCTGGCCGCCTCCGTCATCGCGTCCGCATTGCCGGCAGCCCGCGCGGCTCGCGTCGACGTCATTCAGGCCCTCCGCTCCGACTAACTTCCGTCTGCGGTAAGGCGGATGGACGCACCCCTTCGGTTTTAAGGGTCCGGGTTTTGACTTTCATCGTGCATTCGGCAAGTCCGCGCGATCCGCTGGTATTGGCTGGCGCTGTCCTCGCGATGTCATTGCTGGGGCTAGTAGCGCCGCGTCCAGCATTTGCGGCAATCGGGTAAAAACGGGGCCTAGAACCTCAAAAATCGGGTACGACGTGGCCTAGGTATCCTTTATTTGGATTGGGTGAACCATGCAGCAGCGCAACCCGTTAGCGGCCCGATTGCCCCTTGGCAAATGTCTACGGTAAATTTCGGACGGCTAGGTCCGGTCGGGCTGTAGAAATGGGAGTAGCTTTTAAACGCAGGGTTGTTACTTGGCAGGCCCAGAGTTAGAACAGAAGTACGCTGTAGATAAGTTTGACCACAAGCTCGTTACGTAGTTGTTCGGGCCTCTGATGTGAAGATGACTTGCGCTCCGTGCAGTGTTTGAAATCTAGGACAGGTTTGGCCCGATGTAGCTATGCTATAGTCCAACGTAAAGGCCAGTGTGATCGAACCTTTCAAGGCCCCCAAAGAGCTTTCCTTAGATTGTGATTTGAGTCTTCGCGTCCGGCGTTTAGCAGGAACGCGATCGCCCAGGCTGAGCGCGTTACAGGTAGGAGAGAAAATTATGCAAAGAGGAATTGTTCGAATAGCGGTGCTAGTAATCGCTTTTCTAACCTGCGCATCATTGGCCGGTGCGCAAGAGGCGCCCGCTCAGCCAAAATCGACCGAAGCATCGACGGGACCAACGACGGGCGCTTTGGTCGACCTCAATTCGGCAACGGCAGAACAACTAGCAGAGTTACCAGGAATCGGCGTGGAATATGCGAACAAAATTATCGCTGGCCGGCCGTACACCAAGAAGATTGATTTGGTGAAAAGGAAAATTATTCCGCAAGCGACATACAACAAGATTGCGGACAGAGTGATTGCGAAGCGAATTAGTAAGAAGCCACCCAAATAAAACCGTGAGTAGCTTGCAGACATGGCGGAACTCTCTGCGCCTTTTGTTCAGTATCAATCTGTTGGTCGAACGCAGAGCTCGTCGAGATGCTTCAACAAATCGTAGAGATCCTGGTAGACACGATAAGCACCCGCGCGCTCGAGTTCATCTGGTCCATAGCCACCGGACAAAACTCCCACCGCCAGTGCTCTGGTTCTTCGGGCTGCAAGCAAATCCCAAACGCTGTCGCCGACGACAATCGACGCGCCGATGTCGACGCCTAATTTTTCTGCCGCGGCAAGAAATAGATCGGGATCGGGCGGCTTTGCCCGTTCGGCAAGGGATGGCGCTAAACCGCTGCCCGTGGGTTTTGGTATCACGACGGACGCTTACTTAAGGTAAGTGCGAACAATTTGAATAATGTCCTCCGCAGCTTCTTCGGCAGGCTTCGAATTGGTAGGCATGTGATTCAGGATGTGATCTTCCATGAGTTCGGCCATTAAGCTGTTGATACCCCCCCGTGCGGCTGCCAGGCGCTGAAGAACCTGGGCACACGGCTCGTCTTCACTCAGCGCCCGGAGGACGGACTCCAGCTGGCCTATGACTTTCTTGGTGCGGTTCGTAAGGTCCAGTTTTTCTCTCGACGTATGTGACATTTTTTCCTTGACTACCATATCTGGGTATAGTATTTAAAGCCTACCCCCGTAGGGTAGGAGATACGACACTTAAGTATATATGGAAATAACCACGCAAGAACTAGAGCCTCCAGGCCGTCCGAATCTCCTGGAGCCCCGCGCTGAGCGAGCGTAGCTATAGGTAGAATGGAGGTAACCTCACTCGCTATTCGCGGACTAAACCATAGCCCGAGCGAGTGGGAGTCTTCGTAGTTCTCTGAATCGATTTCCACCCGAAAACACACACCCAGGAATTCGCACGTAGCGATTCCTCGCTTCGCCAACTGAGGCGCGTGACCAGCTCATCCCTTCAGAGCCAAGCCACGGTTAGGGTGTGCCTCAGCAGCCGTCGAGCAGAAACGAAGGGAGCTAGAAAAATGCTTTGGCATCACTTTGCAATTCGATTGGGACTAGCTTTGATCCTCGGGGCCTTCATCGGGGCCGAACGCCAATGGCGGCAGCGCATGGCCGGCCTTCGCACCAATGCCCTCGTAGCAGCCGGCGCGGGGATGTTTGTCATGCTTTCGGCGCTTGCGGCACGCCCGGACGATAGCTTTCGCATCGCAGGGCAGGTTGTCTCGGGTATCGGTTTTTTGGGTGCGGGCGTAATCCTACGAAACGGGCTGAACATCACCGGACTCAATACGGCGGCGACGTTGTGGTGCTCGGCGGCTATCGGGACGCTCGCGGGTTATGGCATGTACGGATCCGCGATCACGGGCGCCGTCGCCGTCATCGCGGCTAATATTTGTTTGCGCCCGATCGGGAAAGCGCTCAACCGCGGAACGGGGACCGCTGACGCCGATATTACCTATCTCTTTCGGATCGTTGCCCGAACCGATCAAGAAGCCCACATGCGTGCCCTTTTGCTTCACGCTTTAGGTGGGCAGCCTCTGCTCCTCAAGTCTCTAAAGAGCGATGACGTGGAGCATACAGACAAAGTCGAGGTGCAAGCCACTCTGACGAGCACCGGCAGGCAGAACCTGCTACTCGAACAGATCGTCAGCCGATTGAGTCTGGAGCCCGGCGTCAGCGGTGTCAGCTGGGAAATCGTTGCAGAACACGACTAGAAGGAGGGCGAAACAACGTGGAAGTGCATTTGAACCAGGACGAGCCGGGCCCTCGACGTTTAATGGCGCTGGTCGTTCGCAAACGCTGGCTGTTCGCGATTCGCAAGTAAATCATCAAGGGAGAAGGTCATGCATGGTGCAGGAAAGAAGTTTCTGTTGCTGCTAGTTCTGGTGTTTTCCTTTGTTTCTGCCGCACGCGCGGAAGTCGGAGGGAAAATTACGGGCGTCGTAAAGGATCAAACGGGTTCGGTTATACCCGGAGTCGCCGTTGTCGTCACCAATACACAAACGGGAGTCAAGCTGACAGCCACAACCGATCAGGATGGCGTGTTTACGTTTCCCGTTTTGTCCGTGGGGCAATATCAGCTCGATGTGTCTTCGGATGCGTTCAAGTCTTACAGGAAGATGGGCCTGATCATCGATATCAACAGTGCGCTGGTGCTGGACGTGACGTTGCAAGTGAAAGAGCAAGACCAGTCGATCATGGTCACAGAGGATGCCGCGCAGGTCGAAACGACGGACACCCAACTCGGACAAGTCCTCGGGAGCCAGAAAGTCAGCGAGATTCCTCTGAACGGCCGGAGCTATACCGACCTGTTCGCCACGCAAGTCGGCGTCACACCCCTGACAACGAGTGGCGCCGGGAACAGCACGTCGGGCGGCGGCTTTGGAACCGTTCCGGTCGCAGGCGCAACGAATACTGGGCAGTTTTCGATTAACGGGCAACGCGAGGATGCCAACGGATTTTCCCTGAATGGGGCCAACGTCCAGGAAGGTATCGGCCAGCAGGCGGGGATTATTCCGAACCTTGACTCCATTGCCGAGTTTCGCATCCTAACCAGCAACACCGACGCGGAATACGGAAACTACAGCGGCGGATTGATCAATGTCGTGACCAAGTCTGGCGGAAACGCATTCCACGGCTCCGCGTTCGAGTTTCTGCGCAACACCGATCTCGATGCGAAAAACTATTTCTCCACGCAGCGGTCGACCTTTAAGCAGAACCAATACGGAGGAACCTTCGGCGGGCCCATCAAGCGGAACAAGCTCTTTTTTTTCGGGGACTATCAGGGACAGCACACGAAACAAGGCCAGGATACGGGAGTTGTCGCCGTACCTTCATTGGCCAATCGGGCTGGCAACTTCTCTGATTCGGCAGCTTTCAGCGGCAAGGTCAACGGTCCTTTTCTAGCCCAAACGCTTACCCACCTTCTGGGCTACCAGGTGACACAAGGCGAGCCATTCTCCAGCGTCTTTCCAGGTAACGTGATTCCCCAATCGGCAATCGCCAGGAGTGCGGCAAGAATGGTGCAATTCATTCCGTCTCCCAACATTGGAACGAACAATTTCGAGTCCACATCCCAGGCTCTGACGGTTCACGACGAAAAGGCAGCAGGGCGTATCGACTGGAACACGGACAAAACGGGAAATTTCTCGTTCTACTATTTCTATGACAAATACAATCTCGACAATCCGTACCCGTCCGGTTTTGGAGGCGCAACGGTCCCCAATCCGAACGGCGGCGCCTTCAACGCATCCTCCAGCGGTTTAGACCAACTCTTTGTCATCAGCAACACAAAGACGTTTGGCTCGGCGCTTGTCAACGAAGCACGGTTCAGCGCGACCCGGTTAAATAACAATCTAGGAGTTCCTGAGGGCGGCGTTGGGACCACGCTCGCCGAACAGGGTATAACGGCGGGAGGCCAGGGCATCATTCAGGACGCACCGAAGTTTGCCGGCGTGGAAACGCTGTACTTCAACTCGTTTACAACCGGGACGGAGCCGTTCTTTGTCGCCCAGGTCAACAATACGTTCGATGCAAGCGACACGATCTCAAAGGTCAGAGGCAATCACACCCTAAAGACAGGTTTTCAGTACACCTGGTACAAGGTGAAGCAGAATCCGGATTTGGTCGCCAATGGAACCTTCTCATTTTTTGGAAGCGGCAATCAGTCGACCGGCAACGGCTTTGCCGATTTTCTTCTCGGACTTCCGGACTTCTACTCGCAACAGTCTTCCCCGGCATTCTATGAAAGCGCCGCGAATGGCGGTATTTTCGCGCAAGATAGCTGGCGGGTCCGGCCCAATATCACCATCAACTACGGACTTCGCTGGGACTACATCACTCCCTGGGCCGAGGCGCACCACCAGACGACTACGTTCATTCAAGGTGTGGAGTCGGCGACGTTCCCGGGCGCTCCTCTCGGCTATCTGGTGCCGGGAGATCCCCTGCCGAACGGGTCTCACATTTCCGCTGCGATCGCGCCGTCACCACTCAATAATTTCTCACTGCGGGTGGGAATCGCCTATGCGCCGAATTGGTCCAATGAATTCCTTCGTAAACTGATGGGTGGTCCCGGCAAAACCAGCATCCGTGCCGGCGGCGGTCGCTACTGTACTGCTGTCGAAGGCCTGACCGTTGCCTACCCGACCGGCAACCCACCGTACGGGCTCACCTACACGAGTCCCGAGGCTCCGGTAATGGCCACGCCCTTTGTTGGGGCGCTGACCGGCAACAGGTTTATCCAGCAGTTTCCTGTCAACGTTCCTCCGTACAGCGTGTCGCCCGCAAATCCGGATCCCAGCGTGAATTGGTCGCGCTACACCCCAATCAGCGGTGCCGGGAGCGTGTATCCCTTCAACAAAACGCCCTACACCATGTCCGCGAACTTGACGATCGAGCGGCAACTTGGTTCGAACATGCTTTTCAGCATCGGCTACATCGGCTCTCTCAGCCGGCATCTCCTTGCCGTACACGACGTGAACCCGGGAAATCCCGCCGTGTGCCTTAGCTTGAGCCGACCGCAAGAAGTAATGCCGGGTACTCCCACCTGTGGACCGTTTGGCGAGAACAATGTGTACACGCGGGCCGACCGGACGATTGTCAACGGGACGCGGTCCCCGTACCCGAATACGATCGGTACAGATGCGGTTTACCAGAACATGGGAAATGCCAACTACAACAGCCTCCAAACGTCCCTCAAGCGAACAGCGGGCCGCCTCACCTTCTTGGCCAGCTACACCTACGGCAAGTCGATGGACTGGGTTTCCAGCATTCAAGAGCAGGTCAATCCCTTCGATTTCCGCAAGGAATACGCGATCTCCGCTTTCGACCTCAAACACAACTTCGTCTTCAGTTACAACTATGGCCTGCCTATCGACAAGCTGTTCCGCGCAGCCAACCGCTTCACTCAGGGTTGGGCGATTTCCGGCGTGACGCGCTATGCGACGGGATTGCCGGTCACTTTTCAGAGTTTCGGGGACAACGCCTTAGTGCAGGTACAGAACAACGGTGTGAACAGCGTCAGCATCGACCTGCCAAATTACAACCCGACTCTGGGTCCGTTGGATATCAACCACGACCCGCGTAAAAATCCGCTGGCCTTCAACACCAAGCTATTCAGCCCCAATGGCCTCGGTACCTTTGGAGACTCCTCACGCCGTTTCCTTTATGGCCCGGGGATCAACAACTACGATATGGCTCTACACAAGCTCACTCGACTGACGGAATCTACTTCTCTGGAATTCCGCTTCGAAACCTTTAACACCTTTAACCATGCTCAGTTCGACGGCGCGGCCGCGGTCGACGGCAATCGCGACGATGCCACCTTCGGTCAAATCCTGAAGTCGCAGCCAGGACGGGTGTCCCAGGCCGCTCTAAAGCTGAACTTCTGACGTGCCACAGGTGAGCCGGGCTTCGCCAGCCCGTTTCCATGGGTGGGCTTTACTGAATCGTGGGGCCTCGAGTACGCGATGCCGTGGGCCTGGATGAGCCAAATGGGACGCCCGGGCCGAGAGATTCATTTGTCGGCTCACGTCGGTTTCTCCTATACCCCTACCTCGGTTAGCCGCCGCGGGTGTGCATCTCGAAATGCGGGTCACGCCGCAGTCCCTCAAGCGGGACAAACGCGCCGCGAAAACGATCAGCCTCACGTTCTTCGGCACCGCGGTCTTTGCGCTCTTGCCAACCGTCCCGGATAAGATCAGCGAGCTTGGCGCTGATTTCGTGACGTGGTGCGCCGCTTCTTAGCACGCTGCGCAAGTCCGTACCGACGGTCGCGTAGAGGCATCGATACCACATCCCGTCAGCGGTGACACGGCTGCGGTCACAACGCTCACAGAACGGCATTGTAGTAGAAGCGACGATGCCAAAGACGCTGCCATTCGGTAGTAAGAAGCGTGACGCGGGCGCCGAGGTCTTTTCGGTGATTGCGGTAATTTCTCCGTAGTGTCGTCCCAGCCGAGCTAGCATCTCAGCGCGCGGAACGACGCTCTCCGTGACCCACTTCGTCGCACCGGGCACATCCATATACTCAATGAACCGAACTTCGACGCCGTTGGCGCAGCCGAACTCGATCAGTTTCACGAGCTCAGTGTCATTCATTCCCCTGACAACGACGGTATCCAGCTTCGTACCCTTTAATCCGGCGTGCCGCGCCGCCGCAAGTCCCGCAAGCACGCGGGCGTGATTGTCGCGTCGCGTCATGGCAAGGAAGCGCTCTGGAAGCAATGTGTCCAGACTGATCGTGATTCGGTGGAGGCCGGCTCGACGCAGTGCTTCAGCTTGTTCGGCTAGCAGTACACCATTGGTTGTGAGCGAAAGATCCTCGATCCGGGGGTTCGCAGCCAGCATTCGCACCAAACCGTGCAAACCTGGCCGCAGCAGCGGTTCTCCCCCTGTGATGCGTACGCGAGTTACGCCGAGCTGCGTAAACGCTTCTACCAGCCGCGCTAGCTCATCGAAACTCAGCAATTTCTCCCGAGGTAGCCAGGTGTACTCTTCTTCGGGCATGCAGTAGTTGCAACGTAGATTGCAGCGGTCGGTCACCGACACACGCAGGCTCCGCAGGGGCCGTTCGAATGCATCCTGCACAGGCACATCGTCGAGCGGGAGCGGCCGGACGGCAGACGAAATCGGTCGGCTGGGTTCTTCGAAACGGAACACGATTGCTCCTATTAGGCGTTCGCTACGCGGGCGACCACAGCTGGAAGTTAACGGATCTGCCGTTCGAACGCCTGCTGGTACCTAGCACGTTGGCACGGTTACTGCCAAACAGATGACACGCAACGGCTTCTCGTAACTCCGCCAAGGCAAGGGATTTAGTTGAACGATGCGGAAAGGACGAAAGTCATGGCTAGGCTAGATCCGTCGGCATTTGAGACAGAGCGTCAGAAAACTGGCACTTGGCTAGAGAAATGAGGCCGTCACCAGCCCTTGCGCAAGGATATGTCGAAGGGAATCATTCGCGATTCGATCGCGGAAGATACCGTACGATGCAGGTGAGAAATATCTTTTCCAAGCTTCAAGGTAGGGACCAGGCAAAGGCGTTCACGATCGCACTCCGTCGAGGCATCATCCATCTCTAACCACCTTCCGAGTACCCGTCCATACACCCGAAATAGCTATCGGCTATACGCTCGCTTTCGCGTTTTAGCGCCGCTGCCAGGCAGGTACCTTTGCTTCAGGCACGAACTCTTCGAAAGAGTCCGGGTTCAGGAGGCAGAGGTGGACAGGCTTTACTCAAGATTTCCCGTTGGCAGCGTCGGATTGGCTCTGCTTCTGTTGAGGCTGGTCGACGGGCTCGGACTCGTTGGGGAAGGGATACACCTTTTCGCACTCGCAGGAACCTCATCGGACCCCACGCGTGTGCCGATTCTCGAACTGGTGCTGGTATCGAGCGCGATTCTGTTGATTCTTGGTCTGCGAACATCCTTGGCAGGCAGCGCTGCCGCCATTTGTACCGTCGGAACGGCCTTATACGGCAGCCCTCGCTTAAACCTACTAGGGGGCGAGATGGACGCGTGGTCAATCGTTTTCGCTGTCGTGTTTTTCCTGTCGGGCTCGCTCGCTTTACTGGGGCCCGGCGGCTATTCGCTCGATGCCCGGCTCTCCGGCTGGCGAATGATCAAGTTGTCGTCTCAGCAATCGAGCGCGAAGGATGCAGATTGATGTGACAGCAAGAACAACTCCGTTGACGGCTTCGGGAGCAGGCGGCGAGAGTGGGCGGCGCTGAAAGGAGGAACAAGGAACGATGCAAATCAGACGATGTCATTGCCGGAGTAATCGGAGCTAACGAAACTTAAGAGGAGGATGAGAATGGCTTCAGCTGTTTATAGTATGCAACCTACATCGCCCACAAGGTGGTCCGTGACGTCGCAGTTCCAAGAGGGCACGCCGAGTGAAAACGTTCGAGCGGAGGAAACCCTCGCAGAGAGCGATGTCTCTCCTGCCGTGGAAGACTCCATTCCTCGCGCATTTGAAGGGATGATCGGTGCGAGTGAGGCGCTGAAGCGCGCACTGGCTCACGTCAAGACAGTAGCCCCGACGGATTCGACGGTGCTGCTCGAGGGTGAAACCGGCACCGGCAAAGAATTGATTTCGCGGGCGATACACGCGCTTAGCCAGCGAAGACTCCGGAACTTTGTGAAGTTCAATTGCGCGGCCATTCCGCTGGGGTTGTTGGAAAGCGAACTCTTCGGTCATGAACGGGGCGCATTCACCGGAGCGATTTCACGTAAAATCGGCCGTTTCGAGCTGGCGGACAAGGGGACCCTCTTTCTCGACGAGGTCGGCGATATCCCGTTGGAGCTGCAGGCAAAACTGCTGCGCGTTCTACAGGAGCAGGAGTTCGAAAAACTCGGCAGTACGCAAACCCAACGAGTCAATGTGCGATTCGTTGCTGCGACCAATCGAAATCTCGCGCAAATGGTTTCCGACAAGGAATTTCGCGGCGACCTTTATTTCCGCCTTAACGTCTTCCCCATCGTGGTCCCTCCGCTTCGGGAACGCAGGGCGGACATTCCGTTACTGGTGGAATTCTTCGTGCAGGAATTTTCCCAGCGGATGAACAGACACATTGACACAATCCTGGCATCCACGATGGAGCAACTGATCGCCTATTCCTGGCCTGGAAACATTCGAGAACTTCAAAACTTTATCGAGAGAGCGGTGATCTTGACAACTGGATCGACACTGCGCGCGCCGCTCGACGACCTGAAATCTCCGGTCGAGACCGCGGCCGCTGCGACGACTCTGAAGCAGGCGGAGTCGGGCCACATTCTGAAAATCCTTCGCGAAACGCGCTGGGTGGTGGGAGGTCCAAGGGGCGCCGCAGCCCGGCTGGGCCTCAAGCGCACTACCCTGATGGGCAAGATGAGGAGACTCGGACTTTCGCGCCCGGACTACGAAGTTGCGACCTAGTCAGCCGTTTGGGATTCTCCTGCCGCAGCCGGCCATCGCTTGCAACTGGTCCTCAGGCAGGAGTTCTCGGATGCGGATCTGCTGTCCAGCGCGCTTTTTTAAGTGCTAAAGAATGAGCTGATTTCTCAATCCAATAACGCAGGTGATCGATGCGAGAGGGAATCGGACGAAGTCGATTCCCTCGTTTCAGCTCCGGGCAAACGAGCTCGGAATCTGACGGCGGTGTCAGCATCGTGGCATCCAGAGCAACAGAAAAACCGCCAAGACACGGAAAAGACAGGGTTTGGGAGCAACGGTTACTTGGCAAACCAATTGCCATTTGAAGTAAGCGGAACGGTCGAGAGACCAACGAAATTACAGAAGCAACAAAAATTAGGAACGGTGAAGGAGGAATTATGAAGCTTCGATCAAAAATCGCAACATCAGCGGCACTCACGATGCTCCTAGCGTGCGTCTCGTTTGCTCAACAGGTCAAAACCGACTACGACCATAATGCGAACTTTAGTCAGTACAAGACGTACTCCTGGACAAAAGTGAAGACGCAAGACCCGCTCTTGGTCGACCGAATCAAGAGTGCAGTGAACGGCGATCTGGCGGCAAAAGGTTGGACGGAAGTTTCGTCAGGAGGGGATGTCGAGGTCTTTGCCGTCGAAATGACCCAGAATCAGCAAACCCTGGACACTTTCTACAACGGCTTTGGAGGAGGCCGGCGTTGGGGCGGATTTGGCAACGCAACGACGACCGTTGATACCTACGCAGTAGGGACCTTGGTGGTCGATCTCTTCGACGCGAATACGAAGAAACTGATCTGGCGCGGCACTGCGAGCGACACCCTCTCCGATAAAGCGGACAAGAACACCAAGAATCTCAATAAAGGCGTGACAAAGATGTTCGAGCACTTCCCGCCGAATGCGCCAAAAAGGTAAGGATGGTCCAAGATGACGCGTTACCTGAGCATTCATTAGCACTGGTGCTTTTTCCAGCGGCCGTTCTGCGCATGCGGCCAAGAGACCGCATGCGGGGAGCGTGGAGATCTTCGCGCCCGGGAGCTCATTGCGACCAAGAGTTGCCTATAGCCTGGCCATCGTGAGGGTGATTCTCGTCCCTGTTATTTTCCTCGCTGTTTACTATCTGTTTGCGATGGGCCGAACTGTAGACCGCATCGTGAATTGTCGGCCAAGGAGTGGCTCCCCAGTGAGCAAAGGTGCACCGTCGATGTGCTCAGTGACAAAAAACACCGCCGTCGTCGCGGCTGCAGTGTTACCGGAGTGTCAGAAGAGGTGTCGCGGTGTCCAACACTCCGACACACGGATTTCGGGTCTGCTTTCGGCTCTCCTTTTTAATCAACGACTTGCGGTACGTAAAACGCGCATCGGTGTTGGTACCGCGGGTGCCTCTACTCATGGTGCCAAAAGGAAGTACCCGACAGCAAAGATTACGGCCCTCAAGACGTGGAACGTCTGGAGCGACTAAAGAATGTCGTTCAACGATCACCGGGCACACCCGATTGGCGCTGGGAGGCGAATGGGATCCATGGAAATGAAAACAGAAACGCGAACAGGAATGTCCATCCAGACGCTCGATGGAGCGACCCTCCGGAACAACTACTGGGCTGACGACCTGAAAGCCGGGCAGGACGGTGACGCGTGGCTGTTGGCCGCGGCGAAGAGCGGCCATTCGGCTGCCTTTGGCGAGCTCTTCCATCGCCACAAGCGGAGAGTTTTTCACCTCGCCCAACGCATTATGCGAAACCATGAAGACGCTGAAGACGCTCTACAAGAAGCTTTCCAGCTCGCATTTGTTCATCTGCACGATTTCCAGGGCGATGCTCGATTCTCGACCTGGCTCTCGCGCATTGCGATCAATGTCGCTCTCATGAAGCTCCGCAAGAAGGCGCGAAAAGTGGAGATCTCGATCGACGAACATTCTGAATCGGATGACATGTCGATTCAAGATACCGTACCAGACTTGGCGCTGAACCCCGAGCAGGACTGTTTACTCCGAGAAAGATCGCGAATTCTGAGGAAAGCGCTTGCCGAGCTTAGGCCGAGTGCACGGCGCGTTCTTGAGCTCTATGAACTGGAAGGTCGCTCGATGAGGGAAATCGCAGAAGGCCTGGGCATTTCCGTCGCGGCCGTAAAGGCGCGAATCTTCCACGCCCGACCGAAAATGCGTCGCAAACTGGATCCGTACTTTCTCAAGAGAGCTGAACGACGGAAGAGTCTGCGGTTCGGCACAGCGAGCACTTGGGAGTCTACCGGCCGGGAGCTATGCACGGCTATCAGCTGAGGAGCTGAAAGCGAGAGGTTGCGTGCTGGCTTGGGCTCGACTACATCAGCGGTAAGGCACGTATGACGGTGTTTACAAACGATGGAGTGCGCACGATGGATTTCAACACGAATGACGTCGGTTTTGTGCCGAAGGTCGCAGGTCATTACATTGCGAACACCGTCAATACGGAATTGGTCTTTTTGGAAATGTTCGCTGCGAGCGAATTTATGGACATTTCGCTGAACAACTGGATCAGGCATCTCCCCCCGGAAATGGTCACGTCGCACTTAAATCTGGATGCAGACAGCATAAGTAGAATTCCTACAGAAAACTTCGCAGTTATCCCCGGCTAGCCTCGTCGCTACCCTGCGGCATCAAGGAAGGTGGTAAGCGTTGGCTCGGTGATGCTAACGATGCGGTCGCTCATATCCTCAGGTACTAAGCCGTTAAAGGTCCAGATCATGCTGACAACGGGAATGTCGATGTTCGGGAAGATATCTGTTGGCGTACGAACAATCGCGAGCGCACCCAGGATCAGAATGAGTATCGACACGATCACAAACGTATATGGCCGGCGCAGTGCTAGTCTGACCATCCACATGATTCACTCCGGCTTGGCCGGAATGTATCCTCAAATCGACCCTACGGCCGGTGCCTTGGTGTCCTGGCATCTAGGGTTGAGACCAATAGCGGCTGCTGAGGGCACGGCGACTCTGCCGGACAGAACAATGTCCCTCGCAGGAATTTTCTGGCCGTACACACGACGGTTGTCGCCATTGTCCGGACGGATTGTTGAGCCTTCAAGGGAGACGCCTGCAAACAGACCACGGGCCCTGGAGTAGCTCAAGATTTCGGCTCGCAGAGTCGCGTCTGTGTCCGCCGACGCATCGCGGCCGACCGGACCGCCGGCCACGGAGGCATCCGCTCCCAGCTTGACCTTGCTGGCGAGGATGCCCCTCGCGCCGCGTTCATTCATCACGAGCAACACAAAATCGGTGGCTTCTCCACCGATCTGAAAGCCGAAGCTGCCACCCTCGAGGGCCATCATCGTGGGAGCACCCCAAGGCCCCCCTGAAGTCTTCGCCCTTTCGGCACGACATAGTGCCCCGCCCGTAGCTTCCGCCAACGACGAATGCGGCCTTTAGCACGGAGGGAAAGACAACGACGCAATCTGCCTTGTCCAGCAGATCCTGGGGAATGTTGTCAGGAACATCGAGAATTTCTTTCAAGACCGTGCCACAATTTCTCAATCGGTCGTCATCTTTGGTTTGGTCCGATGCGCTCGCGGCCTCAGCGAGCACTGGTAGAACAGCCAATAGTATGCTGCTTAGAGAGGGCCACAACTTTCGCATGTAATTTCCCTCCAGTAGTTTTTCTTGCCTCAGACCCTAGAAGATGCAGTCCGGATGCCACAGTGGAGGGTTGATGAAAGTTTCAGAAAGTGCTGAAAACAGGGATGTTTATGCTAGGAGGAAGGAAGCTAAGTCGGGGGCTGACCTCTGAACAGTCCGACGAATGGAACCGCTGTCAGCACGTTGACAGGTTGTTTTTTTTCAGGATGGAATCGGTTTCCCGAAAGAGGGAGAACGAATCTGGAAGACTTCCCTGCGCTATTCTTCTTACGCTTTCCAAAACAGACGAAACAGTGCCCACGCAAGTCCAAATTCCGTGGCAATGGCAATTGCCATTACGAAGTACAGCTTTGCGTCGAGCCCGGATTTCAAATGCATTTGGCATTCCTCCAGTTCTGTCGCATTGGGCCCCGGCAGTGAACGAGCCGGAGATCTGGTCCTCAACGCTTGCCGAAGCGGAAAACGATTCCGCCGGTAACTTGAAAATCGTGGAGTGTCTTGCTGTCGGTCGCGATGCCTCCCGGGACACCCGCAACATTGCTAAAGGTCGCTTTGTAATGGCCGATCTGGTCGCGCACGTCGAACCGGAGAGCGAACCTCTCAGTGAAGAAGTACTTTAGGCCGCCACCAAAGTTGCCGGTGAAGACGGTTTGGCGGCGGTCGGGACCTGTCTCCATCAAATTAGCGTTCAACTGAGCGGGTTGATTGTTCTCGTCTAGCGCTACTTTGTGCCGGGTTCCACCGACACCGGCCGTCACATACGGGACCCATTTGCTCCAAATGGCGGAAAAGTTATAGACATAATTCCCGGAGAGTGAAAATGGATTGGCGAGGGTGAACTCGACTGCGTTATGGCGGTTGAAGTTGTAGCTCACACGGCCGCCGATCGGCGTACCGGTCTTTACGTCCAATCCGAATCCCTTGCTTTCATGGTTGACGGGAGCCGAAATCCCGGCGAAAAAAGTAATTTCGGTGCTGCCGGACCGTGTGCCGTCGGTCGCCGGAGTTTGCGCCAGCAGCACGCTTCCCGTGCTTCCCAGCAAAGGGCTAAGCGCAAGTAGCAGAACAATTCGAGAGTTGCGTCTCATGGTTCGTCTTGTCCCTTACCATGCCGTCCAAATTCGTTTTTCTCATCTGCTTTGTCTATCGGCGTGATGACGGCCATTCATGACGGCGGTCTTCGCCAGAGGAACTCAAGGCGCCTCGCGTGAAGAAGTGCAATAGATGGGCCACCCGCGGTGACCGGGTAAGTCTTTTGCTTGCATAGGAATGGACTGGGGTGCCGGTGAAGAAGACACCCCGAAAGCGGCAGGGTGCCGCCGCCATCGCCTCACGTCGCGACAATCTGCCCCTCCGTCAAAGCCTCGAAAGTGCAACCGAGGCCTGGAGGGTTTTCCAAGGTAGCCGGAAGGAAATAGGCGGGTGAACTACCTTTGACAACCTAACTCCACGCGTGGAGAAGAGATAAAATCAGCCCGGACTCAAAAGGAGAATAGTGCCTGGAAATCGAAGGAACGGTTGTTTCCAGCCTGTCGGTCGGGACCGGAACTGTAGGCAATGGAATTTGACAACCCGAACAATGGGGAGGCGAGATTTCCAATCGGGAGGCCAGGGTTGACCGTGTTCAGCAGGTTACGGACTGACACAGACAGCCTTAGTTTGTATTGGCGCTCCGTCTGAAGTGGCATGGTGAGTCGGCCAAAGCTGAAATCTCGGCTTACTCGCAGGCTCAGTGTGGAGTAGGCCGGCCCGCTACCAAAATTTCGAGGAATAATAGGCGTGCCAGCAGATGGATTGGGATCGAATGCTCCGGATCGCGTGACCACCACTCCGTGTTTGGAGAGATCCGTCGCCAGAGCAGGCCGGTCCGTAAATAGCGAATCCCCATTGGCGTCCCTTCCGGTGGTGATATTGAACGGGAGGCCGGATCGCACAATGACGAACGGGCTGATTTGCAGTCCAAACGGCCCTTTCGCCGTTCCACTCAGAAAAAAGCGATGCCGCACGTCCGTCCCCGATCGACCGTATTCGGTGCTCAGGTCAAACTGGTTAGCGGGAAACGAACCCGGTCCATCGGTGTTGCTGAAGGCTTGGCCATAGGCGTACTGCGCGAACACAGAGAATTGTTGGCTGACCCGGCTTTCTATTTTGGCGAGAATTTGATTCTGATTCGAGATTCCGGTGGATTCGTAGGCGTAGATGTTTCCCAAGCCCAGAGGTCGAACAGTTCCGAATTCGGACCCCGACAATCGAATTGCGGGTGTCGGCGCGTTAATGTTTCTGGACCGCAGCAAACGCATTCCGTGCGTATTGAGGTATGTGACGGACAGAATGCTCTTGCCCGGCAGTTGGAAATCAACGCCCGCGGCACTCTGGATAATCGCTGGCGCGCGGAGGTCTGAATCCGTTTGGCGGATCGTCTGGATGGGGTGGAAAGGTCCGAGATCGGCAAGCGCCGGAACCTGAGGGAAAAAGCTCGGATCTTTGACGATAACTTGCTGCTGGGTGCTTCCGTTGAAACGAAGGGTCTGCAGCGTCAGGTGGTCACTGAATCGGTCGTAAAACAGGCCCGCACCTAAACGTATCACCATCCCCGGTTTTTGCCGCTGGCGCGCACCGGGAGCCCATGCGAGGCTCAACCGTGGAGCAAGATCCATCCGGTCCGCAAGGTGATTCTGCACCTGATAGCGCAGCCCAATCCCAAGATTCAGGTTCGAGCGTATCCGCCAGGTGTCTTCCACAAAGAGTCCGGCGTCTGTCTGATTCAGGCTGGTGGCAGGGTTTCCCGCCGCTAGCAAGAGTTGAGAAGCACCTCCTCCGAGAGCGCGAATTGCGGAGTCTGGAAGCCCTCGTTGGGAAAAGACCAGTGTCCTACGATATCGTTCGAGAGAGGTGATTGGGACGGACGATGGGTTGCCCGAGGAATCTAGAATTAATTGGTCGCTCGCATCCAAGCGAGGACCCGATCCTCCGGCAAAAACAAAGTCTCCGTTGAAGGTCTGGGCCGAAGCGTCCTTGAGGAAAACCGTGCGAACTCTAGCACCGAATCTCAAGGTATGCGCACGAAGAGAGATGGATGCATAGTCCTGTACCTCGAAGTGATGCCGATGACTGGAGGATGGTCCTACGGTAACTCCCCCTCCGGTAAATGAATCGAGCACCGAGATGGCGGGTGACTCATTGTCTCCGGCAAAATTCGTTCGATCAGCGTGGTATTGAAATCGTAGTTCATTGATGATTCTCGGACTCAGAACCGATGTCGCGGATAGTTGCAGGGTTCGGTCGGAGACTCGGGATCGATAGGCACCGGAAAGAAGAGCGGTTTTGCCCACACCGGCATTTTCTTCGAACGAATCGAACCAGGAATACCGGCCTGTCAGCGTATTATTTGCATTCCACTGGTAATCAAGCCGGAAACTTGCAGAAGTTCGGCTCCGCGGATTGAAAACCGCTTTCCTGAGGGCCAGTGGATGAAATGTGGAATCCAAAACCGTGGCATTGATCACCGCGCTATCGCCAATAGCACGACGCTCGAAATCGAGGAAGTACGAGAGATGGGGTGTCAGCGGACCGGTCAGGTTTCCCCCATACCGGCGAGCTTGGACTTCGGGCTTGTTTGAGGCATAAGGGTTTCGCGTGTCCAGCGTGGAGTCGTCAATATTGAAAAACGTCTGACCATGCAGTTTGGCCGAGCCCGGGTTGGTAAAGATCTCGATTCGCCCATAGCCAAGCTGATCGCGCTCGGCCGAGAAGGGGTCTCGGTTGATGCGCACCTCTCGAATGGACTCTTTCGGAGCCAAGCGCGCTCCCGTGAAGCCGTCCACGATGATCTGCGGGCCGTCCGGTCCGATACCAGGACCCGCGAGAGCGCTGAGATCCGCCTGCAAGTCCTCAGGATCATCCGGCAACGCGTCTAGTTGTTTGCCCGTAACAATAGTCCCGTCGGCATTGGCATCCCTTTCCGTGTTCACCTCCCCGAGTGATTCCGAGCTTACGTCGATCTGTTCCTTCAGCGATTCCACATCGAGCGTGAGATTCAGCACTTTCGATCGCGTTGGACTGAGGTCGAAGACAGAACTCTCTTTTGATGCGAAGCCCTTGGCAGTGACCCGGATTCGATAATGTCCAGGCGGAAGACCGGTTACTTGGTAGGTTCCATCCTCCCTGGTAGCGGTCTCCTTGACGGTGTGTTGCCCGTCCACGAGCATCACCGTCGCGAACGCGATGGATCCTCCCGACTGATCGGACACGCGCCCGCTGAGCGTCACCGAGATTTGGCTATTCGCGAAGGCCAAATGAGTGGAGAACAGCGCAATGAGGTACACCAATACAAATACCGAATTGGCAGATAGATGTTTCATAAATGATTTTTCTCGGGCTGGGGAAAGCAACCGACGGGAAGACACCCGAAAGAGTGTCCCGTAGTGCCCTCCCGGCGGTCACCGGTAACTACACTACGGAGATGCGATGGCTCTCTTTACGCCTGCACAGCTCCTGGTCCGCCTTCACCTGCGCCGTCCGGTCCGCCGTCCGGTCCATTCGGACCATCCGGATCACCTGCGGGGTCTGGTGAAGATGTTTCGTCATCAGCGGCCTGCATCACAGACGCGGCGTGGCTGCCGGACGAAACGCTGTAGGCAGTCAAGCGGCCACCCGCTAGCATTAGTGCGGCAACCGCAAACAACATGTACATTGGCTTTTTCATGATTTGGCAGCTCCTCTGCTGCCTCAACGGCGATTTGCACTTCAAACTCCACACTGGGCCCTCATTCGGCGATTAACTCGCTGAAACTAAAGAAGAGAGATTTCCTTCAGATACCGCGCAGGGGATTCTCGCGACATTCTGCCGCAATGAAGGTTCGTATGCGGTGCCAATTGCCGCCGGGAAGGGTTTTCGCAGTTGGTGAAATTATGATCTTAGTTACTGCACCTATTGACACATCCAATTCTCGCGGGGAATGATCAACCGGCCCCTCGGTGAAATCTCCTCCTCGTATACCAGAGGCTAACAGCCTAGCCGGCGCAACTCTTGATCGCGCGGAAGTGCCTGCCTTTGAGTCTAGAGCGCGGATCCTGAGGGTGGCAATTTGCCGCCCGCTCCGGTGACCATTGCCCGAACTAAGTGGCCGTTCGGCGAATTAGCGGAAGACCGGGAGAGATCCTTTCTTGCAGTTTCATTCTTTGGCCGCGAGATCGGACACGCACCGCCAAGCGGGGAAGTCGCAGATTGTTTAGTGCTCGCGTGCTCGGAAGTTGTACCGGAGGAGGAATACATGGCTGGGCTGGGTTACGCCGTAATCGGTCGAAAAGACATACTCGGCCAAGAAACTATCCGAGAATCGCCAACCGGCTCCAAACTCGGAATAGTAGGTAGTCGTGGGGTCACGTGTGAGCCCACTGGGGGCAAAGGTGCCATCCGAGTTGAGCAATCGTCCGAAACGATCCGGATACAGAGCGAGGTTTGTGGAAAGCGTCTGGCGGACCGTCAACAAGGAAGCACTCACAAACAAATGCTTCCACACGTCGGCTTGAACTGCTTCGTGGGCAGAGAAGAAGGGGCTGCTCCTACGGTTGCGTTGCAAAAGGTTACCAGTGGCGTCTTCCGTGCGCGTCGTCGTGGTGTTGGAAAATCCGCCTGCGAGATCCAGGCTGAATACAATCCGCGGACGTACGGCATAGCCAAGGCCCACTGCAAAGGTAGATCCTTCGGTGTGGGCGTGTTCATGAGAATTGACGATTGCCGAAAGTTTCAACTGGTCATCCAGAGAAAGGAGGAACCAGGACGCTTGAGCCCCGTAGAAGAGCTTCTTGGTCAACACGCCGCGAAACCGGATGCCCGCTTCCGAGGAGTGGCCCGTACTGTGACTGGTATCGAGGCTCTGCGGATGGCCATTTAGGGTGTGAGAGACATCTCCGAAACCAGCCGACACGAATCCATAACTGTAATAAATGCCGAGTTTTCGCTCTCCCGAAAAATCCTGTGACACGCCCGCCTTAATTCGCGTCTGCGTGAGATTGGAATGTGAGTCGATTCTTTCGCTTGCGATGTTTCCTGCGGCATCCTGCTGCGTCACAAAATTGAGAAGAGATCCCCAGCCCTGCACATAATCCAAACCAAGACCCACGCTCGTCCTTTTCTCTTTACCAAACGCATGGGCCGCAGCGAACGCAGCAGAGAGAAAGGAGTTGTTCGTTGAATCCGAAGAGGCCCGCGTCCCGGTCGTTCCGGGAGGAAACAGAGAACCAGAAAGGCTTGCGGCATCGTCCAGTGTGAACGATTGGATACCACTCCGAAAGGCGGCTACGCCACCTCCGATAGCGGTACGGTGGTCCGGCAATGGTGTGAAGAAAGATGCCTGAGGGGAAAGGCTGTAATCGAGGGATTGTCCTTGGTTAGGACGAAAATCGGACAGCGCGGCCCCGACTCCCTGGCTGCCTCGAAACGACGGCAACAGGAAGACGCGACCCTCCGGTGCCGAAAACTCGGTCGCATAGGCAGGGTTTTCCAGGCCATCGAGAAAGGAATCCGGGTAGGCCGTGAAACGAAGGAACAGCGGACCTTGCCG
>Ga0209526_10000229_pt1 | contig 35247 bp, 30 predicted proteins | sample JacPinW_OM2H0_M1_FD_188566 | JGI IMG/M metagenome (GOLD analysis project Ga0209526, IMG submission 188566) | Forest soil microbial communities from Algoma, Ontario, Canada - Jack Pine, Ontario site 1_JW_OM2H0_M1 (SPAdes) (version 2) | ecosystem: Environmental > Terrestrial > Soil > Boreal... | reverse complement strand
CATTCCGGCAAGAACTCGACATCCGCCGCGCCGTAGATGCGTTGAGCCAGCGTCTGGATCTGTTCGCGGATGGGCGTCTCCGGCGGATACAGCGGAGCGAAGTTACTGCCATTCTGCGTAGCCGCAAGGACCGCCTCGGCCAGTTCGACCGCTCCCTCGCCACCGTGGCCGAAGCCATCATTGACGACCGCGGCATCGGCGCCGTACTGCTTGGCGAGCTGCGTCAGGAGCTCGAGTTCCCGGTCGGTGTCGGTTGGGAATCGGTTGACGCCGACCACCGAGCGCATGCCGAAGGCGCGCACGATGTCGATGTGCGCGGCCAGGTTCTCCGCCCCGCGCTTCAACGCGTCGAGGTCCTCATTGCCCAGTTTCGCCAGCGGCACACCGCCATGCGACTTCAGCGCCCGCACGGTCGCAACCACCAGCGCCGCCGCGGGGCGGAGGTGGCCGTACCGGGCGACGATATGCGCGAACTTCTCGAGGCCGAGGTCGGCGCCGAAGCCCGCTTCGGTGACGACGACGTCCGCCAGCTTGAGGGCGATCTGGTCAGCAAGCAGCGAGTTGTTGCCGTGGGCGATGTTGCCGAAGGGGCCGGCGTGCACCAGCGCGGGCTGGCCTTCCATGGTCTGCACGATATTCGGCAGCAGGGCTTCCTTGAGCAACACCGTCATCGCGCCCGCAACGCGTAAGTCCTCGGCCGTGATGAAGCTACCGTCCTTGCGCTGCGCCACGATGATTCGTCCGATCCGTTGCCGGAGATCGCCCAGATCGCTGGCGAGCGCCAGGATCGCCATGATCTCTGAGGCCGCGGCGATGATAAAGCTCGATTCGCGCGGCACGCCATGTTCGTCGCCACCAAGGCCCGTGACGATGTGGCGGAGCGCGCGGTCATTGACATCGAGCGTCCTGGGCCAGGTAATGAAGCTGGGACCGATCTCGAGCTGCCCGTGGAAGATCGCGGCATCGATCACAGCCGCCAGCAGGTTGTGCGCTGCCTCGACGGCGTGAATGTCGCCGGTGAAATGCAGGTTGATCTCCTCCATCGGGACGATCTGGGCCATGCCGCCCCCGGTGCCGCCACCCTTGATGCCGAAGAGCGGCCCCGTCGACGGCTGCCGCAGGCAGAGGGCGACGTTGGTTCCAATTCGTCCGAGCCCCTGCGTCAGGCTGATCGCGCTCGTCGTCTTTCCCTCCCCCGCCCGGGTCGGGGTGATCGCGGTGACGACGACCAGACGACCGTCCGGCCGGCTCTCGAGGCGTTTCAAGGCATCGAGGCTGATCTTCGCCTTGTACGGTCCGTAGGAGATCAGCTCAGACTCCCGCAGCCCGAATTGCTTGCCGACCTCCATGACCGGGCGGAGGCGGCGTTGTTGGGGGACGTCGAGCGCCCTGGTGGCCTGGCTCATGGTTGCTCCGGATTCATCAGCTTCGTGCGCGGATTGGCCGCGTCAAGCTCTTTGACGACCGCGGTCGCCACCTCTTCCGCCCCGCCGGGCCGTTCCTGCGGGTCGCCCCAACGCCAGCCCTCGAGATAGGTATCCATCTCGGTCGAGCCGTCTTTCATCGCGTAGGCGTCGATCGCCGCCTGGAAGCGGTCGGGCAGTAACCGCTTGATCTCACCATTACCGTCCCAGGCCTTGACCTGCGCCGGGATATGTTTCCAGAACATCACCTGGTACTTCGCCATCAGGCTGCCGCGGCCTCGACCAGTTCAGCGAGACGGGTCTCGAGCGCGCCGAACCCAGTCTGCCGGACTTCTAATGGCAGCCCCAGGTAGGTTGCGATCTCTCGCGCCTTGTCGTGAAGGCGCTCGTCGGGGAACTGTGCCAGGTAGAGGAGGTCGGTGTAGTTCTGGAAGTACACCGCCTTCAGCTCCGGGTAGCGGTCGATGCCGAGGCCACGTACGACCGCCCGCTCAAAGTTGCGAACCAACCAGTCTGTGAGGAAGAAGGTCGCGGGCCGCTCGTCGGCGATCCGGGCGAACTCCGCGCCGGCGAACATCTCGTAACAGTGCGGCCCCTGCAGCTGCACCGCGCCGTGTCGCGCCAGGACCGGGTCCAGCGCGCCGGCGGTGCCGCAATCGCCGTACACGACGACGACCTGCCAATATCGCGGCGCGAGCTCCGCCAGGCGGCGGTCGACGGCCTGGACGATCTTCTTCGGGTAGAAGTGATGCATCGCCGGGACACCATACACATCGACGTCCCAACCGTGCGCGTCGACAATGGCCTTGACCTCTTTCCCTAACGCACCGCAAATCAGAAGCGCCACGCGTTTCATCGGAGTGTGTCGAGCTCCGCGAATTGCAGCACCGAGACGAAAGAATCGTTGAAGTCCGACCGCCCTGAGAGTTCGACGTACTCCATCTTGTCGGGTAGCTCGAAGGCCACCTGCCGCTCCCGGAACGACAGGAGCGACATCTTGGCGCCCTCGCCGGCGGTGTTGCCGACCGACAGAATGCGGTCGACATCGACCGGAGGCACCAGCCCGATGATCTTGGCACTCTCCGGATTGAGGTACGAACCGAACGATCCACCAAGCAAGACCTCGTCGAGGTCTTTCGCCTTCACGCCCATCACGTCCATCAGCACTTTGATGCCGGTTGCGATCGAGCCCTTCCCGAACTGCAACTCGCGGACATCCTTTTGACTCAGGTACACACCATCGGCCAGGAGGAAGGCGCGCACGCCGTCGACATTGATGAGCCGGTCGGACAGCGGATGTTCGGGGACCTCCTCGCGGCTGCGCATCCGACCTGACGGATCGAGCAGCCCGGCGACCCGCAGCTGGGCGACGGTATCGACGAGCCCCGACCCGCAGATCCCCTTTGGCGGGATGTCGCCGCCGATAACCTGCAGCTCGACGCGGTCCGTCAAGGTCACGCCCTCGATGGCGCCCTCGGTTGCCCGCATGCCGCAACGGATCTGGCTGCCTTCGAACGCCGGTCCGGCGGGGGCTGCCGTGCAGAGCACCCGCTTGGCCGAGCCGAGCACGATCTCACCGTTGGTGCCGACGTCGACGAAGACCCGCAGCTTGTCCTCACGGGCGAGGCCGGTGGCAATCACACCCGCGATGATGTCGGCGCCCACGTACGCGCCGATGACCGGGAGCGTCTGAACGTAGCCACCAGGATGGATGTCGAGACCGGCGTCACGAGCCGGGAGGTAGAGCGGCTCGCGGAACGCGGGCGTAAACGGCATCATCGAGATGGGGGTGGCATCGATGCCGAACAGAAGATGCAGCATCGTCGCATTCCCGACGATCACCATCTCGTAAACCCGGTCGCGGGCGACGCCGGCGGCCTCGTACAGCTCGGCGAGGAGCGTGTTCATAGTGCGCTGGATCGCGTCGCGCAACTCGGCTTTCGCCTCGTCACCTTGCATCCCGTGGCTGATCCGAGAAATGACGTCGGCGCCGAATGGCGCCTGGCCGTTCAGCGTCGAGCGCACCGCCTCCGCCATGCCCGTGCGCAGGTTCATCAGGGTGCCGACCACCGTGGTCGTGCCGAGATCGAAGGCGACCCCGTAACTCTCGTCGCGCGTGTCTCCTGGCTCGACGGCAATCAGGTGATCGCCGCCGAGCACCGCGGTCACCTTGAACTCGGCGTTTCGGAGGAGGGCCGGCAGCGTCCGCAGCGCCTGGAGATCGACCTTCATGTCGAAGCCCTCCGCGGTCAGCGCGTCCCGGAGGCGCTCCACATCGCTGCGCTGGTCTTCCAGGGATGGTTCGCTGAGTTCGACGAAGACCTTGCGGACGTTCGGGTCGAGCAAAACCAGCCGGTTCACCCCCATGGTGGCGGCTTTCGGCACGCGCATCAACTCCGGCACGGCCACCGTCGTGTCGTCGTAGACCTTCGCCTGGCAAGAAAGGCGCCAGCCTTCTTCGAGCTCGGCGGCGCGCAGTTGCTTGCGGTCGGCAGTCGTGATTTCTGCGCCGCCCTGCAGGACCTGCACCTTGCACTTGCCACAGGTCCCGCGGCCGCCGCAGGTCGAGTCGATCGGCAGGCCGATCCAGTGCGCCGCACTGAACAGGGTCGTCCCCGGGGGGACCCGGGTCGATTTGTCAAACGGCTTGTAGACGACCTCGAGCTTCTTCTGGATCATGAGGCCGCTACCGCCTTCTTCTGCTCGGCACGGAACGCCGAGATCCAGTGCATGGCGTACTCGTCGTGACCGAGCAAGAGGTCGGAGGCCTGTACCGCCTTGCGGACCTCGGGCACCAACGGGTTGGTGATCGCGCAGGTCAACCCAGCATGCATCGCGACCGGGAAGAAGGCCGCGTTCAGGATGTGCCGGTCGGGTAGGCCGAAGGAGACGTTGGAGGCGCCGCAGGTCATGTTGTTGCCCAGCTGCTCCTTGATCAGTCGCATCGTTTGGAGCGTGATCAGACCCGCCTGAGGGTCGGCGGCCACGGTCATCGCGATCGGGTCGATGATCACGTCCTCCGCCGGGATGCCGTAGTAAGTTGCGCGCTCGATGATCAGGCGGGCAATCTCCACCCGCTCCTGCGGGACCATCGTGATACCGGTCTCGTTGTTGCTCATGCCGATCACGGCCGCCCCGTACTTCTTGACGACCGGGAGGATACGGTCCATACGCTCGTCCTCGGCGGTTACCGAGTTGACCAGCGCCTTGCCTTCATACGCGGCCAGCGCCGCTTCCAGTGCCTCGATCACGGAGGAGTCGATGCAGATCGGGACATCGGTGACCTCGCTCACGGCCTTGATCGCCGCCACCAGCAGCGCCGGCTCGTCGAGTCCCGGAACGCCGGCGTTGACGTCGAGCATCTGGGCGCCGGCCTCGACCTGCGCGATCGCGTCCGCCTTCACCCGATCCATGACGCCGGCCTTCATCTCGGCGGCCAGCACCTTGCGGCCGGTGGGGTTGATCCGCTCGCCGATCATGACGAACGGCCGGTCACCGGAAATGACCACCTCGCGCGAGCGAGACCGGACCCTGGTTTCCATCAGCGGCTCCCGCCGACGGTGGCGAGCGGGCTCAGCGTCGGCCGCGGCAGCAGCCCGGCTGCGTCCGCCACCTGAACCACGCCCTCCTCCCACTTGATCCCGATCAGGTGAACACCGGCAACCCCGGGGATCTCCCGCACCGCTTTGACGAGCTCGACCGCGATCTGGATGCCTTCCTCAGCCTGTCGAGCCGGCGGAGTCTTTTCGAGCCGAGCCACAAGCTCTGCCGGTACGTGCAGGCCGGGGACTTTCTCCCGCATGAAGTGGGCGCCGCGCGCCGAGCGGGGGATGCCAATCGACGGAATGATGAAGACCTTGTCGAGTAGCCCAAGATCCCGGGCCATCGCCATGAACCGGGCAAACAGTCGAAGGTCGAAGACCAGCTGGGTCTGAATGAAGTCGGCGCCCGCCCGCACTTTCTTCTGCAGCCGCAGGGGACGGAATTCCAACGGGGGCGCGAACGGGTTTTCGACGGCACCGATGAAGAAGGATGGTGCCTGCTCAAGCTTTCGGCCGCTGAGGTAGGTGCCGCGATCACGCATGGCAGCCGCGATCTCGATAAGTTGCATCGAGTCGATGTCATAGATTCGGCGGGCTTCCGGATGATCGCCGGCGGTCACGTCGTCCCCGCTCATCAGCACGATGTTGCGGATGCCGAGCGCCGCGGCGCCCAGCAGGTCGGCCTGCAGGGCCAGCCGATTCCGGTCGCGGACCGTCAGCTGCATGATGGGCTCGAGCCCTTTCTCCACCAGCAGGTGGGCCGCAGCCAGCGAGGACATGTGCACGTGGGCGCCGGTGTTATCGGTGCAGTTGATGGCATCGACCGATCCGCGGAGCACCTCAGCGCGGCGCCAGGTGGCTTCGGGGTCCGCGCTGTTGCTCGAAGACAGCTCGGCCGTGACCACGAAGCGGCCCTCGCGCAGCAAGCCGGCAAGCCGGCTAGGGCTGGGCATTGCCCTTCCAACCCCTTGGCGCAGCCTCGTCGCGACCAGTGACGAGGTTGATCCATGACGACGTGCCTTGCAGCTGCCAATCGACCGGCTTTTGCAGATGCTCGATGTGATCCTTGAAGACGGGCAGTCGACGCGAGCCCTCCCAGGCTTCGACCCAGACGCACCGCTTGTCCGCGTACACCTCGCAGTTGCCGTCTGCGCGGACGCCGCCGCACGGCCCGTTGCGCAGATTCTTCGGGCAGCGCATCGGACAGCTCAGGCCAGTCGAATGCAGGATGCACTGGCCGCACATCCGGCAGTCCCAGATGGCCTCCTTGAGAGGCTTCTCGACGGCCACGACGAGGCGCTCGAGAACGCGCACCTGATTACCCCTTTTTCAGCGTCTTGTCGATGAGCTCGACGGCCTGGGTAAGCGCCGCATTTTCGGCCGCCTGCGCGGCGCCGACGATCTGCTTGGCCATCCTGGTGGCGATCGAGGCGTCCGGGGAGTAGTGGTCGGCGCCGGCGAGCTTCGCGTATTCCTCGGTCACCGGGGCGCCGCCAACCATGACCGCGACTTTGTCGCGCAAGCCCGCCTTCTCCAGGGCCTGGATGTTGACCTTGAACATCGGCATCGTCGTCGTGAGGAAAGCGGAGAAGCCGACGATGTGGGGCTCGTTGGTCCGCACCGCTTCGACGAACTTTTCCGGTGGACAGTTGACCCCCAGGTCCACCACGTCGAAGCCGGCGCCCTCGAGCATGATGATGACGAGGTTCTTGCCGATGTCGTGGATGTCGCCCTTGACCGTGCCGATCACCACCTTCCCAATCGGCTTGGCGCCGGTCTCGGCGATCAGCGGCCGCAGGATGACCAGCGCGCCCTGCATCGCCCGGGCGGCGATCAGCATTTCGGGGACGAAGAAGTCACCTTTTTCGAACCGGCGACCGACCTCTTCCAGCGAGGGAATCAGAGCCTTGAACAGGATGTCCATCGGATCCATCCCGAGCTTGAGCCCTTCCTCGGTCAGCGCCTTCACCTCGGGCGCATGTCCGTTGAGCGTGTGATCGAACAATTCCTGCCGGATCTCCTCTTCCCGACTCATGCCTCGCCTCCTCCTGGGATGTAGCCCATCCGCCGTGAGATCGCCTCGCCCGCCGCGCGGGTCATCTCGCCCAGTTCGTTCAGCCGCTGCGGGGTGACCCGATAGGCGGGTCCCGCGACACTGACCGCTGCCTGCACCCGGCCGTCCGCGCCACGCACCGGCGCGGCGACGGCATTCAGGCCAAGCTCGAGCTCCTCGAGGGTGAAGGCGTAGCCGTCCTCCACCACCCGGCGGAGCTGTTTCTCCAGGATTCGCGGTTCCGTGATCGTGCGCGGCGTGAGCCTCGGCAGGGACCCGCCGAGCAGCTGGCGACGCGCCTCCTCGGGGAGGTAAGCCAGCAAGACTTTGCCGTTCGAGGTAGCGTGAAGCGGAGTCTGCTTGCCGACCCAGTTGACGTTGACCACGAGGTTCGGGGCGGCGATCTGGTCGATGTTCACCACCTGGTTCCCCTGCAGGATCGCGAGGTTGACGGTCTCGCCACTTCGGATGGCGAGTTCCTCGAGGATCGGACGGGCTGCACGGGCCAGATCCAGCTCGGCGACAACGGATCCGGCGAGTCGCACCAGCCCATAGCCGAGCCGGTACTTCTCCGTCGTCGGGTTCTGCTCGACGAGACCGTGCTCTTGCAGCGTCGACAACAGCCGGAACACCGTCGATTTGTGGACCTCGAGCCGCCGCGCCAGGTCGGTAACCCGCATCTCCGGCTCGCTGCCGAGGAGCCTGAGGATCTCGAGGGCCCTGTCCAGGGACTGCACCTTGTTGCGCGTTGCAAAACTGGTGCTCATCGCACAACAACTATAGTGGCAGAAAGCCCCTATCGCAAGGGGTCAGCGGGTCGGCTGAATCCGGGCGAGCACACGCTCGGTCTGCGACCGGAGGACCCCGGCGCCGAACGAGGCCAGGCCCAACGCGATCAGCCGCCCGCGGATCCCGCGGCCAGTGCGGGAAACCGTCACGCTGACCAGGGTGCCGCCCGACGGGGTCGGCCGAAGCTGATAATCCCAACCGCTCCCAGGGGCCCAGCTGTCTGACTCGATCGTCTTGACGACGACCCGCCGAGCGCTGGCGTCCCAGTCGTAACGGTTGCGCTCCCAGGCCAGGACGTTGCCTTCGGTGACATCGGCCCACGCCGGTCCGAGGTCATGGACTCGGAAATGCGAGTGGTCGATGTTCGGCCAAATATCAGGACGGTGCTCACCGAAGTCCGTCAGCGCCTGCAGCACGGCGTCCGGCGGAGCCTCCACCGCAACCTCAAAGTGAATAGTTGGCACGATTTAGCCTACCCGAGCCGACGCTACCACCTAGATCGGCCGGTCGCGAGGTGGCTATGGCGAGATCAGTACAGTTGCAAGCCCAAGGTCTGAGCCGTGAGGTAGAACGTGCCGGTGCCGCCAGCGAAGTTGGCGATCAGCGGAGTGGCGGGCAGGAAGCGATAGACGACAAACACCTCGACCGCCTGATCGGCGCCGGCGTTGGGCCGCACCCCCCAGGCGCTATAGCCGGCGCAGCCGCCGTTCGCCCAGGTAAGGCAGGTGCGCACCGCGAAGCAGGCCTGCTGGTCAACCCCGCCCCAGGCCGAAGCTGAGCCGGGGCGGCACCCCGTCGGGTCGCCGCAATGCTGGGTATTGGAGGTGCAATCGGCATTGGTGCCGCCCGGGGCCATCGAGCCCCACGCCGACGCCGTGTTCGGGATCGCCGAGTTCGGTTCGGATCGCACCGCGTTCCCGATATCGACCACTCCCCCGAGGACCGCCATCCGCATGCCCGCACGGCTGGCCCCCGACATCTCGAGCTTGAGATAGAAGGCACGACCCAGGTCGGCCGATCCCAGCATCAGGAGCACGAGGACGGGCAGGATGAGCGCCGTCTCGACCAGTGCCTGGGCTCGCCGCCGCCGCTGCTTCGGGCTCATGCCTCGAGCCTCACCGACCCGACGACTTGCACGCCGGGGGCCGGAGTCCCAATGTTGTTGAAGGTCCAGGTGCTGGTGACGTAGTCACCGCAGCGGTCACCGTCGGTCATGAACATGCTGATCGTGACGGTCTGGCCCGCCGGTACCGGGAAGGTATAGGTCAGCGTGGCGACGTCGTTACCACGCACGGCCGTCGTGAGGTCGCGTTCGTGCCCCCATATCCAGTCGCCCTCGATTTGGAAGGTACTGCCGTCAGCGGGTCCGTAGATCCCGGCGACCGGATAGTGCATCGTCCAGTTGGGGTCGCCCACCGAGTCGATGCCGCCGGTGTAGGGCGATGGCGGGCTGGCCGCGGGAATTCTGGGGTTTGTGTCGCTGGGGATGTTTCCGGCATTGTTCGGAGGCAGGGTGGCACCCGACCCCGGCCGCGGGCTCCAGATGCCGTCAGAGAAGTACACCGGGCTGTTCGCGTTGATCTTGACGTACACGTCGTACGCGTCGAGCGCCCACTCGTCCGAGTACTTCACCACCAGCGATTCGGTGGTTCCAGTTGGTCCGGCCTGCAGGACCGAGCTGACCAGAATCGAGTTTTCCTGGTTGCCGCTGGTGGTCACAGTCGGGGTGGCGGCGCCACCGGCGCCGCTGCTGTAGTCGAATGCGCCCATGCTGCCGAAGTTCGTGAAGCTGTAGGCGTAGACCTGCCCGACGACGGCATTGTTGTAGGTGCCGCCGCCCTCGCCATCCTCACGTGTTGGCACGCCTGGGTTGACCTCAACGCCGCCTGCGGTCGCGGTCGAGGTCTGGTAGATGATGCCCGAGAATGTGTTGAGCCCGCGCGAATCGCTCGACCGGGCGGTGCTCCCGTCGAGGTGGATGAAGCCGTTGTTCTCCATGTCGAACAGCAGCGGCGCACCACCCACCTGGCGCATTTGCCCCAGGCCCGGCGAGGACATACCGACGGACTGGACCTCAGAAGTCGAGACGAAGCCCATCGAGCTGCTCTCGAAGCGGAAGACGACACCGGGGGCGTTGATGATCGTCGGGTCGCCGCCACCGCCGGCCATGGTCGAAGGGCCACCGCACGCGCCATAGGTGGTGGCGACATAGGCGCCGTAGTTGAGGCTGCCACGCCCGATCCATACCCCCGCTCGTAGACCAGTGGGCCCGCCGCACGAGGTGGGTCCAGTCGCCGTGGTGCAGAGGTCCCAGTCGGCGGACGTCTCGCGACTGTGGTCGATCCCGTTGGCGGTGCCGCTGGAGTTGCTGTTCACGGGGGCGATGCCGGTGATGTCGTAGATGCCAGGCTCGAAGCTATACGACCCGTGGTTGACGACGATCCAGTCGTACTTGCCGGGCATCACCGTGTAGGGTTCAGCGGCCGGCGGCGCGCAGGTCGACGTGGACAGGCTGCTCGCCACCGTGCCGCCGTTCAGGAGCAGGGTGCCGCAGGTCAACAGCCCCGACGTATCGACCCGGGGCGTCCAGATGTGGCTTGCAAAGGTGGTCTCGTTGGCGTAGACGGGCGTGGTCGCGGTGCCGCCCGGGCTCGCTGGTGCCGCGCTGCAGGGTGTAGGCAGCCGCGTGCCGGCGCCACCGCTCGTCGCGCAATACGGGATGGCCCCCGGGGCAATCGCGTAGCCCTTGCCGATCGCGCGTCCCAGGGTGCAGCCGGTGACGCCAACGCCGTAGGGGTCACAGTACTCATCGCCGATCGAGCCCTGCATCACCATGTCTCCGTTTGACTCCAGGGCCACCACGTCCTGGGGCGGGTTGAGGGTGGTCCCGTCGACGCCGACGATCAGGCTCGATGCCTCGGGTCGTGCCCAGTACGTCGGGCAGTTGCTCCCGGCGGTGCTGCAGCTGAGCAGGGAGCGAGCCGGCACCTTCGTCCGGTCGAAGCACTGCTGGCCTGGGGGGCATAGGGCGATGGTGGCCACGGCCGGCTCATACAGATAGATCGCGACCGGGAACGGGTAGTCATAGGTGGTGCCGGTTGGCTGCGCGTAGACCGTGGCGGAGGCCGCGACATTCGTGGTCGGAATCCCCAGGGTGCCGATCAGGAAGTTCTGGACCTTGGACTGGATCATGACCTGCATGCAGTTGTAGGGCGAGGTCTGGCAATGCGGCGTCAGGGGGGCGAAGGGCGGCACCGCGATGCCCACCGCCGTGTTGAACCCGGAGCTCGAGCCGCAGGCAACGCCCGCGGTGTCGTACCACCAGGTCGTAAAGCGGGTGACGCTCCCACTCGTGACGGTGGTGTCACAGGCAACGTTTCGGGTGGTGATGAACCCGTCTGCCCCGGCAAAGTCATGAGCCGCGACCGCGGCGAGGTCGTTCGAGTTGGGTACGGGCGATTGCTGGGTTGCGCCCGCCAGCCGCTTGCCGGCGGCCAGCGCGGCCGCGTCGGCCGCCTTCTGGGCGGTGTGCTGCACCAGGTAGAGGTGGGTGGCGTCGAGCGAGAGGCCGGCGAAGCCCACCAGCACGACGAAGATCAGCGCGAAGATCACCATCGCCTGACCGCGCCGGCGCTCAGGATGATCCATCAGGTTGCGGTGTGTCCAACTCATGTCAGTACTCCGTGTGCACGACACTGATCGATGTGATCGTGATCGGCGGGATGATGTTGCTGATCAGCGGCATTAGGGGCAGAAACGTGTACTTGATTTGCACGGCGACGTCCTGGACCGTCGGCGAGATCGACCGGGGCGATCCGGCGCAATTGGCGGGCGCATCAGCGGGAGCGGCCGTGGCCACCGCCGGCCAGATGTAGATCTTCCCCATGCCCGCCGGCGGCCGAGGATCCGCATTCGGGGTTCCGGTGCCGTTGGGATCCGAGTTGTTGACGAGAGAGTTCTCGTCCGGCCGGAGGATGAAGCCCTGGGCCGTCTGCTCCGCGATTTGCAGGGCCAGGCAATCGCTGGCAGCCTGGGGCTGCATGGACACCACTCTGGCCGCCTCCCGAGCGGACCAGGAAACGGCCGCATACGTATAGACCAGGCGGCCGAAGTCGATTAGCAGGAAGAGCAGGAAGAAGAGAAACGGCGCGATCAGCGCGAACTCGACCATCGATTGGGCACGCTGCCGCCGAGATCGACGGCCGGACATCACGACCTGGCGTGCCATCTACCAGATTGAATAGCGAGCGACTTTCGCCCAATCTTGCGGCCGTCTGGGGCCCGTGACGCGAGGGCTACGAAGATGAAACGAAACGTTTGGCGGCGGCCGGCTAGCCCTGGATCAGGTGGGCGGGGTTCCCTTTGAGCCCGACGGCAACCGTCAACGTGTCAGTCGCCGGGCCGGCCGTAGCGCGATACTGCATCGACCACCACCAGTTGGCGGGGTTGGGCCCCGGGTTCCAGGTCGACGGGATAGGCAGCTCGATGCGGACCCAGTGACCGTTGTAGAGGATCGTGCCGCCGGACGTCGCCTGGAAGGTGGCCTGCGTATTACCCGATGCGCTGATCAGCGTGCCGGCATTGGTCCGCTGGACGCCCAGGTCGTAGATCGTCACTCCTGTCGGCGATGTGGCGACCAGGCCAGTCGAGGGATCGATAATGTCGAGCCAGACGTTCCCAGCGATCGAGAGGTCGCCGATGTCGTAGATGTCGATGGTCACCGTCTTGCCCGCGTACGTGGGTGGAAGCTGAAAGACGGGCATCTTGAAGCTGCCGGCGGAGATCGGGGTGTACAGACACGCGTCGTTCCAGGCCGCCAGGGAGCAGGCGCTGGCGCAGAGGGCGTTGGTCGAATCGAGGACGCGGACATCGTAGGCCTTGTGCGCAACATTGGTGCTGCTGGCGCCGCTCAGACTCCCGTTGTAGTCGAGCGAGTCGATCCGCAGCCGATAGGTGCCGCCGGTCAGCGCACCGAGCAGGGGTCCATAGCCGAGGGAGTAGCTGACCACCCCCTGGTCCGTGGGGAGGATCGGATAGCTCGCGACATCGGTCCAGCTGTGATAGACGGACATGTTGGTTGGGTTACCGGCGAGATCGTACGTCTGGGTGATGGTAAGACCGTTGTTCATGTTCTTGTAGGTCGGCGGATTCGTGTTCCAGTTCGTGGCGTCGATCGGATAGACCGTCATCTGGCTGAGCTTCACATCGTCCGCGCGAATGAAGGTGTTGGTGACCTTGAAGAGCGTGTAGCGCATCGCCGAGAAGGTCGTCTTGTCGCTGAAGGTGATGCCATCCTCCTCGTGGAGGTAGAAGGCTCCACCGGACGAGCAAGTTGTCAAGGCCTTGGTGTTCTCACAGTTGTTGTGAGGCTTCCCACCATTGCCATCCGGAGCGAACGCCGCATTGTAGACCTGGATCCGACCGCCGGACGCCGGGATCGTGACCAGGTAGTTGTAGCCGCCCCGGCTCGGCAGGGTTGGATCCGCGGGCTCGGTGCCCCCCGCGGTGCTGGTCAGGTGCACATCCGTCGAGGCCGGGCTCAGCGCGGAGCCGTACTCCGAGGCCGGATTGGGGGTGAAGGGGTCACCTTGTGCGCGGTCGACGTTCCAACCCTCGGTGCGCATGAAAAAGTAGTTGCTCCCTCCAGTGCCAAGCTGGGAGGTGGTGGAGCCCATCTGGCCGCCGGGCTGACCCAGCGAGATGGGCGCCTGGTAGGTCGCGATGGCAGTCCGCGAGACCGTCAAGCTCCGGAAGCCGAACAGCTGCATGAAGGTGGTGGGAATGCTCCGGGAGACGGTCACCTGGAGCTCGTTGTCGTAGTAGGCGACCGGGCTGCTACCCGGAATCGGCACCCGTTCCGGGTCCACCACGACGGCGTTCCCGATGTCGGAGGTGTCGAACCCGTTCTTCTTCGCGACAGTCAGCGCGCGGGCGACAGCGTTGTTGGCGGGTGGTGAGTTGAACTCGCCCGGCATAAAGACGACGGCCGAGACCGCGCTCGCGGCCGCAGCCCGCTCGGCGGCGAGACCGTACAGGTAGGCGAGACCGGCATCCACAGCGATGCCGACGGCCCCGAAGAGGATGGTCACCATGACGGCCAGCAGGACGATCGCTTGCCCGGCTTTACTCTGCAGTGGCCCGCGATAGGTCGCCACCGACGGCTGACCACGTCCCTGGTGCGCCATCAGTTCAGCACCGGTGCCGCGGTCATCACCGCGTATTCCCAATAGGTCGACGTTCCAATTCGCGGGGCCGGATTCGTGAATTGCCACTGGATACGAATCCCGATCGGGGTCTCATTGGGCGGGGTTTGCACACGCTTGTCCAGCGTGAAGGTCTGAAACCCACCTGACAGCGGGTTGCCGGCGCCGTCGAATTGATCGATCAGGTTCCCGCTCACGTACCACCCGCCGATACTGCTGGCCTGATAGATGTCGATCTCCTGCACCGTCGCATAGCGCATACCGCTGGCTACCGCCATAACGTTACGCACGATCTTCTGGTCGATCTGAATTTGCGTCGCTGAGGGGTTCGTCTGCTTTCCTCCCAGCTCGGCCGCCAGACGAGCCCCCTGGCGAACCGCATAGTTCGCGATCAACTTGTCCGAGATCAACATCGTCGTATTGAATCCACCCAGGAGCATGGCCATAAGGAGCGGAATGATGAGGGCCAGCTCGATGGTCGACTGTCCGGCCTGGCCAGCCCCGATTCCTCCGTTTGACCGCTTGCTGAAATCTCGCATTGCCATCCCTCAGTAGGCCTGCGGCTCGAGCCGCACGGAGTAGGTCGAAGAGAGTTGCAGGGGGGCCGCCGAGAGCAGCGTGCCAGACTTCCAGTTGTACTGATACTTGATCGTGACCCCGAGGAAATCGCTGGAACCGTTGGTCACGTCGCGGAGGCTCGCAACCCAGGGCTCAGGCGTGAGGAGCGGGTTGCCGGCCGGATCGTACTTGTTGACACACCCAGCTCCGCCGCAGCCGGTCGTATCCATCGTCAATGCGCCCGTGCCAGGATCTTCATTCAGCCGGTAGATGTCGATTTCTTTCACCTGGACGAATGGCTGGTGCAGGGCCGTGGTGGCGATCGCCTGGGCGATCTGCGCGTCCGCGTTGGCGGCGTTTCCCGCCTCCGCTCCTACCCGGGCTCCCTCGCCAACTGCGTAGTCGGCCGTTGCGACCCCGAACATCAGGACCCCGCAATCGAAGACGCCCATGAGCAGAACGATGAGCAGCGGCATAACCAGGGCGAACTCGGTCATTCCCTGACCTCGCCGGCCCTGGCCACCCCTCGCGATCATCCGCGTCCCACACTGTTTGCGACGCATGGCGCGACCGTACCAAGCGGGCAGTACGCCAACTGTTACGCGGCACCTGTGGAGCGGGATACGACGAGTTGTTACCGGGTTGCTGCCGGTTCGCGATCTCAGGGGATGTGATCGGGCTGCGCCGACGCTGTCCCCGCCGCCGTGGCCTGGGTCGCTTACCCGGTTGACGGCCGCCGGCCGGGATGCTAGCGTTCCGAGCAGGCCGATATATCGCTCGTGTACGGCCGATATACGGGAGGGGAAGCTTGGCGGGCGGCGTCTCGACAGCGCGTCCGATCCGGAGCCGGTCGGCTTCGGCTGCGGAGCTCCGCACCGTGGTGCTGCACAGCACGTCGGCTCGCTCCCAGGGCGAGCGCGCCTACCTCCTTATACGGGACCAGATCGTCACCTTGCAGCTCGCCCCCGGTTCGGTGATCGAAGAAGCCAAGCTGCGCCAGGAGTTGGGGCTGGGCCGCACCCCCATTCGGGAAGCCCTGCAGCGGCTCGCGCACGAGAACCTCGTCAGCTTCGTGCCTCACCGGGGCACCTTCGTCTGCGACATCAACCTCACCGACCTCCATCGCCTCACCGAGGTTCGGGTCGAGATGGAGGGCTACGCCGCTCGGCTGGCAGCCGAACGGGCCGCGGCCGCCGACCGAGCGGCCATGGAGGCGCTGATGGCCGAGCTGGAGACGATCGACGAGACCGATGTCCGCAGCCTGATGCGACTCGACCAGCAGATCCACCGGCAGGTCTACCAGGCGACACGGAACGCCTTCCTGCAGGCGATGCTGGAGGAGAGCTTCAACCTGAGCCTCCGCATCTGGTTCCTTGGCCTCGACCGCGGCGTTCGCCTCAAGGAGGCGGTGGAGGAGCACCGTCAACTGCTCGACGCGATCGTCTCGCAGGACGCGACCAGAGCCGAATCCGTGATGCGGCAGCATGTTGCCGGCTTCGAGCGAGCCATCCGCAAAGTTCTCTAGGAGGGAAACGGTGAGAGTTTTTTATGCGACCGACCTGCACGGTTCGGAGGTTTGCTGGCGGAAGTTTCTGAACGCCGCCAAGTTCTACAACGCCGACGTCCTCATCTGCGGCGGCGACATGACGGGCAAGGCCATGATTCCCATCGTCGAAGACGGCGACAGTTACGAGCTGACGCTGTCGGGCGTCTCGCAGCGGGTCGGCCGTGACCAGGTCGCCGAGGTTGAGAGCCAGGTGCAACGCAAGGGTTACTACCCGGTGCGGATGACCTCCGCTCAGGTGGCGGAGTTGGAGAAGGATCCGCAGAAAGTGCAGACGCTTTTCACCGAGCAGATGTGCAAGACCGTCGAGCGCTGGATGCAGATGGCCGCGGAAAAGCTCAAAGACAGCAAGGTGCGCGTCTTCGTGGCGCCCGGAAACGACGACGAGATGGAGATCGATGAGGTGATCGCGAACGCGCCGCGTGTCGAGCTAGCCGAGGGCAAGATGATCGACATCGGCGGCTACGAGATGATCTCCTCGGGCTGGGCCAACCCGACGCCGTGGCATACATACCGCGAGGCGCCCGAGGAGGAACTGGCGAAGCGAATGGAGCCGATGCTCCGCGATATCAAGGAGATGAGCCGGGCGATCTTCAATTTCCACCCGCCGCCCTACGGCACGTCGCTCGACGAGGCGCCGGCCCTGGACGAAAACTTGAAGCCGCTCCATGGCGGCCGGGCGCTTCGGCACGTCGGGTCGACGGCGGTGCGCGAGGCGATCGACAAGCACCAGCCGATGCTGTCCCTGCACGGCCACATTCATGAAGGCAAGGGCATCACCCGCCTGGGCAAGACGCTCGCGATCAATCCCGGCAGCGCCTACGAAGAAGGGATGCTCCTCGCGTCGATCATCGAACTCGACCAGAAGAAAGGCATCAAGAATTACCAGCTGGTCAACGGTTAGGAGGTGAAGCGCTAAGGAAGACACCCGTCGACGCGCCTCGCCTATCAAATTTCGAAGGAGGAAGTAATGGCGACTACGACCGAAGCGCCTCGGCAAACGCTGTTTTTACGTAACGCCACCGGGCTGGTCAAAGCCTGGTCGACGTTCGACGCCTTCTTATATGCATTTTGGTCGGTCAACCTGGTCACGCTCGGGCTCTACGGCATGTCATTCGTCTACGCGATTCCGGACGGTCAGTTGCTCGGAGCCGTGCTGCTCACCGGAGTGCTTGTCACCTTCTTGGTGCTCACTTACGCGCAACTTGTCAGCGTGATGCCGCGCGCGGGCGGCGATTACGCCTGGCAAAGCCGTATCCTGGGCGGCGCGGTCGGCTTCGTGCTGGCCATCACCGGCTGGTGGTTCACGCTCTGGCTGTGGACCCCGATCTACGCCAATATCCTGGTCGTCCAGTTCTTCGCGCCGCTCGCCTACACGCTGGGCTTGCCAGATGTGGCGACGTTCTTTGGCAGCAAGACCGGCATCTTTGTCAGCTGCCTGATCGTGCTCGCCTTTGTGACCTGGGTCATCACCCTGGGCATGGAGGGCTACGCGCGAATTCAAAGGATCTGCTTCTGGCTCGGGATGGTGGGCCTGGTTGCCATGATCGGCCTGCTGCTCTTCTCTTCCCACGACGCCTTCGTGAAGGCCTTCAATACTGAGGCTGCCCAGTTGTTCGGCGCCACAGGGAACGCCTACCAGGCGACCCTCGACGCAGCCACCAAAGGTGGCACGACCGGCATATCCTTCGGCACGTTCGGCTTCACCTCGACCCTTCTACTGCTCCCCTTTCTCGCGTTCTACTTGCTCTGGCCGGTCTGGGGGGCCACGCTCTATGGCGAGGTGCGCGGCGCGAAGGAGTACCGCAAGGTCTTCAACGCCATGTTCTGGGGGCTTTGGGTGACGGTTGCGCTGGTGGCGGTCATCATCCTGCTGATCGTCAAGACGATCGGCTGGGACTTCTACTACGCGGCCAACGCGGCCTACTGGAACAGCATCTTCGTGGCCGGCGCGCCGGCACCAGCGGTGCCAATCTGGCCCTATCCGATCATGCTCGCCGGCTGGCTGGTCCCCAACCACCTCTTCCAGGCGCTCCTGATCGCCGTCATGGGGCTCTGGTTCTTCGGCTGGGCCGGAACGCTCTTCCTCTCATCGACGCGGGTCATCTTCGCGGCCGCCTTCGACCGCGTGCTGCCAGAGTGGGCTGCCAACATTTCGGCCAAGCGGCGCGTCCCCTACGGTTCGCTCATCTTGATGATCGTGCCCTCGCTGGTGATCAGTGCCCTCTGGGCATACGGCGGGACGGGCTTGCAGGGGATCTTCTTGTGGGCAACCGGGGTGATTGCGATCACCTTCCTGGGGACGGTGGTCGCCGCAGCCATTCTGCCCTGGCGTCGGCGGGATATCTTCGAGAACTCGCCGATTTCCCGCTTCAGGATTGCGGGCATCCCGGTCATTACGATCACGGGCGTGGTCAGCGCGATCTTCCTCGTGTTCATGCTCGCGGAGTGGTCGTTCAACTCCGTCTATGGGACGTCCTTCTCCATCAACAGCGCGTCCCCGATCTACTTCGCCGCGACCTACCTTGTCGCCATCGCCATTTATGTCGTCGCCCGCGTCGTCCGGAAACGGCAGGGCATCGACCTGGCTCGCATCCACCAGGAGATCCCCGTTGAGTAGTCGTTCGACGTTCTGACCAGAGTGGCGCGCGCATGACGACACTACCGAGTCGTGCGCGCGCCGTCGTCATCGGGGGCGGGATCACCGGCACCAGCGTTGCCTACCACCTGGCGCAGGCGGGATGGCGAGACACCGTGCTGCTGGAGAAAGCCGACCTGACTAGCGGCTCGACCTGTCACGCGGCCGGACTGGTCACCCAGTTCAATCCCTCGCCCACCATGATGCGGTTCCGTCGCTACAGCATCGAGTTGTATCGCCGGCTGGGCATCTTCGACACGGTGGGCAGCCTGCGCTTCGCCTCGAGCCGCGAGCAACTGCTGGAGCAGCAGCGAGGCGTGAGTCGAGCCCGAGCGATCGGGCTCGACGTCGAGGTGGTTTCGGCCGAGCAGGCGGCACGGCTGATGCCCGCGATCAGCACGGATTCGTTGTTTGGCGCGGTCTGGGTGCCGGGGGACGGGGCCCTCGATCCGCATACGGCCACCTTCGCGCTGGCTAAGGCCGCGCGCGAGCTCGGCGTACGGGTGCTGACCGATACGAGGGTGACCGGACTGGAGCTGTCCTCCCGGGGGGCGGTACAGGCGGTCCAGACCCAGAGCGGTCGGATCGAATCTGAGGTCGTCGTGATCGCGTGTGGCATTTGGGCCCCGCAGGTAGCCGCCATGGCGGGCGCGTTTGTCGTGTCAACGCCGGTCGATCACCAGCACGCCGCGCTGCACGCGGTCGAGGGCGCCGAGCTCCCGCAAAACATGCCGTGCTTCCGCGACCCCGACAACCTCATCTATGGGAAGGCGGAGGCAGGCGGCGTCGTGCTGGGCGGCTACGAGCTGGACCCCAAGGCCCGATGGATCGATGGCGTTCCCTGGGAGCATGCCGGGACCTCGGTCCCTCCGGACCAGCACCGGTTCGAGCCGCTCCTCAAAGGGGCGGCGCGGCGGTTTCCCTTCATCACCGAGGCGGGGATCGTGAAACTCGTGTGCCATCCGGATGCCATGACCCCCGACGCGAATCCACTGTTGGGGCCCGTACCCGGCGTCCGTGGGCTGTTCATGGCGGCCGGGTTGTCATTGAACGGGTTCGGCGGCGCCGGCGGGATCGGGAAGTCGCTCACAGAACTCATCACGGCGGGAGAGACCGAGCTGGACCTGTATGCGTACCGGCCCTGGCGCTTCGGCCCGGTCCACCGCGACCATCGCTACGTCGCGGAGCTGGCGAAAGAGGCATACCGCTATTACTACTTCCTCCGCTATCCGTACGACGCCGACGAGTGGGGCCGGCCGCGCCGGACGAGCGCCCTGCACCATCGGATGCAAGACCTCGGCGCGGTCTTCGGAGCAAAACACGGCTGGGAGCGACCCGAGCACTTCGAGCCGGGAGGGTCCTGGCGGCGAGCGGGTGCCGACCAGCGCCGCTTCGGCTGGACCCGACCGCCATGGTTCGAGTTGCTGGCCGAGGAGCATCGCGCCTTCCGCGAGCGAGTGGGCATCATCGACATGACCTCGTTCGGAAAGATCGAGCTGGACGGACCGGGAGCGCTCCCGATGCTCGAACGCGTGGCGGGCAACCTGATCGACAGGCCGGTCGGCAGTGTCGTCTACACCCAGCTCCTCGACCGCCGCGGAGGGATGGCGGGGGACGTCACCATCACCCGGCTCGGCCCGCATCGGTTCAGGTTGGTTACCGGTGCCGGATATGTGAACAGCGACCTCGGGTGGCTGCGGCTGGAGCAACGTGAGGAGGATGGGCCCGTCGACGTGCGCGAGACGACGGAGGAGCTGTGCGTCGTCGGGATGTGGGGGCCATCCGCGCGGCAGGTGCTGGAGGGCATCACCGATGACGACATTTCGGAGGAAGGCTTCCCCTTCATGCAGGCTCGCCCCATCCGGCTCGAGGGATTCGAAGTCTTCGCCCAGCGCGTCACCTACGTGGGCGAGCTGGGATGGGAGTTCTACACCGAGCCCGGCGTGGCGATGCAGGTGTGGGACCGGTTGATGGCCGCCGGACGAAGCGTTGGCATCCGGCCGGGTGGGTACCGCGCGCTGGACTCGCTCCGGATGGAGAAGGGCTACCGCTATTACGGTACCGACCTCACGCTCCTGGACAATCCCCTGGAGGCCGGGCTCGGGTTCTGCGTCCGCTTCGACAAGGGCGATTTCAATGGGCGCGAGGCGCTTCTGGTCGCGAAGACGGGCGGGATCAAGCGGCGTTTGCGCACCCTGCTGGTCGGCGAGCAAGACTACGTCACCATCTACGGTGGAGAGGCGGTCTACGCCGATGGTTCGGTCGTCGGCCGGATCCGCAGCTGCGCATACGGATTCACCGTCCGGCGCAACATCGCTTACAGCTACCTGCCGGTCGGACTGGGACCCGGAGCGCGGGTCGAGGTGGAGGTATTCGGGCGGCGGGTGCCGGCTGAGGTCAGCACCGACGCGGTGCTGAAGCGAGAACAACTGGTTGGCCATGACGCAAAGCATGTCGCGAGCTGAGGACGCGGTCGGACGCATCTCGCTCTGGCGAGGTAAGGACGTCAAGGTCTCCTCGCTGTCGGGCGGGCTGACCAACGAAAACTACCTGGTCGAGGCCGGCGGCGAACGGTACGTGATGCGTCTCCCCGGAGCGTCGACGCAGCTGCTGTCGATCGACCGGGTCAATGAGGTCTATAACGCGAGGGCGGCGGCGAGCACCGGCATCGGTCCAGCCGTGCTGGAGCACATCCCGCGGCTGGATGTCATGGTCCTCGAGTTCATCCCCGGGCCGACGATGTCGGCACAGACCCTGCAATCGGAGCGCATGGTGCGGCGGATGGCCGAGTCGTTCAAGCGCATGCACGCCGCTCCGCGCTTCTTGAAGGATTTCGACATGTTCCGGCTGATCGAGGAGTACCTCCGGATCGTCGAAGAGCACGATGTCCGGATTCCGGCGGATTATCGGGAGCGGCTGCGGCTGGTAGCGGAAATCGAGCGGGCGGTCCGGGTTGGCGCGCTTCCGAGCGTCTCCTGTCACAACGACCTTCTCTGTGAGAACTTCATCGACGACGGGCACGGCTTGCGGATCGTCGACTACGAACTGAGTGGCAACAACGATGCGTGCTTCGACCTGGGCAACACGGCGCAGGAGGCAGGCTTCGATGATGCGCTGCGCGCCGTCCTGTGCGAGGCGTACTTCGGACGGCTGGAGCGGCAGCAACTGGCCCGGATGAACCTGTTCGCCCTCATGTCAGACGTCGGCTGGACCCTCTGGGGCGCCATCCAGGCCAAGATCTCGACGCTCGACTTCGATTTCACCGACTACTACACGACGCGATGGAATCGGGCAATTGCGGTTATGGAGTCGGATCGCTTGGCAGGCTGGTTGAGGGAGGCGCGCCGTGAGGGCCCTTGACAGCGTCCGTATCTCAGACGAGACTTTCGGCGTGTACCTAAGAACGCCACTCAACTGCGGAAGGAGGATGAGATTCGTTGGCCGTGCTTGACAGTGTCCTGAAGACGTACCAGTCACCGACCCGGATGGTGCATGCGATCGGCGCCCTGAGCGCGCTCGGGGATGAGGCCGCGAACCTGAAGGTCAAGCGGCCGCTGGTCGTCACCGACCAGGGCATCGTGAAGGCGGGCCTCCTCGACGAGGCCCTCAAGCCACTTCGCGCTGGCGGCCTGGACCCCGTCACCTACGACCAGGTGCGGGCCAATCCCGGGATCGCGCTCGTCGATGCCGGTGCCGGCTACTACAAGTCGGAGCGCTGCGACGGCCTGGTCGCGATCGGCGGCGGCAGCTCGATCGACGCCGCCAAGGGGATCGGCGTGGTCGCGGTGCACGGCGGGAGCATCGGGCAGTACGAGTGGGGTAAGGATCCTATCCACTCGCGCATCCCGCCCTTGGTCGCGGTGCCGACGACCGCGGGAACCGGCAGCGAAGTCACGCTCTGGGCCGTCATCACGGACCCGGAGCGCAAAGTGAAATTCAATGTCGGCGGCACGCCGAACATCGCGTCATGGGTGGCGCTGGTCGATCCGGCGCTCAGCGTCAACCTGCCCGCCGGCGTCACGGCCGGGACCGGTATGGATGCGCTGACGCACGCGGTCGAGTGCTACACGATGGCCTATCATCAGCCGTTCACCGACGCAGTAGCGCTGCACGCGATGGAGTACTGCGCCCGCTGGCTACGCGTCGCGTACTCGCAAGGCCATAACCTCGAAGCGCGCTACCACATGAGCATGGCCGCCATGCTTGCCGGCCTGGCCTACGGCACCGACTCGGCCGGAGCGGCGCACGCGATGAGCCAGTCGGCCGGGGGCGTGCACGACGCCCCGCACGGGGCGCTGACGGGGCGACTGCTCGCCCCCGTTATGGAATACAACTACGCGGGCGAGCCGGAGCGCTTCGCCCGGATCGCCCAGGCGCTGAGCCTCGACACCGCCAACAAGTCCATCTGGAAGGCAGCCGAGCTCTCGGTCGAGTATGTCTATCAGCTGACCGAGGACCTCGACATTCCGTCGCTCAACGAGCTGGGCTTCTCCGAAGACGAGATCCCGATGCTGGCGGAGAAGGCTGAGGCGGACTCACAGACCATCGGCAACCCGAGGGACGTCGATGCCAAGAATTACGAGAAGATCTACGCCCGGGCCTTTGAAGCGGGACGCCACCGCAAGGTGGCGCGGCAGCTGGCCCACGCCGGCTCCTGAGCATCATGTGGACCAACACGCTCAAGCCGTACGACCTGCTCTCCGAGGAACAGGTTCACCAGATCCACGACCACGCCATGCTGATCCTTCAGGAGATCGGTGTTGACTTTCTTCATCCCCGCGCGATCGATAGCTTTGCCAGAGCGGGGGTGAAGGCCGAGGACAACCGGATCCGTTTCGAGCGCGCGTTCATCGAGGAGCAAATCAAGAAGGTTCCTGAGACGTTCCAGGTGCAAGCGCGAAATCCGAAAAACACGGTGACGATCGGCGGCAACCACATGGTCAATGCGCCGGTTTATGGACCGCCCTTCATCACCGACCTCGACCGCGGTCGCCGCGGCGCGACGATCGCCGACTTCACCAACTTCGACAAGATGGCGCAGGCCACCCCCCAGATCCACTGTGCCGGCGGCACCATCGTCGAGCCCGAGGACCTGCCGCTCGAGACCCGCCATCTCGACATGGTCTACTCGCACATCCGCTGGACGGACATGCCGTACATGGGCAGTGTGATTTCGGAGGAAGGCGCGCGCGACTCTATCGAAATGTCGTCGATCCTATTCGGGGGCCGGGCGAACATCGAGAAGACGCCCGCCTTGCTGGCCCTCGTCAATGTCAACAGTCCACTCCGCTATGACGACCGGATGCTGGGCGCCTTGATCACCTATGCGGAGGCGAACCAACCGGTGATCGCGACACCTTTCCTGATGGCGGGCGCGATGTCCCCGATGGGACTCGCGGGCACCATCGCACAGCAGACCGCGGAAGCGCTGGCGGGGATCGCCCTCATCCAGCTGATCCGCCCAGGCGCCCCGTGCATCTACGGCTCGTTCCTGACCAACATCGACATGCAGTCGGGAAGCCCCGCGTTCGGCACGCCGGAGTCGGCGATGGGAATCCTGGCCAGCGCGCAAATGGCCCGGCACTATCGCATCCCGTTCCGCGGCGGTGGCGCGCTCACCTCCTCCAAGAGTCCCGACGCCCAGGCCGCTTATGAATCGATGATGTGCCTTTGGCCGACCGTCATGGGGGGCGTGCATTTCGTGCTCCACGCGGCCGGCTGGCTCGAGAGCGCCCTGCTCGCCTCCTACGAAAAATTCATCATCGACGTCGAAGCCCTTCGAATGTTCGAGTGGATCCTGACCAAAGGCATTCCCTTCGACGACGAGGGCTTCGCCATGGATGGCATCCGCGAGGTCGGCCCCGGGGGCCACCATCTCGGATCGGAGCACACGATGCGCAACTACCGAACCGGCTTCTATCGACCGTGGATCTCGTCGACCGAGAACTACGACCGCTGGCAGCGGATGGGCTCGCGAACCGCCGACCGGGTCGCCAACGAGAAGTGGAAGCAGCTCCTCACCGACTACGCCGACCCCGGGATCGACTCGGGCGTAGACGAACAGCTCCAAGCCTTCATCGAGGTTCGCAAGGACGCGATTCTGCATGCCCCCGTCTGATCGCGACTCCCTGCCTGGCTCCGGCTCTGACCAGTTGCCGGATCAGGCGCGAGTCGTCATCATCGGCGCCGGCATCGTCGGTTGTAGCGCCGCCTATCACCTGACACAGCTCGGCTGGCGCGACATCGTCGTGCTCGACCAGGGACCCTTGTTCCGTGCAGGCGGCTCAACCTCGCACGCGCCAGGGCTGGTGTTCCAGAACAATGCCGCCCGAACGACGAGTAAGTTCGCGCAAGACACGGTCGGCGTCTATCGCGACTTGCGCCTGGACGGCGAGCCGGCGTACTGGGAGGTGGGAAGCCTCGAGGTCGCGAGCACACCGGAACGCTGGGAGGAGCTGAAGCGAAGGCACGGTCACGCCACCTCGTGGGGCCTCGAAACCCATCTGGTGCCACCCAACGAGATCAGCCGGATGGTGCCAATGATGCGGACCGACCACCTCTATGGCGCCATCCACGTACCCAGCGACGGAACGGTTCGAGCGGTGGCCGCCGGGGAGGCGCTGGCCAGGAAGGCCGAGGCCGCGGGCGCCCGCTTCATGGGCAACACACGAGTCACCGGAATCGAGGTGGACCACGGCCGGGTCGCCGCCGTCCAGACGGATCGCGGCCGGGTGGTCACCGAGCAGGTGCTCTGCGCCGCGGGCATCTGGGGCCCGGTGATTGGCCGGATGGCCGGCGTGCCCATTGCCTTGCAGCCGCTTCAGCACCTGGTCGGGATCACGGATCCGCTGCCGGCCCTGGCCGGCGAGACCGCCTGGCAGTCGACGCCGATCGTCCGGCACCAGGACCGCTCGATGTACTTCCGCCAGCACTACCGCAGCTATCTGATTGGCAGCTACCGGCACGAGCCGGTGCTTGTCGACCCCGAGCAGATTCGCACCGCCTGGGACCGCGACCTCATGCCGTCATGCCTGCCGTTCCGGGAGGATCTCTTCGCCCCCGCGTTGGGGTACGCCGCGGAGCTCTACCCGGCACTTCTGGGCGTCGAGCTGATGGAACAGGTGAACGGCATGTTTTCGTTCACGCCGGACGGCCACTCCTTGATCGGTGAGTCCCTCGATGTCCGCGGCTTCTGGGCGTGCGAGGCGGTCTGGATCACCCACGGCCCCGGGGCCGCGCGGGCGGTCGCCGAGTGGATGGTCGAGGGGATACCGACCCTCGATCTCCGCGAGGAGGACCTGAACCGCTTCTACCCGCACGCGTTCACCCGCGCTTATCTGCGAGCCCGCGGGGCGCAGAACTACCGCGAGGTTTACGACATCATTCACCCGCTCCAGCCGATGGAGACGCCGCGCAAGTTACGGCTGAGCCCGTTCTACGACCGCGAGGAGGAATTGGGCGCGACCTTCCTCGAGGGCGCCGGGTGGGAGCGGCCGCAATGGTACGAAGCCAACCGATCCCTACTCCATGACAGCCCCGACTTCCCGATGCGGTCGGGCTGGGCGGCGCGGTTCTGGTCGCCCGTGCAGGCGGCCGAGCACCGGGCGGCGCGCGAGCGGGTGGTTCTTTTCGATGCCACACCCTTCGTCAAGATCGAGGTGTCGGGTCGGGGTGCGCTCCCCTACCTGCAACGGATCGCCGCCAACCAGATGGACCATCCGGTTGGAAAGGTGACGTATACGGCCATGCTCAACGAACGCGGCGGCATCATGACCGACCTGACCGTCACCAGGGTTGACGAGGAGCGCTTCTGGGTGGTGACGGGCGGTGGCGTCGGAATGCACGACCTGGCCTGGATGCGCAGTCAGCTGCCCGACGACCACAGCGTCCAGTTGAAGGATCTGACCTCAGGCTGGTGCTGCATCGGCGTATGGGGGCCAGCGTCCCGAGACCTGCTGCAACCGATCTCGCAGGAAGACCTGGCCGGCGATGCCTTCCCCTACCTCACCGCGCGGTCATTGACGGTGGGCAGCGTCCCCGCTTATGCGATCAGGATTTCCTACGTCGGCGAGCTGGGCTGGGAGCTGTACACCCCCACCGAATACGGGCTGCGGCTGTGGGACACGCTGTGGCAAGCGGGCCAGGCGCTGGGCGTCACGGCGCTGGGCGGCGGCGCCTTCGATTCGCTGCGGCTGGAAAAGGGATACCGCCTCTGGGGCTCGGACATCCACAGTGAGTACAACCCCTACGAGGCGGGCCTCAGCTTCGCAGTCCGGCTCAACAAGGGCGATTTCATCGGCCGCAACGCGCTGCTGCGGATCAAGGAGCAGGGCATCGCCAGGAAGCTGACCTGCATGACGCTCGACGATCCGGCGGTGGCCGTCCTCGGCAAAGAGCCGATCTTCGCGCTCTCACCCTCAGCCGCCTCTTACCCTCCCCCGCCCGCGGGGGAGGGTAGGGTGGGGGCACAGGGTGGGGGCCGCCAGGTCCTCGGTTACGTGACCAGCGCGAACTACGGCTACACCGTCGGCAAGAGCATCATCTATGGTTACCTTCCGCTCGAACACGCGGCGGAAGGCAACAAGGTCGAGGTTCAGTACTTCGGCCGCCGCTTCCCGGCCACCGTGGTCAAGGAGCCACTGTACGACCCGCAGATGACGAGGCTGAAAGAGCTGCCGGTGCTGGCGGCGCAAGGAGGGACGCGTTGAAGGTCGTCGAGAAGACGCAGACGTTGAAGATGTTCGTCGGCGGTCAATGGGTGGATTCGGAAAGCGGCGAGACCTTCGAGGCCGTCAGCCCCGCGACCGGCGAGGTGATCGCGAGTTTGCCGAAGGGCACGCGCGCGGATGCCGTGCGCGCGTTGCAGGCCGCGTCCGCCGCCCGCGCCCCGATGGCCGCACTCGGCGCGTTCGACCGGGCGGCGCTGCTGCACCGGATCGCCCAGGTCATGGAGACGCGCCGGGAGGATCTCGCGCGCTGGCTCACGCTCGACCAGGGCAAGCCTTACAAAGCCGAGGCGCTCGGCGAAGTCGGCGAGGCCATCGAGTATTTCCGCATCGCCGCCGAGGACATCAAGCGGCTGGAGACGAACGTCATCCCCTCGATGGCGAAGAACAAGCTCGTCTTCACGCTTCGGGTTCCCCGCGGCGTGTATGCCCTGATCACCCCCTGGAACTGGCCCCTCACGATGGCGACGGAGCTGATCGCCCCGGCGCTGGCCGGCGGCAACACCATCGTCTGGGCACCCGCAACGTCCACGTCCGCGATTTCGGTCAAGCTGATGGAGTGCCTGGCCGAGGCGGACCTCCCGGCCGGCGCCATCAACCTCGTCACCGGCCCAGGGTCCGTCGTCGGCGATGAGATCGCCGGCCATCCCCTGACCGCCGGCGTCGGCTTCGTCGGCTCGACCGAGACCGGACGCTCGGTGGCGCGGCGCGGGGCGGGCAAGCACGTGATGCTGGAGCTCGGCGGCAACGGCCCGATCGTGATCTTCGAGGACGCCCAGGTCGAGCGCGCCGTCGATGGCGTGATCGCGGGCTGCTTCCTCTGCGCCGGCCAGAGCTGCACCGCCGGCGAGCGGATCCTCGTGCAGCGCGATTTCCAGGCTCCGTTCATCGAGCGGCTGACCGCTGCCGTGAACAAGATCAAGCTCGGCGACCCCTTCGACGACGGCACGACGATGGGCCCCTTGAACAACGAGGGCGTCGCGACCAAGATGGACGAGCACGTCGCAGACGCGCTGGCGCGGGGCGCGAGCCTGGTGACCGGCGGTCATCGCGCGACCAGCTTTCCGACCCGCCTCTATTACGAGGCCACCGTCCTAAAGGGCGTCGATCCGCAGATGCGGGTTAGCAAGGAGGAGACGTTCGGCCCAATTGCGCCGCTCATCCCCTTTGACGACGAGGCGGACGCGCTGGCCATCGCCAACGATTCGCCCTACGGCCTGCTCGGCTCAGTGTATACGCAGGACATCGACCGCGCCCTCCGGTTCGCGCAGCGACTCGAGACCGGCTGGGTCAACGTCAACGAGTCGTCGAACTACTGGGAGGCGCACATCCCATTCGGCGGCCGCGCCGGGAAGGAGAGCGGCATCGGCCGGGTGGGTGGCCACCGCGCCATCGAGCAGATGACCGACCTCAAGACGATCATCGTGGACGTGCAGGAGGGCTGAGCTGCCCACGGAGACCGGCGTCCCTGTCGCCGACGTCATCGCCGAAGCCGAGCGGATCGCGGCCGCTGCCGCCGCCGCGAAGGTCCCGGTCAAGCTGGTGGGCGGCGCCGCGGTCAACCTCCACTCCTCGAGCGCGCGGCAAGCGCCGCTGAAGCGGAAATACGGCGATCTCGATTTCGTGGCCGCTTCCAGGCAGCAGCCGGCGGTCCAGAAGTTGTTCGAGTCGCTCGGCTACCAGGGCGACCGCCGCTTCAACACGCTCAATGGACACCAGCGTCTGCTCTACCTCGACGGAGTCAACGGACGGCAGATCGACATCTTCATCGACCGGATGAAGATGTGCCACGTCATCGAGCTGGCGAACCGGCTCGGGCACGACGGGCCGACGCTGACCCCGGCCGACCTGCTGCTCAGCAAGCTGCAGGTCTACGAGGTCAACATGAAAGACCTGGTCGACACCACCGCCCTGCTGCTCGACCACCCGATCGGGGACCACGATGACGACGCCATCAACGCCGGCTACCTGGCTCGCCTGACATCCGATGACTGGGGACTGCACCGGACGCTGCAGCTCAACTCGGGTCGAGTCCGAGAGGCCGTCCGCGAGCTCGGCGTCGACGCCGGGCGGGTCAACCAGCGCCTCGATGAGCTCTGGGTCCGGATCGATGCGCAGCCCAAGTCGCTGAAGTGGAAGCTGCGCGCCAGGGTGGGTGATCGGGTCAGCTGGTACCAGCTCCCCGAGGAAGTTCGCCAGCCCTACCAGAAGGACTAGGCGCCGCCGGCGTTATTGACAGCCCGACCGGCGGCCCGTAGTCTGGGCGCAGGCAGGCATCGACCGGCTGGAGGGGCGGCCATGATTTCGACAGGGCATTCCACCGAGGAGACGATCCGCGTCCTCTTCATCGAGAGCGACCCGGGCGTGGCCGAGATGTACAAGCTCAAGCTCGAGGTGGACGGCTACCAGGTCACCGTGGTGCCGAATGACGACGGCGTCCTGGAGGCGGCGGCCAACGCGCGGCCGGACATGATCTATCTCGATCTCCGCCTCGGTGAGGAACACGGGTACGCGACGCTCCAGCAGCTTCGCGCCACCGCCTGCACCCAGAACGTGCCGGTGATCATCCTGTCGAATGAGGCCGCCAGCGAGATGACGGGGCGGGGATTTACCGTCAACCTGCTCGATTACGTCGTCCGGGCGGGTCCAGCCCCGACGGGGCCGGCCTGGAACCTCGAGGAGTGGGCCCGAGCGAGTTCGAGCTAAGCGGTCAGGCGGCTCGACTGCCGCTTGTCGAGGTACATCGAACGGTCGGCGGCCGCCAGCAGGCTATCGGCACTGCTACCGTCCGCCGGAAAGACCGAAGTCCCGATCGACACCGGGATCGCACCCGCCGAGTCATCTTTCCCAAGGAGCGTCCCGCCGATCCGGCGTGCGAGCGAGACCGCGGCGACCTGGTCGACGCCCGGCATGAGGATCACGAACTCGTCGCCACCCCAGCGGGTCACCAGGTCGGCGTCGCGAAGGTGCGAGCTGAGGACTGAGGCCACCCGCTTCAGGACCGCGTCGCCGGCCGCGTGGCCGCGGGCATCGTTGACCTGCTTGAGCCCGTCGACGTCCAGCATGAGCACGGCGAACGGCGCCGGTGGTTCAGCCACAAGCCGCTGCTCGAGCGCCTGTTCGAAGGCGCGGCGATTCGCGAGCCCGGTCAGGGGGTCGGTCCGCGCGGTGGCGGCCAGCCGTTCGATCAGGCGAGCATTGAAGATCGAGACTGCGGCCTGGTTCGCGAGGATGGTCAGCAGCCGCAGGTGGTCGCCGGTGTACTGGTGGAGGCCGACTTTGACGTTGACGATCACGCCCATCAGGCGGTCTTCGAAGATCACCGGTACGGCGAGCATCGACTCATTGCTGTCGCTCGTCCCGGCGATGTGAACCGCCTTGGGATGGCGCTCGGTATCGCCGACCAGCGCGCCCTGCTTTGTTTCGGCGACCCAGCCGGTGATACCCTCGCCCACCTTGAGCGCGAGCGTTTCCGCCGTTACGCCCTCGTACTCACTCCGCTTGGTGTCACTGAAGTACGCCGGCCGAAGGGTGAAGCCGTCGTCCTCGAGAAGATAGATGCGGCACTGGTCGTAGGGCAGCAAGGTGGTGATGGCGCGACCGATGGTCTCGCAAATCTCAGGCACGCTGACCACCATGGCCAGTCGCGCACCCAGCTGCTGGATGGCGTCGAGGTGCTGGGTCCAAGAATGCGCGAACTGCGGTTTACGGTCTTCGTGAAGAGCGCTCTCGGCCGTTCCGGCGACGTCGACCTCGCCCGATTCGATCACCTGCAGCAGCGCCTCGGCAACCTTCGGGTCGAACTGCCGGCCCGCCTGGGCGCGGATTTCCTTGAGGATCCAGTCGCGGGGCCGAGCGCGGCGGTACGGCCGATCGCTGGCCATCGCCTGGAAGGCATCGCAGGCGTGGATGATGCGCGCCTCCACGGGGATTTGCCGGCCGCGGAGCCCATCGGGGTAGCCACCGCCATCCCACCGTTCATGTTCGGCCCGGACGACCGGGCGAATGCGGACAAGGAAGGGCACTGAGGCGACGATGCGTTCACCGATCACCGGGTGTTCCCGCATGATGGCGGCCTCCTCGTCATCGAGCGGACCGGGTTTGTTGAGGATGTAGCCGGGGATGCCGATCTTGCCGATGTCGTGCAGCAGCGCTCCGTACTCGAGAAACCGCAGCGTCTCGGCATCGAGACCAAGGCGCCGGCCCACCGCCCGGGCCATCGCCGCCGTCTCCCGAGAGTGGGCTTCGGTGTGGCGGTCCTTGGCATCGAGAGCCGCCGCCAGCGCCTCGATGGTCGAGAGGTAGCTCTCTTCGAGCTGCTCGCGGCGCCGTTCAGCGAGCTGATTCTCCTCGCGGAGTGCCTTACGCCCGAGGGCAGGGATGTAGGCGCATATCACCATGGAGGCCGCCAGCAACACGAAGGAGCGCGCGTAGTAGCCGTCCCACCCCTGCAGCACCAGCGGAAGCCCGGCCGCGAAAACCGTGATGGCCAGTGCCGCGGCGGCGATCCGAAACTCGAGGATCGACGCGGTGAAGACGACGATGACGAGGAAGAGGACCGGGAGGTGTGAGTGCGTCCCGCCGGTCGCAAAGACACCAACCGTCAGCATTCCGATGCCCCCGAACACGACGGGGATAAAACGGCTCGCCGGAATCTGTCCCCAGGGCAGCAGCCAGCAGGCCACGCCGGCGGCATAGGCCAGGCCGGTAACGATCCACTCGGCGGTGTAGTTGACGCGCAGGTCGTTCCCGATGAAGTTCGTCGCCATCACGATGCTCGCGAGTCCCCAGAAGGAGATCGCCGCGACCCTCAGCGTCGCACGGCGCAGCTGCATTCGGACATCTGCGGGTGGCATGCTGGCGAATACAACGCGAGAGCGGCTGGCTTCCGTCTGGGGCTGCCGGGCGGCTAGCATGGGCCGGCATGTTCTGGACCTTCGTCGACGCCTCCACGATCTCGGACGGCAGGATCGTGATCGACGGGAAACCGGGGCATCACCTGGCGCGCGTCCGACGCCTTCGGCCGGGGGAGCACGGGGTCGCCGTCTCCCGCGGACGTGAATACGAGCTCGAAGTGGTCGAGATCCAGGGCGAGCGGGTGGTGGGTCGCGTCCTCGGCGAGCGGCCAACGCGGGGCGAGGCAACGACGCCGGTCACCCTGCTCCAGGCGGTGCTCCCGAACCCCGATTTCGACGCGGTGATCGAAGGCGGGACCGCGGTCGGAATCCACGAGTTCGTCGCCGTCCAAGCGGCGCGTTCGATCGGTCGTCCCCCCGGCAGCCGGCGGGCCCGCTGGAACGCGATCGCCCAATCCGCGGCGGAGCAGAGTCATCGCGGCGACATCCCACAGGTGACGGGGCCGATAACGCTGCCGGCGGCCCTCGATCGGGCGACCGGCACCCGACTCTTCGCGCTCGACCCGGCGGCCGCCGTGCCCCTGCTGCACGCGGTTGACGGCTCGCCCGCCTACACCATCGCCGTCGGTCCTGAGGGAGGCTGGACCGACGTTGAGCTGACCGTACTGCGTGCTCGCGGAGCAGTGGCGGTGAACCTCGGCCCGCGAATCCTGCGCGCGCGACTGGCCCCCGTCGTGGCCGCTGCTATCCTCGTCCAACAACGATGAACGTCTCCATCCAAACGCTTGGGTGCAAGGTCAATTTCGCCGAGATGGCCCAGCTCGGCGACCGGCTGGCCCGGGCCGGCTTTGCTGTCTCGGATAGCGACGAGCGCGCCGACATCTGCGTGATCAACAGCTGCACGGTGACGGCCCAGGCCGACCGCAAGCTTCGAACCATGGTGCACGGCCTCCGGCGCCGCCACCCTGATGCGCAGTTGATTCTCACGGGTTGCCATGTCGACAATCCGAACCCGCGCGTATCGGCGGTCCCCAGTGTCGACGTGGTGTTTCCGAACGCGCGCAAAGGTGAGATCTTCGACTACGTCGCATCGACCTTCACGCCGGCCGCCGGGAGCCGCGGATCGACAAGCTTCGCCCGCTCTCGTTTCTTCCTCAAGGTGCAGGACGGCTGCAATCACCGCTGCACCTACTGCATCGTGTGGCGGACCCGCGGAGCGTCCCAGAGCGACGAGGAAACCCAGCTGATCGAACGAGCCCAGCGAGCGGTCACCGATGGCCATGGCGAGATCGTGCTAACCGGCGTCGACCTGGGTGCGTTCGGCCGGGACCGCGGCATGAGTTTTGCGCCGTTCGTGCGGCGGCTGCTGGCCGCGATCGCCCCGGCACGGCTCCGCCTCAGTTCGATCAACGCGAACGACTTCACCCCGGAACTGGTGGAGCTGGCCGCGGCCCCCCGCTTCTGCCGCCATCTGCACATTCCATTGCAGTCCGGCAGTGACCAGGTGCTGAAGCGTATGGGCCGACTCTACCGCCGCAGCGACTATCTGAGGCTGGTGGCGGCGTTGCGCGAACAATCCCCTGACATCGCCATCACCGCCGACGTCATCGTCGGCTTCCCGGGTGAGACCGATGCCGACTTCGCGGAGACGCAGGCGTTGGCCAGCGATGCCGGGTTGAGCGGGATGCATGTCTTCCGCTACTCGCCCCGGGCGGGAACAGCCGCCCCACGGCTCGGCCTGCCGGTGGATGATCCCGTGAGCCGCGACCGAAGCCACCGGCTGCAGGCGCAGGCGGATGCGCAACGCCGAGCCTACGAAACGCGATTCATCGATCGCGACCTCGAGGTGATCTGGGATCGCCGGCTGCCTTCCCGGATGCGAGGCCTGAGCGACAACTACATCACGGTCTATGCCCCCGAGCGCGGCCAGGCGCTGGGGGCCCTGGCCAGCGTTCGCCCGCTGACGCCCAGCGCCGACGGTCTCCTCTGCCGGTAAGCTTGGCCGATGGCTGAGGACTGCCTCTTCTGCAAGATCTTTGCGCGGGAGATTCCGGCAAAGGAAGTCTTCCGGGACGAGGAAATCGTTGCCTTCGAGGACATCCGTCCGGTCGCCCCGACCCACGTCCTGATCATTCCAAGGGAGCACATCCCATCGGTCCACGAGCTGAAGCCCGACCACAGTCACATGCTCGGCCGGATCTTCGAGGTGGCAAACCGGATCGCCGACGAGCGGAAGATCGATCGGGATGGGTACCGCCTGGTCTTCAATAAAGGTCCGCAGGCGGGCCAGTCCGTCTACCACCTGCACGCCCACCTGCTGGGCGGGCGCGCGATGGGCTGGCCACCAGGCTAGCGCCTCAACGCCGTTCGCAAGGTCTGTCACAAGGCTGCTACAGCTTGACCGCGTCGGGGCCAGCCGCGTGAAACAAAGGCCGTAACTGGCCCGCGGTAGCGTGGTCGCAAATGCGACTCCCAGCCTGGCGTGCCAAGAACCCGGAGGCGCGGCGCCGCCGCCGGCGCCTCAGCTACTGGCTGTTCTTCGCCGGATTACTGGCGATTTTCTTCCTGGTGCGTGCCATTCCTGCCGACTGGGAGATCGGACCGTTCCGGATCGACACCAGCGGCAGCGCCGCCGACCCGCAAGCCAGCCTGTATTTCGCCGACGACCCGCACGCCCCGTTCTGGCTGCTGGTTCCGACGTTCAATCTTCCACCTCGCTTCTTTGCCGCGCGCCCAGGCGCGCCGCGCCCGGTCGCCCTCGGGCCAACCCAGTCCCCGGCGCCGTCCGGAAGCGCCTCCCCTTCATCCAGCGCTTCGACCTCGCCGAGTGCAACGCCGTCCGGGTCCGCGAGGCCGACCGCATCTCCGTCGGCGCAGCCGAGCGCCTCCCCCAC
>Ga0209526_10000228_pt1 | contig 35306 bp, 27 predicted proteins | sample JacPinW_OM2H0_M1_FD_188566 | JGI IMG/M metagenome (GOLD analysis project Ga0209526, IMG submission 188566) | Forest soil microbial communities from Algoma, Ontario, Canada - Jack Pine, Ontario site 1_JW_OM2H0_M1 (SPAdes) (version 2) | ecosystem: Environmental > Terrestrial > Soil > Boreal... | reverse complement strand
TTGTCCACGATGTGACGTTCTCGAATGCCGGTTCGTGTGCGGATCCATTCGTCGTTCGTATCCACCAGCTTTTCCATATCCGCGTTAGTCATCACGCGCGGAGGCACATACCCTGCTACGCCAGTGATTTTTGCAGCGAGGCGGCGAGCCATGAATCTCCTTGTCCGAAAAATGGGCGGTTCACAAAAATGTGATTGTATGCGATGCAGCGAAGAATAGACAAGCGCAAGCCACGGAGCGTCAAACCTATTCCGCGGGAAGAATTTCGTAGCGCCAGGAGAGTTTGGCTGTTTTCTTTAGCGTTGCGGAAACGGAGCAGTACTTTTCCTCGGAGAGGGCGATTGCGTGTTTCACGGCGTCGTCGTCGAGGTCACCGCGGAGACGAAAAAAGATTTCGAGCTTGACCCAGACGGTGGGCGGTTCCGTAGCGCGCTCACCAGAACAAATAACCTCCAAAGATTGCATCTTCTGACGCTTCTTCTCCAGGATGATGACGACGTCCGTGGCGGTGCACGCTCCCAAGGCCATCAGGACGAGTTCCATGGGACCGGGAGCTTTGTTCGATTCGCGATCCGAATCGACGACGATGGTGTGCCCCGAGGGGCTGGTGGCCGCGAATTTTTGATCGCCGATCCATTTCACGGATGCTGTTTGCATTGAACCTTCTTTCACGCAAGGAGAATGCGTATGGTTCAATTTAACAGAAAGCCGGGAATTTCAAGCTGTTGGAGCCAGGAAGACGGCAGGTCAATGCAACACGAGAGTGACGCCGCAAGGCTTACGGCGCAGCTTGCTCTATTTGGATTTGTAGGTGAAGGTGAGCTTGGTTTCCTCGTTGACGACGAGAGGGCGTGTAAAACGGTAGGAGACACCAGTGCGCGGAACCTCCACCGCGACAGGAAGGACACCGGCGACGCGCTGCTGAAGATTGAAAACGTTGGCGGAAGCCGTGGGCGGCGGTGGTGATATGGATGCCGGAGACTTCTTGTGTTTTTGATCTTTTTCCGGAAGCGCGTTGATCGATTCCGCTTTCAGCAGAACGGATTCGTTGGTTGCTCCTACCTCGAGAGCGAAGCGATAAGCGTGCGGATTGGAAGCGTCGTAGGCAATGGGCAGGCTGAGCGATTTGAATCCCGGAGCGGACGCGGTGAGTTGATAGGTGCCTGAGGAAAGTCCCAGAACGACCCAATAGCCCTCGGCAGTTGTAGAAGCGTTCCAGGTTGAGCGTGTGGCGATGTTCTGCACTTGGACGCGCGCGTTCGCGACCAGGGCGCCGGCGGGATCGATGACGTAGCCGGCGAGTTGCCCCGGGATGAGTGCGACGCCGGGAGCAAGAGCGACAAGCTCAGTGAAATTGCGACCGTTCACGGGGAGCGTACTCACGGCCCCTGCGGTTCCAGCACCAGCAGCGAGTGCACCGCCCCCGACACCACCTCCGACACCGGCCACAGCAGCAAAGTTTTGGAACCGGTCAAAATCCTTCCACCCGTCAGGCAAAAGTCGATCGGATATGACGTCGCCGGAAAAATCCTTCACTTTGTATTGCTCGGGGAGGAAGAGTTCCCATTCGAGGATGCTGATGGGCACGTCCATTTTGGGGAGAGAGATATCGGAGCCGCCTTTTTTCGCAAAGGGCGCGCCGGAATGGAGAAAGACGAAGGAGACGGTGTAAGCGCCCGCGGGGCGGAAAGCGGTGCGCAATAGCGGAACACGATCGCCATCCGCGCCCTGGACAGGCTTCACTTTTTCGCCAGCGACCTCCGCGGTAAGAATACTCGCGCCTGCAGGAAGCGCGAGCTTCAAGAAGGGCTGAGCCTGGTTTTTTACGGTGAGTTTCACTTCGGTGAGGGATTTGCCTTCGGAGGTGACCAAAGTTGTGACGGTAGCACGCTCGGCGATGGCAGAGAGAACGCTGGAATCGGGGAAACGTGCCCAGTCCAAGGCAAGGGCGGGGGATCCGCTAGGCCGGCGGTGATAGCGAAAGGCGGCCTGCAGGGAGTAACGCGAGAGCGCGCGGAGGTACGGATTGACCTCTTTGATGTCCAGGCGCTTGAGGCCACCCGATTCTTTGGCGGTGAGTTCGATGGTGCCCTGGCCCTCGATAAGTACCTCGCCGGTTTCGCGCTGAGCGTTCTTGAAAGCGAGGATGGGCGCGGCAGCTTTCGTGTCGGTTATGGGGCGTTCAAGAGAAATGAGGAACTGGTAGGTTGCGGGCCCGTGTCCCGTGACTTTGAGGAGGAGCACGCCCTTTTGCACTTCGCTGGATTCGAGCGAAGGGCCGTTCACGGCGGTGACTTCAAAGCCATCGGGAATGGCCACGGAGAATTGTTCCGCATCGCCTTGAACAACGGTGAGGTCCGCAAGAGCAGCGATTTGCAGATCGGATTCGCTGACGGAGACGAGAGACTTCACGTCAGAAAGAAAACGCACTTCACGTGGGACGGCGGGAGCGAGGACTTCGCGCGTAGCCCACCATACTGTGGCGACCTGACCGGGCATGAGCGTGGCTTCGATCTCCGTGTTGCCATTGGCGGAAGAACGATGGGTGATGATGCCGTGATTGAGTTGGATGTTGGTGCGATCGCCGGGAACGCTGAGTGCGAGGCGAACGCTGCCAGCGGCGGGAGCGGGAAGCGCGAAAGAGGCGCGCCCGGTTTCGATGGAGAGAGGCAAACCGGCATCGAGGCTAACGGTGAATTCGGATTCCCCCGGAAGAATGGCGGAGTGCAAACCGTTTTCAAGGAGTAGGGGCAGCGGTTTCGCGCCGTGATGCGCATCGAGAACGGTCATGCCGTTAACCAGAGGAACGATCGTGGTGTTCGCGGACAGAGTTTCGCCTTCGAACTGAACGGAACCGAGGACATTGTCATTGATGATGTGAAACTTCAGCTCGGCGCGTTTGAGGAGATACGGGAGCGGCGGGACTTCGGTCTTCTTACCGGGACGATTGGCGAGCGCGAGCAGGCGGTTGTATTCGTCGAGCGAGAGGGTGACGTTGCCCGGAGCCGGCGCGGGTGGATCGTTTTTTTGTTGCCCGAGAACGGGTAGTGCAAGGGCGAGAACGAGAGTGAGCGAAATGGAAAGACGATTCACTTGCCACCTGCCTTTTTGTCCTGCTGATAGGTGAACTCCGCGGATGGGGATTGGTTTTCGCTGGTGAGTTCGGAGACGAGGAAGAGGGAAGGGCCGAATGCGGGAAAATTTACCCGAACGGGCAAGATGCCGGAGGTCCGCGAGCCGCGTTCGCTGGCGTGGAATTTGTCGACCAGGACTTGCGCGGTATCTCTGCCCGCCTGGCTTTTCTGATCTGTGCGGGAGAGCGCATCCGTGGCAACTCCTGCAGACATCAAGGTGCTGGGAGCGGACGCAGGAGGGGGAATGGCAGTATCTACCGCAGGTTCGGCAATTTCGGCTGTGAGCACCGCAGAGGTTGGACCGACAAAGTTTTCCATGTGAAAAGAACCGAGTTCGGCGTTGAGGCGAAAGAGCGGCGGATAGTAGAACTGCAGACCGGTGCGAGAGATCGGCAGATCGAGGGCTGGTAGCGAAAGTTTCAAATGACCCTTGTCAGCCCACGCCGCGCCGGGGGTGAAGTACACAACTTCAACGGCGAATTCGGGAGCGTCTTCGCCGGAGCGAGCCTTGGCCAAAGGAAGCAGGAGACTGGCGTCCGGACCCGAGCCAGGACGAACGGGCTGACCGGAAAGGGAAGCGCTCCAAAGCGTTGCGCCCGGCGGAAGAGTGATTTTCACAAAGCTGCGCTGATTGTTGCGGACGGCATAGCGGGCTTCGACGAGAGCTTTTCCGTCCCTGGTGAAAAGTACGCGGTAACGGGCTTCCTCAACGTTGGCGAGCAGAACGGCCTGCTGCGTGTAGCGGGCGACATTAATGTGGAGAGAACGCGGAGTATTTGCGTTACCGGAGCGGATGCGAAAAGCGAGGAGTGCAGGAGACTGGCGGCTGGAGACAGGTTCGCCGAGATCGCTGGCATCGGCGCGCTCAAGACCCTGAGTCTTTACGGATTCGTCCTTGATTTCGCCGGCACCGAGAACATCGACGGCAACGCCACCAGTTTCGCGTTCCGCACCGGTGAGATGAAGTAGTGGAACATCGATTTGCCCATCGCGGGGAAGACGCGCTTCACCGGTGAGAATGAAACGCGCAGATTGTTCGATGGGCTCGAGGAAGGTGATGAGAACTTCGCCTGGCTTCATTTCCCAATCGGCGATGAGCGCGCCCTGCACCTGATTGATAGTGACGGTTTCCGGGAGCTGGATGTGGGCTTCCTTGGCTGCGCCCTGGGTGACGTCGAACGTGACGTTTGCGGAGAGGGAGGTGGAATCCTCGCCGAGGCCGACGAATTGCGTGATCGTGCCACGCATGCGCAACGGCAGAGTGGAATGACGCTCTTCGATCTTGCGGCGCCAGGTGAAGACCATGGGATCGGCGCCTTTGCCGTAGGCAGTCCACTTGCCGCCGGAGGGTTCCGAAGTTTCCGAGAACATGCCGCCGTAGAGGGCAAGGTCCACTCCCTGGCGAGGAATTTCCAGCGTGGCGCGAGTGACGCCGGAGTGAGTGGAAGGAACAGAGATGCGCTCTTCGCCAGCGGAAGAGGAAATGGGTAGGGCAATTTCCAGGGTGATGACGGCGCGACCGGGATGAGAAAGGAACGCGGAGAGCTTGCCGGGGTCTTTCGAAGCCGAAGGAGGAGCCAGGGCCAGAGATTTGCCATCGAGCTTAGCCTCGCGGACGAAGAGTCCGCCGGGGATGGGAAGGCGGACCCAGCCATTTTTGAGAACGTCGACGGTGAGCGTGGCGCGGCCGGAAGCGAGATCGGACTCGACGTGGAGATCATAGTCCACACGGCTCAACGCGGCGTCGATGGGCGGAGGTTCGGGATCGCGCTCGGCGGGGAAGGCTTTGACGCGGAGGGCGCGGTAGTCCGGCACGGAGAGAACTACCCAACCCGGAGAGTGAGCGGGCTCCTGGGCGAGGAGCGGTTGGACGGGCTGGAGAATCCCGACGCCCAGAAAAACGGAAAGCAAGAGCGGAGAGAGAGAGACGGTTAACTTAAGAAAGCGTTTTGAAATTGGCATGGGTATTTGACTCGCATGATAGGAGAACGTAGCTACAGAGATTTCTTGCAGACAAAAAGGGTTGCTTCAAGGGCGATTTGATTGTGGGTCATCGAAGGATGAGACCTGAAACGAGGAAGAGAGCGGGTCAGTCGGTGTTGGCGGAGCGGGTGATTAGCGATGCGACTTCGATTATGGGGTTGGGGAGCTGACGCATGGCCTTTACAAATATGGGGACAAGGCGAGGATCAAATTGCATGCCAGCGCAGCGCTCGAGTTCGGCGAGTGCCTCGTCCGCAGTACGGCCTTTTTTGTAGCTGCGGTCGCTGGTTATGGTGTCGAAGGAGTCTGCAATGGTGACAATGCGAGCGCCCAGCGGAATGTTCTCGCCTGCGAGCGCATTCGGGTAGCCGGAGCCATCGAAGAATTCGTGGTGGTGGAGGACCATGAAGCGCACACGAGCCAATGCGGCGAGAGGCTCGAGAATCTTTCCGCCGTAGACGACATGGGTCTTCATGGTCTCCCATTCCTCAGGGTTCAACGGACCGCTTTTGTTGAGGATCTGTTCGGGGATACCCACTTTTCCGATGTCGTGGAGGACAGCGCCAAGGCGAATTTCTTCAACTTCGCCGTCGGACATGCCGACCCCTTCCGCGAGGAGGGCAGCGTAGGCGGAGACTTTTTGCGAATGGCCTTGGGTGTACTGATCCTTGGCGTCAATGGCGTAGGCCAGTGACGTGACGGTTTCGATAATGGATTGAGGGAGGGAAGCGGGCGAATCTGCTAACACTGCGCCGGTCGCTTCGGTGACTGGCAGGGATTCCGTGAACTGGCGCAAGCGCTGGTAGATTTCTTCGAAGGCGTCGGGGCCGGTAACGAACAAGCGCTTTAAGGTGACACCGAGATAGGCCTCGAGGACGTCACGCTTCCAACTGCGAGCTTCGTTGGGATCGACATGGTCCGCGGTAGAAACCGTGTTGCCACCCTGATGCTTGGAGAGGTACATGGAGGCGTCGGCGACCTGAATCAATTCCTGCGGCGATGAGCCGTGCAAGGGATAGGAAGCGATGCCAAAACTCGCGCTGATATTTTTCTCCCGGAGAAGCGGATCAGCGGCTACCCAGCCGCGCAGTTTGGAAGAAAGCTGGCGGGCTTGCTCCATGGTGGTTTCCGGCATCAAGATGACGAATTCATCGCCGCCGTAGCGCGCGACAACATCCGAACGGCGGCAGTTGGTTTCGAGAATTTGGCCGACGCGTTGAAGGACGAGATCACCTTCGAGGTGGCCGTAGAAATCGTTGACGAACTTGAAGCGATCGAGATCGAGCAAGACCAACGCGAAAGAGCGGCCGGCACGCGAGGAACGTTTCCATTCGGAAGAGAGCGCTTCCATGAAGAAGCGATGGGTTTTGACATTGGTGAGGCCGTCGGTGATGGCCTGTTCCTGCGCTTTTTGAAAAGTGATTGCGTTGTGGTACGCGCCGGAAATCAGGTCGGCGAGGGTGCATAGGAGCAAGGTTTCTTCGTCGGAAAAATCGATAAGATCGGTGGATTCGACGTACAAGACCCCGTGAAGGTGATCGGCGTAAAAGATGGGCAGGGCCATGGCCGTGACGGATTCCGGTAACACTGGTTTAGGCCCGTTCTGACCGCTGCCGGTGACGCGAACGGAGGCGGTTTTGCCGGTGCGCGCGACTTGACCAATCAAGCCCGTATCGAGTGGGGTGCGCTTGCCGAGTGCGCCACGAAGCTTTCCGCCTTCGGCGTGGATGACGAGTTCGCGCGTGGAATAATCAAGGAGCGCAATGCCAATGTGGTCGTAGGAAAGGCCAATTTCCAACTGCTCGGTGATTTTTGCCAGTACTTCCCCAGGATTCAGAGTGGCGATGGCGTCGCGGGAAATCAGATTTAGAAGGCTGAGGTGGCGAGCCTTAGTGCGCTCTTCCTGGAACAGACGAGCGTTTTCGATGGCGATACTGGCTTCGCTGGCCAGCACGCGAAGAAGTTCGAGATGACCTTCATCGAAAGCGCGCTCAAGATCAGAGAATATGCACAGTGCGCCGATGGCGCGGTCGTACGCGACGAGTGGAACGCCGCAGAAGGAACCTGTAGCGCGAAGCGGATCGACGCCGAGTTTCTTGATTTCACTCACGTAGTCCTGCCGAATCAGAACAGGCTGTCGGGTGCGGAGAATATATTCTGTAATGTGGTTTCCAGCAGGGCGAGAGCGTTTCGCTTGGCGCTCACCGCCAATCATTTCAAGGTCGAACTGAATGGTGTCGCGAAGAGGATCGTGCGAAGCGAGATAAAGATTTTCGACGTCGAACAGACGCCGCAATTCTTCCCAGACGCGGCGTAGCAGATCTTCCTTGTTCAGGGTAGAGCTAAGTGCTCGGCCGATCTCGTTCAGAACGTGGAGCTCTTCCGAGCGGCGGGAAGTCTGCTGAATGAGATAGCTATTTTCGACGGCCATTCCGATTTGGTGGCCAAGAGCGAGCAAGAGGCGGAGTTCGGCGGGTGTGAATCGGCGATTGTCTTGCGTACCGAGCAGCAACAGACCGAAGGCCTGCTCCTTTGCCTGCAAGCTGATCACGACGGCACTGCGAAGACCGTGACGCAATGCCAGTTCTCGAAATCGCCGGATAGGTTCGTCTTTCTCGAGGGCCGTGAGGTTGTCATCGCGCAGGTCGCGGAAGCCCAGCAGGCCTCCGAGACGCGAAACGAGACCGACAAGGTAATCGTCCAGACCCTCTTCCTGAGTGATGCGGCAGAATTCATCGGGCAGGCCGGCGGAAACGACCGATGTCGGCCCGCTAGGATCCCCATGATGGAGAAAGAGAGCGCCGGCGGGAAGGCGGACAACGCCTAAGACGCGATCAAGGGCTTGGGCGAGCATCCTTTGAATTTCCCCGCCAACAAAACTGGAGGTGGCGAGATTGAGATTCGAAAGCGCCAGCATATTGCGTTCGACGCGGCGTTTTTCCTCTTCATAAATGGCCATGATCAGAAGCACGGCAACGAAGGCTGTGGGGATGCCGGAAACAGGAAGAAAGGCGTCGGCGAGATAGGTATGGCGGGCCTGCAGAAAACGAAATGACAGGAACAGAAGGCCCCAACCGACAAATGCTGCGGCGAGGAGACGGTCCGCAATCGTTTCGTAGTGCCGGCTCTCCCGCCAGAAAAGAATGCCGGCTGCGAGAAGGACAAATGAAGATGGAGCGATGGAAGTAATGGAAAACAGGCCGAAAGCGTTAGCCGCCGCCCAGATAAGTAGGCCAATGGCGAAAACGATGGCAGGAGTGATCCAAGGTTTCTGACGGGTGTAAAGCTGCGCCCCTAAGAAAAAGCAAAGCGAAGCGAAACCGTACATGGGAGCATTCAGTGCATTCAGGAGCGGATTCCAGCCTGTCCAGAAAGAAAGCGCGGGAGCAAGATAGTGCAGACCGTAGAAAGCCCAGCCTGCGGTCCATAGAAGCAGATAGGCTTGGCGCTTCAGGGAAAAGACGTAAGCGAAGAACACTCCCAGCAGCAGAGTGGTCAGAAGGAAACTTAGCGCGATCAGACTATGGGCCATGGGTCGAGAATCGTTTTCGGCAGCGATGAAAGGGGCACAAAGGGAACCAAGCGTGCAAAGACCGGTGCATCCCCGCGTGCAAACCGAAGCGCTTCAGAAGAGCGAATGGCAGCGCCGAGGGGTCGTTAAACGGTCACCCCGAACACACTACTCGACTAGCTAGAATTATGTAACAGGGCAATGACAGCCGCAAAGGTACGGATGGGCCAGTTGCGAAAGAGGTAGTAAGTCGAGTGTTAACTTCCTTCTCGCGGCGAGCCGAATCGTTGCACGCGTTGGTTGGACGCACCGAATCGCATCCGCTAAACTGGACGTTTAGGGATACACGCCGGGACATCACCGATCATGACAGACACTTCCACAACTCCGACGGACGGCGTACGCGTACGATTTGCCCCATCCCCGACGGGATATCTGCACGTTGGCGGGGGGCGAACTGCGCTATTCAACTGGCTGTTTGCCCGCCAGCAGAAGGGCACGATGATTTTGCGTGTCGAGGACACCGACGCGGAGCGGAACAAGCCGGAACTGGTGGACGGGATCCTCCAAGGGCTCACGTGGCTGGGTGTGGACTGGGATGAAGGGCCGTTCTACCAGTCACAGCGCACCCAACTGTACCGCGAAGCGGCGAAACGCTGCCTTGCGAATGGAAGCGCGTTTTTGTGCTACTGCCCGCCGGAGAAATATGTGGGCGGCGACCATGCGGAGGAGAGCGGGGGGTCAAAGCAGTCGCGCCGAGTGGTGCGCTGCAGCTGCCGTGATGGGAAGCCGTCTGGACCAAAGGGTAAACCTGCGGTGCGCTTTAAAGTACCGACCGGCGGCACAACGAAATTCGTGGATGCGGTGTTCGGGGAGCGCGAGTTTGCCAATGACGACATCGAGGATTTCGTTTTGCTGCGTTCCGGGAAAGACGAGGAAGAATTCGGACAAGCGATGTATCAGCTCAGCGTGGTTGCGGACGACATCGATATGGGTATCACGCACATCATTCGGGGAGCGGATCATCTTTCGAACACGCCGAAGCAGGTGCTGCTGTACAAGGCCCTCGGCGCGAAACCGCCGATTTTTGCTCATGTGCCGCTCATTTTGGGGACGGACAAGTCTCGCTTATCCAAACGCCATGGGGCTACGGATGTGAACATGTACCGGGTGGAAGGATTCTTGCCGGAGGCGTTTCGGAATTTTCTGGCGCTGCTTGGCTGGTCGCCGGGAGGAGATGAGCAGTTTCTACGAACCTCGGAGTTGTTGGAGAAATTTTCGCTGGAGGGCGTGAGCCGAACGAATGGGGTGTTCGACCGGGCCAAGCTGGAGTGGTTTAACACGCAGTATTTGCAGAAGCTGCCGATCCAGGAGTTGCTTCCGGCGGTGGAAGATGAGCTGAAACGGGCCGGGTTGTGGAAAGAGGAGTGGGCGACAGGTGCGGGGCGTGAATGGTTTGCTAAGACTGTGGATTTGCTGCGTCCGCGGGTTCGGTTGTTGCCGGATTTTGCGACGTGGTCGCGGGCCTTTTTCAGCGATGAATTTAATCTGGACCCTGCGGCGAAGTCGAAATTCTGGAAGGACGAAAAAGTGCCCGGGCTACTGGGTAAATTGGCCGATGCGCTGGAGGCGTTGCCCGAGTGGAATCACGATGCCTGCGATTATGCGGCGCGTAAGGTTGCCGAAGAGGGCGGCGTGAAGGCGGGATTGCTGATCAATGCCACGCGTGTGGCGATTGTAGGGCAAGCTGTTGCGCCGCCGCTTTTCGATACCATGGTGGTGCTCGGACAAGAGCGCGTGGTGCGGCGATTGCGGGATGCGGTCAAGAATTGGCAGTAACGTTCGGTAGGACTAATTGGCGGTGAAAAATTCTTTGTTCGCGGGTTTAGCTGCGGAGGTTGCGGCTACCACGTTTATTGTGGTGGGAATTTCCCTGGTTACCGGCGGGAGGCAGATTTCCGTGCTGCAGGCCTGGTAATGCAGCTTGAGAGTGAGCGATTGAGCGCCGACTGGCGCGCTAGCGAGGACTTTTACGGGCAAGCGAAGAATCACGGTGTCCGTGTATACGTTCAGTTGCTTGTTTTTCGAGAACGTGAAGGTGCGCAGAGTTCCCTTAGGATAAGCAACTTCGCCGAGTTGGAAGCCAGTTGGCGCTTCGGCGCGCAAATCCGTGGGAATAAGGTACTCGGCGGAAACTTCGCGCGCATTGACGTGAAAGTCGGGACGGATTTTCATCACGACGGCCACCTGGACTGCTGTTCCACGGGCAACGGGATCAAAGGATGCGTACGCCGCGGGCGCGACGACATCCTTGGCAGACACGGATTGGCTAACAACAGCGATCGGCAGCGCGCACAACGCCAGCAGCAGGTATGCAACGAAGTTAAGTTGGCGATTCACAGTTTCACCTGCGCACCGAGCTGCTGAGAGACTACGCGCCCGATGACCGTGTGCAAGTCTTCGCCGGTTTTTTCCAGAACAAAGGCATTGCGAGCATCGGACCAGCCGAGTTTGAAACTGGTGGAAAGAGCCGAGATCCAAATTTCGCGAATCGGGGTATTTGGAGAAATGACGAACTTGGCAGGATCGGGTTCTTCGAATATGATTTCGAGTTTGCCGCTTTCGCCTTCCACGTCGAAATCATGCTGATCACCAAGCAGGAGAAGGCGTTTCTTCAAATCTTCGAAGGCGGCGTCCGCCTTTTTCTGGAAATCCTGTTCCGAAAGCATCCGTAACCTTTCGTTAAATCCGGTCTATAGAGCTGGTCGTTAGAGCTGGGATTCGACGCCCTTGATTAGTTCATCTTCGCTCTGCAGACCCTGAAACTTCTGAATAATGCGGCCATCGCGAGAGATGAGAAAACTCGTGGGATAGCCGAGAATTCCACCGAATTTTTCGGCGGCCTCGTCCGAACCCAGAAAGATTGGATAACTCATCGGCAATTTTTGGCCGTTTACATCGAAGCGCTCTTTTTCGAGGAAGGGAGCGACGACCCTCTTGCCCTCATCATCCATCGCCACACCAATAACTGTGAAGCCCCGAGGGCCGTATTTTGCTTGCATTTCGATCAGCCAGGGAATTTCTATGCGGCAAGGATCGCACCAGGTGGCCCAGAAATTCAGGAAGACAACTTTGCCTTTCAAGTCGGAGAGCGCGACCTCTTTGCCATTGAGGTCCTTGAATTTCAAATCCGGAGCTGGCTTGCCGGCGAGGGGGGTGTTAGGAGCGATGGTAGTTCTTGTCTTTACGGAAACCCTGGTGGCGCGGTCGGCAGACCAAGTGCCCACGACCACAGCCGCTACGATGGAAACGATGATGAGCGTTTTCTTCATACTCTCCTCACACCTTTAGTATAGCCGGAAGGGCTGCGAGCCGCATTTCTTGCGGGATTCGGATCAGTGGGACCGGGTTAGCGCATGCTCCAGCCAGAAAACGATGCCGTTCAGGAAACTTAGTTTGCCGGTGAGCCAGGTGAGCCGGTTTAGGAACACCAATGCTCCCACGAAAAGAAGCAGGGCCCCGCTAAAAAGCTCCACAGCGTGAAGGTATTTGCGAAAATTCTGGTAGAAGCGGAGGAAGCTGCTGAGACCAAGGGCGGTGAGCAGGAACGGCACGGCTAGGCCCGCGGAATAAACCGCGAGGAGAAGGACGCCGCGCGCGACAGTGTCACTTGCCGCGGCAAGAAGAAGGACGCTGGAAAGAATCGGGCCGATACAGGGCGTCCAACCGAAGGCAAAGGCAAAGCCAAGCAGAAAGCCGCTGACGATTCCGGGTTTCGAATCCGTGTTGCGAAGATGCACATCGCGATTCAGCCAACGCGCTAGGGCTGGACCAAAAAAACCGATGACAGAAAGGGAAAGGAAATGAACCGCGCCCAGGCCGGCGAACAGCGGGCCGTGGTGAAGATAGGCCGCGACACCGAGTGCAACCAGCACAATCCCGAGAATCAGGCCTGACCGAACATTCAGTTTGATTAACCAGCCGAGCAGGTGCAGGCCGAAGAGAAGAATCAGAGCGCCGGCAATCGGTGCGAGTGTGGATTTGTGTTGCTGAAGAAATCCGCCAACAGCACTGGCAGAAGCGCCGAAGGCGATGAACACCGCCGAAAAGCCGAGGACGAACGCGAACGCAGAAGCGAAGAGACCGGACTTGGGCTGTTGGCCCTGGCGGAGTTGCTCCACGCCGATCCCCGAGAGCATGGAGATATAGCCCGGCACCAGCGGCAGCACACAGGGAGATAAGAAGGAGATAAGCCCGGCGAGAAATGCTCCGGCGAGAGAAACGTCGGTCATGAAGAAGGTATCTCCATTCGCACTATTCTGACATAGAAGTTGGAGCGGCTTGGTGAGTTGAGGTTACACGCACGCAGATATGGAAGCCTGCGCTTCATTTCGACGCTTCCAGCGCGGGGTATTGAGGCAGTGGGATTGCGCTTTCGAAGACCTGTGCGAATTCGAGAAGGAGCGCTTCGTGGGTAACGGCACCCATCAATTGCAACCCCACCGGCAGGCGCTGAGGAGTGAAACCGCAGGGAACGGAGATCGCAGGAACGCCGGCGAGGTTTGCAGGGCGGTTGAGACGAAGAAGGAGCGCGCGCGTCGGATACTTTTTGCCCTCGATGATTGTTTCGTCTTCACCGATGCGCGGAGCGGGGATAGGGGTGGTGGGGACGACAAACGCGTCCAAGTCTTCGTTCTCCAGCACCGAGTGATAACCTGCGATGAATTTTTCGCGGAGTTTCAGTGCGCTCAGATAGCTGACGGCGGACACTTTTGTGCCCATTTCGAGGCGGCTGCGCACGTCTTCGCCGTACGCGGCGGCGTGTGCCGGATACCAGCCGGCCTGCTGGTGGTACTGGGTTGCTTCGGCCCAGGCGATCTGGTTTCCGGCGTCTTCGGTTTCTGCGAGGAGAGGAAGAGAAACTTTGATGAGTTTGGCGCCTTTTTTTTCTAGCGTGCGTAGCGAAGCATGGAAGGCAGTGTCTACCTCTGGGCTCAACACCTCGAAGAAAAATTCCTTGGGAATGCCCAGGCGCATCCGGCGTTTTCGCGGCGAAGGGAAACGGCCTGGGAGAAAGCCACGCTCAGGTTTGCCTTTGCTGCTGATGGCAGAAAAAAGGAGAGCTGCGTCCCGCACCGTCCGCGCGAGGGGACCGACGAAATCGAGCGTTGCGGAAAGAGGGATAACGCCATCGGTACGGACACACCCGATCCCGGGTTTCAGGCCCACCACCCCGCACAGTGACGAGGGAACGCGAATGGAACCGCCGGTGTCAGTGCCAATGCTGCCGTAACAGAGGCCCGCAGCCAGCGCAGCAGCAGAACCACCGCTGGAGCCGCCTGAGATGCGCTGCAAGTCCCAGGGATTGCGCGTAGGTCCGTAGTGCGGATTGACGGTGGTGACCCCGTAAGCGAATTCATGGAGGTTGGTTTTGCCGAGGATGACGGTGCCCGCTTTTTTCAATGCGCTGACGACCGATGCGTCATGGAGGGGAACAAAGTGGCGCAGAATCTCAGAGCCGGCGGTGGTGCGGACGCCGCCGGTGTAGATATTGTCTTTCAACGAAATGGGGATACCGTGAAGTGGGCCAAGGTCCTGGCGGCTCTTGCCCTTCGTTCTTAGACAAAGCGTTGACTCGGCGTGGGTGGCCGCCTTAATTGCTCCCGCTTCATCCACGGTCAAGTAGGCGTTCAGCTTTGGGTTCAAGGCTTCGATGCGGTCCAGGAGGAAGCGAGTGAGTTCAAGCGGCGACAGTTTTCTGGCGCGAAACAGTTTGCCGATTTCCGCGATGCTCGCAAACGCAAGTTGTGGATCTATCTGCGTCAAAAGATTTTTTCCGGACGCCGGAGGTTACCGAAAGCGCCGATGTTGGCAATGATGAACGCGACGCGGAATTGATTTTCGGTGCGGACCGTGCCTAACTCCAGCCGGCGATATTCAAAGGCCAGGCCACAGCAGCCACCGTTGTAGCCTACCCAGGCAAACTGGTTTTGTAGCGTGTCGGTGTAAATGTCGTAGCTCAGCCCCGCTGCGGCGTTAAAACCCTTCCGGTTGAGGCTTCCATAGCCCAGAATGGCGCGAAACTGATTGGCCGGCGGCTGAACGATAGGATCTCCTTGAAGGCGGAAATCAGCCAAGGTGAAGTAAAACTCGCTATACGGCTTTACCTTCAAGAGTGTGCCGATGGTGGTGACTTTTTGCAGCTGAGGGTCGTACTCGAGAATCTGCTCGGCGTCGTATTTTCCGCCCGGTGTGAGCTTCAGATCGCTCACAATAGGAGACCAATTGCGCGGAGTTGAAGCGAAGGCGAAAGGCGTGAGGGAGTCCAGCGCCTGAAAGACGTTGCGTTGGCCCGGAACGAGCGCGCCACCAAAGGTCGGGTCAAAATAATGCTTCTGAACGAGACTCCAGGAAAGAAAATCTACAGGCTGCTCATCACCCCTCTTGGAGTAGAGATGTTGGGTAATCCCATATTCGATTTCGTTGGTGTTGGTCAGCGTAGCGTTGCTGTCGAAGCGGACGAAGTCCTCAAAGTGTTTTACGCCGGTGACATAGCGATACGTGGCGATGGGTTCGATGGTGTGCTTGTAACGGTAACGTGATTTCGGGCGGTCAAAGAATCGCTCCATGGTGGGTGGCCGCAGTTCTACGGAAAATTCGCCGGTGTTGCGGTTGATAGAATTCCCGGTCGGGACGCCATTGTCGTTCAGGGAGTCGCCGTAATAGGTAGTCCGAAAGAGAGCAGAAGTGGTGACCCCTAACCAATCGCCGAAATGCATGGGGATGGTGATTTTGGGAGCAAATTCGGTGCGAGGGACGAAATTGGGGGTGTTCAGAAATACGTCACCGCGATGCACAGCGCCTGCGAACGAATCGAAAGAAAAATAGACGGGGAAGCCGTGCCAGGGGGGTTGTTCCACCGATCCCAAGCGCACTTCGGGGGCGCTACGCAAATTGACGCTGGTTGGCGGACTCAGTTCGAGATAGCTGCGGTCGTTCAAACTGGCGACATTGAAGCTGAACCCGCGAAAATTGTTGGTCAGAAAGACGGAGCTGCGGACTTCTGAGTTGATGGCATCGCCGTAGCTATCCGCAAAGGCCAAGCGGAATGTTAGCGAGGACAATTGATTTACGTCCGCGACGAAGCGCCAGCCGTCTTTCCAGAGCGAAGTGATTTCCGCTTGTTGCTGGTGGCCACCTTGTTTCTGAATGAGGTCTGTAGGCCCGGGAATGCCTCGGTCAATCACACCGTAGTAGGTGTACTTGAGGGAGGTATTTTCAAACGGCTTGGCGCGAAATTCAGCTCGCTGGGCAGTGCCGCGGCGGCTGAAATATTCGAATCCGAGGGTGATGTCCACCCAGGGCTTGGGCGCCCAATAATACGCATCGCCCAGCACCAGGCCTTTGCTGTTGCTGTTGCCGATGACGGGAATTAGGAAGCCTGATTGGCGCACATGATTTCCCGCAGGGGCCGTCGAATAAGGTAGCCAGATGAGGGGCACGCGATAGAGACGGAAATTGGAATTGACCAGTGCGACGCTCTTTTCCAGTGTGACCTTTGCTTCCGGGGCATAGAATTGCCAGGTGGGATGTTCCGGAGCGCAAATAGTGAACCAGGCGTGGCGAATCACGTAGACATCGGGGGAAAGCCGCTCCACCTCTTTGGCTTCGAAATACAAAGGATTCTGGGAAAGCAAAACCGACGGATTGGGGCGTCGCTCGAGCTTGATGGTGCCGCGAACGTTGTGGAAGGTGCCACGACCCGAAGAGACGGTTAATTTGGCTTCGTCGCCTTCCAGGTGCTGGTTTTCAAAGTCGAAAATGACATGGCCGCGGGCCACGGCTTCGCTGGTGTCATCGTTGTATTCGACATGATCGGCGCGGAGATGGAGGCCGCCGTAAGTGATTTCCACATCGCCATCCGCAAGGTAAAGATTCCCTTGCCGGCTTTGCGGACCGCTGGCGGAAATGGTGGCAAGCTCGCCCGAGCGTGCCGGCAGGCGGACCTGCTGGGCAGACACCGGTTGGGCGCAAAGAAGCCATTGGTAAGCGAAGAGAAAAAATCCCCCGCGGGCAACGAGGGCAAGTTTGGAGTGAGGTAGTGTCACGCGGGCGTTTAAACTCACGGAGTCGAACGGTTAGCCTAGCATGCACTCCCTTGGATTTACAGCCGACGCCAATCGTTGCAAAAAGAGAGATGCAAGCGAGCGCCAATGGGCCTCTGCTGTTGAGGGTGAAAACTGAGGGAGACACGCTGGATTAGACTTGGCCGGAGCAAAACAAGCTCGAGCCGCTGTGTTTGTGGAATTTCGATCTGGAGATTGGCCGCTACAGAAGAAAGAGAAAGAATGGGCTATTTGGCCGCGCTGCGTAGATGCTGCTGCGTGCGATACCACTCAAAAGTACGCTGGAGACCTTCTTCGAACAGCACTGCAGGTTCGTATTGAAGAATATCGCGAGCCTGGGTGATGTCCGCCTGAGAATCGCGAATGTCTCCATCGCGCGGGGGGTCGTACTTTGCGGCTAGCTGTTTGCCGGAGACTTGCCGCAATAAATCAAGAGTGTGATTCAGCGAGACGCGCTGGCCGGTGCCAACGTTGAAAACCTTGCCTGCCGCGCCCGGAGCTTCACAAGCCAAGAGATTTGCTTGCACGGCGTTATCCACGTAAGTGAAATCCCGAGTCTGCTCGCCGTCACCATAAATGAGGGGTGGCTCTTGGTTCAAAAAAGCGGTAGCAAAGCGAGAGAGAACTCCGGAATAGGGAGAATCGGGATCCTGGCGCGGGCCGAAGACGTTAAAGTATCGCAGGCAGACAGATTCGAGGCCGTAGCAGCGTCCAAAGACTTGCGCGTAAAGTTCGCCAACGTACTTGGTCACTCCATAGGGAGAGATCGGCTGCGGCTGCATGGATTCCACTTTCGGAAGCACGGGCGTTTCACCGTAAGCGGAGGAGGAAGCGGCAAAGACCACGCGCTTGACTTTGTTGTCGCGCGCGGCGACTAAAACGTTCAACGTGCCATCAATATTAATGCGGTTCGCTTCGATGGGATCCTTGACGGAGCGAGGAACCGAGGTACGAGCCGCGAGGTGAAGCACAAATTCCGCCTGCTGCATCGCCTTTTGAACGATTTCGATGTCGGTGATGGAGCCCTTGATAAAGGTGATCTTGTTGCGGACTTCGGCGAGGTTATCTTCTTTTCCAGCAGAGAGATCATCGAGTACGACGACGCCATGGCCGCGGCGCACGAGCTCGTCCACAGTATTCGAACCGATGAAACCGGCACCTCCTGTGACCAGGTAGCGCATCGCTGTGCCTCCTGCCGTCTTACGGATGTTATTGTACGATGAGGAGAAGGGGTACGAGAGATTGAATCTGAGGCGCGTCACAAAAAGGACATGACCAAAAAAATTGTACTTGTGTTGGCGGTAATCGTGGTGGTCGCGCTGGGAGGCTGGATATATTGGCGAAAAACCTGTTGTTCGATACCGGTGTCGTCCGGCGGGTCTTCTTCGCAGCCCAATCATCCGGTGGGTTCTACAGGTTCGCAGGGACCCGGCGCCGTCCTGCCCGAAACGCCATCTATATCGGCCACGAATTCGAACGTGGGGAGCAAAAGCGCCCCAGGTGGAGAAAGTCCTGAGCCGGGTTTCGCGCCGCGGGCGGGGGAAACTCTTGAATATGCTGCAAACATCACCACGCTGAGCAGCACCATTGCGAACCTGAAAATCGTCGTTGCCGAACGGCGGAATTTTGCCGGGAGGAGTGCCTGGCATCTTCAGGCGTTTGCTCGCACGGAAAACCCCTATCGAATGGTCTTCGAGCTGGATGACCAGTTCGATTCCTACAGCGATGCGGCAAATCTAACGGGTCTTCAATACGAAATGCACTTGAACGAACGAGGACAGAAAGTCGATTCGGTGCAGCGCATGCTTCCTTCCGCGAACGACCCAGCCCCGCCGGACGCGGCGGCGGCGCGCGTCCTGCCGGGTACACGGGACCCGCTAGGGATGCTGCAGTATCTTCGCGGGGTGGATTGGAGCAAAACGCGGGAAGTGCGGAGTCCTGTTTACGATGGACGCGCACTGCATGAAGTGCGCGCGACGCTGGTGGGGAAAAGCGAGCAGGTGAAGGTGCCGGCCGGGACGTTCATGACGTCGAAAATTGAAATACGGGTATTCGATAACGGCAGCGAAGCGAAGGACTCGCACTTTCTTTTGTATTTGACGAATGATGCGGCGCGGAAGCCGGTATTGATGGAAGCGGTGCTGCCGGTGGCGACTGCTAGGGTGGAATTGACAAAGGCAAGCTAGGGATGGACTGCGAAGTTTTACCGGGATTTAATTTGTTTTCACCAGCGTTTCAATCAACGAACAAGCAATGTGGCCGATGGTGATATGGGCTTCCTGGATACGCTGAGAATCGCGCGAAGGAACATTCAAGAGAAGATCTACTTTTGCGGCGAGAGCGCCACCTGTTTCGCCTGTTAAAGCAACGGAAAAGGCGCCTCGACTACGGACAGCATCGATGCCAAGAAGAAGATTGCGGCTCATGCCGCTGGTGCTGAGCGCGACAACCACGTCGGGAGAGTAAACCAGCGATTCGATCTGCCTCGAGAAAATTCGCTCGAATCCGTAGTCGTTGCCTGCCGCAGTGAGGACCGAAGTGTTGGTTGTGAGCGCGAGAGAAGCAAGTCCGGGACGATCATCGTGGAGTTTCACGACTAATTCGGCGGCGAGATGTTGCGCGTCCGCGGCGCTTCCGCCATTCCCGAAAAAGACAATCTTTCCGCCGGCTCGCAAGGCGGAAGCGGAGCGCTCGGCGAATTCACGGATACGGGCAATCAACTCGTCCGAGAAACTCTGTTTGACACGAGCACTTTCGGAAAGTTGCCGCCGGATTTCCTCTTCAGCGGATGGCATTGTCATTTAGCACAAGACGATCTTGTTGCGGTGGCGCGAGACGCGACGCGTGGCATTTCTAGTATCCACCACGAGTTTTGCCGAGTCGACGATCGCGGCGTAGTCGTAGCTGGTGTGATCCGTGGCAATGACAATCGCGTCGTAAACGGAAATCGTCTCGGGCTTCAAGGGCACGGATTTCATGTTGGAGTAGTCGTAGTGGCGCATCTTATGAAGATGGGGGAAATACGGATCGTTGTAGTCGAAATCGGCCCCGCGCTTCTGCAGGATTTCCATGATCTTCAGCGTGGGAGATTCGCGCAGGTCGTCGACATCTTTCTTGTAGGCAACGCCTAGGATGAGAACTTTCGAACCCTTGAGGCTCTTCTTATGATCGTTGAGGGCCGCGGCGATGGAATCCACTACGTGGTAAGGCATGGCGACGTTAACTTCACCGGCCAGTTCGATGAAGCGCGTTGCGAAATCATATTCGCGCGCCTTCCAGGAAAGATAGAATGGATCCACGGGAATGCAGTGTCCGCCGAGTCCTGGGCCCGGATAGAACGGCATGAAGCCGAAGGGCTTGGTGGCGGCAGCGTCGATAACTTCCCAGACATCCACGCCCATACGCAGGCAGAGCATCTTGAGTTCGTTGACCAATGCGATGTTGACGCAGCGAAAGATATTTTCCAGGAGCTTGGCCATTTCCGCAGTGCGCGTGGAGCTGACCGGGATCACTTTTGCCACTACTTGCGCGTAGAGAGCAACCGCGGCACGGCCGCTTGGCGGATTGACCCCGCCGACGACTTTGGGAATTTGCGCCAAGCCATATTGCTTGTTTCCCGGATCTTCTCGTTCGGGTGAGAAAGCCAGGAAGAAATCCACGGAAACGTTTTCATTCTCCGGACCCGCCGCGATCGCGCAATGCAAGTGGCTCTTTTCTAGGATCGGCAGAACGAGTTCCTCGGTTGTGCCGGGATACGTGGTGGACTCGAGGACGACCAGCTGCCCCTTCTGCAGATGCGGGTAGATGGATTTCGCGGTCTCTTCGACGTAGCTGAGGTCTGGCTCGCGATACTCGTTCAAGGGAGTCGGAACACAGATGAGGATCGCGTCCACTTCCTTGAGCTTCGAAAAGTCATTGGTAGCCGAAAAATGGCGGCTATTCACGAACTGCTGAATTTTGGTCTGTTGAATATGTTCGATGTAGGATTTGCCTGCATTCAACAGTTTCACTTTTTCAGGATCGGTATCGAATCCGGTGACCTTGTGGCCCGCTTCCGCAAAGCGCAAAGCCAGCGGTAGCCCCACGTAGCCGCAGCCAATAATGCCTACTTTGAGCTGCGCGCCCTTAAAAAATTCCGGTCTTCTTTCGGTAGCCATGCGATGAACTAAGCTCCTCGTCGTGGATGGGGACAGACACTAGCCGTGAGGCCATTCACAAAAACAACCTTTAAATGATAGCAGTTTCCGCTGCCTGCATTGAAACGTTGCAAGGCGATATTTCCAAAATTTCACGGGGCTTCGCCTTTTTTTTTGGCTAAAACTGGATTGCCATCGAAGCGGGCAAGGCAGCAAGATAGTGCGGATGCGCTTGTTCGTTGTTAGGAGGACTTCGGGGATGTTTTCGGGAAATTCATGACACTGCTTATCTTGGCGCTAGGACTCACGGTGGGAGTGATGGTGGGGCTATTGGGCATCGGTGGCGGAGTCGTGTTGGTGCCCGCGATGGTGTACTTGCTCCATTTCGATCAGCATATGGCGCAGGGAACATCGTTGTTGATTCTTCTGCCGCCGATCGGTTTGGGCGCGCTCCGGCAATACTGGAAAAATGGCAACGTCGATCTGCGCGCCGGGGTTTATTGCGCGATTGGATTTCTACTAGGCGGCCACCTGGGGGGCAGGGTAGCCGTGCCGATGCGCTCGGCGAGCTTGCAAGCAACTTTCGGTTTTTTTCTGATGCTATCGGCGGTGCTACTGTGGCGAAAAACGAAGCCGTCTTCGACCCCACCCAGTCCCGCAGACAAGGTTCCAACGGCGAGTCCATTGAAGTTGCTAGGGATTACCGTGACAGCTGCGTTTTGCGGGATTGCTGCGGGAATGGTGGGAATTGGCGGAGGAGTTCTGCTGGTGCCGTTGCTGGGATTGCTATTTGGATACAGCCAGCATCGCGCGCAGGGCACCAGCCTAGTCGCGCTTATTCCTCCTACCGGGTTGCTCGCTTTTCTTGCCTACGCCAAGGCGGGGTATGTTTCGTGGAACACAGGATTGCTGCTGATCCCCGGCGTATTTGTGGGTGGATACTTGGGAGGAGAGCTGGCGCGGAGGCTGAAGCCTGTTTTAATGAGGCAGGTATTTGCGGCTTTGATGTTCTTGCTGGGCGTATGGCAGGTCTTCTCCGCGTGGCGCACCTGACGCATACTAGGTAGCGCATGTACGACATCCACTGTCACATCCTGCCGGGACTCGACGACGGACCAAGAACGATAGAAGACTCGTTGGCCATGGCGGAAGATGCGATCGCGGATGGCATTACCCACGTAGTAGGCACACCGCATGCGAGTTCCAGCTATGAATTTGATTTTGGAAAAATTCGTGCGGTGCGTGACCAGCTTCAGGAAAAACTTGGCGATCGGCTGACGCTGGCGACAGGTTGCGATTTTCATTTGAATCCAGAGAATCTTGAGGCGCTCCGGAAGGATGCCGCGCAGTTTTGCGTCAATCAGAAGGATTACTTGCTGGTGGAATTTAATGAATTTTCCATTCCACCTTCCATGGATCAGGCCCTTCACGAATTGCAATTGGCGGGAATTCGGCCGATTGTGACGCATCCGGAACGCAACGGAATTTTGCGCACACAGTCGGATCGCCTGGTTAAATGGGTTCAACAGGGATATTTTGTTCAGGTTACGGCAGGTTCACTTACAGGGGTCTTTGGGCCATCCGCAAAGGAAGTGGTGTGGAACTGGATTGCTTCAGGCTTGATCCATTTTGTTTCAAGCGATGCGCACAATACAGCGCGGCGGCCGCTGAAACTTAAGTTTGCCTACGAAGAGGTAAAAGACCAATGCGGAGCAGAAAAAGCCGACGCATTATTCATTCATAATCCCCGAGCTGCGTTTGAGGGAACTGCTCTTCCTTACGTTCCCGAAATCCCAACTGAAAATGTAGGGCGTAAGAAGAAGCGGTTTCTTTTTTTCTAGACTGGGTAGAGCAGAACCAGCCTGAGCGCTGGCCATAACAAATTCTAAGAACTTGGTCAGGAGGCCGGTTTAAGGGGAAGCCCTGCCCAGGCGTTCAACAATCCCAAAAATTCACGAACGACATCCAGCGCGTCTCCGGTATTTTTCCACCAGTGAGTTGCATCGAACGGATCATCGGAAACGCCCCGTACAACGGCTCTGCCCTCTTGGTACGAAAGTAAATTCCACAGCTTTCGGGTGCGTCGCGTATGGACGCGGGAGGTCACGAGAATGACTGCGCGATGCGGCGTTGTCTGCAAAGCTCGACCAATCGTTTTCATTTCGTCGGCCGTGTTCACGATGGGAGGGCCAAGGACACGTACCGCGCTTGCCGGGACACCTTCGTGAAGGAGAATCTCCTTGTCGTATTCATCTTCACCGATATAGCGGATGGAGAGCTTTTGTAACGTTTCCCGCGGTTCTATGGCGTGCGTCAGCCAGACTTCCGGCGCATACCCCTGTTTGTAAATTCGGGCTGCCTCCAGGGCACGCTCCGGCATTCTGCCGCTTAGAACCGCAATAGCATCGACGCTCTCGAGAGGATCTTCGCGAATGAGCCACCGGCCGAGATTGAGAAAGCCAGCGACGATGAATCCAACCAAGGCGACCGCGACCATGGGCCAAAGACGAGGACGTCTCTCAGGTTGTGAAGGCAAGAGAGTACCCAACAGCAGTTCTGGCATGAAAGCGAATCGTAACCCTGGTGGCCGCCCGGGTCAAATATTCGCTTAATCCTAATTGTTGCTGGCACATTGCGCGGGAAGCACGATAAAATAAAAGGTTTAACCACCATGGAGGATGCATGAGAGCTGTGGTCACGGGTGGAGCGGGGTTTCTCGGGTCGCACCTTTGCGATCGATTACTCGAGGAGGGGTGGGAGGTCCTGGTCCTGGACAATCTGCTCACAGGCGACGAAGCGAACATCGCGCATTTGACAGCCAATGCGAAATTCCGGTTTGAAAAGAAAAACGTGTCCGAACCTTTGCGGGTGGAGGGAGAAGTTCGCTACGTGTTCCATTTTGCTTCGCCCGCAAGCCCGCCGGATTATCTGAAGTTTCCGATCGAGACGCTGAAGGTCGGTTCGATCGCTACCATGAACACGCTGGACCTGGCACGGGAAAAGAAGGCTAGTTACCTGCTGGCTTCAACGAGCGAGTGTTACGGGGATCCTGACGTGACCCCGCAGAGCGAGACGTACTGGGGACACGTGAATCCGATTGGCCCCCGAAGCGTCTACGACGAAGCGAAACGATTTGCGGAAGCAACGACGATGGCCTATCACCGCCATCATGGTGTAGATACGCACATCGTGCGCATTTTCAATACCTATGGTCCGCGGATGCGCCTCAATGATGGCCGGGCCCTGCCCAATTTCGTTTTTCAGGCGCTCAGTGGAAAGCCATTTACGGTTTACGGCGACGGCAAACAAACGCGCAGCTTCTGCTACGTTTCCGATTTGATTGACGGAATTTACAAGCTTAGCCAGTCGAACGAACATTTCCCGACGAATATTGGTAATCCAAACGAGCTGACGATTTATGAATTCGCCCAGAAGATCAGGGCGCATTTTCCGAATGCTCCGGCGATCATTCACGAGCCTTTGCCCGAGGACGATCCTAAGCAGCGGTGCCCGGATATCTCCAAGGCCAAGCGGCTGCTGAAGTGGGAACCCAAAGTGTCGCTGGAAGAGGGATTGAAGCTGACGCTCAGCTATTTCAAGGAACAATTTGCGCGCCTAACACCGGCGAATTGAGCCTGCGGCCTAAAGCCGGCCGAAGGAATGGTAATCGAAGCCAAGATCCTGCATTTTTTTCGGAGAGTAAAGATTTCTTCCGTCGATAACCAATCGGCGCGCCATGAGTTTCCCTGCGCGTTCCCAATCGAGTTTACGAAAAATCTGCCATTCGGTGCAGACCAGCGCTGCATCTACGTTCTTTAGCGCTTCGTAGGGATCTTCGTGATAGGTCACCTTTGGATAGAGCGGCTTGGTGCGAGAAATCGCCTGAGGATCGGCGGCATGAACTTCCGCACCTTCTTCGAGGAGTTTGCGGATGACATCCAGTGCCGGCGCGAAACGGATGTCGTCGGTGTTGGCCTTAAAGGCCAAACCGAGCACTGCGACACGTTTGCCCTTGATGACCCACAATGCTTTGTGAACTTTTTCGAAGAATCGTTCGATCCGCTGCTTGTTTACGCGCTCCGCGGCCTTGAGCATGTCAAAATCTACGCCGACGGAAGCGGAAAGATGGATGAACGCCTGAATGTCTTTGGGAAAACAGAAGCCGCCGAAACCCAATCCAGCCTTTAGAAATTGCGTACCGATGCGAGGATCCATGCCCATAGCGTGGGTAACTTCTTCCACGTCCGCACCGATCCTTTCGCAGAGATCCGCGATTACATTGGCATAACTGATTTTCAGGGCCAGGAAAGAGTTGGAGGCGTGTTTGATTAATTCGGCGCTATTGATTGTGGTGACCAGAAAGTCGCCCGCCGTTCCTGGCGGACATTTGCCTGCGTGGACGGGGCAACGAAAGCTTCTTTCCAGGATAGGCCGGTAGATTTCGCGAAGCTGGGCCGCACTTTTTTCGTCTTCGACCCCGACGACGATGCGATCAGGGTGGAAGAAATCGCCGACCGCGGTGCCTTCGCGGAGGAATTCCGGATTTGAAGCAACGTTAAATCTTAATTCTCCGCCACGAGAGTAGGCGGCGAGAGCCTTTTGCAACTGCACGCCGGTCAGAGCCGGGACGGTGCTCTTTTCCACCACAAGCTTTGGAGTGCGAGCTTCCGTAGCAATCTGCCGGGCCACGTGATCAATCGCAGAGAGGTCGGCCTCACCGGTTTCTTTTGGAGGAGTGCCAACACAGATGAAAATCACCTCTCCCGCGCGAATCGCTTCGCCTGCATCGGAGGTGTAGGCGATCTTTTTATCCTTGGCGGCCTGGGCCAGGACTTCTTCCAGGTGCTCTTCATAGATGGGAACTTTGCCGGCATTCAGCTGGTCGATACGGTTTTTATCAACATCGGTGCAGAAAACTTCGTGTCCGGCAGCGGCAAGGCATGCTCCGGTCACAAGTCCCACGTAACCACAACCGATAACAGTCAAGCGCACTTTTGTGTCTCCTCTACGTTTAAGAGTCTTCAGAGCGGCAATGGGACGATCGCGGCTCACGGCGAATTGTCGGCCTTCACCAACTAACAGGCCCAACCTTTCGTCTATTTTCTTGCAAGCAGCAAACCACGCAATCCCATCAGCGCGAGTCGCGGCTGACGCCGAACAACATTCCAAAGCAGGCGTGTTGATTCGTCGCGGTTAATTTCCCCGAGGGACTCCCGCGTCGAAAAGTTCAACAGATCTACTAACCGGGAATAGTCATCCTGCCCAAAATAGTGCAAGGCGCGACGGATAAGCCAATGGGTTTCAAGTTCGCGCCGCAACGCGCGCAATTCGGAGGAGCCACGCCGCAAAATGGCGTCGGAGACACCTTGCGCTCCACGAAGTCCGGTAACAATTCCGCCGATCGTCGACACTTTCACTTGTGCGGCGGCGTCACCCACCAAATATACGGAGCCATTGCCAACGGTTCGCTGAATCGGAACCCAACGACGGTAGACGGGAATACGCGCACCCTGCCATCCCAGCGGTTCAAGGCCTTTTTTCGCGAGGAAGCGGTCGAAGCACTGTTTTGTATTGCGTCCGTGCTCGCCAATGACGCCTAACGCGGCACGTTCCGGGGATTCCGGGATCAGCCAATAGAAGTAAGGAGTATCGTCTGGAACGAACCAGACTCTTGTCGTATCGGGTGGGCAGTCTTTTGGCAATTTCACCAGGGCTTGCACCAGCGGCACGGTCTCGACGGGTGGCCATCCGGCGGAACGCGCAACCCGGCTGACCGCTCCATCGGCGCCGACGACGCTGTTTACGTGCAGTTCGTCCCGTCTGCCGCTCTGGTCGATTTGAACGCGGAGCCCAGTGCCGTTCGGCGCAAGCCCCAGAAAACGAGTATCAAACTCTATCGTTGCGCCGGCCGCGGAGCTTTCTTCAGCGAGGGATCGAATCAGACGGGAGCGTTCGATGATGAGGTCTGGTTTTTTAAGAGCGATCTGTGCCGAACGGCCATCGGTAAAGAGCTCAAAGCGGCGAATTTCATTAAGGATGCAGGAGCGCGAATTTCCGCTGATCTGGCCTTTGAAATGGTCGGTAACGATCAGGGTGCGCGGCGAGGGTTCAAAGGAAGCTTTGGATTCCAGGACTCGGACATGGCAACCCCCGCGAGCGAGTTCGCCCGCTACATAGAGGCCCGCGGCGGAGCCTCCGACGACAACAACATCCCTGGCGTCCCCATTCGTTCGGGACAATGCTTCCTTGTGTTTCACCGTTTCAGTTTGACCCTGCAACCGGAATGCGCACTTCCCTGTGTACTACTCACTTCGAGGGTCCGCATCACCAAGCTAGGCAGACATGCGATTTGGCGTGCAGACAGCGAAAACAGTATAGCGGACCAACAGGACTTGGCAAAATCCGGTACCGAAGCAAGACCAATGTGTAATCGGAACCAGGCAAAGAAATCAGGCCGCCGGCGCGGCCTTTGCCCGCTGTTTTTCGTACGGAGCGCGCTCCATCCATACAACGGCGAGGAGCATGGCCAAAAGAATCGCCAGCCCTACAGCAGCAGCGCCTGCAGCGGAGAGGTAAGTCACCAAAATCGCCGCGCCGCCGCAGAAAGCTCCCACAAGGTACATGACGAGGACAGCCCCGCGCTGGCCCAAGCCAAGATTGGCAAGCCGATGGGCGGAATGGTCCTTTCCCGGTGTGGCGAATGGCAACAAGCCGCGCCGCGAGCGAGAGATGGTTACCAGAGTGGTGTCAAAAATTGTTGCCCCGAGCACGAGGACCGGAGCGATCCAACTAGCCAGGTTAGTCGTGTGTTCAAAACGCATCTTCAGAGCCAGAGTGGCCATCAGGAACCCCAGAAACATTGCCCCGCCGTCACCCATGAAAATCTTTGCGGGCTTGAAATTCCAGCGGAGAAAGCCGGCGCACGCACCCAATACGCTTGCGGCAAGGGTGGCAACAAGGGTTTGTCCGTTCAAATAGGCAAGCAAAGCAAAGAAGACTGCCGACATCGCCGCCAAGCCGGCACAGAGGCCGTCCATGTGGTCCAGAATGCTGAACGAAGCGGTGATGCCTACAACCCATAAAATCGTCAGGGCTGCGTCCAGCCAGTACCCGAAGCGGCCACCTAAGAGAACCGAGAAAAACTGCGCGTGGATACCACTGATGAGCAGGATGACAGCGGCGAGGGGCATGGCCAGAAAAAGTTTGACCTGATGGTGTAGCCAACCTCGGTCATCGAGGAAGCCAACGATAGCGACTAACGTCGCGCCTGTCACGATACCCAAACTTTGTGCGCGGGCGGGGCCGTCGAATACGATGAGAATCGCGAGCATGACGCCCGCGTACATGGCTAGCCCGCCGAGAAGAGGAATGGGCTTAAGGTGCACCTTACGAGGGCCAGGCAAATCGACCATTCCAACACGGATGGCCAGCGCCCGCACCGGGACGGTCAGTAACAGCGATGCTGACAAGGCGATCAGAAACGCCAGCAGGCCCGCACTCATAAGTCCTCAGTGTTCGATCTGAAGGAACCGGCCAGGGCGGAGTAGCCGGTATACAGAGTCGTTGCCGGTTCGGGTCCGGCTCCCAAGTAACTGCAAATATTGGCTGAGAGCATGCGCGCGTACTGCCTCACGCAGCAATAACCTCACGCAGCAATAATAGGTTAACCCGCACAACGGTATTCCGCCAGAAATAAACCAGCCGCAACATCGGGTATTTGCAGTACGGTGATGGTGCCGTTGAATCTCTTATAAACAGAAGAAAACAGCTCAATTCCCGGAGTCTTAACGTTCGGTCAACATACGATGGAAGATGCGCTCGACGTCTTCGCGGTTCTTGGTTTTGAAATACCAGTCAATGGTGCGCTGCAAGCCTTCCTTGAACATGAGCTTCGGTTCCCATCCGAGAATTTTCTTGGCCAAGGAGTTATCCGCCACGCGGTTCAACGGCCCGGTGGGCATGTCCGGCCTGGTCTTAATGTCCGCCTTGTGTCCCGTAAGCTCGCAAACCAGTTTCGCCGCGTCCAGTACCCGGATTCGTTCCATAGTCCCTAAATTGATGGCTGTGCCATCGTTGATTTTTTCCCCGGCCAGGATGGTACCTTCCACGATGTCGTCGATATAGGTCCAGTTTCGAATTTGAGTGCCGTCGCCCCAGATTTCGAAGGGATTTTGCTTCAGGAAAGCGCGGGCTATCATGGCGATGACTGCGTGATTTTCGACCCCCCGAGGTCCATAAACGGTGAAATAGCGGCAAGAAGCGGCGCCGAGGCCGTGTTCCTTGGCGTAGGCTTTCAAGGTGAATTCACCCATCAGTTTCGCCCAGCCGTAGGTGTTATCCGCGTCGTTCGGGCCATTGGTCAGATCTTCGGTCAGATAAATCTCTTTCTTCAGATCGGACTGCAGGAAATTGGGATAGACGCACCCCGAAGAGGCGAACACGACTTTTTTGACTTTGGCTTTCAGGGCTTCGGAAAACACCATTCCATCGAGAAAGAAATTGGAAGCCGGACCGGCTTGATGTAGGTCAACATAACCGCGACCGCCGTGGTCTGCGGCGATATGAAACAGGATATCGACGCCTTGCATTGCGGCGCGCGTGACGCCGGGCTCGCGCAGATCTGCCTGGGTAAACTCAACTTTGTCCGTGCCCAGATGATGCCTGAGGTTTGCCAAAGAGCCGCTGGACAGATCGTCCACGACCCGGACCTTGCGCGCGCCTCGCTCGATGAGCCGGTCCGTCAGAGTGGAACCGATAAACGACGCGCCGCCGGTTACAAAAACAGTCTTGCCAGTCCAGAAATTTTCTGCCGACATTAGCCTAACCGAGCCTCCTCGATAATCTTTACAAGTTTACTGAGTTCGCGGCTACTCGCATATGCCGGAGCCGCAGCAGAAGCCGCCTCTCCCATCCGGCGAACTCTTTCCGGATCGCGAATCAGCTGCCGGACGACGTGTGCAAACTGAGCGGGGTCGCTGGGATCGGCGAAAATCGAAAAACCCTTCTCTTCACCGATGGAAACAACATCACATTCGCGGGGAGCCAGCGCGACGATGGGCTTTCCTGCCGCCAAAATTCCGTACATCTTACTGGGAACTACCACGCCTTCCAGTCCGCGCTTTACGGTGATGATGTGCGCGTCGGGGGCGGCCAGGACGGAAGGGATTTTACTACCTGGGAAGAAGGGAAGGAAGCGAACGTTGGGGATTCCCGTAGCCGCTGCTTGCAAGCGTTCACGCTGGGCGCCATCGCCAACAAACACGATGCCCACGCCGTCATCCTTTAAGCGATCGGCGGCAGCGAGCAGAGTCTCCCAGGCGCCGTAAAATCCGAGATTCCCCGCATGGAGAAGAACGAAGCGAAAGTTTCCGCGTATCGCTTGAACGACAGTCGGGTCCACAGAAGAAGGTTTGCTGGCCGACGGAAGTTCTGTTCCATCCCGAACGACTACGATTCTGGCGGGATCCACGGATTTGGCAAGAATGCGATTGCGCATATCTTCGCCGAGAACAACAACCCGAGTGGCTCGAAGCAGCGCCCGACGGTGCAGCTTCTCCCAGACGCGCGACAACAGTCCCGGTTCGACGATCGAACCGCCAACGGCCATGTCCGGATACATGTCGCGAATGTTGTACACGTATGGTTTGCCTTTAAGAAGTGCGACAAAAGCGCCGACGATGCCCTCAAAAGGCGGGTCGGTCATCGCCAGAATGACGTCGCATTGCAGAAAGAGTGCTTGGGGAACCGCCAAAAGAACATAGGTTAGATAGTTGAGAACGCGTTTTTTCATTTGAAGACGAGGGTAGTCGGTGGAACCAACGCGGACAACCCGGACTCGACCGATGTCTTTTGACTGGGAGAGCCGCCAGGGGAGGCGCTCCATGGGGTCGTAGGAAGGGCGGCCACAAAGCACGGTAACCTCGTGTTTCGCCGCAAGGGCTTCGACCACGGTCTGGGCCATTTTTGCCGTCGCGGAAGTGTCAGGTGGGTAGTAGAGGTTCAGCAGCAAGACACGCACGCTCTGATTGTACAGGCAGAAGTGGGGCCGTTGAAGGCAGGGCGGGTCCCACAGAACGAAATTCCGATTAGGAAAATAGGGCAGTTGAACCTTTACTGGGCAGAGGGACAGTTCCGCCCGTTGCAGCAGGAGATTAAATTTTCAGTACTCCGAACCAGGCAATAGGGAGGCAGCATGCAGACGAATCTCTCCACCCGACGAATCGTTGGTGGCTTGGCGTTAGTCCTTATGATGTGGCCCGCGCAAACAGTGGCACATCCTTCCTCGTTGCCCGAAGCGGCGGTAAAGGCTCATACCGTTTTCCTGGAGAACGAGACGGGCTTTGCGGAGTTGCAATATACGCTGATTCTGGAATTGAACAAGTGGGGCCGGTTTGAGTTGGCAGGCAGCCGTGAAACGGCGGATTTAGTAGTGCGGTTGGATGCGGCAACGCACGTCCGGACAGTGCCGGATGGAGAGTTCCCGGCTTTCGCGGGCGGGAACAACTCTGCAGAGAGTGAAGTGCCAAAGGGATATACGCGGATTGCACTTGTGGAACCTAAGACGGGCGCCACGCTTTGGTCCGATATACATAAGACGGAGGGCGGCAAGGTGAAGAGCGGGCACCTGCTGGACGGAATGCGCGACGCTTTCCGCGACTACGATCGGCGCAAGAAATAAATTGCCGGCGCTGCAGTCGGGCAGTTTGCACTAACCAAGAATCATCTTTCCCAGAAGTTCCTTGAGCAGCTTTGCGGCGACTGTCGCAGTCAAGCCGGAGCTGTCTCGCACGGGATTCAATTCGACGATGTCTGCGCCCACGATTGGGGCTGGAAGGCTTTGCAAGTAGTGAATGGCCTCGCGGGTGGAAAGTCCGCCCGGCTCCCAGTGAGAGACGCCTGGTGCGAAAGCCGGATCGAGGGCATCGATATCGAAAGAAACGTAGATTGGGCCAGCCAGATTAAGCCTCGCGAGATCCGGCAAGTTCTCCATTTCGTAAATTTCCACGCCGTATTTTTTTGCTTGGGCGCGCTGATGATCGTTCAGGGTGCGGATCCCTATCTGCACGAGCCGCTGAACCAATTGATTTTCCATGATGCGCGCGAACGGGCTGGCGTGGGAGTTAGGATTGCCCTTGTAGTCGGAGTAAAGATCCGGATGCGCGTCAAAGTGTACGACTGTGATGCCCGGCACGCGTTTTCCGATGGCGCGAAGAATGGGATAGGTCACCGAGTGATCGCCGCCCAGGCATAGCGGCCGCTTCTTGCTCTCCACAATTTGAGCGACAACCTGCTCGATTCTTTCGCGGGCGTCTGGATTTTCCATTTCCGATAGGTCGCCGGCGTCCTCGAATAGGCCTGGTTGGGCTAAGTCGATTCGCGCGCCGGCCCAGGAATTCCAGGCGTCGGAATGCAACGCGGCGCGAATCATGGGCGGGGCCTGCGCGGGGCCGCGCAAAAAGGAAGAGTTCTGATCGAGCGGGATGCCGAGGAGGACGGGCACACCCCAAGGCGAGAGTTGCGGTGTATGTGGGTTCATGGTTGTGCGATCAGAAAATTGCCGAGCACCAATGCGTCCATTTGGGTACGCTGGAAACAATCGAGGGCTTCTGCGGGGCGGCAAACGATAGGTTCGTTGTCATTGAAGGAAGTATTTAGTACCACAGGCACGCCGGTTTGTTTTTCAAATTCGCTGATCAGTGCATGGTAGCGAGGATTTGCTTCACGCGTGACGGTCTGCAAGCGTCCAGTGCCATCGACGTGGGTTGGAGCGGGAATTTTGTCGCGCTTGTCCGGGTTTACGGAGTACGCAAGGGTCATAAACGGCGAGGGGTAAGACTTGGCAAACCACTCGCCCGTTTTTTCGGCAAGGATCGAAGGAGCAAAAGGCCGGAAGATTTCGCGATGCTTGATGCGGCGATTGAGAGTGTCCTTCATTTCCGGCCGACGCGGATCGGCAACGATGCTGCGATTCCCAAGCGCGCGCGGTCCCCATTCGGCACGGCCTTGAAACCAGCCGAGGATTTTTCCGTCCGCGATGATTGTCGCGGTGCGGCGGAATAGTTCGTCATCACCTAGTTCGCTGATCATGAAACCATTTTGTGCGACCGGACTGCCACTGATCGCGGTGGCAATCTCCTGGTGCGAATAGCCGGGACCCCAATAGGCGTGGTCCATGACGAAGGAACGAGGGCGGCCGAGCGTTTGATGCCAGACGTAGAAGGCCGCGCCGACGGCGAGTCCCCCATCACCGGCAGCGGGATGAACATAGACTTTTTCAAACGGCGTGGTATCGAAAATCTTTCCGTTCGCTACACAGTTGAACGCCACGCCACCAGCAAGGCAAACGGCTTTCGCTTTGGTGCGGGCGGCGAGTTTTTTCAGCATGCCCAAATAGACTTCTTCCAGCCGCGCCTGCAACGAGGAAGCCAAATCCATGTGGCGTTCCTCGAGGGGTTCTTCCGGCCGGCGTTCCGGGGCACCCAGGCGTTTGGACATTTGATCGGAAAACATTTTTCCGAGTACCGGAGTCTTGTCCGCCTCGGCCCAGGACATTTCGGGACCGGTTTTATGATGCGTGAAGTACCGAAGGCCAAGGCGGAAACCAAATTCGCCGCCGTTTTCGTTGAAGCGGACAATGTCTCGAAACGATTCTGTATATCGAGGATGACCGTAAGCACCAAGCCCCATGACCTTATATTCGTCGCCGAATTTCAGAAAGCCGAGATACTGCGTGACGGCGCTGTAATAGAGGCCGAGCGAATGAGGGAATGCAATCGCGCCGTCAATGTGCATGCGATTGCCGCGGCCGGTACCCCACATTGTGCTCGCGAAATCGCCGAGTCCGTCCGCGCTGAGCAGCGCGGCGTCTTCAAACGGGGAAACGAAATAACTGCTCGCGAGATGCGCCTGGTGGTGCTCGATGCGGTGGAACTTGGCCTTGAGATTGCCAGGGTCGCTGTCGAAAGCCTGTGCCAGAGCTTCGGGAATGCCCGTGAATTTGGTCATTACCCGCGCACGTTCGCGGGCGAAAGACGGCATTTGTATCGCGTAAAAAAGCTTGGTCGCCAGACGGGCATAAGGATTTCGCGGAACGGCGACATGATCGATGTCGGAAAGAGTGATGCCTGCCTCTTTGAGGCAGTAACGGATTGCCGCCGTAGGGAAACCTGCGGCGTATTTTACGCGATTGAAGCGTTCTTCCTCGACTGCCGCAACGAGACGGCCGTCACACACCAGCGCGGCGGAGGCATTGCCGTGGTACGCATTGATCCCAAGGATGTTCATTGTCCCAATCTAAATTCTACCAGTGAGAATGGCCGCGGCCAGCCGGAGTCCGCAGACAAACAATTTCGTTTTGCTTAGGACAAATGGCGACGACACCATTCATTCAGCACGTAGAGTGACCAAGGGCGAGACCAGGTTGTCTGCGCGTGCAGAAAATTATCCCACACTGAGTGGACACCCGCAGTATGCAAATGAGCGACCAGCGCCGGGGCCAGGTTCGAAAAACTGGCTTCGATGCGCGGCCGCAGTGACGTTCGCAACCAATGCTCCCACGGCAGCGTGAACGTTCTTTTTTTCTGATCGAGCACCTCAGCAGGCAGAATCCCATCTAGCGCGGCGCGAAGCAGCGCTTTTGGGCGCCCCGGTTGCACCCGGGCTTGATCGCGCAGTGCGCACATGAATTCGATTAGGGGAGTGTCGAGCAGCGGCACCCGCACCTCGAGCGAACGAGCCATGCTGACCGAGTCCGTATCTCGGAGAAGCGTGCTGACCATGTAGGTACGCATCTCGAGCCAGGAAATTCCAGCGATCGCTTCAGCGAGATTTGCCTGATCGGATGCGCGCTCCAGCCAGGCAAGCCAGGTGGGGTCAAGGGTGGCGTCGTCGGCAGCTACGGAGCTGCTACGAAATTGCGGCTCGGTGAGGCGTGAAAGTTCCGAAGGAGGGAACAGCAGTCGGGTGAAAAAATAGGGATGAGGTAGCGCTTGCGGCAATGTCCAGGCATCACTGGCTTTTCGCGCGGCATCTGCCGAAGCATTGCGGCTGGCGAGGGTGCGAATCAAAGGAGCGCTAACACGGCGAAATGGGGCCGGCACAAAGTGTGACAGCAGGCCCAACCGTTGAAGCTTTGGCGTGTCAAGAAATGTCTGGTATCCCGCAAAAAGCTCGTCGCCTCCCAAGCCCGAAAGCGCGACTTTGAGTCCGACCTCGCGCGCGGCCCAGGAGACGAAATAGGTGTTGATGCCATCCATGGTCGGTTGATCGAGCGCCGCCAGCGCTTCGTCCAGACGCGCGAGCATGTCTGCGCCGTGCATGGGTAGTTCGGTGTGGTTCGTGCCGGCGCATTTGGCTACCACGCGAGCCAGCGGTGCTTCGTCATACGGCGTGTCCGGAAAGGAAAGAGTGAAGCTGC
>Ga0209526_10000227_pt1 | contig 35366 bp, 28 predicted proteins | sample JacPinW_OM2H0_M1_FD_188566 | JGI IMG/M metagenome (GOLD analysis project Ga0209526, IMG submission 188566) | Forest soil microbial communities from Algoma, Ontario, Canada - Jack Pine, Ontario site 1_JW_OM2H0_M1 (SPAdes) (version 2) | ecosystem: Environmental > Terrestrial > Soil > Boreal... | reverse complement strand
TCAGCGCGGTCCGAGCCGGACTGGCGATCCGATGCCGGAGTGGCGGTCCGAGCCGGACTGGCAGTGCGAGCCGCACCGGCATTCGGCGTTTCCGGTTTTTGAACCTCGGTATTACTGGGAGTTACGGTATCGGCCATACGAATTTTATGCAGTTAGCACAGTAACAAAACTAACCGATGAATCCAGCAGGCATTATTCCGTGCGGTGGCTGACCAGGGCGATTCAAATTTACCCACTCAAACGGGGAAGGAACTACGAACTGCTGGTAGGTCCTAAAGAGAGAAAGGCAATCGATGAACAAACTTTTGGCAAACGTTACCGCGGTCGGAGTCATGACCCTGGCGACTTTAAGCGCGAACGCATCGTCAACCGACGAGTTGCTGTGGTCCTCGGGCTTCAAGGCAAAGCGCGCCGAGACACCGGCACAAAAACATCAACTCGAAATCCTGCCCGAAGGCAAGATGGCTGTGGTGCAGGGGAACGGAAAAACGTTCTACGTTTATGCCGACCGAGAGCATGCACAGGTCTACATCGGCAACCGGGACAATTACTCGAAGTTCGAAGGCGAGTTGAAGCGGGAGCCCGATGGCGATGCCATCGTGAAAAAGATTTACGTGAAAGGGAGCCCGATCGAAGTTCGCGAGTTTCGCGGGTTCGGAGCGTTTCCCGAATAAAGTTCGGGGAATTGTTAAGGACGAAAGCGGCGCAGCAAACGATAAATGTCGTCGTTGCGCGGGCGGGTTGGTGCGGGTGTGCGTTTGCCACGCCTCGCTTGCCCGCCTTCGGATTTCTCCGGTGTCGCTGATTCGTCCGGCGCGGGCGATGTTTCCGCGACCGGTGCGTCGGTCTGAACATTGGCGCCGCGTTCTTTCAAAATGTTCGTCTTGTTCGTGGTGTCGAACGTGCAGGCGTTCAGAATCAAATCGCTCTTGGTGTATGCACCCACGCCAAAGACGGTGTTGCCGCTGATGCGGCAGTTCTCCAGTTTAACGGTGGCGCGCTCCGCTGATTTACGTGGCGTGCCGCTTTGCGCACCGCGCGCGTTGTTCTGGATGTCCGAATCGGCAATGCTCAGCTCCGCCTCCGCGTAGACGTGAAGTCCGTGATCTTTGTTCCCGAGTATTCCGGTCCTTTTCAAAGTCATGCGCGAGCCGCGGTCGAGCATGACGACGCCGTCTTCATTTTCCTTACACTCGGAATCTTCCACATCCGCGGAACTTCCGGCGATGACGCCGATGCCGGTGCCGCTGCGAAGAAAATGGCCGCGTTTAATTTCCGCATGGGCCGGCGAACCGCTGCGATCGCCGACGACGAGAGCGGCGGCGCGCGCGGCCGAAAGTTCGCTGTCCTCCAGAATTAGTTTGCCACCAGCGACAACATAGATGGCGTAGGGAGCCGAGTTCGCCAGAACGGAGTTCCGGACGGTGGCGGATGCATTCGCACCGCCGATGGAAATTGGAAGGCAACCGGGGATCGCCGGCGGCTCCTGGCGCAACCCGTTCCCGTTGAAATTACATTTTTGCATCTCCAGTATGCCGGCCTCGTAAACGGTCACGCCCTGTTGATTCGATTCGAAATAATCGCCGGTGAGCGTGGCGCGCGCTCCCTTCACTGAAATAAGTCCGGAAGGCGAGCTGCCCCGCGCCGGAGTGAAGCCGTTGCTCTTGAATGGACTGTTCGTAATCGTGAGCGTGCCGCCATCAGCCGCGAAGATGCCGGCGGGATTACTGGTGAAATGGCAATCGTCGGCAGTGAGCGAACTTTTATCGCCACCGACAATCATGATCGCGCCCTTGGCCGCTTCTCCTCCGTCGCGTTCGAACGCGCACGAATGCAGTTCGGCGCCGGCGCCACTGACGGCGACCAATCCAATGAGTGTGTCGGGAAAAGAACATTGGGTAAAATTTGCCTGCGCTCCTTGATTTAAGCGGACGGCGGTCCCGTTCGACGCCGTAAATGTCGATCCAACGGCTTTGAGCGATGATTTACCCGTCGCAACCAGGCCGACTTGAGTTGCAGATTGAACTTTGCAGCCCTCCATTTCCAAAGTCGCGCCGTCCGCGACCGAAATCGCAGGCAGCTCGCCGATGCCGTTGCAGATGAACTGGATGTTTTGCAGAGCAACGCCGCTGGCACGGACCGAAAGACATTCCTTGCCGTCGCTCTGAATGACGACCTGCCCGCCGTTGCGCGAATCGGCGACGAGGCGGACTGGACGGGCCAAAACCAAACCGCCCGCGTAAATTCCGGGGCGAACTTTGATTTCCGCTCCGGGTTTTGCTTTCGCAACCAAGGCCCGTAGCTCATCGCTCCCTCCGCTAACTTTTTCGGTCGAACCGGGACTTGCCGTCGCCTCTGAACGTCCCGATGGAACATCAGATTTTTCGGTCGAACGCGAATGTCGAATGAAGACGACGAGAAGAATCAGGCCCAGTAAGACGGCGCCGATGATGATGAATGGACGCGCGTTAATCGGAAGCGGCGGCGAAGTTGGTTGCGCCGCACCGGGCGGAAGTGGCGGCGGCTGGCTCGGCGACGCCGCCACGGTGGTAGTGGCGACAATCGTGTCCGCTCCGCAGTCCGGACACTTCGGATGTTTCGCCGGATCGTAAACCCGGCCGCAGGTACAACGAATGCGTTTCGTTGTCATGGCTTGGTCGATGGTGGCGGACCTGGTAGCAATTGTCGACCTTGCCGCTTCTGCATGAAGTCGCGGCGCTGATTTGCCGAGGAAGCCGCGGGCGCTTGCTGCTGTTGCGAACTTGCCGCCGGACTCGCGCCGGTCAGCGGCGGCGGCGCGGTCTTTGCAATTGCTTTCCACTCTGCGTCGCGCTCCGCCTCCGTCGCCTCCTTGAAAGCGAGCTTGGCATCGTTGTCTGCGGTCAAGGTCCCGACGAGCGTCCAAAATCGCTCGGGCGTAAGTTGCGTCACAGGAAGCGCGAAGTTGTAGGTGTCCGCAATAAGAGCGCCGCTGACTCCGGTCGCTTTTCGCGCCGGAGGTTCGCTCGAAAGTTTTGCGTAGATCTTGTAATGAACATTCGCCGGACTGTCGGCTGTCACCCAAACGGAAAGGCCGTGACCTGGGACGTAGGCGTTGAGATCGCCCGGCCAATAGACGCTGTGGTGCGCGATCGTGGGATCAAACGGCGGGTTTTGGTATTTTTCGCCTTTGAGATCGTCTCGCACATACAAATCCAGGTCCTGATTCATTTCACCGGCCGACAAAACTACCAGAAACGGTTTCTTAAAGCGTAGCTTGCGGTCGAGTTCCTTGTTATCCGCCGTCAGCTGTTGGTTCTCCGACGTTAATTGGTTGACCTGGCCCTGGAGCGATTGGATTTGCGCCTGCAATTTCCGGAGCAACTCCTGCAGATCTTCGGCTGCGTTCGGATTGCCCAATTGATCTTTTAATTTCTCGATCTCGCGCATGAGCTCGTCGTTTTTCTGCTGGTTCTCGCGCGCCTGCGTGTTGGTGCCGGCGCCCGGTTTGTAATACGGCAACGCCACCAGCATCATGAAACAGAAAGCCCCGAGCGCGCCGCACAAAATATCGAGCAGCGACATGTTGAAGATGTTGATCTCGCGCCGGCGCGCTCTCATGCCATCGCATTACTCTTCGGCATAAAGCCGGTTGATGAGATTGCGCAGCGTGTAATCGCCGGCGCTGTTGACAGCCGATTCCTCTTTTTCTTGAACGAGGTGCAACAGGAAAACGAGGATCGCGCTCTCAATCAGCGCGACCATGGTGCAGTCGAACCCGATGCCGAGCGTGCGCGCGACTTCTTTTAGATTGAGCACATCACTGAGACCGGCGGTCGAAAGCGATGCCCCTAACGAATAGACCGTGCCGATGAATCCGAGCGTCGGCACAACCCAGGCGATGAAGCGGACCAGGCCATAGCGAAGATCGACGCGGTTGCTCATGAGCTCGAGATGCTGGCTCATCACGCCGGCGGCCTGTTCGACAGACGAGCTCGATTGAAATTGCAGGACGGCCAGGTTGATCAGCGACGGGAGAAAACCGTTTTCATGATCGAACTCGCCGGCAACGCGTTTGCGGATCGGGCCAAGATCTTGCGAAACAAGGACGGTCTGGTCGTCCTCCGGCAAGTAATGCAGCCCGAGAAAACTTTTTTCGCGCGAAGCGATCCGCCAGCGGACGAAGATGTCGCCGAGCCCGACGAAAAAGACGATGTGCATCAAGTTCTGGATGGTGAACGGATAAAGGAAATGCTGCGACGGCTTGTCGAGCACGAGGACGGCGGCGCGTCCGGAAAGAACGAGCGAGAGAAATGCGACAAAGAGGACGCCGAGACCGGCGAAGAGGAGAATCGTTTGCGAGCGCTTCGGCTTTGCCCAAAGCGTGTCGAGACCGGCCCTGGCCGCAGCGGAAGCAGCGTTTAGATCGAAAGAACGAGCGCGATTCATGACGGGATGTTCTTGCGCAATCGAGGGTAAAAAGAATGCCTCCGCACAGGCAAGGGCATTCTGCGCGCCGAACCGCTTCGTTCTGGGGAAGAGCGATTACGTCTTCGGATTTTGTGCTTCGACGTGGGAATCGTCGGCGCCCGGTGGGCGCTCGAGACCACGGCGCTTCAGCAACGGCTCGATGTAGGGATCGCGCCCGACAAAATTCTTGAACAAGCTGAGGGCATCGGCCGATCCGCCGCGCGAAAGCAACATTTGCCGGAAACGATCGCCGTTCTCGCGCTTCAATCCGCCATGTTCTTTGATCCATTCAACGGTGTCGGCGTCGAGCACCTCGCTCCATAAATAGGAGTAGTATCCGGCCGAATATCCGCCGGCGAATGCGTGCGAAAAATAAAAGCTGCGATAACGCGGCGGGACCGGCGAAAAATCGACGCCGACCTTGTGCAACGCATCCGCTTCGAACGTGACTGCATCCTTCGGAATGTCGGGTGGATTCAATTGATGCCACGTCTGATCAAGGAGGGAGGCGGAGAGGTACTCGGTTGTTTTGTAGCCTTGATTGAATTTTTCAGAGGCCTCGACTTTATCGAGAAGCGCCTGCGGCATCGCTTCGCCGGTCTTGTAATGTTTCGCGTAGTTCTTCAGCACTTCCGGCCAGGTCGCCCACATCTCGTTTACTTGCGAAGGATACTCGACGAAGTCCCGCGGCACGCTCGTTCCGCTGAAGCGCGGATACGTCACGTTCGAAAACATTCCGTGCAGCGCGTGCCCGAATTCATGAAACGCAGTGCGCACTTCGTCGTGCGTGAGCAAGGTCGGCTCACCCGACGGCGGTTTCGGAATGTTGAGATGATTGGCGACGACCGGTTTGATCGCGAACAATCCGCTTTGCTGGACATAAGCATTCATCCACGCACCGCCGCGCTTGGAAGGTCGCGCATAATAATCGCCGAGGAACAAAGCGAGCGGTTTACCGTCGGCGTCGTAAACTTCAAACACGCGCACGTCGGGCTGATAAACCGGCAAATCGTGGCGTTCCTTGAAAGTGAGGCCGTAAAGTTTTCCGGCGGCGAAAAAGACACCGTCGAGCAAAACGTGATTCAGCTCGTAGTATGGCCGCACGTCCGATTCGTCGAACGCGTAGCGCGCCTTGCGGACTTTCTCCGAATAGAATTCCCAATCGCAGGATGCGATTTGGAAGCCGCCTTTCTCTTGATCGACAATCTGCTGCATATCGGCGGCTTCGCGGCGGGCGTTGGCAACCGCCGGTGGCGCGAGATCGCCGAGGAGTTTGTTCACCGTCGGAACGTCTTTGGCGGTTTGATCTTCGAGTTGATAGGCGGCGTGATTTTCGTAGCCGAGAAGCTTTGCGCGCTCGGCCCGCAACTGTGCGGTGCGAATGACGACGGCGCGCGTGTCATACGGTCCGCCCTTGCTGTTGCGCGAAAGCGAAGCCTGCATGATGCGCTCGCGTAGATGTCGATCTTGCAACGAGCCGAGCAGCGGCTGTCCGGTCGTGTTCTGAATGCGAATGACGAATTTGCCCTCTTTGTGTTCGTCTTTCGCCGCCGCTGCAGCCGCGGCAATCTGATTATCGGAAAGGCCGGCCAAGTCTTCGCGCTTATCGACCACCACGGACGACGCATTTTTTTCCTTGAGCACATTTTGTTCGAACTGCGTTTGCAGCGTCGCGAGCTCGGAGTTCATTTTCTTGAGCTTTTCCTTGTTGGGATCGGAGAGCTTCGCGCCCGCGCGCACGAAATCCTTGTAGTAACGCTCAAGCAGATAACTCGACTCCGGATCGAGCCCGAGTTTGTCCCGGTTGTTATAAAGCTCCTGGACGCGGGCGAACAGTTTCCCATTGAGATGAATGGCGTCGCGATGCGCGGAAAGCTTCGGCGCCATCTCGGTCTCGATCTTCTGCAGAGTGGGATTGGTGTTGCAGGCGTTGAGATTTTCGAAAGTTCGTTCGGCGCGATCGAGCAGACGCCCGGTCTTTTCCAAAGCGACGATCGTGTTATCGAAAGTAGCCTTCTCCGAACTCATCGCGACCGCGTCAACCTCCTTGAGCTGCTCGCGCATGCCCGCTTCGATCGCCGGAACGAAATGCTCGTCCTTGATCTTGTCGAAGGGCGGCATGTGATACGGCAACGCGCTCTCGACCAGAAGAGGATTGTCGGCAGACGCGGCCATGGACATGGCGGTGATTTGCGCAGAGATCAGCAACGCGCAACCGATGAAACGATTAAAGTGTCGCATAATTTGGGCGACAAGCCTACGCGGTGACGGCGCGGAGGGAAATGAGTTTTAGGTCCGAGCCGGACTGGCGGTACGGAGTCCGGCCCTCTAAATTACGATCGAAACTAAGATGAAAAATCTTTTGTGGTGGATGCTGATGCTGCCCCTTAGTGCGGTCGCGGCCGACGATCCCACATTTGATGCCGCGGCGGCCGAGCGATTCGCGAAGCTCGCGCTCGCATGCGTGCACAAAGAATACCCGAACAAGATCAGCCACGTGCTCAACGGCGACGCGGATGTCGCGCCGCCGCGCAAATTGACGCCGGCATTCTGCGGCTGTTACGATTGGCATTCGTCGGTGCACGGACATTGGCTGCTCGTTAGGCTGGTGCGCACGTTTCCAAATGCGCCGTTTGCTGCGGCGGCGCGCGATGCGTTGAAGAAAAGCCTGATGGCTGACAATCTGAAACAAGAAGCGACGTATCTTCGTGGAACAGGGCGCGCGAGTTTCGAGAGGCCGTATGGATTAAGCTGGCTGTTGCAACTTTGCGCGGAGCTACGCGAGTGGGACGATCCGCAAGCGAAAGAGATGTCAGCGAACTTGCGGCCCCTCGAAGAAGCGGCGGTCGAGCGGCTGAAAACGTGGTTGCCGAAACTGTCGCATCCGGTCCGGATCGGCGAACACGATCAAACGGCGTTCGGACTTGGATTGATGCTCGATTACGCACGCAAGATCGACAATCGACCTTTCGCGCAGCTGGTCAGCGATTCAGCGCGGAAGTTTTTTCTCGCCGACAGGAATTGCCCGCTCGCTTATGAACCTTCTGGCGAAGATTTTATTTCGCCGTGTCTTGGCGAAGCCGACGTCATGCGACGCGTGATGGCTCCGGAGGAGTTTGCGAAATGGTTGAAAGATTTCATGCCGCAGATTCCTGCCGCCAGAGACGGCGGCAGCTACAACGCCGACTGGTTGCCGGTCGCGGTGTCGCCCGATCGGAGCGATCCAAAACTCGCGCATCTTGATGGATTGAACTTGAGCCGGGCGTGGATGTTGGAAGGGATCATGTCGATCTTGCCGGCGGACGATCCGCGTCGGCCCGCACTTCAAGCAGCGGCGGAAGCGCATCGCCGTGCCGGACTCGCGGCGGTGACTGGCGAACATTACGAAGGCGGACATTGGCTGGGGAGTTTTGCCGTTTATCTGACGACAAGGCGCGGGATTCCTGCGCCGTGACCGACAGAAAACGACCAACGCTCAACGTCCAACATTCAACGTCGAATGCAGAGACGTTCTGCTTTGCGTTACGCGACATCCGGTTATCGTTCGCGCGATGAAAGTCTCGTTTGTTTCTTTAATTTTTTTCTTTGTTCTTCTGCGATTCAGCGCTGGCGCGGCAAACGCGGTTGTGAATTTATCGCACTACGATCGGATGCGTCCCGATTTTGAGCGGATGAAACAGGAAGGCATTCTCGGCATAATTCATGAAGTGACTTTCCCGCGTTATCAGCGCGACGATTCTTATGCGGCGAGACAATCGGCCGCGCAGCGCGCCGGTCTCCTTTGGGGCGCTTATCATTTCGCCGACGCGACTGATCCGATCCAGCAGGCGGATCATTTTCTGCGCGCGGTTTTGGCCGCGACTCCGCGTGTGGAACCTCCGGCGAAACCGACACCGGTCCTGCTCGTGCTCGATTTTGAAAAGAACGGCCATTATCCCGGCGGGACGATGCGGGTGAATCAGGCGATTGCCTTCGCGGAACGAGTCAAACAGCGGACCGGAGTCTATCCGGGAATCTATTCGAACGAATACACGATTCGCTCGGTGTTAAATAATCCGCGCGTCAGCGGCGCGCAAAAAAAGGCGCTGACCAACTGCTGGCTTTGGATCGCGAATTATCATTACGAGCCGCGCGCGACTTCGCCGTGGAGCCGGTGGTCGCTTTGGCAATACACCGGCGACGGGAAATGCGATTTGCCGAGGGCGGCGTTCCCGAAAAGCGTGGCGAATGTCAGAAAAGCGGAACGCAATATCTTTGCGGGCGATCTAAGTCAGTTGCGCGCTTTCTGGATCGAGCACGGTTGGCAACCTGGTGTTGAAACACCGTCATCACCATCACGACGCAGCGAGCCGAAGACCTAGCGTTTCTTTTTCGGGGCCGGCGTCGGCTCTTTCGGACCGAAAACGTGCTTTAAACTTTGACCGATTTTGTCGAGGGCGGAAGGCGTTGGCGTGGGCTTCGCCCGCGAACGGCTCCGCTCAACGCGCATGGCAAACGCGACCTTGGCTGGAGTTTCACTACCGATGGTGACTGTCGTGGTGCGGTCCGGAAAATCGGGAAGACGTGCCGTCAGCTTTTGTTTGCCTAACGGAAGATCGACAGTCACCGGTGCGTTGCCGAACGAATGCGTGCCGAAGAAAATCTCCGCGCCATCGGGCGTGCTTGTGACGATCGCGCTTCCGTGCGGGAAAGTGTAATCGACCGGGACGCTTTCGCCCGCGGTCACGGAAATTTCCGCGCGGTCTTCCGGCCAACCATCGCTGTGAAAGAAAAGTGTATAGCGGCCGGGTGGAAGGTCCGCTGAGCCCGGGGTTTCACCGGTGCGCATTGGCGCCGCGCCGGGCGCAGTTTTTCCGGCAATGACGCCGGGATAAATGGTGAAGGTGGCGCCGGTGGGTGTGGTCGTTAACTGCAAAGTCGCATTTTTTGCCGCCGGCCTGGCAGCGGGCGTTGGCGTTGGCTCAACTACAACATCGTCGGGCTCGGGCGTTACAGCTGCGGGCGGAGCGGACGTCGCGGATGCGGGCGGAGGAGATTGGGGAACTGCGGGCGCAGGCGTTGCCTTCGTTACCGGTTTTTCTATGGCGTAGGCAACCGGCGGCTCTGTCGCAACCGGTTCTGCGGTTGGAGCAGGCCGGTGGACCTTCCTGGGAGGTGCGGCTACTACGCTAACCGGCGGCGCGGCACTGGCCACGGTCGGAGCGGCGGGTGCGCTCGGTTTTGATTGATGAAAAACAATCATCATCGCCGCAATCAAAGCCATCACTCCGCCGGCGAACGCCGCGATGCGCGGATCGACCACGCGGATTTTATCGCACACTGCACGCAGTGCTGTGAGCACTTGTTTGAGTTGGAATTTTCTCTCCGGTTCGACCTCAGCCAGTCGGACCGTGCCGCCGAGTCTCAGTCGCCGCGCGATATCGGCGGGAGTGCGCGGCCGTTGTTCGGGATTTTTCGCGAGGCAACCGGCGATTGTTTCTTCCCAATATTTCGGAATGGGTTGGCCGTTGATCCCGAATTTCGCGCGCCGTTGCGTGATCGTCGGCGCAACGACTTCGCGCACTTGTGAAGCGACATCGCCGCCGAAAAATGGCGGTTTGCTCGAAAGCATTTCGTACAGAGTGGCGCCGACCGCGTAGATGTCGTCGGCGGGCGACGGATCTTCGCCGAGCAACTGTTGCGGGCTCATGTAGTTGAGTGTTCCGCTGGAAGTGCGCACGCTGACGCAGCTCATGGAATCGCGCAGAGTCACAGCGATGCCGAAGTCCGTGATCTTCAAATCCATTCGGCTATTCACCATCAGGTTCGACGGTTTGAGATCGCGATGAATGAGACTGGCGGAATCGTGCGCGTAGCTGAGCGCGTCGCACAAAGAAGTGACCCAGGGCGCGACCTCAGTGACCTCAAAACACTTGGTCGGTTTTTTGACGCGCAGGGAAGAAAGAGTGGAACCGTCCACGTACTCCATCGAAATGGCAGCAGCGTGTTCGTCTTCGATGAAGTCGAAAATGCGCACGATGTTCGGGTGCGTGAGCATCAAACTTTTGCGCGTCTCGCGTTTGAGGTCTTCCTGAGCGGAAGCGTCGAAGCAGACCGCCTCAGGCACGAGTTTGAGCGCGACCAATCGATCGAGACGTTCGTCGCGAGCAAGCCAGACGATCCCCATCCCGCCGCGACCGAGGACTTTTTGCAGGGTGAAGCGGTTAAAGAGCTTCGTCCCGCCCACGACGCCGCGCATCGTTTGATCAGCATCGGCCTCTTCTTCCGGGCCGGTTACGGTGTACATGACGGTAGCGGAAAAGCAGAGCGCATGCCCCTGCGGTCTCTGGCACGCATTCGGCTTGTCTCTCGCCCATGGATAATGTGGGGCTCGCCGCGTGGCTGGACGTCGGAGATCGACAATTGCCGCTGGTGGGAAAAACTTTCTCCCTGGGGCGGGCGAAGGATAACAACGTTGTCTTTACCTCGGCCAAGGTATCGCGCCGCCACGCACTCGTGCATGCGCAGGGCGGGGCCGAATTCTCACTTGTCGATCTTGGCAGCAGTAACGGCACCCATCTGAACGGGAGGCGCGTTATCCATCCGGAGGCGTTGCAACACGGCGATGTGATTCAAATTGGCGAACAGAGCCTTGTCTTCCGGCTCGAAACACCGCGGACACCGGAGGAACAGCTTTATGTGACGGAATCGCAGATGACGGTGCGTGACGTAAAAGAATTGACCTGTTGGTTCCTGCTCATGGACATCGAAAATTTCGTCCAACTGAGCAGTGACGTGCCGTCTCAGGAACTTGCGCGAATGGTCGGCGCGTGGTTGGCGGAATGTCAGCGCGTGGTCGAAAACCACGGCGGGACCTTGAGTAAATTTCTCGGCGACGGAGTTCTGGTTTACTGGGACACGCGGTTTTGCGAACCGGCAAAGGTAGTGGAAGCGCTCAACGTCTTGGAGTCGATGCAGACGCGACGCCAACCGCCGTTTCGCTGGGCGCTTCATTTTGGCAAGGCAGTGTTCGGGGCAGCGGCGACCACGGGCGAATTGAGCGCGCTTGGCCAAGACCTGAACTTTCTATTTCGAATGGAACGCCTCGCGGCCGCGCAGGGATTCTCTTCGCTGATTAGTTGGGAAGCCCGGAATGAACTTGCGCCTTTGTGGACGGCGCAATCGCTCGGAGCATTCCCGCTCAAAGGTTTCGAGGGGGAGTACGAATTTTTTCGGCCATAACTCTTCAACCGGAAGCGCGGCGACGCGCCGCCGACATGAATTGTTAGGCCAGCGCGCGGTTCACTAAGCCATCCCGCTCTGGGCGGAATAGTGGAATATTAGCGGAACCAAGGGAGATGTTTTCGTTCTCACTCGCACCGGACACAACTAATGCACCTGAGCGCGTCAAATCTTTGCCGGCCTCAACCATAAGATCGATCTGATCGTCGTCGTGGCCCGGGTCGTGATGAAAAAATGCGAGCTGTCGAACGCCGGCGTTAAGAGCGAGTGCGACGCTGTCGGGTAAACAACCATGCCCCCAGCTGCGGCGCTTACGGTATTCCGCCTCGGTGTATTGAGTGTCGAGGATCAGCAGATCGACGCCGCGCACAAACTCAATCAGTGCGGCGGTTCGTTCGGGAAGATCCTCGAACGGTTCGTGATCGGGCAGATAAGCAACCGAATTGCCATGCGCGTCGATGCGAAATCCGGCGCATCCACCGGGATGATTCAAATCGGTGACGCGCACTCTGAATGCGCCGAGCGTGACATCGCTGGAAGAAAGCTCTTCGACGTTCTGCAAACCGGTCAAAAGTTCGAGACCAACCGGAAAATGGATCGGGTCCATTTGATTGTGGAGCGCGCGCTGGACTTTCGCGCCGGCGCCTTTGGCGGCCATCACCCGAATCTGATTCTGCTTGGAGTAAGCCGGCGCAAAAAACGGCAGACCCTGAATGTGGTCCCAATGGGTATGTGAAATGAGGAGTGTCGCTTCGATTGGTCTCGGTCCAAACTCGTGGACCAGATCGGCGCCGAGTGCGCGGATGCCGGTTCCGGCATCGAGAATTAGAATTTCATTCCCACTGCGAACCTCAACGCACGAAGTGTTGCCGCCGTAACGCGCCGTGCTCATTCCAGGCGACGGCATCGAGCCGCGAACACCACGGAACGAGACTGTCAGCGAATTTAGGACGGGCTCGGACATCGAATCGTTATGCCTCCAAAGGTAAATCTACGGTAAATGTCGTGCCGAGTTCGTCGCTTTTGACCCAGATCAAACCGCGATGCGCCTCAACCACGGATTTGCTGATGGCGAGCCCGAGTCCGGTACCGTTCGATTTTCCGTGCGTGACGAACGGCTCAAACATTCGCGGCAAAAGTTGGGCGGGGATGCCGCAACCGGTATCGGCAATTTCAAAATGCACGCGGGATTCAACTCGTTTCACGGTAAGGATCAGCACTTTCTCATCGGTTTTCGCCATCGCTTCACGCGCGTTGCGGATTAAATTGCTGAAGACTCGCAGGAGTCGGTTTCGATCGACATTGATCCGTCCATCGTAAAGCACTTCGATTCGAACATCGACAATCGGCCGGCACTTGGCGAAATCAGGATCGAGTTTTCGTAGAAACTCACCCACGCTGATGGGCTGGACGTTGAGTTGGGTCTGGCCGCGAGAGAAGTCGATCAGCTCGCGCGTCATCGTTTCCATCTTGTCGACGGCTTCGCGAATGAGGCCCGCCATCTGGCCGGTGAGCTGGTCCTGGTTTGTTCCGCGAATGACGTCGCAAGCGCCGAGGATGCACGAGATCGGATTGTTCATGTCGTGCACGATGGAACTAATGGTTGTGCCGATGAGTGAAAGCCGCTCGTTGCGCATCACCTCTTCGATGAAGTGCTGGTTGTTGTGACGCAGACGTTTGGTGACAGATTTCGTGAAATTGCTCAGCACTTCGTGCGGTGCCAGACGTAACAACAGGTCCCAGCCCTGGCGATTAACTCGTCCAAGGACAACGTTGCCGACCGCGGCTGCCTGGGCCGAGCGTTTTCCGCTATCGACCAGCGCCATCTCGCCGAAAAAATCCTGCTCCATCAAATAGGCGAGCGTTTCCTGCTGGCCGGCCCGGCCCTTCTTCGAAATTTTTACCGAGCCCTGCGCGATGAGGTAAAGAGAATCGCCCGGTTCGTTTTCGTCGAAAATGATTTCGTTAGGGCCACATTGGACGATGTCGATCTTATCGGCAGTCTGCCGGTAGGTTTCGTCACTCAGGCCCGCGAGGAGCTCATTCTTGCGGAAACAATTCCGGTCTGGCGGTGTGGCCAACCCAAGATCCGCGCAAAGCGCTTCGTTGATGTGGATGATGTTTTGAGTCGGCAAGAGAGACCTCGCCTTGGAGAAAGCACCAGCCGTGCCCTCATCATAATTTCCATAGCCGGATTTTACGGCTTCTTGGCCGGCAACGGCTTGCTGCTCTTCAGGATGTCGGCTTCGGGGGTCAACTTCGCCGCCTTGCCGCTGAAAATTAGACGATTCGGTTTTTCCCCGATCGCTTCCATCAGCGCCTTGGCGTGCGTGCTGATTACCTTCAAGTTCAACAAGGTGACGTGCAGTTCTTTCAATTGTTCCTGAAGTTGTCGATCGGTTGAGCTGAGGAAAAGATTTGCGGTGGTAAGAACGGTGCCGGCCTGCGTCTCGATTCCGTCCAATCCTTTGACGACATTCTGCAACTGATCGAGATCGGTTTTCAATGTGTCTGCCAATGGTGAGAGCTTCGGCAGGAAATCGCTCAGGTCGCCTTTCAAATCGGTTACGGTGGTGTTGAGATTATCGAGCAACTTGTTTGCGTTCTCGAAAAGCGGACCCGCCGCCGCCGTGATCTGTTCGATGCCATAAGCGGGATGGCCTTCGATCGTTGAATTGTTGGCGAGCGTTTTTCCGCCGGGGGTCCCAGCGGAAAGCGCAACGAACTTGGGCGCGAGCAATGTGTCCGCGCTCAGAGTGGCGGAGATGTCGATGGGAAGTGGAGGGATGGCGTCATCGAGAGTGACAGTGACGCGGACTGCATCACGTTTGTTGGCCGACTTGCTGCGCTCGGCCGCGCTGAGATGACGCATGGCGATAACACGCCCCGCAGGCGCACCGGCGTAGCGCACTTCGGAGTGCAGCTTGATTCCGGTGACGTCTTCATAATCAATCTGCAAGGTACGGGACGGTTTTTTCAAGCGATAGCCCGAGAGCGCAAAAGTGAGCGCGGCCAGGAGCACGACACTGCACGCGATGACCGCAAGCGCGACGATGTAATCGGAGAGATTTCGTTTCATCCGGTTTTGTGATGGAAGCGACTCCGCGCGGCGACAAACGGACGTGGTTTCACGTGGCGATGATGTTCGTGTTCGTCCTGCGATAGATTCAACGGCACTGGGCCGTCAGCTTCACCGTTGATGAATTGTTGCACTTCGGGATTGGGACTGTTGCGAATCTCGTCCGGCGTACCTTGCGCGATAATATCGCCGTGTCCGAGCATAATCATCCGCGTAGCAATTCGAAAAGCGCTCGTCATGTCGTGCGTCACAACAACGGCGGTCATGTGTTCGCCGTGGGTTAACTTGAGCGTGAGCTGATCGACCACCGCCGTCATGATCGGATCGAGACCGGAAGTGGGCTCGTCGCTAAAGAGCAACTCCGGATCCAGCGCCAGGGCGCGCGCCAGACCGACGCGCTTTTTCATGCCACCGCTGATCTCGGCCGGCTTGAGATTTTCAAATCCGCTCAAGCCGACCATTTGAAGTTTCTGCTCCACGATGTCCTCGATTTCATCGATCGATTTGTCAGTGTGCTGCGAAAGTGGAAGCGCGACGTTCTCGCCTACGGTCAGCGAAGCGAGCAGCGCGCCGGATTGAAAGAGCATTCCAAAACGGCGCCGCACACTTTCGATTTCGCGTTCGCCCATGGTCGTGATTTCTTCCCCGAAAATTTTGACCGAGCCGGAGGTGGGCTTCATCGAACCGATGATGTGGCGCAAGAGCGTGCTTTTGCCGCAACCGCTGCCACCCATGATGACGAGCGTCTCGCCACGCTGAATCTCAAACGAAATATCGTTAATCACGGAACGATCCCCGAATTTACGGACAAGATCGATAACTTGAATGACAGGGTCTGCGTTCATCCGGCAAAGAAAAAGACTCCGGTCAGCACTGCATTCATGACTAGCATGGCGAGAAGCGATTGAACAACGGCTGATGTGGTCGATTGCCCCACGCCTTCGGCGCCGCCTTCCACATGGAGACCGGCGTTGCACGCAATCGTGATAATGAGCCAGGCAAAGACGACGCTCTTGATCATTCCCGAATACAAATCCCAGGTATCGGCGGCTTGCAAGGCGCGCATGATGTAGCCGGCGGTATTGAAATCGAGCGCGGCCCGACAAACCGCCCAACCGCCAAAAACGCCGACGTAGTTTCCGAAGATGGTAAGCGCGGGCAACATCACGAGCATGGCGAGGAAGCGCGGCGCCACCAGGTATTGCACCGGATTGATCGCCATCACTTCAAGCGCTTCGATCTCTTCGGAGACTTTCATGGTTCCTAATTCCGCCGCGACCGCGGAGCCGCTGCGGCCAATCACGATCACGGCGATCAAGACCGGCCCCATCTCGCGCAAGATCGACAACATCACGAGATCGGGCACGTAAACTTCGGCTCCGAGCTGTTGCAATGAATGCGCCGCCTGCATGGCCAATGTTACGCCAATACTAAACGCGGTCAGCGCGACCATCGGCGCTGCGCGCACGCCGATAAACACCATTTGCCGGAAAATTGCGGAGACATCCCAGAATTTTCCGGTAAACGGCGCGACGAACACCCAATAAAGCAGACTGAGATTAAGCCGGAGATAATTCTTCAAAATGCACCATCCACCAGAACGTGAGAACGCGCAGAATGACAAGGTCGGCGGTACGACGAAAGCCGAAATTTTTCGTTCGCCGTAGCCTAAGATTGAATGCATTTCATGCCCGACCCGGAATAACATCTGCCCAGGCTGGCTCAGTTCCTGCAGCACTGGCCTTAACCGTTCCTAAGTTTTGCCCGGTCGGGACCGGGCGAGGAGCCGGTGATGACCCAACCTGTCCCAGATTTTACCGAAGCGCGGCTGCTCGATCTGAGCAGCGAGGCGATCTTTATTCGCGACGCGCGGGATCGCATCACTTTTTGGAACGGCGGCGCCGAAGCGCTCTACGGCTGGGCGCGCGAGGAAGCGCTTGGCCGTTCTTCATTCGAATTGTTAAAGACCGAACTGATTCAGGCGCCGGAGGTCCGAGCTGTTCTTGGTGAAACAGGCTTTTGGGAAGGTGAATTCGTTCACGTTTGCCGAAACGGCAGACAGATCACGGTTTCGAGCCGCTGCTGGATGAAGGGGAATTCTGTCCTGGAAATGGACAGCGACATCAGCGCGCGCAAACGGGCCGAGGCTCTGCGCGTTCATTTCCGCGCTCTGTTCGAATCCACGGCCGGCGCCTATCTCGTTCTCACTCCCAAAGACTACGAGATTGTCGCCGTGAGCGATGCTTACCTGCGAGCGACGTCCCGGAATCGCGGCATTATCGGTCGCAAACTCTTTGAAGTTTTTCCGGATATTCCCGGCGATCCATCGGCCGATGGTGTGCGCAATCTGCGCGCGTCGCTCAAGCGCGTGGAAGCCAATCTCTGCGCTGACGCCATGAACGTGCAGCGTTATCCGATTCAGTTGTCCGCGCACGAAGGCGGCGGTTGGGAGGAGCGTTACTGGAGTCCAATGAATGCGCCCGTCTTCGGCCCGGCCGGTGAGCTGATATTCATTATTCATCGCGTCGAAGACGTGACTCCCTTTGTCCTGGCCAAACAGGGTGAGTCCAAAGGAGAGGAGGCGATGGATCTCCTCGATAATCGAGCTACGCACATGGAGGCGGAGATCGTCCGCCGCACCCAGGAACTTCTTCGCACCAACGATAAGTTGCGCCTGGCGGATCGGGCGAAGGATCGATTCATTGCCGCGCTCTCGCATGAGTTGCGGACGCCGCTCACCCCAGTGCTGGCGGTGGTCAGCTATTTGGTCAAACAAACTTCGTCACTGCCGCGCGAACTTCGCAGCGAGATCGAGATGATCCAGCGCAACGTCGAGCTGGAAGCGCGCTTGATCGACGATCTTCTCGATGTGACGCGAATTACCAGCGGCAAACTTGAGCTTTCCCTGGAAATTACAGATGCGCATCTCGCCGTGCGCGATGCGTTCGAAATTTGCGCACAGGATATCCGGGACAAAAAACTCGACGTCGAATTGCAACTGCAAGCTTCGCAACACCGCGTCCTGGCCGATCCGGTGCGGCTTCACCAGATCTTTTGGAACATTATTAATAACGCAGTGAAATTTACGCCCGCAGCCGGACGAATCATCATTCGCTCCCACAATGACCCGACCGGCGACTTCATTCTCGAGGTCGAAGACACGGGTATCGGTTTTGAGTCGGGCACTCTCAAAAATATGTTCGATGCTTTCGAGCAGGGCGAGCGCGCCATTACGCGTGAGTTTGGTGGCCTGGGTCTCGGTTTAACCATTACCAAAAGCCTGGTGGAAGCACACCAGGGTCGTATCGAAGCTTTCAGCAAAGGAAAAGACGCCGGCGCGACCTTCCGGCTTGTCTTCAACACCGTCGCCGCCGAGACGAATTTTGTTCCGGCAACAGCTGAATCGGTCGAGTCCAAGCAACCACTTCGCATTCTCGTTGTCGATGATCACGACGATACGCGGCGAGTCATTGCCAATCTGCTTCGAGCCAAGGGACACGAAGTTTTTAGCGCCGTTAACGTCGCCACTGCACTCGAAGTGTTGAACGGCGAGTCAATCGACGTTCTGCTCAGCGACATCGGACTTCCCGATGGAACCGGTTACGAGTTGATCGAGCGCGCGAAACTGATTCAACCTTTGACCGGGATTGCCCTGAGCGGTTTTGGCATGGCCGAAGATATTGCCCGCGCTTTCGATTGCGGGTTCGCCCATCACATGATCAAGCCGGTCAACTTTGAGCACCTCGAGTCTGTTCTGCGCCGCATCACGGCGAAGGGTGTTTTCAAAGCCGCGCCTGTTCAAGTCACGACACGGATCCCCACAAGTCTGCTCAAGTCATAAACGCGGAGCGCGCGCATACTTGAAACCGGCCAGCGTTGCTCCCGCAAGATCGACATCTTTACTAAGCGCGAGCACCTGGAAAGCGCGGCCAAGCATTTCCGGATGCAGCAACGTTTGCAGCGCCCGCTTCGATTTCTCATCTTCAACTAGCTCCGGAAATTCCGAAATGATTCCGGTCAGGAAATGATGTTGATCGGTGAATCCGGCCACACGGAATCCATTCTTTGCCGCGCGCTCCGCAATTTCCGTCCAATTAACGTGCGCGGTGATGTCGGCGTCGCCGACCTGCTCAAACGGCGAGTCGAGATGTCGATGTTGCGTCCGCACTTGAACGGACTCGCGAAATTCGTCGCCTACAAATCCGTAGTCGATCGCGATGATAAACCCGCTCTCTAATTTCGTTGAAACATTGTCGATCCAATCAAGCGCGGCCTGATTGGTTTTCACGTCGGCCGGTCCTTCTACAAAAATGAAATTCTCGCCCTCAAGCCCAACCACTTTTCCGCGCAGATTTATCGGCATGGCATCGAGCAATTCATTCGAGAAATGAATACCGGCGAAAGGCTCGAGCGTTTCGATCGAACTGCGCCAGGCAACTTTGTCGCGAAACGATGCCAGCGTTTGCGATTGTCGATCTTGCAGAACCGGGAATGGTTCGACGATGCAATAACGCAAAGCAGAAAAGAATTCCGGCGAGCTCTCCCGTAATGTTTCGAGCACGTCGCGCGCAAACGTCCCGTCATGCGCGCCTTGTTCGACAACGACGAAATTGTCGATCTTACCGAGGCGCTCCCAAATTTCGACGAACTGCGCGGCCAGCAGCCGGCCGAACAACGGGCCGACACTGACGTTCGTAAAATAATCTCCTTTGCGCCCGATCGTCGCGCGTCCGCTCGAGTAATAGCCGTGCTCCGGATGATAAAGCGCCTGTTCCATGAACCAGGCGAAGGATTGCGGGCCGCGCGCCCGGATCGTTTCGCGAATGAAATGGACCAGTTCGGTTTGCAATCAGAAAACGTTCAACGTCCAACGCTCAACGTTCAACTTCGGCTTTGAATTCGACGTTGAACGTTGGGCGTTGAGCGTTGAACGTTTGCCCCCGCACATTGTGAGACGCTCCTCTCCATATTTGATGCCGCCACCGCCCGGCTTCCATCTCCCGCAGCCTTGGTACACGCGTCCGCAATTTTACGTCCCGGTGGTCGTCGTCGCGCTGCTCATCGGCAGTCTCGTGGTCTACATGTCGATTCTGGCCTCCGGTCTCAAAGCCGAGGCCGCCCGCTACGATCTCTCCCAACTCGAGCAAATGGAATCGGCCAGTGTCGTCCTCGATCGCAACGACAAGATCTTCGGCCAAATCTACGTCGAAAATCGCGAGACTATTCCTTTCGACCAGTTGCCGCGCGATTTGATCAATGCCGCCGTCGCGGTGGAGGACAGCAAGTTTTATCAACATCACGGTTACGATCTGTCGGGTATCGTCCGGGCCGCGCTGAAAAATTTTGCCGCCGGTCACGTGCGGCAGGGGGCGAGCACCATCACGCAGCAGCTCGCCCGGAACAGTTTCGCGCTCAAAGACAAAACGTTTCGCCGCAAGTTGCTCGAAATTTATCTGGCTCGCCGAATCGAAGACAGCATCGGCAAACAAAAAATCATGGAGCTCTACTTGAACCGGATCTATTTCGGCGGCGGACTCTACGGCGCGGAAGCGGCCGCGCGCGGTTATTTCGCCAAGCCCGCGCGCGAGCTCTCGTTAGCCGAATGCGCCACACTTGCCGGATTGATCAAGAGCCCGAACCGGTTATCGCCATGGAGCGATAAGGCCGGCTCGCGCGAGGCGCGCAATTATGCGCTCGGGCGAATGCGCGACCTCGGTTTTATCGACCGGCAGAAATGCGCCGATGCACAGGCGGCGGACCTCGCCATCAGCAGTCGCCAAAACGCGCAGGGACAAAGCTATGCGGTCGACTACATCCGACAGCAAGTGATCGCGGCCGTCGGCTGGGACCGAGCCATGAATGAAGGATTTCGGATTCGCACGACCATCGATGCCGATCTGCAAAAAGTGGCGGAAGATTCGCTGCGCAGGAATCTCGATCATGCCGAGCAGCATCCTGGTTACAATCATCAAACCTACGCCGAATACGCGGCGAATTTTAAGAAGACGAAATCGGGTAACACGGTTCCGCCGGCGCCGGAATATCTCCAGGGCGCAGTCATTGCGATTGATAACGAGACTGGCGACATTCTTGCGCTGGTGGGTGGGCGCGATTTCGAGCACAACCAATATGACCGTGCCCTTCAGGCGAAGCGTCCAATGGGGACGGCGATGACACCTTTTGTCTTCGCTGCTGCTTTCGAAAAGGACATGTATCCGGGCACGGTCGTGGAGGATTCAGCGCTTGATAATCGCGCGGTCATGATCGGCGGAACGACCGGAATTTTGGGGGAGTGGGGACCGGAAAGCGAAGACAACCGCTACGAAGGCGCAATGACCGCACGTCAGGCGCTGGCGAAGTCGAAGAACGGCGCCACCGTTCGCATCGGCACGGATGTTGGCGTGGACAATGTCATCCAACTTTGCCGCACCGCCGGGATTCGTTCCCAGCTGCGTCCTTATCCCGCGACTTTTTTGGGCAGTAGCGAAGTCACGCTCGCGGAGCTGGCACTCGCTTACACCATTTTCCCGAATGGCGGTTGGCGCGCCACCGCACCGCACATTCTGGAGCGAATCGAAGAAAAGGACGGCACAGTATGGCACGCGCAACGGGAGCACGGCGGCCGGCAAAACGTCGCTAAGAAGGAAACCGCCTACGAAGTTCATTCCTGTCTGGTCGACGCACTCGAATCCGGCACCGGAAGGACCGCGCGCACGCAATTCGGTTTGAAGAAATTTCCGGCCGCCGGAAAAACCGGCACGGCCTACGATTTTACCGACGCAGTTTTTGCCGGGTACGACAGCGCATTAACCTGCGCGGTTTGGGCCGGCTTCGATAAACCGCAAAAGATTTACCGCGGTGCATTCGGCCACGAGATCGCGTTGCCCGTCTGGGTCGACATCATGAATGCATCGGTTGCGCGTCACGTCCCGAAAGAAATTACCCAGCCGCCCACGCTGAAGAAGTTCGAGATCTGTTCGCGCTCCGGTTTGCTCGCGACCGACAAATGTTACGACACCGTGAAAATCTCGAGCGGCGATTCCGTGCAGCGCCGCACCACCTACATGGAAATCGGCACGGCCGCGCAAATGCCGGCCGACCCATGCAATGTTCATGGGGAACCGCGCGTTAGAATCGTCGCGCGCGACGTTCCCGAGAGTGAGTTCCCGCGCGCGCAATCCGCCGTCGATCTTCACGAATTGAAACCGGTGATCGTCAAGAGTCCGACGCTGCTCGCGGACAAAGATCCCTACAATTCGGCCCGGCCAACTTTCAAACCGACGCCCGAGCCGACGCCGGAGTTACAACCTCAAGACGTCGAACGAAAGATCGACAACAACAGCAGTAAAGCCAGCGGCGCCGTTCGAGCGATAGCGCAACCGCCGCAACCGAACGCCCCGATCATGAGAGCGATTCCCGTTCAACCCAACGATGGCGAACCGATCGAAATCCGCAAGGCCCAGCCCGTCGGGCCCCTGGATGAAACCGGCGACGAAAATTTGCTGAAGGCAGCCACGCCGACGCCGGCTGACATCGACGAGTAACATGGCGTCATCGGACGCAGATGATTTCAAGCTGACCGTCCTCAGTCCGGGCGGCCGCGACCTCGCGCAGTATTTCGACGAACTAGCCGAGCCCGATTCACCGGCCCATCCGCCGGTCAATTTCCACGGCTTCGCTGCGTGCACGAACGGCGCGTTTCATCGCGACGTAAAAGTCGCGCTCGCGGAAAAGGCGCCGGTTTTGATTTTGCTTCGCGGAAACTTCAAAGCGTCGCAGCAAGCGCTGATGGAGTGCAAAAAAATCAAACGCACCGTTGCTATTTCGTTTAAAGAAACGGGGCTTCATCAAATTGCGCAGCAGTTGTCCGATCGGAAAAAACTTTTCCGCTTTTTAGAAATCGCGGCCGAAGCCGATGGCTGCATTGCCACGACGCAGGAAGCGACCGGGATTTTCCGGCAGGCTCGCGGCAAACTCGACCCCATCACCGTCGCGTTCATCCCTACGCCTTATCCGCTAGAGGAGGCGAAATGGAACATGGCGATGCAACCGAATCAGCAATCGGGCATTTTCATCGGGACACGCGAATGGGATGTGCCTTCGCGCAATCACGCCACGGCGGTGTTAATGGCGCGGCGGCTTTGTGAGGCGACCAACGAACCAGTCACCGTTTTCAATTTCGACGGACGCAAAGGCGCGAAACTGCTTGCCGAAATGAAATTCCCCGAAGAAAAGCTGCGCGTGATCGATAAGCGCAAACCCTACGCCGAGTACCTGCGCGAAGTCACCAAACACAAAATCGTCCTGCAATTGGATCGCAGCCGCGTTCCCGGTCAGGTCGCGGGCGACGCGCTGTTGGCCCGGACAATTTGCGTCGGGGGCGACGGCGCGATCGAGCGAATCGCTTTTCCAAATTTCTGCGGCGAAGGGCGCAGCATCGAACAATTGCATTCCATCGCGCTCGAGCTGCTCAAGAACACAACCGTGCGCGCGACCGCGATCATCGAGTCCCAATGGCGCGGGATGGAACAGCTCTCTTTCCGCTCCGGTCGAAAACAACTGGAGAATTTCTTCACCCAGCTCGCGAACCCATCGTTTCCAAGTATAAATCCTCCAGCTTTCTGACCTGCGTTTGCCGGTCGAACTTCTGCGCGACGGCATCGGCGCCACCGCGTGCTAGTTGGGAGAGAAGATGTCGATCTTCCGTAGCGTCGAACAATGCCTGCGCGAGCGCTTCATGATCCCGTTCCGGGACGAGCACCCCGCTCGCGCCGTCCACGATCGCCTCGGGAATTCCGCCGTGCTCCGTCGCGAACACGGGCAGACCGCTGGCCATCGCTTCCAGCATCGAGTTCGGAACGCCTTCCTGGTTGCCATCACGTCCGGTCTCGCTCGGATGAAGAAAAATCTGCGACTCGTAGAAAATTTCGCGCAGCTTCTCCTGCGAAATCAAACCGGTGAAAGTTGTCTGATTGGCGATCTTGAGCTCGGCTGCCAGCGCTTGCAGTTCATTTAGCATCGGGCCTTCGCCGGCAATGGTGATTGTCGATTTTGGAAAACGCGCGCTGAATTTGGCAAAGGCGCGCAACGACGTCGTTATTCCTTTCTTCTCAATTAATCGACAGGCTTGCACAAAACGCCACTCGCCGTTTTCGGGAAAGGCACGCTCGCGAAATGGAAATTCGTCCAGCGGAATTCCCGTGCGCACGATGTCGATCTTTTGTTCGTCGCAGCCAAGATTGATTAGCGCTCTGCGCAACGATTCCGAGCGCACAAGCACGCGCTTGACTACGGCGAGCATTTCTTCGGTCGGGCTCCGGTATCCAGGTTTGTGCAAGTCGACCAAAACGTCGGCGCCATGAAACGAAACGACGGTCGGCTTAGGCCACGAGAGAATCAGCGGCAGCAGATGCACGGCGATATGACCGAAATAGACGTGCAACAACTGCGCGTTCGTCCGCTTTAAGATTCGTCGCAAAGCATCGATCTCGACGCGCGAGATTTGCCACGGCCGGTCGAGCAATTGCCGGAACCAAAACCGGCGCAGGAAATGAGTCGGCGGTTTACCGACCAGGTCGATCGATTGAAAAGGGAAGAGATCGGTATTTTCCCGTTTTTGCGCGATCACCACCGGTCGGACGCGTTCCAGAGCGGTGATCTGCCGGTAGATGTGCAGCATCTCCGGTTTGAGAAAGGTCGCGCAATACGATGCAACGACCGGCCGGGTTTCAGCAGAAGGGCTCAACGTTTGAATGAAACATCAAACGTCGAAGATCAAACCTCAAACTTCCTAGAAAAAGAATTCGAGAAACTTAATTCCCCGCCATTTTCCGGATTCGTCGAGGATCACGCTATCGGCGCTCGTGCCATATTTCGCCGGCGCTTTCGGATTGACCATTTGCAAAATATTGCCGCCGCGCGCGCCGCGCTGCAAAGCGCCGTTCCCTTCACGCGGTGAAACCGGCGGCGGATTCAGGAGTTTTTTTCTTTCAGCCGCTTTCCGCTGTTGCGTCGAAGTAAAGGTTTGGGCGGGGGCAGTTACGGCCAGCGCGATCAGGATCGCCATCGTCAAAGTCTTCATTTGTTTCTCCTTAACTAACCCGCGCAAGTTCTTGCTCGTACTAGCGCATCAGCCCACAATTATAGCCGCATGGATTACCTTGAGAAGGCTAAACGCGTCCTGGACATAGAAATTTTCGAGCTCAAACGGCTGCACGAGCGGTTGAGCGAAAGTTTCGCGCGCGCAGTCGAGCTGATTAAGGAGGCGGTGGATGCGCGCGGCAAAGTGGTCGTTCTGGGTGTCGGCAAATCGGGGCACGTCGGGGCAAAGATCGCCTCGACCCTGACCAGCACCGGCTCGCCCGCGGTGGTGCTCGATTCCTTGAACGCGTTGCACGGCGACCTTGGGATGGTGGCCGACGGCGACGTCGTGCTGGCGTTGAGCGCGAGTGGTGAGACCGAAGAGTTGCTCCGGATCTTGCCGGCGATTGCGCGCTTTCAAGTCAAGATCATCGCGGTCTGTGGCGATTCCGGTTCGACCCTCGCGAAAAACGCCCATGTCTTTCTCGACGTAAACATCGAGCAGGAAGCCTGTCCGCTGAATCTGGCGCCGACTTCGAGCACGACCGTGATGCTCGCTCTCGGCGACGCGCTGGCCATGGTGCTGCTCGAGGCCCGCGGGTTTAACAAGGAGGACTTCGCCAAGTTTCATCCCGCCGGCATGATCGGACGCAGCCTTCTTATGCGCGTTCATCAAGTCATGCGGCCGACCGAATCGATGGCCGTGGTTTCGACCTCGACGCCGGTGCGCGAAGTTTTAAAGGCGATGACCGGAGTGCGGGCCGGCGCGGCTGTGGTCGTGGGCGAAGATCGACAATTACTCGGGATTTTCACGCACGGCGATTTCGCGCGCCATTTCCAATCCGATCCGCGCATCGGCGATCGGCTCGTGGCCGACCTGATGACATTAAATCCGGTGACCGTGCACAAAGACAAACTTGCCGTCGAAGTTCTCAATCTCCTCGAGCGCCATCGCATTGACGATCTGGTTGTGGTCGATGACGAGAAGGTGCCGGTTGGCATCGTCGATTCGCAGGACCTGACCCGCTTAAAGTTGCTCTAGGCCTGATTGTCATCCCGAGCCCGCGCAGACGGCGAGGGACCTCACAAATGACGGACGGTCACGCAACGAAACGCGTGTGATCCATCAGCGAGCGCGAGGTCCTTCGCCTCCGCTCAGGATGACACGCAGTTGCGTTCGCGTTACGCTCGTGCAAAAGTCCGCGCTCTTCTCGATCAACCATTAACTATCAACCTTCTTCGAATGGCAGCCGCGAACGATCTCCGCAAGGGACAAGCGATTAAATACAATGGCAACACCGCCATTGTCCTGGAGGTGCATCACCGCACCCCGGGAAATTTGCGCGCGTTCGTGCAGGCGATTATTCGCTACATCAACACCGGCAAAAGCGCGGACGTTCGCTTTGGTTCGACCGACAAAGTCGAGCTCGTCGATATCGACCGGAGACAGGTCGAGTTCAGCTACAAGGACAACACCGGTTACCATTTCATGGACCCGGAGACCTACGACACGGTCGATCTCCAGGAAAATTTGCTCGGCGATGCCAAGGATTATTTGGTGGAGAACCTTTCGGTGCAGGTTCTCTACGCCGAAGGCAAGGCGGTGCAGGTTGAATTGCCCGCGTCGGTGAGTCTGAAAGTTATCGAATCGGCGGAAGGAGTGCGCGGCGACACCGCCAGCAACGTGACCAAGCCCGCCAAACTCGAAACGGGCAAGACGATCAATGTTCCGCTGTTCATCAAAGAGGGCGAAACCATCAAGATCGACACTCGCACCGGCGCCTACATGGGCCGGGCATAGTCCGAATTTCCCTTTTCCAAATCGGTACGGTTCTGCGTAATCTGCGGGCCGCCTCATGCCATCCGCAGATCGAAGATCGACATCGCGCCGCAGGCATAAACCACGCGGCGTGAAAGTTGTTCCCTACGTCGTGCCGACGACGCGGTCGCGGCCGGCCTTCGATCCGGTGACGGTGCCTACGCGCTGGGTCAAAAATGTGATCGCGGTGTTTCTTCTGCCGGCATGCGCGATTCTGAGTCAGACATTTTTTACCGCGTTCGCGCGCGCCACCGTCGCGCAACGGCTTTGGGCCGGCGCAGAATTCTGGTTTTTCTCGCTCGGAGTCGTGTTGTGGCTGATTGCATTCTTCGGTCTGCCACGGCCGATTCTTGTTTACGTTTTCGGACACGAACTTACCCACGCGCTCTGGGTTTGGTTGATGGGCGGACGGGTCAGCCGGTTCCGCGTGAGCCGCGACGGCGGACACATCGTAACGAACCGCACGAATTTTTTCATCGCGCTCGCGCCCTATTTTTTTCCGCTCTACAGCATTCTCGCCCTCGGCGTTTACGGATTGCTCAGTCTTTTTTACAACGTGCAACCCTACGGGCGATTGCTCTACGCCGTCGTTGGCGCGACCTGGTCGTTTCATTTCACGTTCACCTGCTGGATGATTCCGAAGAGTCAGACCGACCTGCGCGATCACGGCACGTTCTTCTCGCTCGTCGTCATCTACCTAATGAATCTGGCGCTGCTCAGCGCGATGCTGATTGTCGCGTCGCCGCAAATCACATTCGCCAGTTTTGGCCACGATCTGATTGCGAATCTTACCAATTTCTCGCAATGGGCCGGCGGCTTAGTCGATCAATTCAACCGCGGCGCGGGGCGGCCACGACCGATGCCGGGAAACTGAGCTAGAGATTGGTCAGCGCCGCGAAGGGCAAGATCGACATCGCGTCAGCCAGACGTAATTGCCGATTTTGCATGCGTAGTTCACGACTCGTGAAGAGTTCACGCAGGCCATTCACCGGTAAACTTTCCGGAAGATCGACAACCGTATCTTTCCACTTGTCGCCGATGGGCGGGAACCCGACCCGGGACGACAAGCGCGGCGCAATCACGACGATCCATTGATCTTCGAGTTGTCGCGCGAAACTGATGCAACAATCGGCGAATGTGCCTCCGGCCAGGATCGGCAGATAACTTCCGCGTTTGAAAAGATCGACATGTTCGTTGCGGAACCGGAGCAGCCGCTGAGTGAGAAACATTTTGATCCGGCCGTCCGGCCAGTTTTGTAACAACTCCTCCGGCTTGGTTGAGCAAAGCGCGCCGAGCATCTCACGGCGACGCTGATAATTCACCGGGCGACGATTGTCCGGATCGACGAGTGCGAACTCCCAAATTTCGTTGCCCTGATAAATGTCCGGCACGCCGGGCGAAGATACTTTGAGTAAAACCTGGGTGAGAGAATTGATCGCGCCGAGTCGCGCGATCTCTTCGACGACAGGCAGAAATGCAGGCAGAAATTTATTCTTCGGCGACGCGTCCAGGATCTTGGCCACGAATTCGCGCATGGCGCCGAGCCATTCTTCGTTAGGCTGGATCCAGCTCGTGTTCAGTTTCGCTTCGTTCAACGCTTTCGCCATGTAAGCCTGAATGCGCTCGACAAATTCGGGCGTGACTTTCTTTTCTGCCGCGCCCGATTGATCCACCGGCCAAACACCGAGCAGAGTTTGGTAGAGCAAATATTCTTCGTTCGCATCCGGCGCATCGACATCGTCGATCTGCTTCTTCAAGCGGCGATTGGCCGCGCGCCAGCGTGGCAGCGACGAGCGCCAAAGCTGCGGAATTTCCGAGATGGCAACCATGCGCGCGCGCACGTCCTCACTCCGCTTGGTATCGTGGGTCGAGGTCGCCAGCAGCGTCGCCGGCCAATCACGTTGTCGATCTTGATTGTGCTGATGGAAGCGATCGAGACCGATGCCGAATTGTTGCGGTTCGCCGCCGACTTCGTTCAACGCCGCCAACCGATTGAAGATGTAAAACACTGTGTCCTCGAGCCCCTTCGCCATGATCGGCCCGGTGTATTGCTGGAATTTGAGAACGAACTGGATGTGCGCTTCACGCGCGGCGTCATCAAGGTTCTCGGGAAACTTGAACAGCAAAATGTCGCGCAGGAAATTGAAGACCGATTCTTCGATGGCGGGATTGCGTCGCTTGGCCGCGGCAATGGCGCGCTCGATCACTTGTCGATCTTCGTCGCTGACCGGCCGGTCGGGCGCGAGATAAGTGCGATAAACCGGGAAACAGGCAATCGTTTCGCGCACGGCGCGGGCGAGCGCCTGCAAAGTGAAATCGCGGAACCATCGATTCTGCTCCGATAGCCGGTCCGCCAGATTACCCAGGACGGCAACGTCGTTCGCCAGGGCGAGGCGCATGACCTGCCGCTTCTTCGCATAAGTCAGATGACCAAAGTGGAGGGAATGTCCGATGAATTTCCGGAACGTGTTTGTGATTTCGCTCTCGGCGGAAGAATCGACCAGCAACTGCATGACTTGATTGGCGAAGTCGTAGCCGGTGGTGCCGTGAACCGGCCAATCTTTCGGCAGCGTCTCATTCCCAGTCAGAATCTTTTCCACGATCATGTAAATGGCGCGGCCGTCTGGCGGCAGCGGAGTGCCAAGCGCTTTCGCGCAGCGTCGCTGCAAGTTTTCGCAATATTCCCGCGGCAAATAGAGACCGTCCGGATGATCGATGCGCAGTCCGGTGACCGCGCCTTTGCCGACAAGCTCGATACCTAATTTGTGCGTGGCATCGAAAACTTCCGGCAATTCCTGCCGTATGGCGGCGAGGTCGTTCACGTCGAAGAACCGGCGATAATTGATTTCTTCCGCGGCAACGCGCCAAAAGGCCAGGCGATAGGCCTGCGCATTCAATAACTCATCGAGCGTGTCGAAGCTGCGCGGATCGCCCGGTTTGCCATTGATTTGCGCAAGCGCTTTATCGATCGCCTCCTGCACCCGCGGTTCTTCCTGGCAGCGACGTTCCAATCGGCGCTTGATGATTTCCTTTTCCCGCGCGCGCTCAGCGATTCGTTCCGGATCGGTTTCGGTGCGTTTCGGTAGATATTCAAGCGCGGTCAGAATGCTTTGCAGCTCTGCGTAAAAATCCTTGTCCTTGTAGAGCGCGAGATTTTCCAGAGCTACTTCGAGAAGGTAACGATACGTTCCCGGCGCGATCGGTAATTCGTGCTCGTAGTAGCAGATGAAAAATGCGCCCTCCCCGAAACGCACCACTAATTCGCCCCGCTCGAGCACGCGTCCGTATTGATCGCCGAGAATCGGAAGCAACACTTTGTCGTGCAGATCGGATTTGAGCGGCCGCCAATCGATGTCGAAGTAGGGCGCATACGGCGAGCTGGGCCCGTTTTCGAGCACGTCCTGCCACCAGCTGTTGAGCGGCTCGCCGATGCCCATGTGATTGGGCACGAAATCGAGCACCTGGCCCAACTCGTGCGCGTGCAACTCGGCGATCCAGGCGTCGTATTCTTCGCGCGAACCGATCGCCGCGTTCAGTTTGTTGTGATCGGTAATGTCGTAACCGTGCAAACTCTCCGGGCGTGCCTGGAAATAAGGCGAGGCGTAGGCATCGCTCACGCCGAGCTCGCGCAAATACGGAGTGATCTCGCGCGCCTGCGCAAAGGTGAACTGCCGGTTGAATTGCAACCGGTAGGTGCAACTGGGAATGCGCGGATGTTTCGTTGTCATGTCATCCCGAGCGAATGCGAGGGACCTCTGACAGGGAATTTACACACGCTTTCGACATTGCGTAGTCCCAAGCTTCGACGGTGAGGTCCTTCGCTCCGCTGAGGATGACACGCGTCTACATTTTTTCAGGCACCATGATGCCTAACAAATCGAGCCCGCGCTGCAAGACCCGACCGGTCAGGTCGCAAAGCGCGAGGCGCGAACCGCGCGTAGGCTCATCCGCTTTCAGCACCGGGCAGGCTTCGTAAAATGTATGGAAGCTGTTGGCCAGCTCGAACAGATAGTTGGCAAGAATGTTGGGACGAAAACCGTGCAGCACTTGCGGCACGATCTCGGCAAATTGGGTCAGGCGTTTGGCCAAATTGATCTCCGCCGGCTCCCCTAAGACCAATTTGTCGATCTTTGCGTTGTCCTGGCCGGCCTTGCGGAAAATCGAGCGGATACGGACGTAAGCATTTTGCAGATACGGCGCGGTATTTCCGTGAAGCGCCAGCATCTTGTCCCAGGAAAAAATGTAATCGGTCATGCGATACTGCGAGAGATCGGCATACTTGACCGCGCCGATCCCGATCTTTTGCGCGATGTCGATCTTGTCCGCGTCGGTCAGGTCCGGATTCTTTTCGTCGACGATCTTGCGCGCGCGCGCGATCGCTTCCTCGAGAACATCGCGCAACGGGACGTTCTCGCCCGAGCGTGTCTTCATTAGTTTTCGGTTTTCGCCCAGAACGCTGCCGAACGGAACGTGGCGGAAATCCGCTGTGTAGCCTTCGCGCTTCGCGATTTCGAAAATTTCTTTGAAGTGCAGGAGTTGCGGCGCACCGACCACGTACCAAGCCGCACTCGCCTTTAGGTCGTTGACGCGATAATCGACCGTCGCGATGTCGCTCGTCGTGTAATTAAATCCGCCGTCTTTTTTGCGAATAATCGCAGGTTTGTCGGCCAGCTCGGGAATATCGCGAAAGAAAACGACGACCGCTCCTTCGCTCATTTCCGCGATTCCCGATTTGAGCAAGCGCTCGACCACGCCGGGCAAACGATCGTTGTAAAAACTTTCGCCGCGCACGATATCGTGGTGAACATCGAGCTGCGCATAAAGCGCTTCGAAATCTTTCATCGAAAGATCGACACTCTGTTTCCAGATGGCGAAGTTTTCCTTGTCGCCCGATTGCAATTTGACCAATTCCTGACGACAGGCTTCGCGCACTGCGGGATCGCTGGTCGATCTTTCGTTCGTCTCTTTATAAATCCGCACCAGCTCGGCGATCGGGTCGCGCTCGAGCGCTGGTCGATCGAGCAGATTCTTCCAGCCCCAGATCACCATCCCGAACTGCGTCCCCCAATCGCCAAGATGATTGTCGCGGACGACTTCGTGACCGAGAAACTGCGCGATGCGTGCGAGCGCGTCGCCGATGACGATGCTTCGAATATGACCGATGTGCATCGGCTTCGCGACATTGGGCGAGCCAAAATCGACTACGATTTTCTTCGGAGATGTCGATCTGGCCACGCCGAGGCGATCATCACGCAAAACTTCGCCGGCTTTCCGCGCGACCGCTTCCGGGCGCAACTTGAAGTTGATAAAGCCGGCGCCGGCCACGCTCGGCGGCTCGCACCACTCACCGACATCGAGATGCTCGATAATTTTCGCGGCGACATCTCGCGGCTTCTCGCTGCGTTGCTTGCCAAGGATGAGCGCAGCGTTGCTTTGGTAATCGCCGAAACGCGGATCGGTCGCGGGCGTCAGTTCGCCCGCGTTCGGCAAGCCGGCTTTGGCCAGCCCCTCGGACAATTTCTTTCCGAGGATTGTTTGGAAGGTTTCCATTAATCGTTAAGCCACAGATTCACACAGATAAAACACAGATAAAATTTTATTCTGGTTGTGGTGGCAGGCGTCTCGCCTGCGAGGAATATCGAATCGCAGCCGAGGACGGCTGCCTCCAGGGAAGCCGCTACAATTATTTCTGCGCGCGTTCGCGAAAGATCTGTGCAATCTCGTCTGCGGACTTGGCATCGGCGAGACTGTCGCGCACGGAGCGGTCGTTCAAAAACTTCGCGATGGAAGCCAGCGTGCGCAGATGCACCTGGAATTGATTTTTCGGCACGATGAACAGAACCACGAATTTCACCGGCGCGTTATCGAGCGCATCGAACTCAATGCCGCTTGTCGATCTTCCAAACGCGGCCACGACTTCTTCGAGCCGGTCGGACGAGCAATGTGGAATGGCGATGCCAAATCCGATGCCGGTGCTCATGGTTTCTTCGCGTTGTTTGAGCGAGGCGAGAATGGTGTCCCGGTCTTCGGGTTTGATTTTGCCGAGCGACACGAGCAAATCGACCAGCTCGACGATGGCCGGCCAACGTTCGTTGGCTTTCATCTCAGGGATGATTTGCTCGGCGGATAAAAGGCTGGCCAACGACATGCAGAATTCCCCGTCCGTCAGGGGTCGAAAGCTTATCGTGGGGGCTTAGGATGACAAGCGTGATTTGCTTGGATTCCGCTCAATCGCGGCGCTCTTTATAATTGAGCTGACGCGAGAGCAGCCAGCGCACGCCGAACATGTCGATCGTGGCGCGGAGCGCGCGGTTGCCGAGGCCATATTTGCTCTGGCCAAAACGCCGTGGTCGATGGTTCACCGGGACTTCGACTAGTTTGTAACCGGCGCCTTTGACGAGCGCGGGAATGAACCGGTGCATTCCCTTGAATGGAACAAGGGCGGCGACACATTCGCGGCGCATCGCTTTCAAGGTGCAACCGGTATCGCGCACGCCGTCTTTGGTGAATCGGCTGCGGACAAAATTAGCGACGCGGCTGGTCAGTCTCTTCACCAGCGTGTCCTTGCGTTTCTCGCGATAACCGCAGACGAGATCGGCGCCGCGCGAGATTTCGGCAAGAAGTTTCGGGATGTCGGCCGCGTCGTTCTGCAAATCGCCATCGATCAACACCACCGTCGCGCCGCGCGCCGCATTCAAGCCGGCGTACATGGCTGCGCTTTGCCCGGCGTTTTTCTCGAAACGAATCACTCGCACGTTCGCTGCGTTTTCGATTTTCGCGGCGCTGCCGTCGCTGGAGCCGTCATCGACAAAGATGATCTCATAATCGAGGCCGGCGAGCGCGTTGCGCAGTTCCGATTGCAAGATCGACATGTTCTCTTCCTCATTGAACACAGGCACAATTAGCGAAACGGCGGGCGCGGTCATAACGGCAGCGTCTTGTAATTCCGGCAGAGAAAAACCTGCCAGGTGCGGACACGCTCGCCATAACGGCGAATTTCCATTGTGGCGACGAGCTCGATCGTTTGAAAGCCCGCGCGAATATTGTGCGGGACAACTCCGTTGCTGCCGTCGCGAATGAAGAGCGCGCTGCGTCCGACGAATGGATTCACCCCATGCTCCTCGGTGTAAGCGTCCGGATCGTGCGCCGCGGTTTTGGCCGCAGTTGGTGCGTCGACCCATTCGTCATAGCGCGGCCAGAAAGAAAATTGATTCACCAAATCCTGCGACTCGGTCAGGTAAACCGGCGGATGGCCCGGGCCTTCCGGACGTTTGTCGCGCAGATAAAACGAAATCTCGGAAGCACGATCGCGGTCGTTCGCGATCATAAACAATTTTTCGCCGAGTTTCGCTTCCAGGTCCCAGCGCAATTTTTCCACGGCCTCGGTCCCAGACTTCCAGCCGCGCAGGCGATTGCTCGGGTCGCGCCGCCAGAGGCGAACGCCGGCCGTGCGGAGCAAATCGGAATCCATCGCGATCATGCTCATAATGAGACCGAGAACAATCGCAATGCCGGCGAGGCGCTTTAACCAAGCCGATGCTTCGACGCGTTCCCGCCAGAAATTTACGGCCAGCAAAGCAAAGCTCAGGAGCGCGAGCGCATCCCAGTTCGGCGCCGCGACCTTGTTGATCGAGAGCAGCAAATAAAAAACGAACACCGGCACGCCGAACCAGAAAAGAAAAAGGACTTTGAGCTGTTGATGGGTGCGGCGCCAACTGGCGATCACGGCCCAGGCCAGCGCCAGAAAAAGGAGCGGCGAATAAAAGATGAAATGTTCGCCGAGAAATTTCAGGACTTCGAGCGGATGAAACCCGACATCCTCTTCGAGACTCGCGCGCGATCGCAAATGCGTGAGCGTGACCCAGGCGTGCTGTGCGTTCCAGACGATCGGCGGAATGGTGCAAACCGCGAACGTGCCGAGAAGCCAATACAGTCCGTGCGCTTTGAATTCGCGCCGCAACCGTGGCGCAATCGCCAGGACAAGCAGGACTGAAATGACCTCCAGTGCATTGGTGAATTTGGAGAGGAACCCGAGACCGATGAGCAAACCGGTCGCCGGCCAATAAAGAGAAAATTGGGGAGTGCGTTCGAGCGCGAGCCAGAACGTGATCATCGCGGCCGTCCAAAAAAAGATCGACAACGGATCGATCGTCATCAGGAACGCGCCGACGTTGAAAATAGGCGTGACGTTGAGCGCGACGACCAGCCACAAACCAGCGGTGGCGCTAAACAAGCGGCGAGCAAAGTAGAACAGGAGCAAGCTGGTGCCGGCGGCGAGGACCGGACTAAGAAAGCGCACGCCAAATTCGTTCGCGCCAAAAACTGCCGTGCTCGCGCGAATGGCGACCGCCACTCCCGGGCCTTTGCTGAAGTAACCGGGGGCGAGGCGCTCCGACCACATAAAGTAATGCGCTTCGTCCGTCTCGAGGTCCTTTGTCGCTAGCATCGACAATCGAATCACGGTCAACGCGATAAGAAAAAACCACACAGCGCGGGTTGTAGTTACCCTCGCCGGGCGCTTCGCGTCCGCCTCTCCCTTCAAGGGAGAGGATTGAGGTGAGGGTGCCAATGAACCATTCATACGGAATCGAAGATCAGGCCTGGGTGGCGTTCATAAACTTGCGGCATCCATCTTTGTGCGGCCCAACGCCAGAGCATTTCGAGCCCGCCGACAATGAGCAGTGTTTCACCGGCGGCAAGAAAGAACGTGCCCACGAT
>Ga0209526_10000225_pt1 | contig 35462 bp, 37 predicted proteins | sample JacPinW_OM2H0_M1_FD_188566 | JGI IMG/M metagenome (GOLD analysis project Ga0209526, IMG submission 188566) | Forest soil microbial communities from Algoma, Ontario, Canada - Jack Pine, Ontario site 1_JW_OM2H0_M1 (SPAdes) (version 2) | ecosystem: Environmental > Terrestrial > Soil > Boreal... | reverse complement strand
CTGCCCGGGTGGTCCGGCAAAAACGCCGGTCTTGCCGCAGGTGGGGCAGGTCTCCTTCTCCGCCTCCACGGGAGCGATTTCGAGCAGGGACGGCTCCTCAACCGCCTGATCGGCAATCTCCACTTCGTCTGGGGCAACCTGGTCGTCCGTGGCAACCTGAACGGCAGCATCGCTCAGGGTGGGAAGTGGGGTCGCCAGCGGTGGCGCCTCCGGCGGTGGTTGAGACGCAATGGGGGCAGATTCAGCCTCCACCCGTGGCCGCAACAGCCGGGTCAGCCAGCCGAACACTCGCGGCTACGGTAGAACACTGGCGCGGCCCTGTCAAATACCGGGCTAAACAGCCAGGTCCAGTTGGAGCGGTTCAGGCGGCGGTTCGGCGCGCCAGGCACGTCGATCGGCGACCCCGTGGCGGCGCTTCAACTCCGCCACGGCGGTGGTCACGGGGCCCTTCGCCGCGGCCGGCGCATAGGCGCCCGGGAAGAGTTCCCGGTAGCGGGGGAGCAGGTGTGGATAATCGCGACCGAGGAACTCCATGAAGTGTTCCTTCGTCCCCGGCTTCAAATAGACGATGTTGGCCCAGAGAAAGCACGCCCCGGCTTCGGCGGCGGCCGCCACCGTGGCTTCCAGCTGCTGCGGCGAATCTGAAAGGCCTGGCAGGACCGGCGCCATTCCGACGCCGGCCTCGATGCCGGCGTCGACCAGCGCTTTCAGGACTCGCAACCGTTTCCGGGGCGGTGGTGTCCCCGGTTCGGTCTTTGCCCAGACGGCCTCATCGACCGTTGGGACGCTGAAGCAGACCGTCGTCTTCGCCCGCCGAGACAGCTCGCCGAGCACGTCGATGTCTCTCAGCACCATCGTCCCCTTGGTGATCAGCCCAATAGGCGTCCGGAAGTCGCGAAACGCTTCGAGGCAGCGGCGCGTCAGCTTGTAGGTGCCCTCGATCGGCTGATACGGATCGGTCGCCGTGCCGAAGGCGACGGTCTCGCGCTTCCAGCTCCGGCTGGACAGCTCGCGTCGCAGCAGCTCCGGCAGATTGACCTTGACCCCCACTCGGGCGGAAAAGCCGGCGCCCGGGTCGCGGTCGGCGAGCTTGGCATGGGCGCGCGCAAAACAGTAGACGCAGCTGTGGAAGCAGCCCTGGTAGGGGTTGAGGGACCAGTTGAAGCCCATGTGCTGGACGCGGTTCAGGGCGGACTTGGCCACGATCTCGAAATACTCGCTGCGGGGCATGGGGATCCCATGATAGAACATACGTTCGACCGGCCGCGGTTTCTCCATAATGGACTCAGCCAGCTATGAATGTCCTCGTCTGCGTGAAGCAGATCCCCGATCCAAACGTCCCTGGAAAGCTCGACCCCGAGACCAAAAGACTGGTGCGTGAAGGGGTCGACGTGGTCCTCGATCCGGGTGATGAGCACGCGGTCGAAGCCGGCCTCCAGTTAGTCGAAAAGGACGGGGGCGAGGCGACCATCATCTCCATGGGCCCGCCGCGGGCCATGGATGCGATCCGTCGGGCGCTGGCGATGGGCGGGCACCGGGGCATCCTGATCACGGACCCGGGCCTGGAGAACTCGGACGCGCTGAGCACCGCGCGGGCGATCGCCGGGGCGATCAAGGGCCAGACCTACGACCTGATCATCTGCGGAACGGAGAGTACGGACGGATCATCGGGCGCAGTGCCGGCGCAGCTGGCTGAACTCCTCGGGCTGCCGCTGCTCAGCTTCGCGAAGAAACTTGAAGTCAGCGGCGGCAAGGCGCAGATCGATCGGCAGACAGATGACGGCTTTGACGTGGTGGAGGCGCCGCTGCCGGCCGTCGTCACCGTGACGGGCGGGATCAACGAGGCCCGCTACCCCGCCCTGCGGGGCATCATGCAGGCCAAGAACAAAGAGGTGAGGGAGGTCGGGCTCAAGGAGATGGGGCTCGACGGGCAGGCCGGCAAGGCCGCGATGACCGAGGAGGTCGTCGAGATCAAACCAGCCGAGGCGCGCAAGGCCGGTGAGGTCATCGAGGACAAGGGTGAAGGCGCCAAACGCGTGGCCGACTTCCTCAAGGAGTTGAAGGTCATCTGATGGCGGGCATCTGGGTCTTTGCCGAGACCGTCGAGGGAACGCCCGCGCCGGTGGTGCTCGAGTTATTGACTAAAGCCCGCTCGCTCGGAGAGGTAACCGCCGTGGCGCTCGGTCCGAGCGCCTCGAAGTCGGTCCAGACGCTCGGCAAGTACGGCGCGAAGAAGGTGTACATCCACGAGGACCCCGGTTTCAGGGATGTTCTCGCGACCCCGGCCGTCGATCTCCTGGCGAGATTGATCCAGAAAGACCAGCCGGAGCTCGTCCTCTTCGGCATGACCTACGACGGTCGCGATGTGGCCTCACGACTGAGTGCACGTCTCTCGACCGCGTTGATCGCCAACGCCGCGGACGTCGTCAAGAAGGACGCTGGCTGGGCGATCGTCACGCCGGTCTTCGGCGGGACGCTGTTGGTGACGACCGTTCCGCGGGCAAAGGCACCGACCCTGGTCCTGATTCGTCCGAAGGCCGTCGCCGCCGAGCCGGCGGCGTCGGCGACCGAACCGCAGGTCGAGACCCTCACAGACCCGGTGGCGACCGACAAGCCGGTCGCGCGGGTGCTGCGGCGCGAGAAGGAGAAGGCGAGCGGTCCAAAGCTCGAGGATGCCGCGATCATCGTCAGCGGCGGGCGCGGGCTCGGCGCGCCGGAGAATTTCAAGATGCTCGATGAGCTCGCCGCCGAGTTGGGCGCCGCGGTCGGAGCTAGCCGCGCCGTCGTCGATGCCGGCTGGAAGCCGTACTCGTTCCAGATTGGTCAGACCGGAAAGACCGTCAAGCCAACGGTCTATATTGCGCTTGGCATCTCGGGCGCCATGCAACACACCGTTGGGATGAAGGGCGCCAAGACCATCATCGCGATCAACAAAGACCCGGAGGCGCCGATCTTCAAGCTGGCTGACCTCGGGGTCATCGGGGATGTCCATAAAATCGTGCCGCAGCTGATCCAGGAAGTCCGATCGCGCAAGGGCAAATGACGGAGAGCGCGCTCAGCCTGCTGGCGGTGCAGCCGCACCCGGATGACGAGTCCATCGGCATGGGTGGAACGCTGGCGCGCTACAGCGCGGAGGGCGTGCGGACGACGCTCGTGACCGCCACCCGGGGCGAGGTCGGCGAGATTCTCGACAAGGACCTCGATCCGAAGGAGGCCGCGCCCAGGCTGGCCACCATTCGTGAGGCCGAGCTGCGGAACGCGGTGAAGATCATGGGCGTCAACGAGCTGGTTTTCCTCGGCTATGAGGATTCGGGCATGGCGGGCCTACCGCGCAACCGCGAGCCCAAGACGTTCTGGCAGGCCGACGAGGAAGAAGCGATCGGCCGGCTGATTCAGGTCGTCCGGCGTGTCCGTCCGCAGGTGATGGTCACCCAGAACGAGTTCGGCGGCTACGGGCATCCTGACCACATCAAGACCCACCGGGTCGCGATCGGCGCCTTCTACTACAGCGCGGACCTGGAGAGATTTCCCGGCGGCGAGCCGTTCCGGCCGAGCAAGCTCTACTACGGCGCGTTTCCGAAGTCGCTGATGCGGCAGATGGCCGAGGCAATGCAGCGGGCGGGTGTCGAGAACCGGTTCTCGACCGATGGCGAGCCGCCGCCCTTTGCGGTATCGGACGACCGGGTGACCACGTGGCTGGACGTGAGTCCCTACATCGACAAGAAGCTCGCGGCCATGCGGGCGCATCGGACGCAGATCCCGGAGGACAGCTGGTTCCTGAAGCTCAACCAGGCGCTTGGTCCCAAGGCCTGGTCGCTAGAGACGTTCGAGCGCGTGCGCAGCTCCGTCGACGCGCCCACGCCGGAGGACGATCTTTTCGCCGGACTTCGATGAGCACGGCTATCGACACAGCGCTGGACCAGGCCGCGGCGCTGCTGCGGCCGGCGCGATCCGCCATCGCGTTCACTGGTGCGGGGATCTCGGTGGAGAGTGGCATCCCACACTTTCGCGGTGAGGGCGGGCTCTGGACCAAGTTCGATCCCTACAAGGTCGCCCACATCGACACGTTTCGGAAAGATCCGGCTCAGTACTGGACCTACAGCCTCAATCACCGGCGCACCGACGCCGAGCCGAATCCCGCCCATCGGGCGCTGGTGGACCTCGAGCATCGCGGCCAGCTGCGCGCTGTCGTCACGCAGAACACCGACGGCCTGCATCAGCAGGCCGGCAGTAGCGACGTCATCGAGCTGCACGGCTCGTCCCACGGCGTTGTCTGTCTCGACTGCGACGCGCGGTTTCCGCGAGCCGAGATCGACCATCTCAATCGCGAGCACTGCCCGCCGGGCTGTCCCTCATGTGGTGGCCGGTTCATGAAGCCAACGGTCGTGCTCTTTGGTGAGGCACTGCCGCAGTCGGCGCTCCGTCAGGCGCAGCTGCTCGCAATGGCGGCCGACGTCGTGCTGATCGTGGGTAGCTCGCTGCAGGTCTACCCCGCCGCCGGCATTCCGCGGCTGGCGCGGCAGCACGGCGCCGAACTTTGCATCATCAACGCCGAACCGACGCCGTACGACGACGTCGCCGCCGTGGTTATCCACGGCAAAGCGGGCGAGGTCCTGCCGGAGGTCGTCCGCCGAGTCGCCCAAGAGAGTTAGGGCAAGGGCTACTCTGGCTCGGGGACCGGGAACGTCTGGCCGCAGGCGGGGCAGACGACCACCAGCTGCTCTTTCGGCGCGCTGAACAGCTCTTCGCAGTTCGGGCAGGCAAACTCGCGGGCCGGGCTTTCCTCAGCCTGACGGTCTGCCGCCATTGCGCCGGGGACCTCGCCCAGGTCCACGGCCGGGCTGCCGCATTCGGTGCAGCGGTAGAGCGGCGCGTCAATAACCTTGTAGTCGATATAGCGCCCCGAGCTGTCGACGAAGACGGATGCGTTCCAGAGCTCGAACCGGTTGGTGCTGCACCGGTTTGGACAGGCAAGATACACGCTAGGACACTCGCTGGAGTTTCTTGAGCCGGTCGGCCGCCCTGCGCAGCGTTTCCATCTTCTTCGGAAAAGAGAATCTAATCTGCCGTCTTCCGCGCTCCGGGTCCAGGTAGAAGCTGCTTCCAGGTACCGTCGCGAGTCCGATCTCGCGCACCATCCGGTGGGCGAGGCTCACGTCGTCCTCGCCGAAGCCGCTGATGTCGGTCATCACGTAGTAGGCGCCATCGGGTGGGTAGGCCTTGAACCCGGCGCCATCGAGGATTTCGAGCATGAAATCGCGCCGCTCGCGATACGCACTGAGCAGGTCGACGTAGTACTGGTCGGGAAAATGCAGCGCGGTGGCGGCCGCCACCTGCAGCGGATGCGGGGCGCCGACCGTGACGAAGTCGTGGACTTTGCGGATGGCGCTCGTCATCTCGGCGGGCGCGATCGCGTAGGCCAGCCGCCAGCCGGTGACCGAGTACGTTTTCGAGAGCCCATTGATCGTGACGGTTCGCTCGCGCATGCCATCGAGCATCGCGATGCTGATGTGCTCGCCCGAGTAAACAAGATGCTCGTAGATCTCGTCCGTGATCGCCAGCGCGTCGAACTCGTGGCAGAGGCCGGCGATGAACGCCAGCTCCTCGGCGTTGTAGACCTTGCCGGTTGGATTGTGCGGCGTGTTGATGATGATCGCTCGCGTCTTCGCGTTGAAGGCCTGCCGCAAACGATCTCGGTCGAAATGCCAGTCCGGTGGAACCAGCGGCACCACGACCGGCGTGGCGCCCGAGAGGATGCAATCCGGGCCGTAGTTCTCGTAGAAGGGTTCGAAAATAATCACCTCGTCGCCCGGATCGACCAGCGCCAGGATGCTCGACAGCATGGCTTCGGTCACGCCGCAGCAGACCGTGATCTCCGTCTCAGGGTCGACCGTCATCCCCCGGAAGTGCTTGGTCTTGGTCGCGATCGCCTCGCGCATCACCTTGGCGCCCCAGGTGGTCGCGTACTGGTTGAAATCGTTGCGGATGGCGGCGACCGCGGCTTCTTTCAGTTCGCTGGGCGCGGCGAAGTCGGGGAACCCCTGGGCCAGGTTGAGGCAGCCGTCGCCATGCTCGGCGATGCAGAGCCGGGTCATCTCCCGGATGACCGACTCGGTGAATAGCCTGGACTTGTTGGAAATCATCGCGCGCGGCACGACACTAGAATGCCAGAAGTGTCGCGCCCAACCGGCCCAGTGAACGGCGTCGCGGCGTTCCGCAAACAGTTTCCTATCTTCGAGCAGAAGATCTACCTGAGCAGCTGCTCGCAGGGCGCCCTGTCGACCCCGGTCGAGGCGAGCCTCCAGGAGTTCATGGAGTCCTGGCACACCCACGGCAATCCCTGGGAGACCTGGGTGATGCGGATGGAGGAGCTGCGGACGGAATTCGCGCGGCTGATCAACGCGGCCCCGGATGAGGTCGCTGTGACTTTCTCGGTCTCCACTGCCCTTAACTCGCTGGCCAGCGCCCTGGACTACCGCGAGCGCCCCAAGGTCGTCACCAGCGATTTCGACTTTCCGACCGTCGGTCACGTTTGGCTTGCGCAGCAGCGTCGGGGTGCGCGTGTCAGGTTTGCGAAGGCGGATGGCAATCGCCTGCCGCTCAGCGCCTTCGAAGACGCTGTGGACGCACAAACGGCCCTGGTGTCGACGACCCATGTCTGCTACAAGAACGGCTACAAGAACAACGTCAGCGCGCTGGCCGAGCTCGCCCACGAACGGGGTGCCTACCTGCTGATCGACGCCTACCAGAGCATGGGAACGCAGCCGATGGACGTGAAGGCGCTCGACCTGGATTTCGTGGTCACGGGCGCGCTGAAGTACCTGCTGGGTTCGCCGGGCGTGGCGTTCATGTACGTCCGGCGCGAGCTGATCGAGCGTTTGCAGCCGGCGGACTCAGGGTGGTTTGGACAGGAAAACGTCTTCGCCTACGACGTCCACAACCTGCGCTATGCGGACGCGGCGCGCCGGTTCGAGACCGGGTCGCCGCCCGTGCCCAACGTTTATGCGGCGTTGGCGGCGCTTCGGCTGATCGCCAGCGTCGGTCTCGCCACGATCGAGGAACACGTCCGCCAGTTGATGACCCGCTTCATCTTGGGTGCCCGCCAGCGGGGCCTCGTCCTGCTCACCCCCGAGGAGCCGGCCGACCGGGGACCGCTCGCCATGGTCCGATCCACGGACGCGCCGAAACTCGTAGCGGCGCTGGCGAAAGACGACATTCTGTGCTCAACGCGCGACGGGGCGCTTCGGGTGTCTTTGCACTACTACAACACCGCCGAGGATGTGGACGCGGTCCTGACCGCCCTCGACCGAAACCCGGAGCTTCTCGTCACCGGGGCCGATTAGAAAGGGTTAGAGCCGGCTGGCTGGCGGTTGCCCTCCGTGGTGCAACCGTGTATAAAGAGCGCACCGAATTTAGGTCTTCGACGAAGGAAGAGGAGGTCGACAGGAAGGATGGCACAGCCAAAGATTTTCGTCCTCATCGCCATGGCCGGCGTGGCGCTGGCGGCGTGTGGCGGAGGCAGTACGCCCGGCGCGGCGACGAACAAGCCCGATAAGGTCCAGATCGCTGCCGAGGGACCGTTTACCGGGGACCAGGCATCGATCGGGGCCGGCGCCCTCAAGGCAATCCAGTTGGCGGTCAAGGACTTCAACGCTGCCGGCGGCGTCAATGGCACGCAGGTCCAACTGCTCATCTGGGATGACCAGCACTCCGCGCAAGTGGCCCAGACCCTGCAGGCCGCAGGCATCTCGGACCCGACTGTGCTCGGCATCGTGGGACCGATGAACTCGGGCGTCGTTCTGGGTTCGGTCACCGGTCTGCAAGGCGCCACTCCGCCGCTGCCGTTCGTCAGTGAGTCGGCCTCGAACGTCAAGGTCACGGACTCCGGCTGGAGCGTCGCGCACCGCGTCAATGCCCGCGACGACGCCCAGGGCCCGGCGGACGCGAAGTTCATGATCGACCAGGGTGCGAAGAAGGTTTACGTGATGGACGCCAAGTCGGATTACTCGACCGCGCTGGCGGACCAGACCGAGACCTACCTCAAGGCGCACAACATCCCAACCATGCGCGACCAGGCCAAAGCCGGGACGACCGACTTCAGCACCATCATCACCAAGATCAAGTCATTCAACGCCGACTGGGTCTACTTCGCGGACGAAGGCCCTGAGGCCGCCCCGTTTGTTTCCCAGATGAAGCAAGCCGGGTTGACCATCGGCAACAACATCAACTTCCTGGGAACCGACGGTGAGGAAGACTCGTCGATCATCACCAAGTCGCAGGGTGCCTACGACGGCGCTTACGCGACCAACATCACCGCCGACCCGGCGGGTGTATCGGGCAGCGCCGCTGCCGCGTATGTGACGGAGTACAAGGCGGCGTATGGTGCCGATTCGCTCAGCTCGGCCGGGCCTTTCTACGGCTCTGCCTACGAAGCGGCGCAGACGCTATTGCAGGCGATCAAGGCTTCGCCCGTGAACAGCGGCAAGATCTCGCGCGCCGATGTGATCAGCCATCTCGCGAGCGATACGTTCACCACCATTTTCGGATCGGTGAAGTTCAATGCGAAGGGTGACGTCACGGGCGGCGGCATCTATGTCTACAAGGCAACCGGCGCCAACATGGTGGTCGTTAAGCAAGTCTCCGGCTAAAGGAGTAAGAAAGAAAGGGGACGGGCTCATCCCGTCCCCTTTTTGATTGCCGTGGGCATCTTCCTGCAGCAACTGATCAACGGGCTGGAGCTTGGAAGTCTCTACGCGCTCGTGGCGCTCGGATACACCCTGATTTATGGCATCCTCGAAATGCTCAACTTCGCGCACGGTGACGTCTACATGGTGGGCGCATTCCTGGCCGCCGGCGTGGCGGCGTTCCTCGTCCACAACGAGGTGGCCACCATCCCGGCCGGCCTCATCGTCGGCCTGATGGTGGTGGTGGCGATGGGCGGTGCCGGCCTGCTCGGCGTCGGCATCGAGCGGGTGGCCTACCGGCCGCTGCGAGATGCCAACCGGCTAGCGCCGTTGATCACCGCGATCGGCGTTTCCCTCTTCTTAGAGAGCGCCGTCCAGGTCTGGGTCAGCCCGGCCCCCGTGCTGGTGCCCAGCAACGCACTGGTCCCCCAGACCGTGTTCCACCTCAGCGGCGTGACGACGCCGCTGACCGGCGTCGTGCTGTTTGGGAGCGCGCTCGCACTGATGGTCGCACTCGACGCGTTCGTCTTCCGCACGCGCTTCGGGAGCGCCATGCGGGCGACCGCCCAGGACCGGGAAGCCGCCACCTTCATGGGGATCGATGTCGATCGCGTCATCCTGGTGACTTTCTTCATCGCCTCGGCATTGGCGGGTATGGGCGGCGTGCTCTTCGGGCTGCGCTACGCGACCGTAGACTTCTTCATGGGGTATCTGCTGGGCATCAAGGCATTCACGGCCGCGGTGATCGGCGGGATTGGCAACATCCGGGGCGCCATGGTCGGCGGCCTTTTGCTTGGGGTGCTGGAGAGCCTGGTCGGGGGGTTCATCAGCTCCCAGTTTCAGGATACGTTCGTCTTTCTGGCCTTGATCACGGTCCTGCTCATCCGGCCGCAGGGCCTCTTCGGGCAGCCGCTGACGGATCGCGCATGAGCGCGCAGCCGGCTCCCACCCACCGGATCCAGACGACCCACGCGCTCAAGCGTCTCTGGGAGTCGGGTCCGGCCGGTTGGAACCAGGCCCTGACCCGCCCAATTGTGTTGATTCCGTTCTTCGTGCTGGCGGCGGCGGTCCCCCTCGTCCTCCAGTACGTCGAGGACAACTCGAGCTGGATCGGTGCCCAGTACTGGACGCTAATCCTCGCCAACTGCGCGATGTATGCGTGCCTGGCGGTCGCGCTCAACCTCGTCGTTGGGTACGCGGGCCTGTTGAACCTCGGCTTCATTGCGTTCTTCGGGATTGGCTCCTACGCCTACGCCCTGGTCGCCAGCGACCAACTCCATCAGCACTATCCGCTCTGGGCGGCGCTGCCGGTGGTGGCCGCCGTGACGCTCGCGTTCGCCCTCCTGGTCGGCGTCCCCGCGCTACGCCTGCGCGGCGACTACCTGGCGATCGTCACGCTCGGGTTTGGGCTCATCATGCGCGACCTGATCCTCGACCTCGACCGCCCTCCAGTTCTGGCCGGTCATCAGTTTGGGCCGGACGGCCTCAACCTGACTGGCGGAACCAACGGGATCCACCAGGTCGATCCGTTCAAGCTGCCCACCAGTCTGCCCCTGCTCGGCCCGGTTCCGCACTTCCGGATTTATTACTGGATCTTCATCGGGTTCCTGGCGCTCACGGTCTATTGCATGCTTCGCTGGCGCAACAGCCGTGCCGGCCGGGCCTGGGTCGCGATCCGGGATGACGAGCTGGCCGCGCGCGCCATGGGCGTCAATACCTTCAAGTACCGGCTGCTGGCGTTCGCGACGAGCGCTGTCATCGCCGGCATCGTGGGCATGATCGACGCCGCATTCATCTTCAACGCCTTTCCGGGAAACTTCGACGTCCAGCAGACCGTCATGGTGTTCATCATGGTGATCCTCGGCGGCCTCGGCAGCATCCCCGGCGCGATCCTGGGCGCCATTCTGTTCACGGTCCCGCCCTTCTTGCTGCAGCAGTTCGTGTTCTACAAGTACCTGGTGATCAGCATCGTCTTGATCGCCGTCATGGTATTCCGGCCGGAAGGCCTGTTGGGCACGGTGTCGATCCGCCCGCGAAAGAACCTCGGCGGCACCCTGGAGCTGCTGACCGCTGAGTCGGCGGTCGAGGCGTCTGAGCTGCCAGCGGTCACCGACACCGAAGTCGCGGACCTGGAGGCGAGTGCCGGCGCCATCGTCGAAGATCCGGAGTGGAAACAATGAGCCCCGGGCCGGCCGTCCTCGAGATCCGTGGGTTGACCCGCCGCTTCGGCGGCCTGACCGCCGTCGACGGCGTCGACCTCGACGTTAACGCTGGCGAGATCGTGAGCCTCGTTGGCCCCAACGGCGCCGGTAAGACGACCGTCTTCAACCTGATCTCCGGGGTTTTGCGACCGACGGCGGGATCCGTGCGGCTGCTCGGCCGCGAGCTGGTGGGCCAGCCGGCGCACCGGATCACGCATCACGGTATCGCCCGCACCTTCCAGAACATCCGGGTGTTCCCCCAGCTGACCGTGCGCGAGAACATCCTGCTCGGCACGCATCACTGGACGCGCAGCGGCATGCTGGGGGCGGTCACCTTCTGGCCCGGCACCATGCGAGCGGAGAGAGCGGCCCAGGCCGAGGTCCAGACCGCAGTTGAGCTCTTCCGTGAACGGCTCGAGGCGCGTCTGGAGGATGCCGCGTTTACCCTCTCCTATGCCAATCGCCGGCGAACTGAGATTGCCCGCGCGCTGGCCGCCCGGCCGAAGCTTCTCCTGCTGGACGAGCCCGCGGCCGGGATGAACCCGTACGAGAGGATCGAGATGGCCGGCCTGATCCGCTCGATGCGCGACCGCGGTTTGACGATCCTGCTGATCGAGCACCATATGCCGCTGGTCATGGAGATCTCAGATCGGGTCATCGTGATGGATCATGGCGTGAAGATCGCCGAAGGCTTGCCGAAGGAGGTGCATAGCAATCCAAGAGTCGTCGAAGCCTACCTCGGCCGACGGGCAGCGACCGCCTAGCCCCGCGCCAGCGCTAAAGGACGTCGTCCTGCGCTTGCAGGACGTCGAGGTCCGCTATGGCCCGGTCCCCGCGCTGCGCGAGGTCAGCATGGAGATCCGGCGAGGCGAGATCGTATGTCTCCTCGGTGGCAACGCATCGGGCAAATCGACCACCATGAAGACCGTCATCGGCTCGGTGCGCCCGGCCAAGGGGGCCGTCTGGTATGAGGGCCAGGAGATCACCAACTGGAACACCTCGCGGCGGGTGGCTGCCGGGATCGCCATCGTTCCCGAGGCTCGGCGGATCTTTCCGCGGCTCACGGTGCTCGAGAACCTGATGATGGGTGCCTTCATCCGAAACGACAAAGCCGAGATCGACGCTGATCTGGCACACGTGATGGACATGTTCCCCCGGCTCAAGGAGCGGCGCGCTCAACGCGGCGGGACGATGTCCGGCGGCGAGCAGCAGATGCTGGCGATGGCGCGGGCGCTGATGTCGCGACCGCGCTTTCTGTGCATGGACGAGCCGTCGATGGGTCTCGCCCCGGTCCTAGTCGAGCAGCAGTTCGAGACGATCCAGCAGCTGAACGAGACCGGCATCACCATCTTCGTCGTGGAGCAGAACGCCAGGATGGCACTCGCGATCGCCAATCGCGGCTACGTGCTGCAAAGCGGGCGCGTCGTCCTCGCCGGAACGGCAGACTCGCTCCTCGAGAACCCGCAAATGCAGCGCGCCTATCTCGGAATCTAGCTAGTGGCTGGGAGGTAGCTTCGCCTCGGGCGAGCCCGCGGGCGAGAAGGCGCCTAGAACTTTCATGTCGTCGCGGCCGGTGTTCTCAAGTGTGTGCCGCACGCCGATGGGAAAGAAGACGACTGAGCCGGCCCGCAGATCCCCAACCGGTTCGTCCTCGATCCAAAGCCGGCCGGTACCCGCGAGGATGTAGACCGCCTCTTCGTGGGGATGCGCATGCAAGGGCGCCCGCCCGGTCGGGATGACCCCCGTGAACTGCGTCATCTGCCGGCAGCCGACGCTGGGGCTGACCAGCACCCGGAAACTCCGCTCGCCCATCAGGGTCGGCGTCACGCGACGCTCGTCCATCATCGTGGGCGCGACTCCCTGCTCGTTCACGCTCGCGGACTGGAGCCCGGACAGGTCCAGGCGCGGCATCGCCGCGTGAATGTCGCCAAGATCGATGGGCGGCGCGAGCGCGCCCACCACGATCAGTTGCGTCTGGCCGGTATTGATATAGGTGTGCTCGGCGCCGTCGGGGATGAACACGGCCTGTCCCGGACCGACATGGTGCGTGGCGCCCTCGATGCGCGCCTCCCCGGTCCCCTCGAGCACGTAGAGCACCTCCTCCGCGCCGGCGTGGACATGGCTCAGCGCCGAGTCGGGCTCGAGCACCAGGCGGTAGGCCATCACATGCTGCGCCCCGAGATCGCGGTCGATCAGCCACTGCAAAGTGCCGCCGTCCAGCGTCTGGCCGGTGATCTCGGACTGATGGCGAAGGCGTGCCCGTTGTTCCACCGACATCGTGTGGTGCCGATGATAGCAACGGCACAAACCTTTACCATCTCGACGAAGGGATGGAATACCGCATGTTCGGACGGACCGGGATGCGGGTCTCGGTCCTGGGGCTGGGCTGTGGGGGGTTCGGTGGCGTGGGCTCAGCGCCGGAGCTGTTTGGCAGGGGGGAGGACAAGGTAACCGCCTTCGCCTTGATGAACCGAGCCTGGGACGAGGGCATCAACTATTTCGACACGGCGGACAGCTACGGCGGCGGCGAGTCGGAGACGATCGTCGGTGCGTGGCTGAAGGAGCGAAAGGTCCGCGACCAGCTGATCCTCTCGACCAAGGTCGGCTACGCGGTACCCGGGGGGCCGAATGACCAGGGACTTTCCCGCCGCCACCTCACGCAAGCGATCGAAGGCAGCCTGCGGCGCCTGCAGACGGACCACATCGATCTCTATGTGACCATGGAGCCGGATCCGAAGACACCCGTTGAGGAGACGCTGCAAGCGATGAACGATCTGATGCATGCCGGCAAAGTGCGGCACATCGGCGCCAGTAACGTCACGGCGCCGCAGCTGCGCGAGTCGCTCGCTGCCAGCGATCGGCTCGAAGTTCACCGCTACCAATCGGTGCAAAACGGCTACAGCCTGCTGGAGCGCGCCATGGAGGACGACGTCCTACCACTCGCGGCTCAGGAGCGAATGGCGGTCACGCCCTTCAGTCCGACGTCGGGCGGCTTGCTGACCGGCAAATATCGCCATGGTCAACCGCCGCCGCCCGGGTCGCGCGTCGAGCTCCGACCGCAGCCGTACCGGCACTTGATGACCGCCCGCACCTTCCAGGCGATTGATGCCTTACGCGCCGCCGCGGCGGAGCGAGGCGTCGATACCGGTGCGCTCGCCCTCGCCTGGGTCCTCAGCCACCCCGCGGTGACGACCGCGCTGATCGGTCCGCGCCGGGTCGAACACTTCGAGCCGTGGCTCACCGCGGTTGCGATTCACCTGACTGCGGATGAGCGCGTGGCGCTCGCGTCTCGGATGGACACGGTGGCCGCCTAATGGACGTAAGGGTGCTGTCGGCCAGGGACGTGGAAAACCTTCTGCCCATGCGCGACTGCATCGCGGTGATGCACGACGCGCTTGCGGCCCTGGCCCGCGGGAAGGCGCTCGTCCCGCTACGGATGGTGATGCGCATGCCGGACGCCAGCGGCTTTCTGGGCCTGATGCCCGGCCACATCGACGCGGACGGTGGTCGCGATGGGGCACTCGGCATGAAGGCCGTCTCCGTGTTTCCGGGCAACGCGGGCCGCGGCATCGACACCCACCAGGGCGCGGTTCTCCTCTTCGAGCCGGATACCGGGCGGCTGTCGGCGCTCATGGATGGTGCCGCGATCACGGCGATCCGCACGGCCGCCGTGTCGGGGGTGGCGACCGACCGGCTGGCTCGAATGGACGCGGCCGAACTGGCGATCCTGGGTGCCGGCGTGCAGGCGCGCACTCACCTGGAGGCAATCACCAACGTCCGGCCGATTCGGCGGGTCCGCCTATGGAGCCGCAATCCGGGACATGCCGCCGACCTCGTCAAGGAAGCGGCTGGTCGCTACACGATATCGATCGAGGCGGTGCCCACCGCGGAGGCCGCGGTGCGTGGCGCCGACGTGGTGGCGACTGTGACCGCTAGCCCGGAACCGATCCTCCAGCGCGGTTGGCTGAAAGACGGCGTGCACATCAATGCGGTCGGATCGTCGATTCCGACTACGCGCGAGATCGACACCGCCACCATGGCGGCGGTGCGGCTCTTCGTCGATCGGCGCGAGTCGGCCGTGAATGAGGCCGGCGACATCCTGATCCCGATGCGTGAAGGCGCCTTCACCGCGGACCACATCCAGGCTGAGCTCGGAGAGGTCATCATCGGGAAAGACCCGGGCCGCCGCTCCGATATGGAGCTGACCCTGTTCAAGTCGCTCGGGCTGGCGGTGGAAGACGTCGCTTCCGCGGCGTTCATCTTCAAACGAGCCCAGCAGACCGGCGCCGGCCAGACGGTGACGATGTGAAGGCGACCGGGCTTGGCATCGAAGCAATCCGCCGGGCCCAACCCGTGGTCGCCCAAGCGGCGATACGTTCCCCACTGGTCAGGCTCAACGTCTGGGACGCGCCAGCCGACATCTACCTCAAGCTCGAGAACCTCCAGCCGATCGGCTCTTTCAAGATCCGCGGCGCGGCCAATGCGATGAGCGCGATGTCAAAAGCAGACCTCGCCAGAGGCGTCCTGGTCGCGAGTGCCGGCAACATGGCGCAGGGCGCCGCATGGAACGCGCGCCGGCTGGGAATTCCTTGCACGGTGATCGCGCCCGACTACGCGCCGGACACCAAGGTCCAGGCGATCGAGCGGCTCGGTGGCCGCGTGATCAAGGTCCCCTTCGACCGCTGGTGGCAGACCTTCACCGACCGGAGCTATCCCGGAGTCGACGCGACCTTCATCCACTCCTTCGACGACGATCGCGTCATGGCCGGCAATGGAACGATCGGCCTCGAGCTGCTCGAGGATCTCCCCGAGGTTGACACGGTGCTCATCCCATGGGGCGGCGGCGGGCTCGCCGGGGGCATCGCGACCGCCTTGCGCGCGCTCAAGCCAACGGTTCGGATCTACGCCGTGGAGGCGGAGACCGGCGCTCCGCTCACCGCATCATTGAAAGCCGGCAGTCCCCAGGTTGTTGATTACCAGCCATCCTTCGTCGACGGGATCGGCAGCAAGACCGTGTTCGCGAACATGCTCGTCATGGCGGAAGAGCTGCTCGATGGCTCGTTTACGGCGAGCCTCGACGAGATCGCCGCCGCCCTGCGGTTGATGGCGGAGCGAAATCGGGTCATCGCCGAGGGAGCCGGTGCCGTGGCCCTGGCGGTGGCACTCTCCGGGAAGGCTGGTACGGGTCGCATCGCCTGCATCGTCTCCGGTGGAAACATCGACCTGCCAAAACTGACCAAGATCCTGGGCGAGCACTGAGCGTGTCGGGGCTAACCGGCCGGATCGCCCTGGTCACGGGTGGCGGACGCGGGATCGGCCGTGCGGTGGCGTTATCGCTCGCGTCGGCGGGAGCGGACGTTGCGGTCACGGCCCGCTCTTCCAACGAGCTGGAGGAAACCGCGGCCGCGATCCGAGCGCTGGGTCGTCGCGCCGAGGCGATCATCTGCGACGTCGCCGAACGGCCGCAGGTCGACACCATGATCGCCCGCGTCAAGAGCGCCCTGGGTGACCCATTGATCCTGGTGAACAACGCCGGCATCGCTGGCGGCGCCAAGCTGGCCGACACCACCGACGAGATGTGGGACCGGATGCTGCGCGTCAACGCCACCGGCGCCTTCTACTGCACCCGGGCCGTACTGCCGATGATGCTCCAGGCCAAGTGGGGCCGCATCGTCAACATTGCGTCGGTCGCGGCAAAAGCAGGTGGACTCTATATCGCGGCATACACCGCCTCGAAGCATGCCTTGCTCGGCTTGACCCGGGCGGTGGCATCGGAGGTCGCCGCTCGTGGTATCACGGTGAACGCGGTCTGTCCCGGCTACGTCGACACCGAAATGACCGATGGCTCTGTTGCGAACATCTCGAAGCGGACGGGGCGCACGGAAGAGGACGCCCGAAAGATCCTCGAGGGATTCAGCCCGCAGGGGCGGTTGATGACCGCCGCCGAGGTGGCGGCCATGGCGACCTACCTCTGTTCCGAGGTGGCTCGAGGCATCAATGGCCAGAGCATCGTCATCGACGGTGGCGCCGTGCAGGGATGAGTGACCGAGACCGGCTGGCCAACGATGCGTCGGCCATCGCCCGGAAACTCGCTCCGGTTGCGACCTCGGGTACTGAGGGACGGGTCAATCGCCGGCTGATCGGCGGCCTGGCTGAGGAGGGCCTCCTGCCGAGGCTCTTTCCGCGTCGAGCCGGAGGGATGCGGGACGAAGAGGTTTCGGCGGTCGACCTTTGCGCCGTTCGCGAGGCGCTTGCCCGCGAGTCGACCGTAGTCGAAAACGCGGTGGCCATTCAGACGCTCGGCGCCTATCCGATCGTGCTGGCCGGATCTGACGAGCAAGCCGGACGCTACGCCGGACCCGTGGCTCGGGGCGAGGCCGTTGCTGCCTTCGCCCTCACGGAGCCTGGTGCCGGGACGGACGCGGGAGCGCTCGCCTTGCGTGCCGAACGTGACGGCAAGGGCTATCGACTGACGGGTACCAAAGTCTTCATCTCGAATGCACCGGACGCAGACGTCTACACCATCTTTGCCAGGACCACAGCCGGGGCGGGAACGAAGGGGATCAGCGCCTTCATCGTCAATGGCGATGCGAAAGGGCTGAGTGGAACTGTCATGCGCTTGCTTTCGGCGCATCCGATCGGCCGGCTCGAGCTGGATGGCGTCCTGGTATCGGAGCAGCAGGTCCTGGGCGAAGTCGACCGCGGCTTCAAGCTGGCGATGCGGACGCTCGACCTGTTCCGGCCAAGCGTCGGTGCGTCGGTCATCGGGATGGCGCAGGCCGCCCTCGATGCCGCCGTCAACTATGCCTCCAGCCGGCAAGCCTTCGGCCGGCCGATCAAAGAATTCCAGGCCGTGTCGCATCAACTTGCCGAAATGGCGACCAGGCTGGAGGCGGCTCGGGCGCTCGTCTACGCTGCGGCGGAGGCGTACGATCGCGGCGACCAGCGGGTCGCCCGGCGCTCAGCGATGGCGAAGCTCTTTGCCACCGAGACCGCGCAGCAGGTGATCGACGTCGCGATCCAGGTGCACGGCGCCATTGCGCTCGAACAGGGGCATCTCCTCGAGCACCTCTATCGCGAAGTGCGTGCCCCACGGATCTACGAGGGGACGTCTGAGATCCAGCGCGAGATCATCGCCCGCGATCTCTTCCGAGTCCGCGACTAAGCGGGGGGCGATGTTTGCCGGCCGCTATCGAATGTTGACAGCTTCTTAACGGCGGAGCATCATAAAACAGGCTTTTTCGGCGACTTGTTGGGAGGAGGCAAAATGAAAACTACGTTCGCCAGATTGCTTGCTGTCGTCGGACTCCTTGCGCTACTTACCACGGCGGCCGCCAGCGCGGATGAAAGTGCCTCAAGTATGAGGGCCAGCCTCTCTGGATTCAACGAGACGCCGCCAATTGCAACGGGCGGGACCGGGATGCTGAGGGCAAAAGCGAGCAACGGAGGCATCGACTTTACGCTGACCTACTCGGGGCTTACGACACCGGCGTTCATGGCCCACTTCCACTTTGCGCAACGCGGCGTGGCTAGCGGGGTCTTCATCTGGCTCTGCGGGCGGCCCGGTACTCCGGCGCACACGACCTGCCCGCCCGGCACGACGGAGACTGCGACGGTAACTGGACACATCACGGCCGCCGACATCCAGCCCTTACCGCTCCAGAACCTTAGGGCGATGGATATGGCTACAGCACTGCGGATCATCCAAGCTGGGGACGCTTACGTCAACGTCCACACCACCAACTTCGGCAGCGGTGAGATCAGAGGGCAGGTTAGCTCTGGAGGTGGCAATAGCGGCTAGAGACTCGAGGCTTCCTCAGGCGGTAACGGCAATCGCCATCAGCTCGACCTTCGCCGTCGGGTCGAAGAGCCGGCTGACCTCGAGCAGTGCCATCGCGGGGTAGTGACGACCGAAGTGCCGCCGGTAGGCGTCACCGATTTGCTTCGACGTGCGCTGGTATTCGGCAACGTCGGTGACGAAGATCTGCATGCTGACGAGATCCTGCGGACGCGCCCCGGCAGCTTCGAGGGCCTTGACGACGTTGGCGGCCGCCACATCGAATTGCTCCGCCAGGGTGGCGCCGACGACGGTCCCGTCCGTTTGTTGTGCTGTCTGGCCGGCGAGGTAGACGGTTCGGCCCGCCTGGGCAATCACCGCGTGGGAGAAACCCATTGGCGGCGGAAGGGTTTCCGGGTTGCGGATCTCGTGCGGGCTGGCTATCGGCCGCTCCATTTCACCTCCCGTCCCTCGCGAAACGCCGCGTAGAACTCGGCATGGTCGGCGCTCTTCATCAGCAGGGCCTGCGTCACGCTGTCCAGCTCGAGCGCGGCTCCGAGACTCATCTCCAACTGTTTCGAGATCAGCATCTTTGTCGCGCCGTAGGCGAGGGCCGGGCCTTGCGCAAGCCTTGTGGCCAGCCCGGCAGTTTGCGCGGCAAGTTCGCTATCCTCGACCACGTCATTGGCAAGGCCGATGGCCAGCGCCCGCTGCGCGGTGACGGGTTCGCCGAGCAGGAGCAGCTCGCTGGCTCGGCCCAGCCCGATCAATCGCGGCAGGAGATAGGCGGCGCCCATGTCACCACCCGACAGTCCGACCTTGGTGAAGAGGAAGGAAAAGGTCGCCGACGCGGCCATGATGCGAAGGTCAGCCGCCAGCGCAATCACGGCGCCCGCCCCGGCCGCGATGCCATTCACCGAGGCGATGATAGGGAGGGGGCAGTCGCGCATCCGTTGGGTGACCGTGCCGGTCATACGGGTGAAGGCCAGCAGGTCGCGCGGGTCCATCTTTTGCAGTTCGCCGATGATCTCGTTGACGTCGCCGCCAGAGCTGAAGCCCCGGCCTGTGCCGGTGATAACCAGGACGCGGACGTCGTCGCGCTGCGGCAGTTCGGTCAGCAGGTCGCGGAGATCCGCGTAAACCTGGAACGTCAGAGCGTTCAGACGCTGGGGACGATCGAACGTTAAGGTGGCGACGCCGTCCTTGACGGCGAAGCGGAAGTGGTTCCACGATTGCGTCGGCGCTGCCGACCCGCGGAACGCACTCATCCGGGAAAACTTATCATCTCCTCCGAAGGAGCGACGGATACATGAACATCGGGGCCGGCCTGCCGACCTCTACGTCCGGAATCAGTGGAGAGCTCCTATTGGAATGGGCAAAGCGCGGAGACGCCGGTCCCTTCAGCAGCCTCGGGGTGCTGGACCGCGTCGCCTACCAGAATTACGAGCCCTTTACAGCGCTGGCCGCTGCCGCCGCGGTGACCCGGCGGGTGCGGCTGGCCACTATGGTCGTGATCGCCCCGCTGCGCAATACCGCCATGCTGGCCAAGCAGGCCGCCTCGCTGGATGCCATCTCGGACGGGCGGCTCACCCTGGGGTTGGCGGTAGGCGCTCGGGGCGAGGATTACCAGGCGTCGGGTATCGACAGCCGCGGCCGAGGCCGCCGCTTTGGCGAGCAGCTGGAAGCGATCCGCGACATCTGGGCGGACGGGAAGATCGGGCCGACTCCACAGGCACCCGGCCCACATTTGCTGGTCGGGGGGTCGAGCGGTGAGGCGCTGGCCCGCATGGCACGCTACGCCGATGGCTACATGCACGGCGGCGGACCGCCGCGCGCGTTTGCCGGTGCCGCGGCCAAGGCCGTCTCCGCCTGGTCCGACCTGGGCCGGCCCGGCCGGCCACGCCTGTGGGGGATGGGCTATTTCGCGCTCGGCGATGGCACCGCCGATGCGGGCGCAACCTATTTGCGGCATTACTACGCGTTCACCGGGCCATTCGCGGAGAAGATCGCAGCGGGAAATCTGACCTCGCCGGGCGCGATCGCCGACTTCATCCGTGGCTACGAAGACGCCGGTTGCGATGAGCTGGTGTTGTTCCCCACGGTCTCGGGCATCGAGCAGATCGACCGGCTGGCCGAGGTAATGGGCTAAAGCGGTGCGATACGCCGTCCTCGGCGGCGGACCGTCGGGACTGTACTTCGCGCTGCTGGCGAAGAAGGCCAACCCGAGTGACGAGGTCCTGGTCGTGGAGCGCAATCCACCCGACGCGACCTTCGGGTGGGGCGTCGTCTTTTCGGAGGAGACGCTGGGCGCGCTGCGGGACGCCGACTACGAGACCTACACCGAGATCGGCGAGAGCTTCGCACGATGGAACGCGATCGACATCTTCTACCGGGAGACGAAGATCCGCTCGCGGGGCCATGTCTTTACCGGCATCTCGCGCAAGGTGTTGCTCAACATCCTCCAGCGGCGCTGCCGTGCGCTTGGAGTCCGGCTCGAGTTCGAGCGAGAGATCAGGGATCTCGCCGAGCTCGAGGGCGCCGATTTGATTGTCGGCGCGGACGGCATCAACGGTCTGGCTCGCCGGACCTACGGCGAGTTCTTCAAGCCACAGCTAGCGGTCCATCCGACGAAATATGTGTGGTTTGGCAGCGACATGCCGCTCGATGCCTTCACCTTCATCTTTCGTCGGAACGACGATGGCCTGTTCCAGGTGCACGCGTATCCCTTCGATGCTCACACCTGCACCTTCATCGTGGAGTGCCCGGAGGATGCCTGGCGACGGGCTGGTCTCGAATCCGCAAGCGAGGCGGACAGCATCGCGTACTGCGAGGCGCTTTTCCAGCCGGAGCTGCGCGGCCGGCGGCTGATGTCGAACCGCTCGCTATGGGTTAACTTCGCTACTCTGCGCCAGGAAAATTGGCACCACGGCAACGTCGTTCTGCTCGGCGACGCCGCCCACACCGCCCACTTCTCCATCGGATCCGGCACGAAGCTCGCGATGGAGGACAGCATCGCCCTGGTCGATGCCCTGCGGCGGCACCGCGATCTACCTGCCGCGCTCAACGACTACGAGATGGAGCGACAACCGGTGGTTGAGCGCTTCCAGGAAGCGGCGCTCGAGAGCTCGAGCTATTTCGAGCACGTGTCGCGGTACGCGCAGTTCGACCCCCGGCAGTTTGCCTTCAACCTGCTGACGCGTAGCCGTCGGATCACTTACGTCAACCTGACGCAGCGCGATCCGGAACTTGTGCGCACCGTGGACTCCTGGTTCGCGGCCGCCGCGACCGGGTCGCCAGATGGTGCGTTGCGGCTCAGCCCGCCACCGATGTTCGCCCCGCTCCGAATCGGGGAGCTAACCCTGCCGAATCGTGTGGCGGTGGCCGCAGGGCCGGACCTCGAGGCGGCCGCGCGAGTGGGGGCCGGCCTGGTGATCACCGAGTTCGTGAGTGTCACCGAGGATGGCCGTATCACGCCGGAGACGCCGGTGATCGATCGAACGACGCAGGACGATCTGAGGCTGGCGGCGGAGCGCATCCATAAGGCAGGCAGCCGCGTGGCCCTACAACTCGGTCACGCTGGTCGCCGCGGCTCGATGCGCCCGCGCTCGCAGGGGGTCGATCGGCCGCTTCGGCAGGGCGGATGGAAGCTGATGGCGGCCTCGCCCGTCGCGTATACGCCGCATGCGGCATTACCCAAGGAAATGACCGGGCGCGACATCGCCCATCTCGTAAAGCTGTTTGCCCTCGCGGCAAAGGTGGCTACGGGCTGCGGGGTTGATGTGCTGGAGCTCAACTTCGCCCATGGGTATCTGGTCGCGGGCTTTATCTCGCCATTAACCAACCGGCGCACAGACGACTACGGAGGTTCACTCGAGAACCGCATGCGCCTTCCCCTTTCTGTGCTCGACCTGGTTCGCACAACCTGGGACCGTCCCCTGCTGGTTCGGATTTCAGCGAGTGATTGGGCGCCGGGAGGGAACGATCTCGACGAGGCGGTTGCAATCGCCGCACTGCTCAAATCGCACGGGTGCGACCTGGTGCACGCCGTGATGGGTCAGACGATCTGGGAGGGCCGCCCCGATTACCGGCGGCTGTTTGGCGTTCCGGCCAGCGACCGGATCCGCAACGAGGCGGGCATCCCGACCCTGGCAAGCGGCAATATCGCGACTCCCGACGACGTCAACACGATCCTCGCGGCGGGTCGCGCCGACCTGTGCCAACTCGAACTGACTTGACGCACCTGTCGGACGCTAGCTTCGCCGCCCAACTGCCAAAAGCGGAGCTGCATCTTCACATCGAGGGCACGCTTGAACCGGCGTTGATGTTCGAGCTAGCCCGCCGAAACGGCATCAGCTCGCTCCACGCATCGGTTGAAGACGTTCGCCGCGCCTACGTGTTCAGCGACCTGCAATCGTTCCTCGACATCTATTACGCGGGCTGCCGTGTGCTCCTGAAGGAACAAGACTTCTACGACCTCACCTGGGCGTACCTGGCGCGAGCGGCCGCCCAGGGTGTGCGCCACGCCGAGATCTTCTTCGACCCGCAGACCCACACAGATCGAGCTGTGCCGTTCGAAACGGTCATCACCGGCATTCATCGCGCCCTGGAGGACGGCCGCGCACGCCTGAACATCACGAGCGGCCTCATCCTCTGTTTTCTGCGGCACCTGAGCGAGGAGGCAGCCATGCGAACGCTCGCTGAGGCGCTGCCCTATCGCGAGTGGATCCTGGCGGTCGGTCTCGACTCGTCGGAGGTCGGCCATCCCCCCGCGAAATTCAAGGACGTGTACGAGCGCGCCCGCGAGTCTGGCTTGCTGGCGGTCGCGCACGCGGGCGAGGAGGGACCACCGGAATACGTATGGGAGGCGCTCGATGTCCTGAAGGTGCGACGGATCGACCACGGGGTGCGGTCGATGGAGGACGAGCGGTTGGTCTCACGCCTGGTCGAGGAACAGATTCCGCTCACAGTGTGCCCGCTGTCCAATGTCAAACTGCGGGTCTTTCCGAACCTTAAATCACACAATCTCAAGCAGCTGCTCGATCGCGGCATCCTGGTGACCGTGAACTCCGACGATCCCGCCTACTTCGGTGGATACGTCGGCGAGAATTTCCAGGCTTCCGCCGCGGCCCTGGATCTCAGTCGCGAACAGTTGCTCCGGCTAGCCAGAAATTCGTTTGCGGCGTCGTTCCTCCCGGACGATACGAAGCGCGGCTATCTCGAGGAAGTGGATCGGTTCGCCGCTCAGCCCTCGCTGAAGACGATCTCCTGAGCGCCGTCGTAGAGAACGCGCCGGCCGAGCTCAGCCAACAGCTCGTGCCCCTCCTCGATGGTCGCGAAGTGGTTGCCGGCGAGCGGTCCAGCTTTGCTGGCAAAGCTGGTCGAGCCGTAAGGGAACAGGACTTCGGTCTCGCTGATCCCGCCGGGGTAGAGGAGCAGCTGACCGGCGGCCGGATAGCTGGTGTGGTTCTCGAAGCCAAGGCCGGTCTCCAGGTCGCCGAGCGGCACCCACGCGGATTCGCCGCTCCATCGTGCCTGGACGAGCCGGGCGCGAAGCGGGAGCAGCTTTCGAAACGCGGCGCACGTCTTTGGCGCCGTGCTGGTCTCCCAGCGCGCGGTGAAACGGAGCGACCCGACCGTGATCTCAAGCATCGCGTCTAAGGGTAAGGCCGATGCTGCCGTGGGCGGGTTTCGGATCGCTGAAGACGCGGGTCTTCGGGTCCGCGTCAGACACTTTCGAGGTGTCCCACAGGCGGTTCTCGGCGTCGAAGGAGATTTCGCTCATCCCACTAAAGCGGGCAAGCAGCCGCGTGCCCATCTCGTAGACGAGGTGTTGGATCGACATGCTGACAAAGTCATCGAAACTGGCGATCACGGCATCGCGCACCGCTTCTGAGTCGATCCGCCCCTTGCCCTCGCTCACGCCATCCGCCATGAGCTGGTAGCGCCAGTGCACGTCGAGATAAATGAAGAGCGGACGGTCCGAGACCTCGGGCAGCGTCGTGTAGGCGTCGCGGGCAAAGTCCCGAAATGCGCTACCGGTGAGCTTGACCAGCCGCATGTTGCGGCGGCCGCAGCGGAGCGAGCGAAGCCCGTCGCGACCGAGTTCCAGCTCCACCGTCCCGTAATCGTCCTCGAGCGGGCTCAGCAGTTTGTCGCTGTGGACCGCGAACGGGATCGCGTGCACGAAAATACGCAGCGCGTTCATCACGGGATAGGTGTCGAGCAATCGACGTCCCAGGAAGGCGGCGAAGCCCTCGTGACTGGCGCCGGTGTACTCCAGCGCCATCGCATAGACGAAATTCTTCATGGTGTCGGTGGCGACCACCTCGCGGTTGTCGCCCTCGGTGTACGCCGGCATGAAGTTGTCGCCGAAGACGTCGATGCTGACCCGGCCGGCTAGCAGCCCGCGGCTCGGGTGGGTCCGGTAGAAGGAGACGTTGTGCTTGCCGTAGCGGATGTCGGCGTTCACGAACGCAGCCGATCCTCGGCGATCGCCACGATAGCGCGTAGGCCTTCCTGTAGTTCTTCCTCACGCGTCCGACGCAGCCTGGCTTGCAGGACCTTGACGATGTCCTTTTTGGGCCGGCGATTGACGAACACCACGAAGCGGAATCCGAAGCGCTGCTCGTACTCAGCGTTCAGCCGGCGTAGGACGGGGAGCTGGTCGGCGGGGAGCCGGTCCGCGCCCTGTTCCTTGAGCGAGCGAGAGGACAGGCGTTCCAGGTCTTCGCCAATGCGCGGATGGGCATTGAGAGTCGCCACCTTTTCCTCATCGGTCAGGGTAGGCAGGGTGGCGCGCATCTGCGCCATGAGTTGGGCGCCGGTGCGATAAGGTCCGCGGGCCCTGACCTTCTGAGCCAGCGGCGTCGAGCCCTCGAGCGCTTCCTCGATGGTGGTCATCAGGTTCCGCGGTAGGTCGTGCACGAATAGGGTGCGATCAACAGCGGCACGTGGTAATGACGCCCCTCGGCGAGCTGAAGCTCGAGTGCGACCGTCTCGAAAAGGTGCGGCGTGCCGGCAAAATACGTCCCGACCTCAACCAGCAATCGGTAAGACCCCGGATTGATGCCGCCGCCGCTCAGGTCAGCGATTCGTCCCTGGGCGTCGGTGGTGAGGGTGCGCGTGCCCAGCGTGACGCGGACACCGGCCGCCGGCTTTCCCGACACAACATCGAGGACGTGGGTCGAGACCGTAGCGAGTTCGCTCATAGTCCCACCAGGTCGTCCGGTTTCACCGGCGCCCGTCGCAACTCGCGGCCGGTCGCATGACGCAGGGCGGCGACAACCGCAGCCGGGACCACTACCGTCGATGGCTCGCCGACCCCCTTGGCGCCGTAGGGTAAGCCAGGCTCCGGCTCCTCGATGATTTCGGAGATCACCGGCGGCATATCGAGGATGGTAGGGATCAGGTAATCGGTAAAGGACGCATTCTTCACGTGGCCATCGACGAGCGCGATTTCCTCCATCAGCGCCAGGCCGAGGCCCTGGGCGCTGCCGCCCTCGATCTGCCCCAGCACACTCTGTGGGTTGAGCGCGCGACCGACATCCTGGGCCACCGCCAATTGCACGACCCGGACGAGGCCAAGGTCCTGGTCGACCTCGACGACGGCACGCGCCGCCCCGAAGGCAAATGTCACGTGCGGATCCCCCTGGCCATTGACATCGAGCTTCCCGGTCACGCGATGATGGAACACGCGGGTGGCTTCCACCGGCCGGCGCAGGTCCGCAAGGCCACCCTGCCGGTCGATCTCGGCGCGCACCGCCTGGCACGCGAGCTGCACCGCGCCGCCCGTCATCATGGTTTGCCGGGAGGCGGAGCTGGAACCGGCCGAACCGATCGCGGTATCCGGTTGGCGCACGACGACACGATCGATGCCGAGCTCGCTGCGAACAATTTGCGTGATGATCGTATCGAGTCCCTGGCCGACTTCAACGGCGGCCGTCTTCACCTCGGCGAGCGGCCCCGCGTTGTCGACCGAGACCCGGACCCACGCCTCGGATGAGTCGTCGAAGCCTTCGCTGTAGCCGAGGTTTTTGTAGCCAACCGCGACGCCGACCCCGCGCTTGAGCGCCTCGCCATGGCCCACATTGCCGGCACCGCCGGGGAGCAACATCGGGTCGCGGTCGAGTGCCGACTCTTCGGGCGGAAGCGGAAGCGCCTGGAGGCGCTGCAGGCACTCGCGCACCGGGGCCACGCCGGTGATGGGCTGACCGGTCGGCAGCACGGAACCCGAGCGCAAGGCATTTTTCAGGCGAAGCTCGATCGGGTCGAGGTTCAATGCCGCGGCCAGCTTGTCCATCTGTGCCTCATAGGCAAAGCACGCCTGGACCGCCCCGAAGCCGCGCATCGCCCCGCAGGGCGGGTTGTTGGTGAACACCGCGGTCCCGACCAGCCGAGCGTTGGGGACCTCGTAGGGCCCGGCAGCGAAGGTGGTGGCGTTGCCGATGACGGCCGGTGAGGTCGACGTGTAGGCACCGCCGTCCACCAGGAGGCGAGCCTGGACGGTGACCAGCTTGCCGTCGCGGCTCGCGCCGTGGCGCATCCAGATCCGCGAGGGGTGTCGGTGGACATGGCCATAGAACGACTCCTGCCGGCCGTAGCTCATCTTCACCGGTCGCTTGGTGCGCAGCGCGAGCATGCAGGCGTGGATCTGCATGCTCACATCCTCGCGGGCGCCGAACGCGCCGCCCACGCCCGAGAGATGCAGCCGCACCTTCTCGGCTGGGAGGTTGAGGCAGGGGGCGAGTTGCTCGAGATCGGCATGGAGCCACTGGGTCGCAATGAACAGATCGACACCGCCATCGTCCGCCGGGATGGCCAGTCCCGCCTCCGGGCCGAGCGGCGCCTGGTCCTGCATGCCGGTCTCGTACATCCCTTCCACCCAGACGTCCGCTCTCGCATTGGGATCGCCGTGGATGATGGTCAGCGAGCGGACGATGTTGCCCTGGGGATGGACCGGGGGCGCGCTTTTCTCGAGCGCCTGCTCCATGTCGGTGACCGGTGTCAGAACCTTGTAGGTGACCGCGATCTTTTCGAGCGTGGCGCGCGCCACCTCCAGGTCTTCCGCGGCAACGATGGCCACCGCCTCGCCCGCGTAGCGCACGACACCTTTGGCCAGCACCGGCTGGTCCTGGACGTCGAGCCCGAAGGTGGGTTTCCCTGGTACGTCGGCGTGAGTCAGCACGGCGACGACGCCGGGCACCGCGGCAGCGGCCGAAACATCGATCGAGATGATCTGCGCGTGCGGGTGCGGGCTCCGCAGGGTCGCGCCCCACAACATCCCGTCGCGGTGGAGGTCGCTGGCGTACTCGAACTCGCCCTTCACCTTGGGGATGCCATCGACCCGCCGCACCGACTCGCCGATGCCGCCTTGCCGACGGATGTTGACGCTCATGCCCAGATCATGGTGGCCTCGCTGAGGTTGACCAGGTGTCCGTCATGGACGACCGGGTTGCCCTCAACGAAGAGATGCTGGACTGGACCTGGATTGCAGAAAACGAGCGCGGCCACCGGGTCCGCTTCCGCGCCGCGGAATGCCAGGCCGTCGGTTGCGAAGAGGGCGATGTCGGCGCGCTTGCCAACCTCGAGCGAGCCGACATCGTCCCGGCCCAGGCACGCCGCCCCGCCGCGGGTGGCAACCCGCAACGCCTGACGGGCGCTCATCGACGCGGCGCCCCTGCGCGCCCTGGTGGTGAGCATGGCCTGGCGCGCTTCGGCGAGCAAGTTGCCGCTGTCGTTAGAGGCCGATCCGTCGACGGCGAGACCGACCTCGACTCCGGCATCGATCATCTCGCGGCCTGGCGCAAAGCCAGAGCCGAGCCGCATGTTCGAGGTTGGACACCAGGCCACACCGGTCCGGGTCGCCGCCATCCGGCTGATGTCCGCGCCATCCACGTGCACGCAATGCGCCAACCACACGTCCGGGCCGAGGAAGCCGAGGTCGTCGAGCAGCTCGAGCGGCCGGCGATTGAAGGTCGATTTGCAGTAGGTCTCCTCATCGAGCGTCTCGGCGATATGGGTGTGGAGTCGGACGTTGCGCCGGCGGGCGAGCGCCGCCGACTCGCGCATCAACCGCTGCGAGACCGAGAAGGGTGAACAGGGGCCGACCGCGATCCGCAACATCGATCCAGGGGCCGGGTTGTGGAAGCGCGCGATCGCGTCGTCGGTCGCCGCGAGGATGGTATCGATGTCCTCGACCACGCGATCTGGCGGCAGCCCTCCGCTGGATTCGCCGAGGTCCATCGAGCCACGGCAGGGGTGGAAGCGCAGGCCGAGTTGGCCGGCAACTTCGATCTCGGTCTCCAGCAGGCCGGTGACGCCCGACGGAAAGACATAGTGATGGTCGGTGGTCGTCGAGCAGCCGCTGAGGGCGAGCTCGGCGAGGCCGACTTCGGCGGCGGTCCGCTCCCAATCGGCGTCGATCGTCGCCCAGACCGGATAGAGCTCGCGCAGCCAGTCGAACAAACCACCCTCTTGTGCGCGAACGCGGGTAAGGGTCTGGTAGAGGTGGTGATGGGTGTTGATCAACCCTGGAATCGCGACCAGCCCGCGACCGTCGATGACGTCGGGCTGCTCGCGAACCGGAGGCCGTCCCTGGCCAATCCAGGTGATGACGCCGCCCTCGATCAGGATCGACCCATTTTCGAGCTCGGTGCCGGCGTCGTTCATGGTGACCACGACGCGGCAGCCGTCGATCAGGATCATCTTTCGCCTCGCAATCGCGCCGACGCCAGGCTGACGGCGTCGAGGATCTTCTCGTAGCCGGTGCAGCGGCAGAGATTGCCACTGAGCGCCTCGCGCACGGTGGCCGGGCTCGGCGTCGGGTCTTTCTGCAGCAGGTCGGCCACGGCCACGACAAACCCCGGGGTGCAGAACCCGCACTGGACGGCACCGGCTTCGACGAAGGCCTGCTGGATCGGATGGAGGCGGTCACTGGCGGTTACGCCTTCGACGGTACGGACCTCGCGTTCGTGCGCCTGGGCCGCCAGCACCAGGCAGCTGCAGACGAGGGTGCCATCGAGCCAGACCGAGCAGGACCCGCACTCGCCCTGCTCGCAGGCGTTCTTCGAACCGTAGAGTCCAAGGCGGTCCCGCAGGAAGGTGAGCAAGCTGGCGCCGGGCCACGCCTCGGCCTCGCGCCAGTTGCCGTTGACCTTCACCCTCACAACCATGCCGGCAACCTCCGCTCGTCGAGAGCCCAGGTGATGGCGCGTCGGGCCAGCACGCGGCATCCATGCCGGCGGTAGGCGGCCGTGCCTCGCACGTCATCGACGGGCTTAGCCGCGGCTGCCACCAGCTGGCTAAATTCGTCGATCACCTGGTCGGGAAGGGTGATGGATGGGTCGTGCCAGGCGCCGGAGGACGCCATCGCGTCAGCGATTTGCTGCTCCGCCTCCGTGGCGCGAAGGATGGTCGGGCCTACCGACCCGAGCGCGACCCTTACCCGTCCGTTCTCCTCGTCGACAACCAGGCACAGGCCGGCGACGGCGATCACCATGGCATTGCGCGTTCCAATTTTGGAGAAGCTCCCTGGACCGCGCCGCCGCGGCCAGCGTGCGCCGACGATGAGCTCATCCGCGGCCAGCGCCGTCTTCTTGGGGCCGGTGATGAATGCATGCCACGGCAGCGATCGCTCGCCGCGCGCCCGACTGCGCACGACGACGTCGGCGTCGTAGGCGGCCAGCACCGGCAACGCGTCGCCGGCCGGCGATGCCGTGCCCAGGTTTCCCCCGACCGTGCCTCGATTGCGGATCTGGGGCGAGCCGACCGAGCGAGAGGCCTGCACCAGCGGCTTGAACGCCGGCATCTCCTTCACGATGGTGGCGTAGGTGACGCCCGAGCCCAGGAAGACCTGGCCGTTTTCCTCTCGCCAGGCTGAGAAATCGCTTACCCGGCTCACGTCGATCACGGCTGGCGGGCGGCGACGGCCGAAGTTCAGGTCGACCATCAGGTCTGTGCCGCCGGCGATCGGCGTCGCCTCGGGGCGCTCGCCCTTCATGGCGAGGGCTTCATCGAGGGAGTGCGGCAGCAGGACTTCCATGATGGTGCGACTACTTTATCCGCGCCGCCGCCGCCCGCACTCCTCGGAGCAGCGCGCGCGTGCCGAGAACCAGGTGCTCATCGGAGGTATTTTCCTGTGGCGAGTGGCTCACCCCACCGACGCTGGGGACGAAGAGCATCCCGGTGGGGACGTGATGGGCGAGGATCGCCGCGTCGTGACCCGCGCCGCTCGATAGCCATGCCGGCTTGCGGCCAAGCTCCTGGCACGCCACCTCGAGCATCTCCATTTGGTCGCGGTCCATGCGTGCGGGTGGCACCCAGGAGAGCCGCTCGGTCTCCGCCCGGCAGCCTTCCTCGCCACAGATGGCCCCGAGGTTGGTGTTGAAGGTCTCTACGATTCGCTGGACGACCGGCTCCTCGAGATGACGGACCTCGAGCGTGAAGGCGGCGCGCCCGGGAATGACGTTCACGCCGCCGGGATCGAACTGCATCACCCCGATGTTGGCCACCGCATCCTGATCGATGCCCTCGACGAGCTCGCGCAAACCTGCGGCCGCCCGGGCGGCGGCCCGGCCGGCGTCGTGGCGAAGTCGGAAGGGCGTCGTGCCGGCGTGGTTTTGGCGTCCGATTACGCGCACCTGCTCGCGGTGGACGCCAACGATGCCGGTGACGACCGCCAGGTCAACACCATCGGCTTCCATCCGCGGCCCTTGCTCAATGTGCAGTTCGAGGAAGGAGGCGATCGAGTGCAGATGCTGCTGGGCGTCGAGCAGGCGATCGACCTCGCGTCCGGCCGACGCGATCACCTGGCGGATCGGCGCGCCCTGCCAGTCGCGCTCTAGGCGGAGTCGGTCCAGATCGAGCTCACCGGTGAGCGCCAGGCTGCCGATCAAGCCCATACCAAAACGAACGCCTTCCTCGTCGGCGAACCCGACCACCTCCACGCGCGCCGCGAGCGGATCACCCGATTCCACCATCGTGCGCAGCACTTCGAGGCCGGCGACAGCACCATAGGCGCCGTCAAGCCGTCCGCCGTTGGGGACGCTGTCAAGGTGCGAACCGGTCAGCAGCCTGGGGCCCGTCGAGCCCGCCAGGTGACCAAAGACATTCAAGGCCGAATCGACACGCGGCTCGAGCCCTGCCTCCCGGATCCGCTCGGCAAACCAACGCCGCCCGGCCAGGTCAGCTTCGGACCAGGCGAGCCGGTCGACCCCACCATCGGCCTGCCCGCCGATGGTCGAGAGCGCCCGGAGGTCGGCCAGCAGCCGCTCCCCATTGATGTCGCTCACAGGGGCACCGCCTCGGGGTCGAAGGGGTCGCATTTCAAAAAGCCACCGAAGCCGCGGTCGCCGACGATGGCGCCGTCGCGATAAACGACCTGACCTCGACAGATGGTGGTGTGCACCCTTCCGGTGATCCTCAGGCCTTCGTAGGGCGAAAAGCCGGCGCGGCTGTGCAGTTCTGTGGCGGAGAGCGTGCGCGTTGGGCGTGGATCAAAGAGGACGAGGTCGGCGTCAGAGCCCGGCCGAATGTCGCCCTTGCGCGGCCACAGTCCGAATATCTTCGCCGGATTCGTCGAGAGGAGGCGGACCAGGTCGCGAGGCTTCATGTGATGCTCCATCACCCCGAAGGTGTAGAGGAGGAGTAACGAGGTCTCGACGCCCGGGATCCCGGGGCTGACGCGGCTGAAGTCATCGATCCCTTCCCGTTGCGCGAGCGAAAAGCCGCAGTGGTCACTGCCCAGGCTGTGGATCGCCTGCCGGGTGAGCTGCGTCCACAACTGTGATTGGCTCTCGCGGTCACGAAGGGGCGGCGTCATGACGAAGCGTGCCGCATCGGGGCCGGCATAGACCGAGTCGTCCAGCACCAGGTAATGCGGACAGGTCTCGGCGATTGCCTGCACGCCCTGGTCCCGAGCCTCGGTGATCAGGTCGACGCAGCGTGGGGTCGACAGGTGGACGAAATAGATCGGGCTTCCGGTCTCGCGGCTGAAAATCAAGCCGCGGTTGACGGCCTCGACTTCGGCGAAGGCCGGCCGTGAGGCGCCGTGGTAGGCGAGCCCCGACTTTCCCTGTCGCAGCAGCTCCTGGGTCTTTCCCACCACGATGGCGTCGTTTTCGGCATGCACCTGCACCAGGAGTCCGGCGTCTCCCGCGCGCTCCATCAACCGATACCAGGTCCAATCGTCGGCGTAGAAAATCGTGTCCCGATAGGTCGTGTACACCTTGGCGCTGGTCACCCCGGCCTCGACCAGCGCCTCCAGGTCCCGCTCCCAGCCATCGCCGAGGTTGGTGATGTTGAGGTGGATCCCATAGTCGACATACGACTGGCCCTGGATGAGATCGAGCCGCGTGCGCAGGGCCTGCCCGAATGGCTGGCCCGGCAGCTGCGGCGCGAAGTCGAGGTAGGTCGTGACTCCGCCGGCCGCCGCCGAGGCTGATCCGCTCTCGAAGTCGTCGGCCGTGCGCGCGGTGCCGGTGTCGAGCAGCAAATGCGTATGCGGATCGACCACACCGGGCATAACCAGCATGCCGGTCGCGTCGATGACGTCCTCGCCACCCGCGATGCCTTCGCCGACTTCGGCGACTTTGCCGGCGCGGACGAGAACGTCGGCGTTCCGCTCGCCGTCGGCGGTCACCACGGTTCCCCCTCGGATCAGCATGTCGTCACGCCGCTAAGGCGCGATCAGATGCCGATCTCGTACAGGTTGCCCGGGTCGAGGTCGAGGCCGTTGACCACTTGCCAGAGTGCAGCGACCGCCTTCATCGCGTTGCGCCGTTCGAAGGGTGCCAGGTCCTTGCCCTCCTTCAGCACCTTGACGAGGCCCTGGTAGCTCTCAACCAGCGTCCGCTCGGACTCGCTCAGCTCGACGCCCATGGTGTTTTTTATGCGGTGACCCTCCGTTCGCCGGCCGTCCCGATGACCGTGCGATCGTCCTGCAGCCGTTTCGCCTTCAGCTCAAACCGCGGCAGGCTGCCCTTCTCGACTCGCTTGCAGCCGAAGCGCAGACCTTCATGCGCCTGCGAGAGCGACTTGGCGAGGTCGCTCACGATCCGGTCCGCGTTGACGCCTTCCCGCTCCGGGATCTCGACCAGAACCTCGATCTCGTCCTGCCGGCCGTCGGCCGTGTACAGGTGGATCCGGAACTCGTCGATCTCCTTGTACTCGCGGACGATCGCCTCGACCGCGCGCGGATAGACGTTGGTGCCGCGCACCAGTTTCATGTCGTCGACACGGCCCCGAATGCCGCCTTCATAGAGATCGAAGGTGCGTCCACAGGTGCAACCGCTGGCCGGCACCCGGACCACGAGGTCGCGCGTGCGGTAACGCAACACCGGGATGAAGCCGCGGCCAAATGACGTGATCAATCGCTCACCCAGCTCGCCGTAGCCGACCGGCTCGCCCGTCTCCGGGTCCACGACCTCCTCGATGTAGTGGTCCTCGATGATGTGGGTGCCACCCGGCTGCTTCTCGCACTCGAAGACCATGATGGTGCCCACTTCGGTCATGCCGGCGGTGTCGGCGGCTTTGGCGCCCCATTCCTCCTCGATCAGGTGCTTGGTCGCGGGGATGGACCCGGCGGGCTCGCCGGAAAGGATCAGCCGCTTGACCGAGCTACCGGCGAGGTCGACGCCCATCGTCTTCGCCTCCTGCGCCATCCGCAGCGCGTAGGTCGGGGTCGAGCAGACCACGGTCGCCTTCATGGTGAGGATCTGCTTGACGCGGGCCTCGGTCGTCATGTTGCCGCCCGGGAGCACGAGGCACCCGATTTTCTCGCTCGCGTAGTGCGCGCCCCAGAAGCCGACGAAGGTGCCGTAGCTGAAGGCGAAGAAGACGATATCGGCCGGCCGGACACCAAAGCCCCAAAAGCCGTAGCACCACATCTCCGCGATCCACTCCCAGTCCTTCATGCTGTCGAGGACCTGCAAGGGGATCCGGCCGGTGGTCCCCGACGTCAGGTGATACCGGACCGCGACCTCCTCGGGAGCCGCGAGCAAGGGACCGAAGGGGGGCTTGTCCAGCTGTGCCTGCATCCACTCGTCGCGCGTCATCATCGGGATTCGGCGGAGGTCTTTCAGACTCTTGATGGAGTCGGCGGTGACCCCCGCGGCCTTCAGCCGGGCCGCCTGCCAGGGAACCCGAGCGTCGGCCCAGGCGACCAGGTTTTTGAGTTTGTGGACCTGCAGGGCCTCGATCTGGTCGCGAGGCATGGTCTCATGCCGGGGATTCCAGTACGGTGATTCCTTCACGCATCCCCTCCTTTACTCGCCCTCGTTGTAACACTTTTTTGGAATAAGCTGAAGCCGACTTGGCCACGGCCGGAAAACCGAAGAAGGAGGGCGCGCCATACCGCCTGGGCGGGATGGGCTACCAGGACGCGTCGGGGCGCCGCCTCAGCTACGACTCGTACCTGAACATCCCGCAACTGCTCGACCTGCAGCAGGGACTCACGAAGGCGCACGATGAGCTCCTCTTCATCGTGGTGCACCAGGTCTACGAGCTCTGGTTCAAGGTGCTGATCGACGAGCTCGAAAGCGTGCGCAGCTCGATCGAGGCCGAGGATCTCCGCGCCGCGCGGCATGCGCTTAACCGGGTCAAGGTGATCGAGGACCTGCTCGTCGAACAGGTGGCGGTTCTGGAGACGATGGCGCCGCAGGACTTTCTGACCTTTCGTTCAGAGCTGGCGCCCGCCAGCGGTTTCCAGTCCGCCCAGTTTCGGGAGATCGAGTTCCTCTCGGGACTGAAGGATGCTGGATACATCAAGGCGCTCGATGGGGAAGGGGAGGCGCGGGCCCGGCT